>TARA_R100001143_G_scaffold63387_1_pt1 | contig 86892 bp, 84 predicted proteins | sample TARA_R100001143 | Tara Oceans TARA_R100001143 (sample SAMEA2621300) | marine metagenome | biome: marine biome (ENVO:00000447); feature: mesopelagic zone (ENVO:00000213); material: "saline water (ENVO:00002010), including plankton (ENVO:xxxxxxxx)" | depth 800 m | reverse complement strand
TGACTTTAAACACAGTTCATCCTGAATTTATTTCAGGATCTCAGGGTTATAAGGCAGAAGGAGTGAAAAGGATCAAAACCGCAAAGGATTTATAGAGTATTCTGATAGCTGATAGCTGATAGCTGATAGCTGAAAAGGTGATGGTACCTATTCTTCACGTTTCATAATCAAGAGAGCATTTGATACGGGCCTTTCACCATTGTGATCAAACTCCAGATTGTTACTGGGATAATTGACCACACCTTCGCCATTATGAATCCACATGGAAGTTGAGCCGCCGCCATCAAGGTTCAGAGCGTAAACAGCGCCTAATTCAGATAAGAATTGGGCCAACTCAGGGATGGTCATGCCGTAGGATTGAAAAGAACGGCCATCAATAGTCACCAATAGTAGTCGATTCATTCCGGTGAGGCCAACCGCCGTTCTGGGGTGTCTGTTTTGATGAAAAGCATCATCGTTAAACTCCCGAAGAGAATTCTCAAAAATAAGCAGTGGTCCGCCCGCCAGTAAATTTGAGATGTTGACACCCTCCCAGCCACTTTCCGGGCGCTCCAAAATGCGGGGGTTAAAATCACTGTCCCATCCGAATCCTCCATTTTCCGTATATACATTTCGTCCGGATGCACCACGTGCGATGACCTCTGAATCTTCTTTAATAAACACTACAGACCGGCCGGTCTCCAAACTGAAAAACGAACCGTTGATAGCTGCAATGGCTTGATTTTGCTCTGCGAAATCACTGGTTTGATTGAGCGCAGTCTGATCATATGCCAATTTTATCCCAATTTGTGCTTGTTCAAGGTCAATTTCGATAAGATTAATACTGAGCCGGGCTTCGTTCAGGTCACTGCCCAGATATTTTTTCCAGGTTACGCCTTCAGCAATTTCTTCAATCACCCATTCAAGCTGATCTGCCGTAACCGTTGACACGCCCTGTTGTGAATAGAGCGGGTTACTGAAAAACAGAATAAAAAGAATCCCTAAAAAAGAGATCAGATCGATCCTATTCCCGGCTGATTTTGTATGAAGGTTCATTGCCATAATTATGTTGTTTCGTTATCTGCCCAATGCAGAGAGTTGCAATCTGATAGAAGGCTGCAATTGAAATTTGTGCTGATTGAGAAGTATTATCAATGAATTCATTCCGAATTATTATCGACCGATTTGATACTCATGCGGTGGTTTTTTACCGGCAAGATGCTCATAAAAATAGTCCCAGCTCCGGCGCAGGTAGTAGGGTTCATTAGAATAACCGTGACCACGATTGGGCATCACAATCAAATCAAAATCTTTGTTATGCCGAATAAGTTCATTCACCAATAAAAGGGTCATGGATGGATGCACATTGGTGTCCATAGATCCATAACTGAGGAGCAGTTTTCCCTCTAAATTTTCAGCTTTCAATTGAACAGCCTGATTATCATAGTTATCCCCGTCCTCTGTTTCTGTCAGTAAACCCTGATACTTTTCACCCCAATAATATGTATAATTTCTATTGTCGTGATTGCCTGCACCTGAGACCCCAACCTTAAAAAATTCAGGATATTGAAGCAGTGCGGCTGATGTTGCAAAACCGCCGCCGGAATGGCCATAAATCCCCACCCTATCCAGATCAATAAATGGATATCTTTCAGCTAATTGTTGCATGCCGGTGATCTGATCCGGCAGGCCGTTATCCATCATATTACCGGCGTAAAAGGTGTGAAAATCCCTGGAGCGGGCCGGACTGCTTCCCAGTGCATCAATAGCCACCAAAACAAATCCAAGTTCGGCCAGGGCCTGCATCTGGCCTCGTTGTCCGGCAGAAAAATTTCGTGCACCCAGACTTCCTCCCTGAGGGCCGGGATAGATCATATTGATGATTGGGTAACTCTTGGTTTCATCGAATGTGGAAGGCAGGATCATCAACCCATACAGATCGGTTTCCCCGTCTCTGGCTTTAACTGTGATCGGTGTCGGTATTTGCCATCCGGTTGCAAGCAGGTCAGTGATATCTGCTTCTGCCAGTTCCATGATTAAATTTCCTCTCATATCTCTGACAACGGTTTTCTGTGGTGACTGATACGTTGAAAAGGTGTCCACAAACCAGTTGGCATTTTCACTCAGAGTGATGTTGTGATTTGCGTTTTCCGGGGTCAATAGCCGAAGCCCGGTTCCATCAAAATTAATTCTGTAGAGATGTTCAAAATAGGGGTCTCTGCCATCTTCTTTTCCAACAGCTGTAAAAATAAGAGCGCGTGATTCTTCATCGACATGGAGGATGTCGATCACATTCCAATCTCCTTCGGTGATTCTGTTAACAAGGCCTCCGGACTCAAGATCGTGTAGATAGAGATGTCCCCAGTTACCTTTTCGAGTAAACCAGATGAATTCATTGGAATCGTGAAGTACTCTCCAGTTGGGAACCCCCCTGGAGGTTAGATTTGACTCAAAGAAAATCTCATCATGTTCATGATAAATATCCCGAACGGCTCCTGTTTGAGAATTAGCTACCCGGAGTGTGACGTCCTTATAGTCTCGTGATGTTGAAACAAATGAGAGAATGGTGCTCTCGTCATTCCATTCAACATCAGCCCAGTTTCCCTCTCTGATCAACCCGCAGCAGTTTGACGTTCGCTGATGATCGGGTTCAACATCCAGCTCAACGAGTTGTCGATATTCGACATCAATGATCAACCGCTCATGCATCGGAACGTTTACATCACCGGGCAGTGCATAAGGCCAGATATCTGCTTCCGGCCGGCCCACTTTCGTTCTCCAAAGGGTCATCATCTCTACATTTCGCTCATCCAGGCGATACGTCGCAATTTTCTTCGAATCGGGTGACCATAATAAAATAGGCCGCTCAGAACGGCTCCATCCGTGATTATTTGTACCATAACTATAGTGTTCAATTCCATCATACGTGAGTTGAATTTCATTCCCTGTTTGGAGATCGTGAACCCATAAATTGTGATCCCTGGTAAAAGCAGCAAGGTTCCCATCCGGTGAAAGAACTGAAAATGCAGGGGCAGATCGAGCGGTCCCTAATATTTCGCATTGATAACCGGTTAGTGAGCAACTCCATCTATCTCCTTTTTTTTCAAAAGTAATTACTGAAAGATCATCGCTGAAAGTGAGATTTCGCAGTTGGAGTGAATAGGGATCAATCTCCGATTTATCTTCTGTGAGTTCAGAGATAGATGTGGATAGCCGTTGATGATCAAATGCCATATCCACTGCTCGATTAGTTACATCAACCAGATAGTACAAGTCTCCCTCACGGCTGTTCAGCATATACCAAAAGTGATCATCATCAATCTGAACCGGGTTCACATTGTTATTAAAAATTTTATCATTCAGATTCCAGCTAAGCATACTTTCGGCACGTTCATAGGCGGCTAAATCGGGATTACTTTCTTGAGCATTGGAGAGTTCAATAAAAGTGAACGGGAAAAGCAGAGTGGCGGTAATTATGAGGCGGAAAGGTTGCGAAATCATTATCAGGGCTTAAATATAGGGTTAAAGTTTGATCATTAAGCTTTATAAATCAAATGTAAGGTGATTTAATTCGATGCCGTGATACAAGCTACCTAAAAATGAGAAATATTAGGAATGAAAGATAGGGATTGGGTCTATTGATTTTATTTCTATTTAGGGAAAATGATCAAGGTGTGCGGGTTGAAAATGCAATTGGAAATTTTGTAAGGGTAACATTTTTAATTACACATCGTAAGAAAGTGGAAATAACAAGTGCATTGAATTAAACAAATAGTGATATGAAAAAGAAGAGATTTTGGATAATAGGTATCGTACTGTTAGTAGTCAGTGCCGGTGCATTTTACGTTTATCAAAATGATTCAGAGGGTGAAACGGATCAGGAAGAACCTTTTGTACTGGCAGATAGAGGCACGGTTGTAGAGAAGGCGCTGGCCGTAGGGAAAATAGAGCCTGAAAATGAGATTGAGGTAAAATCAAAAATATCGGGGGTAGTCAGCAGGATTTATGCAGAACCGGGTACCTATGTGAAAAAAGGAGATCCTTTGATAGAGGTGAGCCCCGACCCAACACCGCTTGAGATGGTGGAAGCGAAAAGGAATCTTGAAAGAACAGAAATTGAAATGAGAAATCTCCTCCGTGAATTGAATCGCCTGGAGACTCTGCTCGCAGACGATCTGATATCTCAACAGGAATATGATACAGCAGAGCAGCGCTATAATGACGTGGTGATTCGTGCTCAAATCAATAATGAGAGGCTTGAATTATTGGAACATGGACGGGTAACTGTTGGAGATACCGTGATTGAATCAATTATCAGATCTCCGGTTGATGGATTTATTCTTGAGAAGATGGTGGATATCGGTGAACCGGTTGTTCCTCTTACGTCCTATCAGGCCGGTACTGCGCTTATGAGTCTGGCCGGAATGGATCGTCTCCTGTTCAAAGGAACCGTAGATGAAATTGATGTGGGTAAACTGGAAGAGGGAATGCCTGCAGAGATTAAAATCGGTGCACTTCAAGGATCAATCATCAGGGGTGTAGTCTCAAGGATATCACTCAAAGCAACCCAACAGGACAATGCGACTGTTTTTCCTATTGAGATCATTATCACAGATACTGCAGGTTCTGTTTTACGAGCCGGCTATTCAGCCAATGCAGATATCATCATCGAGCGAATGGAGGATACCATTACTTTGCCGGAAAGAGTAATAACGATGAGGGATGGCCGCGCTTTTGTTGAGGTACCCAATGGTACGCTGGATGGCAAAGTCGAAAAAGAGATCGAACTTGGATTAAGTGATGCCATCACCGTAGCTGTAATCGATGGACTTGAAGAGGGTGAGAAAGTCTATGAGCGGCCCTTGAAAAGTTTAACGATACGATAAAGAGTAAAAAGTTGAATCAGCCACCCATGATCAGAAACATATGTCGTTTTCAAGTCTAATAGCGGATCTCTATCGAAATCTCAGCAGCCAGAAGTTGCGCAGTTTTCTTACCATCTTTGGTATCATGTGGGGGACTGCAACGCTGATTCTGTTGCTTGCATTTGGGATGGGTTTTCGGGATCAAACCGTGCTGAATATGCGTGGAATGGGTGACCAGATCGCTATTGTATGGGGTGGGCAGACAACAAAGGCGTATGAAGGATATGGTATTGGCAGGCCCATCCGATTACGGGAAGCGGACGCCTGGATGCTTCAAAACGAGATATCCGGCATCGAAATCGCACTGCCTGAATATAACCGGACGTTTACAGTTTCAAACAGTGACCGGCGCCGAAATACTCAGGTGGGTGGCGTCTACACTGAGTACTCAAGGCTTAGAAATATCTATGAGCAGCAAGGAGGCAGGTGGATCAATGAACGGGATATCAGTGACCGAAGGAGAGTTGTATTTTTGGGAAATCAACTGGCTGAAAATCTGTTTGGTGAAGAAGACCCAATCGGACAGTATGTAATGCTCAATCAAACACCCTTTACTGTAATTGGGGTGATGCAGAGTAAAGTCCAGAATTCATCCTATTCTCAAAGAGATCATGACAGAGCGTTTATTCCGGCTACAACATTTTCTGCGATTACAGGCACAGATATGGTAAATAATATTCTCTATGTCCCCAAAGATCCACAATTTGCACCCGCAGTCATGGATCAGGTATATGAAGTAATGGGTAGAAAATATCAGTTTGATTCGTCCGACAGAGATGCCATTGCTATCTGGGATACAAATGAATTTTGGGCATTTGTGGATGTACTTTTTTATGGAATCAATGGATTTTTAGGTTTGATTGGGTTTTTTACCCTGGCTGTAGGAGGGATCGGTGTTGCAAATATTATGTTTGTGGTAGTTCAGGAACGGATGATGGAGATAGGGGTACGCCGATCTGCCGGTGCCAGAAGACACCATATCATGATACAATTCTTTATGGAGACATTTATGATCGTAGGGGTGGGGGCAGCAGCGGGTTATCTCACTGGCTGGTTATTGGTTGAAGCCACTCAAAATATTCCAATAAAAGAGTTTGTAGGAGCCCCTCACTTCTCACCGGAAGTTGGGCTTCTGGCTTTTATCGTGCTTGGGATCGTAGGCTTTGCATCCGGACTGCTGCCGGCATGGAGAGCCTCAAGGCTGGATATCATTGATTGTATAAGGAGATAAATTATGTGGATACCCATTATAAAAGAGTTTTTTAATGATCTGTTTCGTCAGAAACTCAGATCCACGTTGACCCTGATCGCGATTGCTTGGGGGACCCTCTCTGTCGTCCTTCTGCTGGCATTTGGGCGCGGACTCGGGAACTCTATGATGGAAGGGATGCTTGGCGCCGGTAATCAAGTGATAATCGTTTATCCGGGTCAGACAGGGATGGTGTATGAAGGAAATCCGGAAGGCCGGCGAATTCGGTTTATGGAAGATGATGTCTATCAGATTCAAAAAGTTGTTCCAGGAATCGAACAGGTAAGCCCTCAATACGGACGCGGAGGGGGAACGCTGCAAACAGACCTGACCCGAACCACTACCTTTATGGAAGGGGTCAATCCCGATTTTGAAATCATGCGTACGATGTATCCGGCTGCGGGTGGACGATTTATCAACCAGCGTGATGTAGATGAAATGAGAAGGGTGATCTTTCTTGGAGATGAAATTGCAGTGCGGCTATTCGGTGAAGAAGATCCAATCGGAAAAGAGTTACTTCTGGACAGCAAGCCATTTACGGTTGTTGGGGTGATGCAGCCTAAAATGCAGACCTCTATGAACAACGGGCCGGATGCAAACCGGGCCATTATTCCCTATACCACCTTTAGGAACATATATGGAAATCAATATGTGAATTCTATGTTGATTCGTCCGGGGGACCCTGCAATGCAGGAAGAAGTTGTACAAGGCATCCGAAAGATGATGGCGGCAAAATATTCATTTCATCCGGAAGATGAGCAAGCCATGCCGATGTGGGATTTTATCGAGGCTGAAGAGATGAATCGCAAGGTTTCTGACGGATTGGAGATCTTTCTTTTTACCGTTGGATTTTTCACTCTGATGATTGCCGGTGTGGGTGTAGCGAATATCATGTTTGTTGTGGTGAAGGAAAGAACACGTGAAATAGGATTAAAAATTGCCGTGGGTGCGCGGAAAGTTCATATCATTGTTCAATTTGTTTTTGAGGCACTTTTTATTTCGATGCTGGGAGGGTTGCTGGGAATGGCGGTATCCGTATCCATTGTGAAGGCTGTTCAGTCGATGAATATGACTGAGGGAGCGGGAGAGTTTCTTGGAAAGCCGGAAATATCTGAACCTGCGGTTATGATTACAATTGCAGTACTTGTTCTGATCGGTTTGGTAGCCGGGATCTTTCCGGCGATCAAAGCCTCCAGGGTCGATCCGGTGGAGTCGTTACGGTATGAATAAGTGAAAAGGCAGAAGGCAGAAGGCAGACGTGAGAAGTCTCTACTACGCTAAAGCTTAGTAGAGCAGGGAGAAGCTGGTTCGACAGCGTGATTCCTGATCCCTCGGGTTGAAAAGTGAGATGCACTCATCATAGAGTCATCCTTCCCACAACCCGTCATCCTTCCCACATCCCGTCATCCTGAATTTATTTCAGGATCTCGGTGGGGAGATTGGCCATCCATTAAGATAGCATTCGGTAAAAAACTCAGCAATGCTAAAGCTTCGCCGGACAGACTCAACTACCCCATGGCTTCGTAGAGCAATCTGAAAGCTGACGACTGATAGCTGACAGCTAATTCCCTATATGCCCCCAACAATATCAGAGTGCCTCGATCCGATAAAGTGCCCCATTGGAATGATCAGTAAGGACGTAGATATATCCATCCGGGCCAACTCTTACATCTCTGACGCGGCCGATGTCGCGGTCAAGAAGAACTTCCTGATGGACAACCTCTTCACCTTCCAGAACCAATCTGCGCAGATGTTGTTCTGCTAAAGCCCCAATAAAAAGATTGCCTTGCCACTTTGGAAAGTGTTCACCATAATAAAAAGCCATTCCGGACGGGGCAATGGACGTAGGTACCCAATAGGTGACTGGATTTGTGATATTTGGATCCTCATGCTGCTCAATTCCAATCGGTGTTGCTATCCCATAATTCTTACCGTATGTGGCATCCGGCCACCCATAATTGGCGCCCGGCTGAATAATATTCAGCGCATCACCGCCCCGCGGACCGTGTTCATGCTGCCAGATTGCTCCTGTTTCGGAATGGATAGCCATTCCTTGTGCATTTCGATGGCCGTAGGAATAGATTTCCGGCAGGGCATCATCATGGCCAACAAAAGGGTTATCGGATGGAATGGACCCATCTTCATTCAGGCGTATTGTGGAGCCGGCTGGATCATTGAGATCTTGTGCGGGTTGTTTCAGTCCGCGTTCACCAATGGTAAACAAAACCGTTCCATCCCCGGGGAAAGCGATTCGTGATCCGTAATGCCGGCCGGGATTTTGTGATGGTTTCTGAATATAGAGTAGTTGAAGATTTGTCAGTTCAAGTTCGTCAAGTTGTGCTCTTGCAAGAGTCGTGCTGGTGTTATCACCATCCGGTGAAGAGTAGGTGAAATAGATCCAGCCATTCGTTTCATATTCGGGATGAACAACAACATCCAGCAATCCGCCCTGTCCCTGTGCCCGAATTTCAGGAACTCCTTGCAGAGTATGCTTTTGATCTCCATCGACAAGAATTAGTTGACCGGGCCTTTCGGTGATCAATAAACGTCCATCCGGAAGCCAGGATACTGCCCAGGGATAGTTTAGATTATCCAGGATACGTACTACACGAAAATCATGTTCTTCCGAGTTTACGTTGTTGAAAATCACTTCATATTCCTGATTTTGCTCTTCAGCCGGCTCAACATAGAACTGATCGTTGCTGCAGGATGTAATCGACGGAAGCGACAGGAACAGCAAAGTCAACAAAGTGATGCCTGGAATTGTGTAAGAAGGGTCAGATTTTATATTCATAATTAGATTAAGCTATTTAATTTCTCTCCCTTGAGTCGCGTATACTTTGAATAAGATCTTCTTCTGAAATGGATACACCTTTAACCCCTTCAACATCAAGTGGTGAACGTGGTTCTAAATAAGTGTCCTCTTTCATGATTGGATGCTATAATTGTAATTCAATTGAATCTTGAATATAACTTGGTAACAAGATCTTATTTGGCTTTATTCTATCCGATTTAAGAAGTCAAAAATCACACATCAAAAGATGCATTTCATCCCCACTGCCTATCGGTGAGCCCGGCGGTGTATAAGGTGCCGGAGGCGCTTCAAAACCGGAGGGATCTTCATGGAACTGATCGATCATCGATCCTAAAAAGTGGTAGTGTGCATCTGATGTTTCATCACCTGTTTGTCCGGCAGTTTCTTCTAACCATTCTCCAATTTTTCGTACCTGTTGATTGGAAACCGCCTGTACATCCGGTGATGCATTTTGATCTGCAGCCAATTGAAGCAGTGAACGCAATACAGACGTGTTGATCCCTCTCTGAACGGCCCCAAGATAACCGGAAGGCATCATTTTTTTGATTGTGGCATCCAATACCGTTTGCAGGGTCTCATGGAGTGAGAGCTGGGAGGCGTCTCTCGAGTGCTGAATCGCAAGACGTGCCGCACGATTGGGGTTAAAAAGAAGTCCGGCTGTAAGCTCAGCTGCTGTTTCAGCCATCGCTATCGGGTCGGGGATTGGGTCAGTATAGCCTCGAAAATTCTCACGTGTTGATGAATAACTCGGCGGACCCGGTGGCAATAGGCTTGATAAGTGATCCGGTAACGCCAGTTCTGCGGGGTCAAGGGTGCGCAACAGGTTGGCCAGTGCATCGCGTTGTCTCTCAGCGTTTACAACCGTTGGTCCGGGCTGACCATCACCCCGAAGGCTGTAAGAGTAATCAACACCACCCACCAGCTTTACGGTTGCTTCTGTCTGATAACGATGAAAAAGATAGATCGGCACCAGTACATCCTGCAGGCTGGAGAGGGGCCGGCCCATACGGATATTTTGTTCACCAAAATTGTTCAGTGCAATGCGTCGAATATTCATGATGTGATCCAGTTGAGAGACCGGATCAGAGCCGTACTCCCAGAGATGGGCATCCGGATGGCTTCCGCTCTGCGGCCTTGCCACTTCATCCGACAGATAGAGCAATCCCATGTCGATTGTTTCAGCGATAATGTTATTCAGGGAATCTTCTTCATCAATCCCCTCCGGAAAATCCTGATACCCCCAGATTACAGCTCGTTTATCCCACTCACCGATGCCGTTATCATAAGCATTTTCCAGGCTGAGTGTACCGTCCGCGTTGATGGTTGTTCTTGGGTGCGGATAGTCCATAACCGAGGCCAGGTCGTTCACACTTGCCGCAAAATTGTGTGCAATTCCGAGTGTATGCCCAATTTCATGTGCGGATAACTGGCGAATACGATTCAAAGCCATCTCCAGCATTTGCGGATCGGGATCCACGCCCTCTTCATAAGGGGCAAGCAATCCTTCCGCGATCATGTAGTCCTGCCGTACCCGTAGGGATCCCAGTAACACATTTCCTTTGATGATTTCACCGGTACGGGGATCAACAACCGATGATCCATAAGACCATCCCCTTGTGGAGCGATGGACCCAATTGATCACATTGTACCGGATATCCAGCGGATGGGCATCATCCGGCAGCATCTTCACTTGAAAGGCATCGATGTATCCGGCAGCTTCAAACGCTTGATTCCACCAGCGCCCTCCTTCCAAAAGGGCAGTGCGTACCGGCTCAGGAGTCCCGTTATCCAGATAGAAGAAGATGGGTTCAACAGCTTCACTTCTCTCTGCTGTGGGATCTTTTTTCTCCAGCCGATGTCTTACTGCAAAACGTTGTGTAAACTCTCCGCCAATCGGGGCGCTATAATCCTGATAAGTGATCGGAAAAAATCCTGAGCGGGGATCATATTTACGGGGTTCATAATTGTCGTCGGGTAGTTCCACAAATGAGTGATGAGTACGAACGGTGATGGCATCATTGGATGGAGCCACGGAGCGCAGCCAGCCGCCGGCGCCTGAACCGGTAAATGTCAGCATTACTTCAAATTCACTGTTTTTAGGAAAATTAAATGTCCCCGGCAGATAGATTACGGAACGGCTGTTATCGATCGAAAAGCTTCCCTGATTGGCTGATCGCAGGCGGTCGGATACACCATGTGCATCTTGCATCAAAAAGCTGGTAATATCAATCAAAACCCGATCCCCTTCAGCGGCGGCGATATCAAACCCAAAAAGGACAGATTGAGCAAAGGCTTCATCAACAGATTTTTCCTCTAACTGCACTCCGGAAGTTGCGCGGAAACTGTAATTTGGCTGAACCATCAGTACTTTTGGGCCAACCCGGGTGAATTTTACAATTCTGGTGTTACCCAACTGACTACGGTCTATACCGATATCGTTTGAGCCAATTCCTGCGGCCATCGAATTTACATAAATAAATTCTTGATCAAGGTTGTTGATCTCCAGCCAGATTTTGCCGGTTTCATCATCCCACCAAAAATCAAAAAAGCCTTCATATTTTTCCAGACCAGAAGTTTTTTCACTGATCGTGGTTTGTGAATAAATGGATGTAATTGGGATTAAAATGAAAAGAAATAGTGAAAGGAGAGATTTTCGAAAATTCATGATGCAGCGTTTGGTTCAAATTTCATACTGAAATAAAGTACAAAAAGTTGATTTGATTTTTTGCATTTGATTGTCACACCAAGTATACTTTAAAGTATACTTGTATCTTATATATAAAATAATGCCACAAATATCACTTTATATCGATAAAAAGACACTTGAGAAGGTTGAAAAAGCGGCCGATTCCGAAAAAATGTCCATTTCCGGATGGGTACGGAAGCAGTTAAACAGTACCCTGCAATCAAATTATCCGGATTCATTTCAAAATCTTTTTGGATCGATCAACGATGAAAGTTTTACTATTCCTGAGAGAACTCCATTTGATGCAGATAGTAAAAGAGAGTCATTTCCATGATTTCCCTGGACACGAATATCTGTATTCATTTCTTGAAAGGAGATAGCCAATCCATCCGTGAGCAACTAATGAACACTTCACCTAGCAGTGTTAAAATACCGGTGATCGTTCATTCAGAATTACTTTATGGTGTAGCGAAAAGCAATCGAAAAAAAGAGAATAGTGCTAAGCTCAAAGAGTTTCTGATGCCTTTTGAGATCATTCCATATACAGCACACATGTCAGAAATTTATGCTGAAATACGATCGAAGTGTACAAAGAAAGGATCAATAGTTGGCCCAAATGATCTATTAATTGCTGCTATTGTAATTGCAAATAATGGTACTCTGGCCACTAGAAATACAAAAGAATTCAGCAGAGTTGACGGCTTGAAAATAATAGAGTGGTAAATAATGGAGAATTTGATGAAAGTGGATTTAAATTCATTGGAATAAACTCAATTCTTTCGAATAGTCTGCCTTATTTAATAACAGTCATTTTTCTAGTTTCCTGAAAGCTATTCGTTTGTAATCTGTAGAAATATTGCCCTGATGAAAGTGTGGAGAAGTCAATATTGAATGAATAAAAATCAGGAGAGAGCTCGCGGTTAACAACTGTTTGAATCAATTTTCCGGAAATATTGAAAATTTGAACCTGAATGTGTGACTCCTCAAATAGGTCAAACTCAATATTGGTGGTAGCGTTGAACGGATTTGGATAATTTTGTTTTAATTCAAAATTGAAGTCCGGGTTGTCCGTATACAATTCATATGGAGCTGATTCTACAGTCAGCCCATAAGCTACGGATTCCGATTCTGAGCCATTGACTACAACAAAACGAAGTGATTCGAGTTCATTCAGAACCCATCCGGTTTGAACTTGAGATGCATCGGCAGGACTTGAAAAGTATTGAGTTCGAATACGAATATCTCCATTTTTAAAGATTCCCATCACTCCAATACCAATCCCGGAAATAACACCTGTATTTTCAAATCTCAGGACAGCTTGATTATAGGGTTCATCAGTAGGTTCCACGGAGTAGTAATGAGCTGCAAGGGGGTTTAAAAAGTTTATTTGGGTGTCAAGTTGTTCCGGAAACTGAGTGAATGTGTGGCGGAGGTTCGGTGTGGGATATCTGCTTGCAGCTTTAAATCCAAATTCAGGATGGCTAAAATTGCCCGAAGCCATATGCCACATGTGATTCAGTAGATTTTGGCTCTTTAATTTTGCCGGTCGGCTTTCCAGTGTAGTTTTGATGGCTTCTTCAAAATTTAGATCACTGTTTGTCAACGTTTTCCAAACAGAAGGCCAGAAATGATCACCAAACTGTTCGGAAAAATAGTTCATCCAGGTTACATGGTAATAGGCATTTGGAGGTCCATTTTGTGGACTGCCGAAAATCGTATCAGGAAGGGGTTCACCCGGAAATTCAGGGTTTATCAAGTAGTTTATGTACCAATTTACATTGGTAAAAACCACACCCTCTGCATGCACAGCATCCATTTCCAACCAGTCAATTCCTTCACGAAATTGGTTTGCAACAAACTGACTGGCGTGTTTGAGTTCATGTGCAATTAAGGAGTATATATTTCCTTTCAGGTCATCAGGATGATCATTTGGAGGCAGCCGTTCAAGATTGTTATCGATCACAAGATAGGTATTATCCGGTCCTGTCGGAATTGTTGCCCCAAAATAGTTTGTTAAAGACTGGACCCTGATTTCGTAAGACTGATCTTTTAAAAAGTCGGAATACCCCAGTGTATTTACGAGGTGCCGATAAGTTGAGTCTGCGGCAAAACTGATAGATTCGATATAGTCAGGAACCCCACTGTTGTTTGTATCTATTGTGGAAACTGCATCAATTCCTTCAACCCAATAGTAAATGTTAAAATATCCGGAATCGGACTGATGGAGTAAAGAGGCATCGGTTGAAAAAGGATTCAGGATATTTTCAAACTCTAAAATGGTAGCCGATGATAACTTACTTTTATGATTGATGTATTCGTGAATAATCGGTGTCAAACAGATCAATCCTGATCCATGATTCAATTGAAATTGTGGATCCAGACGTTCAGTGTCAAAAGCTCCATATAATTTTTGAATAAGGCCACTCTCGAATGAAAGTTCACCCTGCTCAACCATCATATCTATCGCTTGAAAAACAGAAACCTTTTGATCTTGATGCAACTGAGAAAAAACTATTCCCGGGCACAAAAGAATCAGTAAGATGAGGAATAGTGTTTTAATACTTTTCATTGAATTTTATTTGTGGCAGAATTTGTAGTTCTTGATAACTTAACGGTAAATTGTATTAAAAAATTCTTAAAAAAAAAATTATCACCCATAAGACAGTTCGTATGAAAGTATTTTGGTTGATGACTCTTCTGTCCTCTGCCTTCCCGAAGGATCGGGATTTTCACTTCGCGGTATATATCTGGAGTGCTTCGCTCTAATCTGCTTTCTGACTCCAAATCACTTACCGATACAAAACCGTGAAAATATAGAGTCCAGTACGTGTTCATTGGTGATTTCGCCGGTAATGGTGCCCAGTTCGTTCAGGGCAGAGCGTAGATCGATGGAGAGAAAATCGCCTGTGAGACCTTCATCCAGGGCGGTGATGGCTTGGTTCAGGTAGGTGCGTGACTTTTGAAGTGCATCGCGATGACGCGAAGAGGTGACCAGCAGGCTGGATGCATCATAATCTTTATTCTCCAGAGCTCTCTCTTTCATCACTTTCTTCAAGAGATCAATATTTTCACCTTCAAGAGCAGAGATCTTCAAGTCGAATTGAACCCGCTCTTCTTTTTCATCAACATGAAGATCGAGTTTGGTACCTACCAATAAAAACGGGGTTTGAACAGCTCGTTTTTGAAATTCCGCGATCTCTTCTCTTTCATCCGGATCCAGGGGATGCGAAAGATCTTTCAGATAAACCACTAGGTCAGCCTGTTCAAAAGCTTTCTGAGAACGTTTCACCCCTTCCGCTTCGATCCGGTCTTCGGTCTCTCGAAGGCCTGCTGTATCGATCAGTTTGAACAACAACCCCTCGTAGTTCCAGTCCGCATCTATCGTATCGCGCGTGGTGCCTGCTATTTCAGTGACGATGGCCCGATCACTCCCAACCAGTGTATTGAGAAGTGTTGATTTACCTGCGTTGGGCCGGCCGATGAAGACGGTCTTCACACCATCTTTTACCAGACGCCCGGTTTCATAGGTATCGAGCAGATTTCCGATTTCAGCCGTCAAGTCAGACAGCAAACTTCGAAGCTGTTCTTTATTGGCAAACTCCACATCTTCTTCAATAAAATCGAGCTCCAGTTCCACCATGGCGGTAGCATCGATGATCTGTTGTCGAAACGTCTTGATGTGTTCTCCAAGTTTTCCCTCCAACTGCTGGTTGGCTGCATCAACGGCTTTAATGCTTTTGGCGTGAATCAAGTCGGCGACCGCTTCAGCCTGATCCAAATCCAGTTTTCCATTCAAAAAAGCACGCTGGGTAAACTCGCCCGGCTCTGCTGCCCGGACTCCCTGCTGCAAGATAGTTTCCAACACAGATTGCGTAACGAGCACGCCGCCATGACATGAAATCTCAACCGTATCTTCTCCGGTATAGGATTTCGGGCTTTTAAAAATGGTTGCCAGCACCTCATCCACTACACGCCCGTCACTTTTCACAATTTTGCCAAAGTGAACGGTGTGAGATTCTGCAGTTTTCAAATCCTTACCCCTGAAACAAGCGGTCACTTTTTCAAAAGTTCCCTTTCCAGATATTCTGATAACCGCAATCCCACCTTCACCGACAGGAGTGGCGATGGCAGCGATGGGCGGTTTTTGATTTATTTCAGACACGATTAATAAATATGATTTGAAAAGTAAAAATGTAGTACGATTGAATAGTAATGATTTAAAAAGACGATTGCTGAATATGAAATGATACAAAAAAATAGTATTTATATATTATATACAAAATTATATATTATAAATTATGGCATTAAGTATTAAAAATAGCGACGTTGATCAAATGGCACGTGAGTTGTCTGAACTGACAGGAGAAAGTATTACCGAGGCTATTCATCAATCACTTAAAGAGCGTCTGGAAAGGAAAACAGGCAGAAGTAGCAAGAAAACACTTGAAATGGATATTAAACGAATTCAAAATCGTGTGGCGAAAATCCAGCGTCTGGATCACCGTTCAGACGAAGAGATCATTGGCTATAATCAAGATGGATATACAAATTAATTCATATGATTCTCGACACATCCGCTTTGATAGCAATTCTACAGAATGAAACGGGTTCAGAAATATTGATCGAAAAATTGGAGCAAGCAGAAGTAATCAGAATTTCATCAGCAACCGTTGTGGAGCTGGGAATTGTTATGCAAGCTCGATTTGGTGACTATGGTGAACTTGAGGCAGATCAACTTCTGCATCGGTTAAAATCGGACATTATACCGGTTAGTGCAGCACACGCTGAATTAGCGCGATATGCCTATCGAAATTATGGAAAGGGCAATCATGCTGCGTCTTTAAATTATGGGGACTGTTTTTCTTACGCTTTGGCTGTTTCACTGAATGAACCGCTACTGTTTGTTGGGGAAGATTTTTCAAAAACCGATGTGATGATTGCATGACAAAGCTCGGTTCAGGATCTTAAATTGTAAGTTTCAGCTATCAGCCTGAACTCCTTGTACCCTGTTCCTTAAACTCAATTCACCCTGTCATCCTGAATTTATTTCAGGATCTCATGGCAATGAGTTCTGCAAAATCAACTGCTTTTGAAGAATTCATAAACCCGGAGATACTGACATGCGTCAGCATGACGCGATATTGTGGTTGGTAGCCCTCTTGAACCTTGAACCCAGTACACTTGCACTCCCGAGGGATCGGGATTGTCGCTACGCTCCAACCTGTACCTTGTCACGGCGACAATCGTTCAATAACCCATTCAGTCCCCTCAAACCGATACACAATCCGATCATGCAGCCGATTGAGCCTGCCTTGCCAGAACTCAAAACGATGGGGGATCACTCTATAACCGCCCCAGTTAGCCGGCCTGGGAATTTCAGAACCGCTGAATTTCTTTTCAATGGTGCGCAAATTTTCTTCGAGAACCTCCCGCGATTCAATTACCGAACTCTGTTTCGACGACCAGGCTCCCAGTTTACTCCCAACCGGCCGTGATTTGAAATATTGATCAGACATCTCCTCCGATATCTTCTCAACAACCCCCTGGATATGAATCTGACGCATCAGGTCGGGCCAATAAAAGGTGAGTGAAACTTTGTTGTTCTCTGCCAGATCTTTTGCTTTTCGGCTTTCATAATTGGTGTAAAAAATAAACCCCTCCTCATCAAAACCCTTCAAAAGAACCGTTCGGGTGGCAGGCTGGCCCTCCCGGCTTGTACTGCCCAATATCATTGCATTGGGATCATTTTTGATCTCTTTCACAGCAATTGCGAACCACTTCGAAAACTGCTTTAAGGGATCAGCATCCACACTTTTTTTATCTAAAGGTATGCCATCATACTCTCGCCGAAGCAAGGATACGGCTTGACGGATCGCTTTTTTTGGTTTTTGAACTTCATCCCTCGCGGGAAACCATCTTTTAAAATAATGAAGCATTGAACTCTGGTTACTGTTTGAATTTTAAACTACACAGATTCGTTTTTCTCCGGGCGAAGCGGATTTTCAGCGAATATATACTCTTTTACAGGCCGGCCACCGATGAGATGTTCCTGAATAATTTTCTCCAGCACTTCCGGCGTGCAAGAGTGATACCACGTTCCCTCCGGATATACTACGGCAACAGGGCCTCTCATACAAACCCGCAAACAGTTCGCTTTCGTTCTGAGGACACCCGATTTTTGATCCAGATTCAGCTCTTGCAAACGACTCTTCAGATAGTTCCAGGATTCAAGACTCGCCTCCTTTCGACAACACTTTGGAAGAGTCTGATCCGCACATAAAAAAATGTGCCGGCCGGCAGTCGGAATGTGAAGATCTTCAGCTTTCTGTTTTACCCGGTGTGCCATGGTTTATTTTTTGATGCGGATTCAAATGAAAGCACCTGTATTTTTTAGGTTGTCATTTTTGAGTAATCACCCAACCAATAATAACGATTTTCAAGATTAATGACTTGCATTCAAAAATTCTTAACGATCGGATAAATAGTCACATTTCTTTTGATTAACTTACCTGTTAGCGAGGTTAATTAAAGATCTTGAGATATGTCAAAAACGAAATGGACCGGCCTGATCTTAGGGCTCATTGGTTTTATTTTTCCACTGATCGTATCCTTTCCCGGCCTGTCATTAGCCGGACACATGGCCATGAGTATCTTTTTGATGGCGGCTGTCTTCTGGATGTTTGAGACCATACCGATCTACTCCACGTCCATACTGGTCATCTTTTTTCAAGTGATCCTGCTAAGTGCAGAAGGATTCATCGATTACTCGTCCACAATGTATGAGCCGCTTCCGTACACACAGTTTATTTCGACCCTGGCAGATCCGATTATCATCCTTTTTTTGGGTGGATTTGTTCTGGCTGATGCGTCCGTAAAGTATGATTTTGACAAGAGCATGACCCGTCTGCTGCTTCAGCCATTCGGATCACAACCCAAATTTATTATTCTCGGGTTGATGCTGGTTACCGCCGTGCTGTCTGCATTTATGAGCAACACCGCCACCACCGCAATGATGATAACAGTAATTATTCCGATCATCGCTCGGATGGAACCGGGAGATCCGGCTCGTATAGCCGTCGCGCTCTGCATTCCTTTTGCTGCAAACATTGGGGGTATCGCAACTCCGATTGGCACACCACCCAATGCCGTTGTAATTGCGGCCTTGAATTTACAAGGTGTGGAAGTAGCATTCAGCAGCTGGATGCTCTATGCAACACCGATCGCCATCATCATGCTGATTGTGGCATGGTTTGTATTGTTGAAACTCCATCCTCCGGCCGTTGAAATCTTAACTCTTAACCTGGATGGTAAATTAAAAAAATCGAGAAATGCGATCATACTCTATATCACATTCGGGCTAACTGTTTTGCTCTGGGTAACCGAAGGGGTGCACGGCATTCGCAGCAGTATTGTAGCACTGATGCCGGTCGCTATCCTTACCCTATCATCCGCATTTGACAAACAGGATATCAGAAAACTTCCATGGGAAGTGCTTTGGCTCATCGCAGGCGGTATCGCACTTGGAATATCAATGAAAGAGACCGGATTGGCAGAATGGATGGTGAGTTCAATCTCCTGGGATCAGTTTGGATACCTGATGTTATTAGCTCTCTTTGGAATTGTGTCGCTGGTTATGTCCAACTTCTTGTCCAACACCGTTACCGCATCGCTTCTTATTCCACTGGCCATTTCACTGGCTACATCCGGAATCGTTGATGGGGTTGCCGGGATGATGATGCTTGGACTGGTTGTTGCCCTGTCCGCCAGTTTTGCGATGGTGCTGCCGATATCGACCCCGCCCAATGCCATTGCAATCAGTACGGGCATGCTTCAAACGAAACATATGATCATATCCGGGAGTATTATCGGTTTGATCGGTTTAGCACTCGTATTGATTTTTTCAGTAATCTATTGGCCGTTCATTGTATAATATCAATCTATTATGGAACAGAAAATTTATATCCTTGTAGTTGAAGATGAACCGGATGTCCTGGACTCTATTGTACGGGATATTTTATCATTTGAAGAATTTTTCCCTATTGAGATGGCCGATGCGGCAGAAGAAGCACGCGATCTGATTCAGGAATTATTGGATAACGATCATCAGATCGGATTGATCCTTTGTGACCACGTATTACCCGGTGATAATGGGGTTGAGTTGCTGGTTGAAATGCAAAAAAATGAGGCGACTTCCCAAACCCGGAAAGTACTGATTACGGGTCAGGCAGGATTACAGGAGACCGTTCGTGCTGTTAATGAGGCCGACTTGAAACACTATATTTCAAAACCCTGGCAAAAGGAAGAGCTGGTCGGTATTGTTCGTGAACTATTGACAGACTATGTTTTACATCATGTGAAAAATCCGCTTCCTTACATGCAGGTGTTAAATAGTGAACGCATCGCTGAGTTTATTCGCAAAGGGGGCGGGCCCTCTGATCAATAAGAAAATACCGCATGGATTTTAAACTGAGTAAAAAGTGGATTGAAGATCGAAAACATGTCACTGAATTAATTCAGAGACTGTTTGGAGATACAGCACAATCTCATCATTATCTGGAGCATTATGATAAAGATGAGGTCCTTCTAAAGGAGGGGCAAAAACTCAAACATATCTATATTTTGCTGGATGGAGTCGTCGAACTCTATAAAAGAAAGCCGGATGTTGACACAGACTACCCGATTATGCGACTGGAGTCCGGCTCATTTATTGGCATTATTGCATTTACAACCGGTGAACGTTCCCTGACAACCTGTAAGGTGGTTGAACCTTCATCCGTGTTGAAAATTCCGGATGGCGAAGTTCGGCGTCTCCTTAAAGAGAATGAGCGATTCAAGGGGTATATGGATGAGCTGATTCTGGCCAACCTGCTCGATCGGTTCAGAAATACAATCATCCTGCAGATGAAACTCAATTCAGTTAACAGCAAATTGCGTGATGAAAGGAATGAGTCACAGCGTGCTTATATGGAGCTGAAAGAGGCACAAAACCGGCTGATCTATCAGGAAAAAATGGCAACCCTGGGACAGCTGGTGGCCGGTTTTGCTCATGAAGTAAACAATCCAACGGCGTCGCTACTGCGATCCACTGAAACCCTGGAAGAGAAAATCTCTGAACTGATGGATCGTTTAGAGGAGGGGGAAGGGGATCAAAAACTATTAAAAAGCCTCTATGAAGCAGGGAAAAAAGCACCATATCCGGATACTTCAACCATCAGAAAGAGGTCGAAATCATTAAAAGAGCAATTCGAAATGGCATCCCCGTCTCAACTCAGAATGCTGGCTCAGCTGCCGGATGACAGGATAGAGTTACTTCAAAAGAATAAGATTTTCGAAGTGAATTCACTGGATTTTTATCTACACCATTTTGAACTGGGTAAAATGTTTCAAAATATTGAATCGGCCGGAACCCGTATTGCAGGACTCGTGAAAAGCCTGAAAAGTTACAGCCGGACAGACACGGAAAGCATGTGGGAAGAGATTGATATTCGCGAAGGCATTCACGACACCCTACAGCTAACCAGTAACCGCATTAAGTATTATGATATAACCCTGGATCTGCCCAAATTGCCTTTATTAAGGGTAAATCCGGCAGCCTTAAACCAAGTTTGGACAAATATTATCCTGAACTCTGCAGATGCAATGGGCAAAAATGGGTCAATTGCTATTCGAGCCAATCACGATGATGAACAGGTATGGGTCACAATAGAGGATTCAGGCCCCGGCATCAAAGAAGAACTGCTGGATAAAATTTTTGAGTCTAACTTTTCCACTAAAAAATCAGAAGTAAAATTCGGATTGGGCTTGGGCTTGTCGATCAGTAAAAATATCATTGAACAGCATAGAGGTACTATTTCCGTAAACAACTCATCAAAAGGCGGGGCTATTTTCACCATTCAGCTGCCGATCAAGCCGGAAAGAGAATAGGTAACAGGAGATTTTCTGTAATTCAAAATGCCGGAGCGGATATTCATCAAACCGGAGTGGATATACATCTAAGATTACAGCTATTCAAAATTTCAATCGATAAATATTTTTGTACTTTATATAGCCTAAATATTAGAGTAAGTGCGGATTAAAGAAAAAAAATTTCAACAACTATACCGATTTTTCATTGACGAACTGTTGAAATCGTCATGGAACAGTGTGCTATCGCTTTGGAAACCAATGGCAGGCTGGACGATCCTCGTCTATCTGATTTTTACTGCACTTTCCGCTCCGGTTTTATTCTCAATGCTGGAGTGGTCGGTGTTTCGGGGAGACAGGCTGTTTGTTGGGAATGAGGAGCTCATCAGATGGTTTTTTTCACCGATGGGGGTCACTTACCTCTCCCTGATCACTTTTGTTATCCTGACAGGAGTCGTGATTCGTTTTGCGGGTCTCTTTCAGATGGTTGCCGATGATAAAAAAGGAAATATAGTTTCAGTGCAAGCCACATTTCTTCGTGTCGCTCCACGGATACCGGTACTGCTAAAAATTTGTCTGATAACTGTCGCTGGATTTCTGCTCTTGCTGATTCCGCTTTTAGCCGGCCTGGGAATTACCTACCAACTCTTTCTAACTGAATTTGATCTGAATTACTACTGGTATATTCGTCCACCCGAATGGATTCGTGCAATCACGATCGGTGGAATTTGGGCTGGCTTATGGACGATTAGTTCACTGATCCTCATCGCCTGTCTCCTCCCGGCGCTGCCTTCATATCTGAATGGGAAAAGAACATTGAAAGAGTCGGTTGCGGAGGTTTGGAAAGCGCCTTTGGATCAGACACTTCGATTTTTAAAAGTGATAGGGATTTCTGCCGGTGGGTGGGCGATATTCAGATTTATTACAGATGTAACCATTTTTTCAATTTTTTTCTATCTCTCGAATTGGGCCGGTGAACAGTTTGAATCTCTGAGGCCTCTGGCATTTATAGCCGGTGGTTATATTTTTACTACCATTGTAGCCGGCGGCGTAATTTCATTCTTCGGATTTTCTCTGGTATCAACCATTATTTCGAAGTTCTATTTCAGTATGAGCCGGCCTAAGTTGATGAGAGATGTACCCGGATTCCGATCGCTTACCGTAAAGACACTAAAATATATCACCTGGTGGGCAAAACCATTGAGGGCGGGACTGCTGATTTTAACCCTGATGATTGGGGGATTTGTTACTTCAATATTTATTATCAGTGAAGATTTAGCATTGGATGAGGGAGACCGGCTGATGGTAATTGGTCATCGGGCAAATGCAGGGGGTGCACCTGAAAACAGTCTTATTGCACTTGAAAATTCAATCGAATTGGGAGTTCCGATCGTGGAAATTGATGTGCAGCTTACCGCAGATAGTGTAGTGATTGTTTGGCATGATGAAGATCTGATTCGAATGACCGGAGACCCCCGACAAATAAGAAACGTACGATATGAAGAGTTGCAATCTTTAACGTTGAGGCCAGAATATGGCCCATATCGCGAAAGTGTCAGGGTAGCTACTCTGGATCAATTTTTGCAACAGTCAAAGGGCAGGATACAACTGATCATTGAGTTGAAGTACTACGGGTTTTATCCGGCACTTGCGGAAGAAACGGTTGAACTTATTCGTAAATATGAGATGGAAGATCAGGTTTTATTGAAGTCACTGAATTACAGTGGAGTCGCACAGCTACGAGAGATTGCACCGGATTTAGGAGTGGGATATGTATCGGCAACAGCTGTCGGAGATATTAGTCGCCTGCCGGTTCATTTTCTTTCTGTTTACCATCCGAATATTACGGACGAACTGGTGAGAAATAGCAGAGAACGAGGCATGGCCATTTATGCGTGGACGGTAAATGACAGAGAGGATATGATTGCTGTAATTGAAAAAAGAGTGAATGGCATCATCACCGATTATCCGGAAATTACACTGCCACTGATCGAAGAGATCAATCAATTGAGTGCCGTTGAGCGAATTCTATTGCAGTTTGGATTGTTGGTTTTAGAGAACCAGTCGGATTAAAGGCCTAATCAGGTCGTGTAACTTAAATCCTGTTTGATTGATCCCTTCTTTTATTATCTTTGTTTAAATGATTTAAACACAAACAAATAGAAAGATTATGAATCTGTTCAGATTAAAATTAATGGCCGGCTTGACAGCGGTACTGTTCATTACAGCAGCCTGTGAAGAAAATGAAGAACCTTTTTTAGGTGAGCCTGAAGTGGTAACCAGTGGTTTCCAATTTACAGAGGGGCCGCTATGGCACCCCGAGGGATATCTAATTTTCAGTGATATACCGGCAAACATCATCTACAAGTGGACTCCGGACAATCCTGAATCAGAGGTATATATTGAGCCATCGGGAAATTCAAATGGAATTAAGTCATTGCCGGATGGTACAATCATTGTAGCACAGCATGCAGGAAGAGTTTCGACGGTAAATGAAAATATGGAATTGGAACCCATTGTTGAACAGTATGATGGAATGAGACTCAACAGCCCAAATGATATTGCGGTTCGCTCAGACGGACTCGTCTATTTTACCGATCCTGATTTTGGTGTATCAGACGAAAATAAAGAGCTCGATTTTCAGGGTGTGTACAGAATTAATCCCGATAACAGTTTAGCGGTTGTTTATGAAGAGTTTTCCCTGCCGAACGGAATCGTATTTACGCCGGATGAAAATTATCTGTATGTAAATGATTCGGCTACAGGAAATATCCGAAGGTTTGAAGTGGTGGAGAACGGAGATTTAGGGAATTCCATACTGTTCGCAAATATCGGTGCGATGACAAGTATGGGTGGGGCAGACGGCATGACGGTTGATGACGAAGGACGCCTCTATACAACCGGCCCCAACGGATTTATTGTATTTGATGCTGAAGGAGAGCAGCTGCATCAGATACAATTTGATCAGCAAATAACTAATCTTGCCTGGGGTGGAATGGATGGAAATGACCTTTTTATCACCTCTCGGGATGTTGTTTATAGACTCAGAGTCAATAAATAGTAGATAAAGTCAATAAGGATTCTGTTGTTAAAATTCTATAAATAAGGAAATATTATCCTTTTGGGATAGTTTTATCTGAAAAAGTGGTTATCGTCAGAACAAATGTTTGACTTATACAAAAAATGAAAAATCGAATATCTATATTCCTGATTATCGCCTTGTTTGTAACCTCGTGCAGCAGTGATGAATTAGGGCAAGCGCCTATTCCGGAAGATTATCAGGAGCAAATAGCCGAATGGAAACAGGATCGGATAGAGAGTATATCTGAACCGACGGGTTGGCTGCGTCTGGCCGGAATGTTTTGGCTGGAAGAGGGTGAAAACAGTTTTGGAAGCTCCTCAGAGGTGGATATTCAATTTCCGGAAGGAACGATCAATGATCGGGCGGGTACGTTTGTATTCGAAAATGGCATTGTAACCATGATTGTCGAAGAGGGTGTGGAGATCACTCACGATGGAGAACCGGTTACAGAGTTCACTCTTTATGATGGGAGTGATGAAAAAAGAGTAGAGCACGGCAACCTGGAATGGTTCGTAATTGTACGTGATGATATTACGGCTATTCGGCTTTTTAATAAGGAGAATGAAAAGGCCGATGCTTTTACAGGGTTTCCCACATATCCTGTGGATCCAAAATGGGCCCGAACGGCCCGATACATCCCCAATCCGGAAGGGACAACAATTCCTATTGTCAATGTTTTAGGACAGCAAATTGATGCTGAATCACCGGGGGTACTTGAATTTACATTAGATGGCGAGAGATATACTCTTGATGGCATAATAAACAGCACCCAGCTTTTTATCATTCTGAGTGATGAGACCAATAAGGATGAAACCTATCAAGCCGGCCGTTATCTCTATGTAGATTATCCTGAAGAGGGCAGTGAATATACAGTCGTTGATTTTAACAAAGTTTATAACCCGCCTTGTGCCTACAACGTGTTCACTACTTGTCAGTTGCCCCCACAACAGAATAGATTGGACATTGCTATACCTGCCGGAGAGAAACGCCCGGTCGATTGGGAAGGCCTATAAATTGGAGTATTTTAAAGAGAGATCATCGTCGAAAAGAACCTATCCATAGAAATGGATACGGATTATAAATTAAGAAAAGCCGGGCCGATGAGTACCCTCACATCAAACATGATTTTTATACCCCAATCATCTATCTTTGTCAGTGCAAAAAATTTAATTAGACTATAAACATGAGTAACGTACAAGAGTATATAGACCGGAATATCAAGAATTTTGAAAATGAGTTGTTTGATTTGCTTCGTATTCCAAGTGTAAGTACAGATTCTAAACGAAAAGGAGATGTCAAACAGGCTGCGGAGTTTTTAGTAAATCAACTTCAGAAGATCGGCCTCGACAACGTAACTCTCCACGAAACAGTCGGCCATCCGATCATTACAGCTGAAAAAACATCCCACAATGACCGGCCCACAGTGCTCATTTACGGTCACTACGATGTGCAGCCATCCGACCCGGATGATCTCTGGGAAACCCCTCCTTTTGAGCCGACTGTAAAAAAAGGCCGGGTATATGCCAGAGGAGCGAGTGATGATAAGGGTCAGTCGTTCATTCATGTGAAAGCGATCGAATCCTACCTGCAATCAGGCACTGAAATACCTGTAAATGTGAAATTTATTTTGGAGGGAGAGGAAGAGATTGGCTCTCCCAACCTGATCCCATTTATCAAAGAAAATAAAGAGTTATTGAAGTGTGATATGGTGCTGATTTCGGATACAGCCATGTTTGGAGAGGATCAGCCATCCATTACGTACGGACTTCGCGGACTGGCATACATGGAAATTCATGTAAAAGGCCCTAACCGGGATCTACACTCCGGAATCTATGGCGGTACGGTTGAGAATCCGGCCAATGTATTGTGTGATATGATCGCGAAGATGAAAGATAAGGATGGTGTTATACAGGTCGATGGTTTTTATGATGATGTTGAACCTCTCACTGATGAGATGAGAGAAGCATATGAAATACTTCCGTTTGATGAAGTGGAGTATAAAAAGAGCCTGAATTTAAAAGCAGTTCATGGCGAGCAGGGATATGGTACTCATGAACGATCCTCAGCGCGGCCTACACTCGACGTGAATGGGTTATGGAGCGGTTATCAGGGGGAAGGTGCAAAAACAGTGCTTCCCGCAAAAGCAAGCGCAAAAGTGAGTATGAGATTGGTTCCAAACCAAGACCCGAACAAAATTTCTGAACTGTTCAAAAAATATGTTTATTCAATAGCGCCGGACACTGTGGAAGTCAATGTGATCTCTCATCACGGCGGGTATCCGGTCGTGATTGACATGGATTTCTACGGACTGAAGGCAGCAGCTAAAGCGTTTGAAGATATTTACCAAAAAGAGGTTCTTTTCACAAGGGAAGGGGGCTCCATTCCAATTGTATCAGATTTTAAAAAGGTTTTGGGTGTGAATTCGATCCTGATGGGTTTTGGCTTGACCAAAGATGCCCTTCACTCTCCGAATGAGAGCTTTTCACTGAAAGATTTTCACCGGGGGATCAAAACATCGGCAAGATTCTTTGAAGTGCTAACTGATTTTGTGGAGGAGTGATCGATACTGGACTTTATTAAAAAGCCCATCTTGATTCCTTAAATAGGGCTTTTCTGTAAAATTTATCAGGTACCGTTTGTTAATTCAGATTTTCAATAGAGATAAGGCACATCACAGATCATGTTGAATCATCGTATCCTCTTCAAAATCGTAGAGGGTTAATCTGCGAAGGTTATAAACACTGATCCAATAATTTCGAATCGCCTGGATGTAGCTTCTAAGTGCAGCATCCCGCTCATTTTGTGCAATAAACAGATTTGTTATGTCGATCTGTCCTATTCTGTACCGATTTCTGGATACCTGATATCGGCGATCCGCAATTCCTTCAGAAAGTTCAGCCAGTAGAACCTGTTCCCGTAACTGTAAAAATTCAGCAACGATATTTTGCACTTGAAGATCGAATTGAGCCTGTTCATACGCGATGTCATCGGCTACCTGTCTGCGAGTATTTTTAGCAAAATTAACTTCTGCTCTCTGTTTACCCCAATTAAAAATCGGAACCTGAAAATTCAGAGTCATGAATTGTTGATTCAGTGGATCACTGTAGAGGTCATTAAAATTTTCAGAGGTTTGATTTAATCCAAAATTTGCCTGTACGGTTGCAGAAAATGAACTCTGTTTGACAGCCATATCCAGATTTCGCTCTGCTTCAAGCGTCTGCATATCAAAATTAAGTGCCGTACTGTTATTTTGCCGTGCCATCCGGAGTGCCAAGTGCTCATCCACATGAAAATCAGGAACTTCTTCAGGAACTTCTACATCAATGGGTGTATCAGGATTTAATCCCAACAGTAACCGGAAACTGTTTAGTTGCTGATTGTAATTGATATTTGCCTGTGTAAGTGACGATTCAGCATTTCTAAGTTGAAGCTCTGATTGGAGTAGATCATTTTCCGCGATATTTCCCACATTGTATCGCCCTGTCGAGATATTGTAAATAGAATCATTCACCGCCACATTAAATTCTGCAATGTCTAAGTTAATTTTAGATAACAGGACGTCAAAGTAACGTTGTGTAACCGTTAACGATAGCTCCTCCATTGATTCTACATAGCGTTTCTGAGCAATTTGAAGTTGAAGAGGTTCAATTCGGTTTCTCCATTTAAGATTATTAAACTGAAATAGGGGTTGAGTGTAACCCAGAACCAGAGGAGAGGAACTCCATAAGTAGGTATTTTCACTGGCAAATATTCCCAGGCGGGAAATACCGGATGATACCGAGAGATTCCCTCCGGTTGGCATAATGGATTGATTGACGGTAAGCCCGACAGTAGCGTTTGATTGTTGACTGTAAATCAGAGAAGTAGAACCATCCGGGTTAAAGTTTTCGCGAAAAGCACGTCTATAGTTGGGGGCATTTCCTTCAAGCGATAATCCCGGTAATAAATCCGCGCTAAATGATTTGTAGCGCCATTCACTGGCAATCAGTGCATATCTCGCCGACCTGGATAGCGGGCTTGACTCTTTTGCGATCTCAATGGTTTCCTGCAGAGATAATGGCTGTGGTTCATCCGGTACCAGGGATTGTTGAGCAATGATTACCTGTGTTGTTAGAACCGAGAAAAATAACAGGTTAAACAACGACAATTGAATTCGTTTTAAGAGCATGTTATTGTGAGATAATAATCAGGATTCAGGGTTTATTTTTATTCGTGTCTCAATGCAGTTACAGGTTCCTGTTCAGCAGCTCTTTTAGCCGGGAAAAAACCAAAAATTATCCCAATCATGGTTGCAACACCAAAAGAGATGACAATAGAACTTAAAGTTACGATGGAGACGATTCCAGCGGTGACTTCAATCAAATAGCTGAATGCGATACCTAAAATAATACCAACAAAACCACCCGTTACACTGATAGCGAGAGCCTCAGTGAGAAATTGCAGCTGGATATCCTGCCGTTTTGCTCCGACGGCTCTCCGGACTCCAATTTCCCTATATCGCTCAATGACAGATGCGAGCATTATGTTCATAATGCCTATTCCTCCGACAATAAGTGATATGGATGCGATGGATGCCAGAACAATATTGAATATTCGGCGAGTTCTTTGTTCCTGTTGGAGCAAGAGTTCAGGCACAATTATCTCAAAATCGATGACCTCGTTGTGTCTTCTTTCAAGCATCCGGGAGATGATCTCTGCAATGGTGACACTATAATTATTATCACTTACTTGTATGATTGCCCTGTCGAGCTGGTTGTAGTTTCTGTCACTTTGTGACTCAGAAGACGTGTTGCCGGGCCCGGAATCTTGAGCTTCTTGTTGTACATCCCGATTTGTTATTGCAGCACGGTTCCGATATCGTAAGAGAACACTTTCTGCAGGGACAAAAATATCCATATTAAAATCCCGTAGTCCCAGATTTTCAATCTGACTCGACGTTAGTTGACGTTCCTGAAGTACGCCTACCACTGAATACCATACATTACCGGCCTTAATACGTTTCCCCATAGGGTTTTCACCCGGGAAAAAACGTGTGCGTACACCATAGCCGATAATTGCCACGGGCATGGCATCATCAAAATGAAGATCTGTAAAATTGGTTCCGGAAGTGATCTGAAAATTATTGATGTTAAAATAATCACCGTTTACACCCACTAATTTACCGGATCGCATCTGTCCTGCTCGGATAAATTGCGTGTCATAAATAATCTCCGGTGATACAGCTCTGACTTGTGGAATCTGCTTTTGTATGCTTTGAAGATCTTCTAACGTTAATCCGGGGGTATATCTTCTTTGATCATATGTAACGGCCTCGTCATCTTCCACTTCTCCTTCTCTCTGTTCCACAACCGGTTGGATGATGATATTGTTAGTGCCTAACAGTTGCATATTGGCCAGTATTTCCTGCTGAGCTCCACTACCGATAGCCAACATGGCAATTACCGATGCAACCCCAAATATGATACCCAGTGATGTGAGCAAAGACCGAAGCTTATTTCGCTTGATCGCCTCAATGGCAATATCCAGGTTGTATAGAATGATTTGGAGCATATAACGTGAATTTAGAAACTGTTGATCAAGATGTGGATGATGTCTGAGCGATCTCTATATCCTGATCCGGGTCAGCTTCAGGATTTATTATTTCACGGTACTTATCAAGGATATCGTCAGGCAATAAATTTTTGTTTAATTCCTCCGGGTCGGGCGGCATCGAGATTAAAACCTGATCATTTTCCGTCAGCCCTTCAAGGATCACAACATTATTTTCATTGGTAGATCCCATAATGACTTGCTGCATGGTCATTTGAAGGCCATCGCGCTTAAATACAAAATGTTCGGAATCAATGGTGTGAACGGATTCCAATGGTACATAAAGAACATCCTCTATTGTTTCTATGAGAATTTCGTTTGCTGTAGTCATAGCCGGTCTTAGGGTCGTATCCGATTCATTAATTTCTATTTTTACTTCAAATACTTTCGAATGAGAGTTTGGCCGTTGTTCCCCGATATTTGCGACGGCCGTTACATTACCGGTGAGTTTTTTATCGCGTATGGCATCCAAACCTATTTCTACTGATTGACCGGTTCTTACTTTCTGAATATCCACCTCATTCACATAAGTGAGTGATTCCATAGCGCTAAAATCAGGCAATTCGGCTACAATCGGATCAAAAGCATTTACAGTACTCCCTGTTGTGGTTTTACGGCCCTGCCAGTTTCGAGTATAGACAACCATGCCATTTTCAGGTGCAAGAACCGTAAATCCATTCATCACATCCATGATTCGTTGTAAACTATTTCTTTCCTGGGTTAATGTGGCTTCAATCTCTCGAAGGCCGGCTTCCGCCTGCAAAACACGGGTTCTGTAATTTTGTTGTTCTTGTGCAAGCTGTCTTTCTGTTCTTTCAAGTTCAATTTGTGTCTGACGCTGAACCGCCGGAGATTCATACACAGATTGCTCAACCGCAATTTCTCTCTCTTCAAGCTGAAATTTCAAATTTTCAAGATTATCACGTGCTTGAGTTAATGTGAGCGAACTGTCAAGCTGAGCCTGTTCATACTGAGATTCGGCACGCTGTACTTCCAATTGTGCGTTCTGGAGACGGGTGAGAACGTCTGAACGATCCAGTTCAGCCACGACATCACCTTTACTTACGATCGTACCCTCCGGGACCAGACTCTGAATAGTCAGATTCCATACTTGAATCGTTTGAGCGCCTTGAGGGCCTCTGATTCGGATCGAGTTTTTTGCCTGAAGTTCACCGGTAGTTGTCACAACAACATTAAAATCACCTTTTTGAACATCTACATATAGATCCTGTTGATTACCCGGGTCGGTACGGGTGAAAAGCCATAATGCGATTAAAAAAAGGATCGACAAAGTGGAAATAATCACTTTTTTATTCATAACTATAGTATTGATGAAAATTTACCTGAAAAAGCAGAGCGAATTTGCAGGATTTTTATACTCTTGAGAATGTAAATCATGCTTCTGAATGTAACTGAGTCAGTATGTATGACGGTACATAACTACAAATAGTTTCAGTTAAATAATGAAACTAACAATATAGTATAATAAATAAAGTTTTAAGCCAAATTAAATTTATGGATTAGGCTAATACATTAAGATTAAACCATTTGTACAGTAATTGTGAATACAAGAAAAGAAATTCAAGTGGACAGTGGACAAAAAAAAGCCCGCTCAATCAAAGATTGAACGGGCTGCAAGAGGTTAGAAATGTGTCAATAAACTCAATTCGGATTTTCAAAAGAGCTCAATCACATCACAGATCATGCTGAATCATAAAACCCTCTTCAAATTCGTAGTAGGTTAATCTGATTAATTCGGATTTTCAATCAATCCGTTTTCCAGGCCAAATGTTTGGCCGTGAATGGTGCCATTGAATACGTTGGTAGGATTGTTTTTCTCATCCACCACAACTACAGTAGGTTGGTGCTCTTTTGCTTCTTCAGGTTTCATTCTGGCGTAAGCGATCACAATGATGCGGTCGTCCACTTGTGTTAATCTGGCGGCGGCACCGTTCATACAGCAAACTCTGCTTCCTCTGTCGCCCGGAATAGTATACGTTTCCAATCGGGAGCCGTTGGTAATATTGACTACACTTACCTTTTCAAAGGGTAAAATGCCGGCCATTTCGAGCAGGTCCTGATCGATAGTGATACTGCCCTCATACATCAGGTTGGCTTCGGTGACCCGCATCTGGTGTAGCTTTGATTTAAACATCGTCAATTCCATAAAAGTACTTTCCTCAACTAAATTCTATCAATATGTTGTCAATCAACCGGGTTGAGCCTAAATAGGCTGCCACGGCGATAATATAACTCTTCTCCTTCTCTAACGTATTCATCGGTTGTAACGTTGTCTTAAGGAAGATATTAAGATAATCAATTTTAAAACCTTTCGCTTCAAGTTCACTTTTTTGGTGTTCAATCAGTAATCCGGGCGTATCTATGCCCTCTTCGATTCTTTTTTTGATGTATTGAAGTGAGCGGAAGAGTCCGGGAGCCAATACCCTCTCTTTATCACTGAGATAGGTATTTCTGCTGCTCAGGGCCAGGCCATCGTTGGCTCGAACAATAGGGGCCATAATCAGATTAATACCATGATTGAATTCACGGTTCATCTGCTGTATAATTTGAAACTGCTGGATATCCTTTTGCCCAAAAACCGCGATATCCGGTTCGATGATATTGAACAACTTATTGACAACCAGGAGAACGCCTTCAAAAAAACCGGGCCGGCTCGCCCCGCACATATGCCGGTTTAGAGAGTCAATTTGAATGGAAAGTTCACTGTCACCGTACATTTCATCTCTTTCCGGCGCAAAAACAAGGTCAATATCTAAGGCTTTGCATGTTTCGAGATCTTTTTCCAGCTGACGTGGGTAGGTGTCAAAATCTTCATTCGGGCCAAATTGGGTTGGGTTTACAAAAATCGAAACCACAACGGCATCCGAGTGATCGCGGGCTTTTTTGAAAAGTTCTGTATGTCCGGAGTGCAGTGCCCCCATCGTGGGAACAAGTCCTATCGATCGGCCTTGATTTCTCAAGGATTGGAGCTCATTTTTTACCTGTTTTATCGTACGGCAAACTTTCATGTTTGAATGGCTAAAAAATCGACTGGGACATTTAATGTAGTCAGATAAAAAAAGCGGAAGATGGAGGTCTTCCGCTTTTTGTGATAGTTAAATTGATTAGATCGCTCTGTCAGGGTCAAAATCTTCAAGTAATTGCTTCACCCTGCTTGTAAAGGCCCCGCCATGTGCGCCGTCAATAATTCGATGGTCATAGCTCATCGTCAGGTACATCTTGTGACGAATGGCAATCATGTCCCCATCTTTTGTTTCAATAACAACCGGCCTTTTTTCAATAATACCGGTGCCAAGAATGGCCACTTGTGGCTGATTGATGATCGGTGTACCCATAAGGTTTCCGACGCTACCGTAATTAGTGAGGGTAATGGTTCCGCCCACCAAATCGTCCGGACTCAGATCTTTATTCCTTGCTTTTTCAGCGAGTTCCACAACATCTTTTGCAATTCCAACCAGGTTTTTTTCCTGCGCTCTTTTGATAACAGGCACAATCAATCCGCCTTTTCCACCCTCACCGAGGGCAACAGCGATCCCAAAGTTGAGATCTTTTTTGATATGAATTTCATCCCCATTCACCGAGCTGTTGATCAGTGGAAATTCACTGATCGCTTTGATAAATGCTTCAATAAAGATAGGTGTGAAGGTCAGCTTGACACCGGCTTGTTCAAAGAATTTCTTTTTATTGGCATCTCTCCACTTCACGATGTTGGTCACGTCCACATCGCTCATTGTCGTAACATGAGCAGAAGTCTGTTTTGAACGAACCATATGTTCGGCAATCATCTTGCGCATACGATCCATCTTGACGATCTCCACATTTTCATGTGGACTTTTCACATTCAGTTCACCGGCAGAAATTTTACTTCTGTCAACTGGTGCTTTTGAATCAGCTTTTGGTTTTTCAAGGCCGGAACTTTCGGATGATTTTTTAGATGGTGCAGAAACTTTGCCGTCCTTCTTGTCCTGGACATAACCTAAAATATCACTTTTTGAAACCCGGCCATCTTTGCCGCTTCCTTCGATCTGCTCCAGTTCGTCCTGACTAATTCCCTCTTCCTTCGCTATTGATCGTACCAATGGTGAGTAAAACCTGCCATCAGAACCGATTCGTTGAGGTTTGTTTTTTTCATCACTGTCGGATGAAGACTCCGCTTTGGATGCGGCCGGTTTTGATTTGGATTCTTTTGATCCGGACTCTTTCGGTTTGGATTTTGCAGATGCCGCTTTTCCGGTTGCGATGATAGCGATGGTCTGGCCCACTTCAATTGTATCGCCCTCTTCTACTAAAATTTCAACCAATGTACCTGCTTCCGGGGAGGGAACTTCCGTATCTACTTTATCTGTGGCAATTTCGAGCAGGGTTTCATCCACTTCCACTCGATCCCCGACTTTCTTAGCCCATTCGATGACGGTTCCTTCCATTACAGATTCGCCCATTTGAGGCATCACGACTTCAATTCGCTCGCCCTCGCCCTCACCATCATCCGATTCTGATTTGGATTTGGACTCTGAATCATTTTCTTCATCATCGGAATCTGCTTCCTGTTCAGTTTCTTCATCATCTGATTCAGATTTTGCTTTAGATTTTTCATCATCCGATTCAGATGACTTCTCTTCAGCCTCATTCTTATCTTCCGTATTTTCTTCCTCACCATTTTCGGATTGTGATGATGATTCAGATGCTTCTCCCTCGGTATCAATGATGGCAATGGCTTGTCCCACCTCCACGGTTTCATCTTCCTGGACTAAAATTTCAATCAATACACCTGATTCCGGCGAAGGGACTTCGGTATCCACCTTATCCGTTGCGATCTCCAGAAGAGTTTCATCCACTTCAACCCTGTCGCCCACTTTCTTAGCCCACTCAATGACGGTTCCTTCCATTACAGATTCGCCCATTTGGGGCATCACAACTTCAACCTTTGCCATGGTATAATTCTTCTAAATGATGATTTGAATAATCTTTTTATGCTCTTAAATATAACCCTAAAGATCAGAATAATCGCTATCAGATCAAAATTGTGATCTATTCAGAAATTTAACATTATTGACCGATTTTTGGGCTTTGGAATCGTATAATTACCGGATAGAAATTATGATGTCACCTAAAGTTCAGTTGGAATCAATTAGTTTCAGATCAAATAATTTGAGTTTTACGATCAAACTCATATACTCCTCTTTATTTCTTTCGATTCAGAGGGGAAAACATAAATAGGTTTTAAAAAATTCAACGGATATCAATGAAGGGATTTGTTCTGGTTCTCTTTTTTACATGGTTATTTACCCTGTTTTTACCATGGTGGGGAGTACTCATTCCAACTTTTATTATTGGATTATGGTTGCTTAAGGGCCCTTTCAACGCTTTTTTAATCGGATTTTTAGGTGCAGGATCAGCCTGGTTTATTCAGGCTTTATATATTCACATCGCCAATGATGGGATATTATCGAGCAGAATTGCTGACATGATGGGCGTTGGATCTCCCTGGATTGTACTGCTGATTACTTTTGCAGTTGGAGCCCTTGCGGGCGGGGTTGGTGCCCTTACGGGTTATTTGTTAAAAGTAAACTTGAATAAACCGGACAGAGACGGAGGATGAAGATTTTTCTTAAATACCTACACTTTTAAAACAACCAAAAACATCAAAATAAGTTATGAGCGAATACCCGAAAACGGATGACCCAAATGTAACGTCAGAAGATCCATCGAAAAAAACTCTGTTTACCCGGTTTCTGGATTTTGTGGAGTGGCTGGGAAATCTTTTGCCTCACCCGGTAACTCTATTCGCACTTTTTGCATTGGGGGTCGTGTTGATCAGTGGACTTGCGGAGTGGCTCGATTGGTCGGCACCGGATCCCAGGCCGGAGGGAGCCGCCGGAAGAGCACCGGATGGAATCATCAAACCGGTGAGCCTGTTGAATGGCGAAGGGCTGCGGATGATTGTCGTGAATATGGTTCGGAATTTCACCAGTTTTGCGCCTTTGGGGGTTGTATTGGTGGCTCTTCTCGGTGTAGGGGTTGCAGAGCATTCCGGATTGATTAGTGCCTGTATCCGTGGGATCGTATTAAAAGCGGCTTCATTTAAACCATCCAAAGCGGGTGATGGATTTGATCTGCTGCCACTCAGTAAAAATGACTCTCTGTTCAAGCCGGTGTTGTTGGTTTTGGATGTAATTTTAGTCCCGATCCGATTTTTAGGCCATCTGTTGATGATCCCGTTCAGGCCCGTCCTCAATTTTTTCATGGTGCCGAAACGGCTGGTCACTATTTCAATCTGTTTTGCAGCTGTGATATCAAACACGGCCTCAGAAATGGGATATGTGGTATTAGTGCCACTGGCAGCGGTTATCTTTCACTCCATGGGCCGACATCCGCTCGCAGGATTGGCCTGTGCTTTTGCCTGCGTATCGGGTGGGTATAGTGCGAATCTATTCATTGGGACCATCGACCCGCTTCTTGCCGGGCTTACACAGGAAGCAGCGATGCTTATCGACGCCGATTATACCGTTCATGCTGCGGTAAATTGGTACTTTATGATCGTGAGTACATTTTTAATCACCACAGCCGGTGCTTTTGTCACGCTCCGCATAGTAGAACCCAAGCTGGGTCCATACGACGAAAGCATGGCAATGGATGATCTTTCTGATAATGCATCCATGGATCCTTTAACCGATAGAGAAATTCATGCATTGAAATGGACCGGAGTTTCCGTGATGATCATGTTTGGGGTGCTGGCAATGACCATCATTCCGGAAAATGGGGTTCTTCGAAATCCCGATACGGGGGAGATGTTGAACTCACCCTTTTTGAATGGAATTGTGACGTTTATATTTATCTGTTTCATGATCCCCGGTTTTGTTTACGGAAAAATTGTCGGGACGATGAAAGATGACCGGGATGTGATCAAAGGGATGTCTCAGGCCATGTCAACATTGGGACTCTACATTGTGATTGTCTTTTTTGCCGCTCAGTTTGTGGCCTACTTTGGATGGAGCAATCTGGGCCAGATTTTTGCGGTTAAAGGAGCTCAATTTTTGCAGGATATGGGCATGACCGGCCCCATCATATTTGTGGGTTTTATCATTATTTCAGGGTCGGTGAATCTGATGTTGGGATCGGCATCCGCTCAGTGGGCGGTAACGGCTCCCATCTTTGTTCCGATGTTGATGCTGATCGGATATAGCCCCGAAGTGATTCAGGCCGCCTACCGGATTGGGGATTCGGTAACCAATATCATTACCCCCATGATGAGTTATTTTGGCTTGATACTTGCTTTTGCCAATAAATACGATAAAGATCTGGGTATCGGAACGATCATCGCAATGATGCTGCCCTACAGTATTTTCTTTTTGATCGGCTGGATGCTTTTATTTTATTTGTGGGTGTTTGGCCTGGGCCTGCCGGTTGGACCGGAAGCGCCGACGTATTATATAATCGGGCAGTGATTGGAGTGAGAAGTGAAAAGTGAGAAGTGAAAAGTGCGGGCAAAAGGCAGAACGCAGAAGGCAGAGGGCAGAAGGGTGACCAACCAAAAAAGACCGTCATTCTAGTGGATGTCTGGTTAGGTGGCAACTAACCTAAAAAAATCGTCATCCTGAATTTATTTCAGGATCTCCAGATTTATGAGCTCATAATCACTAAAGAACTATGAAAAAATATTTACTCTTTTTCTTGTTAATTCTTCTGTACACACCGGTAACCGCCCAGGTCACCGTTCTCATTGTTTACCACAGCGAAACGGGTAACACGGAACAAATGGCAAAAGCAGTATACGAAGGGGCTTCTTCTGTAGAAGGGGTGGAGGTTTTTCTACTTCAATCATTGGAAACAACGGCTGCGGATCTGTTAAATGCAGATGCAATTATTGTGGGGAGTCCGGTTTATAACGCCAATGTAACCCCTGAAATTTCACGTTTTATCGCATCCTGGCCTTTTGAGAATGAGCCGCTGAAAGATAAAATAGGAGCCGCATTTGTGACGGCCGGCGGAATCTCAGCCGGTGAAGAGATCGTACAGATGAATATCCTGCAGAGCATGCTGGTTTTTGGAATGGTGATCGTAGGTGGAGCCGATTGGACACAGCCTTTTGGCGCATCCGCGATTACCGGGGAAGAGCCTTTCAGTGGGTTTTCAGAAAACCGAATTGCCCCTTCTTTCGAAGAAAAAGGGAGAGCGCTGGGAGAACGGGTAGCAGAGTTGACGCTGAAATTATATAAATGATTTAAGTAGATGTGAGAACATTTCGCTTCGCGTGCAAAAAATGAGCGACACACTTCGTCGCCATGCGGCTCCTACGTTGCTCGATGTGACGGGTTAAGTTATTGTTATACAAGAAAATATAAGTCGTCAGTTCGAGCAGTTCCAACGCTTTTTGTTGGAACGCAGTCGAGAACTTTCTGCAATGGCGAGGACATCTCGACACACTCCGTCGCCATGCGGCTCCTATGTTGCTCGATTTGACGGGGAGGGTGTAGAGGAACCAATGGCATTGGCCATAATGACTGCAGGGTGTTGCGATCTCATCTGAACCCCATCGGCAATCTGATGTCGGCATGAAAACCCGGGTGAGCAGATGATTGCATCATCTGGGAGTTCACCTAATGATGGAAACAGTACTTCATCTCCAATCTTCATGGAGAGTTCATATTTATCGGATTGATATCCAAAACTGCCCGCCATGCCGCAGCATCCTGTCTTCAGTTCGACCGGCTTGAACCCCATCTGCCTGAATGCCTGAAGCAAGGAGTCATTCCCAATGAGAGCTTTGGTATGACAATGGCCATGAACAAAAACAGACCGGCCATCCCCCGTATTCATGGGCTCAGCTGTTGCCAGCTCAATATTCAGAAACTCTTCCCATAGAAAGGTGTTATCAGATATCTGTTTGGCTGATTCAAGATCGGAATCTTCACACAGGTCGAGATACTCATCTCTCAGTGTGAGCAGTTCGCTCGGTTCCAGTCCGACAATAGGAATTTCATTTTTTGCATAAGGGAATAAACGCTTAATATTTTCAACACAGATCTGTTTGGCGTGATCCAAAAATCCTTTGGAGAGTTGTGGCCTGCCGGTTGGAAAAATGCCCGGAACCGTTACATTATATCCAAGATAGTGCAATACTTTCAGGGCTGAGATGGCAACCTCCGGATCATGATAATTCGTGAAGAGGTCCACAAGCAAGACCACATCACGGCCTCCCTGTTTCTCATACTTTTGATGATTCTTTTGATACCATTTCATGAATGGTTCCGACGCAAATTCCGGAAGGTTACGCCTTGAATCGACTCCCAATAACTTTTCCAAAAGCATTTTGACCGGTTTTTGCCGGTTCACAAAATTCGTTAACCCGGAAAAGATCGATGCGACAGGGTAGAACTTTTCCGGATGGCCAAAAAAGTACTCGCCCAATGTAAATCCTTTTTCACGATGCCAGCCGTGAGTGAACTCAGCTTTCATTTTGGCCATATCCACATTGGCCGGACATTCACTTTTACACGCTTTACAGCTGAGGCAGTATTCCAGGGCTTCTTTTAGCTCCTCAGACTGAAACGCATCTTTCTGTTCGCCCGAAAAGAGCTGACGGAACACATTGGCGCGTCCACGGGTACTATCTTTTTCATCCCGGGTGGCGTGGTAGGATGGACACATAGTGCCTCCGCTCTGTGCCAGTTTTCTGCAGACACCGGCGCCGTTACAGAGTTCAATGGCACCGGCAAATCCTCCCTGATTTCTCCATTGAAACGTGGTTTCCACATCCGGACTCACATAATCGGGAGAAAATCGAAGATCACTGTCGATCGGTTTCGGATCGGTGATTTTACCCGGATTAAATCGATTCTCAGGATCCCAAATCTGCTTGACCCTTTTTAAAACCGGGATCATCTCTTTACCCAATACAATCTCAATAAAAGGTGCCCTGGTTCGACCATCCCCGTGTTCTCCAGAAAGGGAGCCCCGATATTTTTTCACCAGAAGAGCCACTTCATGGGCCATCTCTTTCATGGTCTGAAGGCCCTCAGGTTTTGTAATGTCCATCATTGGCCTCAAATGCAACTCTCCGACTGAAGCGTGTGCATAGAAGACGCAGGTTGTGTTGTGCTTCTTTAATATCTCCTGAAAATCTTTGACATAAGCGGGCAGATCCTCAACCCTGACGGCAGTATCTTCCACAAATGTAGGAGATCTGGATTCTGCTCCGAGACCCATCAAAAGTCCCAATCCGGCTTTTCGAAGTTCCCAAACACGCGGCATCAAAACCGGGTCGATAAGTGTGGGGTGAGCATAACCCAGTCCGAGCTCTTTCAGCCTGTCGGTCAGGCCGGTGGCCTTCGCTGTAATCTCCTCTTCAGTATCTCCCTCAAACTGGATGATCAGAAGGCAAGCGGGATCTCCCTCCAGGAAAAAACGATTTTTTCGCTGTTCAATATTCCCTTTGGTGGCATTCAGGATGATATCATCCACGAGTTCAACGGCAGCCGGAGCCCATTTAACAGCTTCCACCGTGGCCAGCATGGCATCATGAAGAGATTGAAATTGTGGGATCACCAAATTTTTGACTTTGGGCAATGGAACAATATTCAGTTTCGCGGAGGCGGTGAGTGCAAGAGTTCCTTCGCTTCCGCAGAGAAGTTCAGCCAGATTAAACGGCCGTCCACCCGGTGTGATGGGATCCATATCACAGAGCCGATCGAGAGCATAGCCCGTATTTCGGCGTTTGATATCCGGGTGGGGATAGTGCTTCGGAATGTCATCCTTATGCTTGTTTAGCAGATCGATCATCTCCCTATAAATGTGTCCTTCCAGGTCACCCTGATTGCATTTGGCATCCAGTTCATTGGCGGTGAGGGCTTTAAAAGTAACGATCGAACCGTCACTCAGGACGGTGTCAATTTCCAGTGTATGCTCGCGAGTGGTTCCATGTTTGATAGAGAATGAGCCGCAAGAGTTATTGCCGATCATACCGCCTATCATACATCGATTGGTTGTGGCTGTGTCGGGGCCAAACTGAAGGCCGTGTTCCGCGAGTGTTCGATTCAGGGTATCACGGATCACGCCCGGTTCCAATTTTACTGTGCGAAGTTTGGGATCGAACTCCTTGATGGAGGTCATGTGCCGCGAGACATCCATGATGATACCGTTGCCGGTAGTTTGTCCGGCCAGGCTTGTTCCTGCACTTCGTGCCGTAATCGTAAAACCCTCATCGATTGATTTCAGGACGAGCTTTTGAATGTCGTGAATATTTTTAGGGAAAGAGACACCGGTGGGCATCTCTTCGTAGATCGATGCGTCGGTTGCATAGAGTCTGCGGGTAAGTTCATCCTTGTGAATGGCCTCACCCAAGTGTATTCCGGATTTTTGATCAGTCTTCATTTCCATAATTGAATCGGGGGCGCTGTTTATGCCCAATCAAGCAGCGGTACCCATCTAACTAAAGTGAAAAAGCGAGTTTAGCTTTTGCGACAATTTCATCACCAATCGATAGCCCTGCGGTAGCGGCCGGACTTGGAGCATTTAACACGTGAATCTCATTTTCACCCATTTCAAAATGAAAATCATCCAAAATCTCGCCATTTGGCAGCAGTGCCATCGCACGTACACCGGCCGGGGAAACTTTCAGTTGATTTTCATGAATGGATGGAATCAGTTTCTGTAAGTTTTTTAAAAATCCTTTCTTTGAATACGAGCGATACATTTCATCGAGCCCCATTTTCCAGTGCTTGCCGGCTAATTTCCAGAAACCCGGAAAATTTACCGTTTCAATGGTGTCATTAAAATCGAAGGATGTTTTTTGATACCCTTCTCTTTTGAAAGAGAAAACGGCATTGGGCCCGCACTCTACTCCGCCATTTACCATTCTGGTAAAGTGCACGCCTAAAAATGGAAATTCCGGATTTGGCAGGGGATAGATCAACCCTTTAACCATGTGTTCGGCATCCTCAGTGAGTTCATAATATTCACCGCGAAAGGGGACAATCTGAATATCGCTTTTGATACCGGCCGAACGTGCAACCCGGTCGCTGTGAAGGCCGGTGCAATTAATAAAATATTTTGAATTGAACGTGTGTTTCAGCGATTTGATGGTGAGGGAGCCATTTTTTTGGAAAACATTTTGTACAGGTGTATTGAATTGAATGGAGTGTCCGGCGGCAGTAATTTTTTGAGCGAGTGATTCACAGACGCCTTTAAAATCGATAATTCCGGCACAGGGCACATGGATGGCTCGAATTCCAATTGAGTAAGGTTCGATCTCCTTTACCTGCTTTTGATCGATCAGTTCGATCCCTTCGATTTCGTTTTGAACACCGCGGTTAAAAATAGAAGTAAGGGCTGGAATTTCGTTTTCATTAGAAGCAACGATGATCTTTCCGCAGATATCGTGTGCGATTTCGTTCTCACGGCAATACTCCACGATTTGATGTCGCCCCGCGATACAGTTTTTGGCTTTATAACTTCCCGGTTTATAGTAGATGCCCGAATGAATCACCCCGGAATTATGTCCGGTTTGATGTGCAGCTACACCGGACTCTTTTTCGAGCAAAAGAATGGATGAATCGGGATACTGTAGAGATAATTTATAAGCTGTAGAGAGTCCGACAATGCCGGCACCTGCAATTGTAAAATCGGTTGTCATTTTATTCTAAATCAAACGGATCAGAAATAACTAAATCAAGTAAAAAAACATTTGTTTAAATGTAATCAATTGAAATGATCCTATTTATACTTTCGTTAAACATTTCTGATTTATAAGCCTTATTTTCAATATCAAATAAATATATAGCTATGAAATATTATAACGTAATCTTAATTCCGGTTTTATTATTTGGTTTTTTACTGAGTGGTTGTTCAGGCGGAGACTCTGAAGATAGGGCTAGTTACGACACTCCGGAGGAGATTGTTGAAAATGCCATTTTTACAGATTTAGATGGCAATGATGTAAGTATCAAAGATTTCGCCGGGAATTTAGTACTGATCGATTTTTGGGAGTCTTGGTGCGGGCCATGCCTGCAGGTATTCCCGGCCATGGAAGAACTCAGGGCAGAATATCCGGGTGAGTTTCAGGTGCTGGCCGTAACGGTTGGCTTGACGGAAGGCCCGGAGGATGCCCGTGCATTTGCTGCGGAGCACGGCTATGATTTTAATTTCTTATACGATGAGTATGGCGTGTTTGAGGATTTAGAAGGACAGGGGATTCCGTTCAAAGCGTATGTAGATCCGGATGGGAACTTTATTAAAATTGAGATGGGTTCTTATGGCAGGCAAGGCGATTACAATCGCACCAAAGCATTGATCGTTGAGCACTTTGGGGAATGAGAGAAGTGAGAAGTGAGAAGGCAGAAGGCAGAAGGCAGACGTGAGAAGTGAGAAGTGAGAAGTGAGACGTGAGATGTGAGAAGTGAGACGTACTCACACTTGTGTAATCCGAACTCACAATTGTGTCATCCGAGTTCACGATTGTTTCATGCAAACTCACTATCGAGTCATCCGAACTCACACCTGTCATCCTGAATTTATTTCAGGATCTCAAAACAGTTTTTTATCGCTGTTTCTGAATGGTAGAGCAGCATTTTTAGTTACAAATTTAAATTCATAACAAACCAAGCAGATGGAAAAACAAGTAGACAAACTACCCTATAAAGTAAAAGATATTAACCAGGCCAGATATGGCCGCCAGGAGATCTCCCTGGCCGAGGCGGAGATGCCCGGACTGATGGCCACCCGCGAGGAGTTTGGCAAGTCCAAGCCCCTGGCCGGAGCACGGATTGCAGGCTGCCTGCACATGACCATTCAGACCGCTGTTCTGATTGAAACCCTTGTTGAGCTGGGCGCCCAGGTGCAGTGGTCCTCATGCAACATCTACTCCACACAGGACCACGCCGCCGCGGCCATAGCCAAGGCCGGAGTGCCGGTCTATGCCTGGAAGGATATGAGCGAGCAGGAGTATGAGTGGTGCATCGAGCAGACGCTTTTCTTTCCTGATGGAGAACCACTAAATATGATATTGGATGATGGCGGGGACCTGACCAACATGGTGCTGGATCAGTACCCGGAGCTGGTGGGCAATATCCGCGGGATCTCTGAGGAGACCACCACCGGTGTGCTCCGCCTGTATGAGCGCATGAAAAAAGGCACCCTGACTATCCCGGCGATCAACGTGAACGACAGTGTGACCAAGTCGAAGTTTGATAACAAGTATGGCTGTAAGGAGTCCTGCTCGGATGCGATCCGCCGGGCTACGGATGTGATGATGGCCGGCAAGGTGGCGGTTGTAGCCGGATACGGAGATGTGGGCAAGGGCTCAGCGGCGTCGCTTCGCGGGGCCGGTGCGCGCGTGATCGTCACCGAAATTGATCCGATCTGTGCGCTGCAGGCAGCGATGGACGGGTATGAAGTGAAGAGAATGGCCGATGCCGCCTCAGAGGGAGATATCTTTGTGACGGCAACGGGCAATAAGGATATCCTGACCGGAGAACACTTCAAGGCGATGAAAGACAAAGCGATAGTGGGCAATATTGGCCACTTCGACAATGAGATAGATGTGAAGTGGCTCAAGGCGAACGCCGAAGAGGAGAATATCAAGCCGCAGGTGGATCTGTTCCGCTTTGCCGATGGCAAGGAGCTGATCCTGCTCTCGCAGGGACGATTGATGAACCTGGGTAATGCGACAGGACATCCGAGTTTTGTGATGAGCAACAGTTTTACCAACCAGACGCTGGCGCAGATAGCGCTTTGGAATGAGGATTTCGAAGTGGGTGTGCATGTGCTTCCGAAGCATCTGGATGAGAAAGTAGCGCGGCTGCACCTGAAGAAGATCGGTGTGGAGCTGGAAGAGCTCAGCGATGAGCAGGCGGCGTATCTGGGGCTTCCGAAAGAGGGGCCGTACAAGCCGGATATGTATCGCTATTGATCTTACGGTGTAGCATACCGAGTTCTTAGAACAGGGATTGTTTTAAGATGATCTTTAAATAAGCCGAAGGAGATTGTCTTCTTCGGCTTTTTTTGTACGCGTAAACGAGATAAAAAAAAGCCCGACCTGTCCGGCACGGGCTTTTTGGGTGATATAAAATTTATTGAGTAATTAGTTCTGTTTAACGAACTGAACACTCATCAGAAGTTTCACCTCATCAGAAACCACAACACTTCCGGCTTCTGTAACTGCGCTCCACTTCAAGCCGTACTCTTTACGGTTAATCTTACCGGATACTTCAAAACCGGCTTTTGTTTGTCCGTAAGGATCAACAACAGTTCCGCCGTATGTGGCGTTTAACGTAATCTCTTTTGTGTTTCCACGAATCGTCAGATTTCCGGTCAATTTATATTCATCATCACCGGTTTTTGTGAAAGATGTCGATTCAAATGTCATTTTTGGATATTCAGCAGCATTGAAAAAGTCATCTGATTTCAGATGTGTATCCCGATCGCTGTTATTTGTATCGATGCTGTTGATATCTGCTTCAAATGATATTTGAGCATCTTCAAAATTATTGTTCTCTGCTTCAAGTGTACCGTCGAACGAGTTGAATGTTCCCGTTACGGTTGAAATGACCAGATGTTTGACTTTAAAAGTGATTTCAGAGTGTGTTGGGTCTATCGACCATTTTGTTAATACTTCAGTTTCCATTGGTTTAATTTATAAAGTTAATGTTTAATAGTTTAATATTAAACTAAATATAAAACCTTTCCGTTCCGTATGCAAATAAAAAAGGCAGGCACCGGTTAAAGTGACTGCCTAATCCCCCTACACCTTGTTCCTTGTATTACAATTCCCGGATGTACACATTTTTAAATTGAACAAGTGAAGGAGAGCTGGTCCATTCGCCGTCTACCATGGTGCCATGATGTTGCAAAGCAATGGGTCCTTTTTCGTCAACACCGGGCAGATGTGCATTTCTGATCACGACATATCCGTTTAATTTCACAGTGAGATATTCTCCCAACATGGTAATTTCAAATGTATTCCATTCGCCGATATGATTATCTGCAAGCATGGTTGGCGTGACCCCGGCTCGTACTGCTGCGGGCATGTTTGAGTCAGTCCGATAACCATATACTTCACCGGAGCCTACCGGCCATGCCCAGATGTTAATCTGTGATTTAGAATTTCCCCTGACGTAAATACCTGAATCAGCATCAGGAACGGCCATGCGTATCACGTCTCCATTTTCATCCAATTTATGAGAACCATCCGGTAAAATGATCGGAACATTTCGATTGATGAAGGGTGCCTCTTTGATTCTCCAATCGACCTTAAGTACAAAATCTTCATACTCATTTTCTGTCCAGAGATTTTTATCTCCGGGGGCTTCGCTCATCGCGTCATAATCGATAACACCATCGACCACTTTCCAATGACCGTTATCGCCTTCCGGTACAATCCAGCCGGTTAGGTCCTCACCGTTAAAAAGCCGAGCCCAATCTTCATTAGAATCTGCGTCAGAAGAGGCTGCGGATAAAATGGTAAACAAGGCGAGTAATATTACACCAAAAGAGAGTGTAAGAACTGTTTTAAATGGATTTAAAGATGTTTTCATAGTCTGTTTTATAATTTAGTAGTGCAATATGATAGTGTATAGGTCAATATACAGAGATAAGAATACATTGCAACCGATACAGCGAGTCCGTGACGTTAACGCGTTGCCGGATTACTCGATCTCAAGGTTCATCCATTGTAGGAGATTATCAAATACCTCATCACGATTTATTTCATTTAGCATTTCATGCCTGCCGCCTTCATAGAGATGAGTAGTGATATCTGAAACTCCGCTCTTTCTCATTATTTTTTCCAGATTACGGATCCCCTTGCCAAAATTGGATACCGGGTCTTGATCCCCTGACAGCAAGAGAACGGGGATGTCCGGATTGTGATCTGCGAAGACTGGATGTGCATGAATATCTTGAATCCCTTTAAATAGTTGGTGATAAAAAGAGTTGCTGCAAATAAAACCACATAGCGGATCATCGACGTAAAGATCAACCATGTCTGTATCCCGGCTTAGCCAATCATAATCGGTTCGATTTGGTTTGAAATGGCGGTTGTAGGCACCAAAACTGAGCCTATCCAGTAAATTACTTTTAGAATCTTTACCAAAAAAACTTTTCAACAGTGCTGAAATCTGAATGCCTGCATGCAGCAAAAGAGGGGGTTTGCCATTGCTGCCGGAGTAGATCAGCGCATCCGGTTTCGCATCATAGAGCTGCATAAATCGCTGAGAGATAAAAGAGCCCATACTATGTCCGAACAGGATGATCGGGAGGTTCGGATATGCTGAAGACACGTATTGAAAAACATCATTCAAATTTTTAACCATCAGATTAAACTCGTCATTGTGATCAATCACACCCAAATGATCCGGATCTGTTTTGCCATGTCCGCGGTGGTCGTAAGCGAAAACATGATAGTTGTTCGAGTTTAAAAATTTGGCAAAATGGCTATAGCGGCCACTGTGCTCTGCAAGGCCATGTACAATGAGAATCACACCTTTTGGTTTATGATCTGTAGTCCAAACTACGGCATGCAGTTTTTTGTTGAGATGATCGGATATGGTAAAGGTTTCTTTCAAGATTCAGGATTCAGGGTTTTGGGTACAGGGTTTGAGATTTGTGTGATGTCTGATGTGTGATGAGTTTTTTTATAAAGCATTATTAAGAATAGTAAATCTATCAGAGAATAGAATGAAATAAATGTGACATTAAAACCTTGGCGTTGTTCGGTTGTTTCAAAATAAGAAAAGGCTTAACTTTGAAGGCTCAGTATTAGGGTACGGGGTACAAGGTACAGGCTTCAAGGCGGTAAGTGTTAATTTTTGAATCCCTGTACTTTGAACATTGTCCCATTAACCCTGAAACGCACCCGTAGCTCAACTGGATAGAGTACCTGACTACGAATCAGAAAGCTGCTATTTTTTGAAAAATTATCATACAGTACATAAACCCGTTTTAAATAGTATTAATCCGGGTTTTTTTATGCATTTCAATTTTATTCGGCTCTATTTAGGAATAGTTTTTTCCTGTATTACGCATTTTGTTGTTACAAATGTTGTTACAAATTCTTATTCTAATACATAAGAACCTCCTCAAACAGAGCCCCTAATCTTGCCCTATTAATATGGCATCACTTTACCAAAGAAATGGTTTCTACCAGATAGCTTTTTCCAAAAGAGTAAATGGTAAGCTATATCAGAAAAAATTCTCACTCGGTACAAAAAATAAGCGACAGGCAGAGAAAAAAAAGGCTGAATATCTGGATCTCTACGAAAAGGGCGAGATAGATCCATTTGGGGGATGGACCCCACGTTTACATGAGTCCCGAAACGGGCAGGGGATATCACCGGGACAATCTTTTGCAATAAGCGTGTTGGCGACTGAATTTATTGAGAAAAGAAGTCAGGCTTCTGAGGCGACAAAATCAAATTACAAGAACATACTTGACTATTTTCAAAGAGAACAGACGGGCGAAACACTACCGGTTACTATGGTTACTGAAGACGATGTGAGGAAGTTTTGTTTTAAAAAGGACCTAGCATCTGCATCCCAGGCTAACTACCTTCGGCATCTGAAAGTTTTTTTTAATTGGCTCCTGGAAAGGGGATATGTGAAAACTGATGTATCCAAGGCAATTCAGAAGCCTAGCGTAAAGAAAAATATATCAGACAAAACAATTTCAAAACAGGATTTGGATAAGATTTTTGATGCTTTTGACAAGGATATGGGCGAAAAAAAGTCGCGTGGGGCTATCACGAAGGACTACCAAAAGAGACTGTGGTTTAAGCCGGTAGTATTATTAGCCTATTATGGTGGTTTAAGGCTTAAGGAAGTTGTAAATCTGAAATGGGAGCATGTAAATTTTAAACGTAGAATGATTACTGTTACCGATACTAAATCCGGAGAGGAGCGAACGGTACCGATTTTAAAAGAACTCTTAACAGTTCTGAAATCGTGGAAGCATAGAATGAGTGAGCATGAAAGTAAGTTGGTTTTTTCTAGTGAAAAAGCCCACTACATAGGCACCAAAATGAGCAAACATAATATATCAATGGTATATCGGAAGTATGTGAAGGCAACGAAAATAAAGACCACTACCAATTTCCACGGTTTAAGGCATACTGCCGGTACAAATTATATGAGGATGGGGTACGATATTAACGAAGTTGCAAAGATTCTAGGTCATTCTTCTCTGGAGGTGACACGAGTCTATGAGCATTTGACATCCAAGGATCTCACAGATAAAATGCGGCGTATAGAAGGCGAGTCCTCCGAGCATGAGAAAGAAAAGCAGGAGCTTCAAAAGAAAGTTGATAAATTAGAGAAAGAAATATCTCGGCTAAAAAAAGAAGCTTAGACACTCAAAAATTGAAACCACACAACAATACCTTAAAGGTCTGGATAAGGAGTTAGCCGATAAGGTAACGAGGAAGGTATTTTAATAGAGGGGATTAATGGCCACATTTAAACAAAGAAAACGTTCCAAAAAGTATACAGAAAATCTTATTCAGCAAATCAAGCAAAAACGACTGGATGAATTTTTTCATGCTTATTTCAAGCACCGATTTGATGTAGAATTATTTGAGCAATTCACTGATTCCAATATCTATCAAGATAATCTTAACGAGTTGGTTGGTATACCGGGGAAAATATATGTTTCACAATTCAAGGAGATATTTGATTACTTAGATTATGTATACAATTTTTATGATGTTGGTGATTATACTTATGAACAAAAAAGACTGGAAGATATAAGTCATCATTATCATGATTTTATAGCTATTGTTAAATATTTAGGCTTCAAGGACGCTATAAATACCGTGTATGAAATGCATGTTGATGATGAAGAAATGTTGATAGAGCACTGCAATTTTGTTTTTTGGGAACCCTTTAGAATGACACCTTTTGTTTACCCACACTTTGAAGAATGCGATGATTGCGAGCAGTTGAAGATTAGCTACAACAGAAGGAATATTATTTCAGAATTTGAACTGCACAAGCAATCGAAGCTGGTTTTAGTTGCTGAACCTATAATCAAGTATAAGGAGCAGCTGGATAAACAGTATGCAAAGCAGATTGATAAAATTGATGGGCTTAATAATAATGAATCCAAAAGTCTGATTATAACGCAATTTTATTCAGATTACCACATCCTTGAATTGTTTCAATGTCAGACTGAAGATAAGGGCCGGTACTTAGTGATACAGGATTGGCTCCACCTATATTTTACCGGGATGATTTCTGCCTTTGCGATTCATATGAATATGGAAAACTATTACCTATTCAAAGATTTTGATGCCTCTTCTGGTTCTTTTCTTAATGAAATAGATAAGATTAAGAAAAAAAACCCTTATGTGTTTATAGATTCATTCTCTCTACGATCTGTGATAGAAAACTATAAAACAAAAAAATCAATTATTAAAGATGCGAAGAAATTAATTGTTAAAATCAATCACATTGAAAAATTCATATCCGAATTATTCAATTGTGAAAATGAAGCGCAAATGAAAAATTTCATATTCAGCGAATCTTTACCGGATATCGATGATGTTGCCATGGAATTTATAACGAGTGAAATAGTAAAGGAAAAAAAATATCTCTTTTCGACTATTATGCTGGTTATGGAACTAGCAAGAGAGGCCATGATTGAAGACCAGAATATTGATTTTTACGAGAAAAGAGACTCGCTAGTTAAAAAATCATTAGAGCAGATGAAGGATTTAAAGATCAGTTTTCCGGAATATATGCCTACTGAAGATACCGTATTAGACTGGATAAAATTTTATGAGGATGTTGTACAACATGATCCTTTGATCATTGAGTTCTTAAAAAATCAGGAAATAAAATCCTCTGAAGAACAAGAGAAAGAAACACCTTTGCCAAACACAGATGAGGTTGAAGTTGACTTGAGTAATTATCAAGGGGGTAACTATTGGGATTTAGTCTTAAAATATAAAGCAGAGGGTTTAACATTGCCGAAGGTATATGAAAGAATATGCTCTGAAATGACAAAAAACAAGCTAATTATTAGACACGCTAATTTTGATTCATTTAAAACATCATATTACAGTTACACAAGGAAGAAAAAAAAGAGAAAGTAATAAATTATACCTTCGAAAGTAATAATGGTTGAGTACTTACTTATCTAAAAGTTATTCATTTTTGACTTTACACTTAAACGAAACGAAGTCAAAATGGAAAATTTCTCATATAAAGAAGAGCTTGAAGTAGCGATCCGTAAAACCATCCAGAGATCCCTTCCGGTAATTCAACATGCCACCCACATAAACTATAAGAATTCTAAACACAAATTGCACTTCATTTTTGAATGTGTAGTGGCTTTAGTGCGCACAGAACATCAGCTACTGTCCGGGTACCGGGCTATAAATCCTGAGTGAGATCTTTAAACAAACACAATCATTAAATAAAACAATAGACTAATGGATATTAGAAAAACTCTTGAAAAAATTGAACAACAACTTGACTCAAACGGAAAATATCTTTCTGCGAATCAGATTGAAATACAATACGGCATAAGTTCAAAACAAATCTTGAATCGGTCTAACCTGCCGGTCAACCATAAAAGACACATCCCATCGGTACGACTAAAAGGGGGTAGAAAGAAATATTTTGAGCGTAAAGTATTCGAACGAATGATCAAAACAGTGAGGTCTGAGGAATGACCAATGCATATCCGGTCTACTTATGTCCGGATTTTAATCAAAATCAAATCAATGAAATATTATGAGTAAAAAACACGGAATAATTTTGAAAAAGGGTAAAAAGTACCAAACCAAAAGGATATACAGCGATGGATATCTTTTGGCTAAGTATAAATATCAACCATTACATATGCCATTCAAAAACAAAATGATAAATGACATCAACCAACATTTTTGCGGGGGTTGGACCATGTCTGAATTTAATTCAGCATCAAACCAGGCTCTTTTAGACAGAGTTCTACAGCGCAATAAACCCATGGCAGTATTATCGGCGTGGAAAAAAGAGAATTTAGAGTTTTGTGACGGCCTTGTGGATAAGCGTAAATACTATACCCAAAGTGGTCAATATCAAGGCACTGGTGCATTCTATGAACTTGTTGCCGTTAAAGGAAAATTAAAAGATTTATTCGATCTGCAATCTCTCTATGAAACCTATAAGGAAAATGGCATTGAGATAGATGTAGAGGAGCATAAGAATAAAACACTTAAAGACTTCTTTGACGATTGGGATGCACAAGATCCGGATTCGGAAATTGACTTTTGGGTCACCGGGTTAATTCTTGGTTATCCAATTGAGAATACCATTTCCATATACAGAGATGGTGTTGGCAGGTAAACACTTCTAATAAAATAACTAAATCATAAACAACAGGTACAGAAATGAATAACCTTCTAATACCAAAACAGGACATCATTACACCGGACGAATTCAAACAGGATCAGTTGGTTCCGGAATCCATGGGATTGGATACAAAATTTACCCGATCAGTGTCTGGATTGTATCTGCCGGTGCATTTGACAAGGGAAAAACCTTTGTAACAGCATTTCCTTATTGGAAAGTATCAAGCTTCTAAGAAAGCCTGGTGAGTAACCGAACCCGGACATCGCAATCCGGAAACCGTTCAAAAATTCTGCGTTCATTTTAAAATTCTTAATTAAAAAGTTATGAGTTATTTAAAAAAAGAGCCGAGAAAAGGCTCACATCGTAGACTTGAATCCATTTGATGGAACGCCCATAAGTGGAGACAAGCTCGATTCGCACTTTACAGTATCCCATCAGGAGCCTGTGCCGGGTCTCCTGCCTGTAGGGCTGACCTTGTTAATGGGACCGTCAAAATCTGGTCTCACAACAATCATTACCCACTTAACGGGAAAAACGTCAAATGGTCAGCCAGTTTTTGATCGTTATAAGACAAAGGCGCAGCGAGTTGGGTATCAGTCTCTGGTCCAGGATTCGATTCGTGCCAAAGAAATGATTACCGATTTGTCTAATGAATTGGATGCTTACCTTTCTAATATCCTGCTTATTGCCGGTGAGTAAGAGATTGGCTTTGGACACACGATAAGAGCGCGAGAATACATTCATCGCCAACAGCTAAAAGTACTTAGTATTGATCCAATAATTGGAGCCATGGGATTGAAAATTGCAGGTAGCTTTCATAAATCCTACAAGTACCTGAATGACCTGAGTAAAGTAGCCCACCAGACTGGAACAGCCATTGTAGCTGTGTACCACTCCACGAAACGTGATTTGGATGAGAATATATTCGCCTCAAAATCGCTGGCTGCGGCTGCGGATAATATCCTGCTGCTGACAAACAGATACGAGAACGAAGATGTGACTTATTATTCTCTTCAGCACTACGGGCGTATGTTCCCTAAGCGTACTATTCATCTTAAGTCGGATGGCTCACGTTTTAAGTTAACTGAGATTGATGAGTTACCACGATGGGAAATTGATCCAGAAATGAAGACAAATCTTATCCTGTTAAGCAACTACGGTTTAACACAGGTTGAAATGGGGCAAGTGTTGGGAATTTCTCAAGGGCAAGTAAGTAAACTGCTTCAAGAAATCGGTCCGATGGATAAAAGTGTAGATAGCGTCTATTTAGAAGATATCGATTACTATGAACCCGAAGACAACGAGGATTTGTTGGAGGAAGAGAATATCGAGGGAGAACCTGAGCCGGAAGGTTCAGAGATAGATAGCAAGAGAACCGAAACACCTAAGAAAGGAGAGCAAGGTGAATCAGGAGAGTGATATATAAATGCGTTAGTATTTATATAGTTATAAGCCCGCCTCTGTTCAGAGGGGCGGGTTTTTTTATACCGTACTCACCTGCTCTGTAATAGGAATAACTACCTCAATGTAGGAATATTTTTTAACTGTAGGAATGAATAATCCTATCAGGGTAGGAATAATGAATATTTTTTTCAGAATATTTCATTTTTTTTGCCAGAATACTTGACAAATATATCCATATAGACGAGATTATAAGGGTACATAAGTACATAATAATCAAGAAATAAATGAGAATAAAAATGATAAGAAATAATATACCACAAGAGATCCAGAACAGACCACAATGAGTCTGTCATAATAGTAAAAAAATCCCCTTCCAACCCAATGGCCAACCGGCTAAGTCCAATGATCCGGCAACATGGTCACCATTTAAAGATGCCCTGAAAGCTGTAGAAAAAGACACCAGTGGCGCGTATACCGGTATCGGTTATATGTTCAGCGAGAACGACCCATATGTTGGTATTGACCTTGATGGTTGCATAATAAAAGGACAATTAGTTCCACAAGCCCAACAGATAGTAAACTACTGCAATTCTTATACCGAAGTATCCCCAAGCGGTACTGGGCTTCATATTTTCGTTAAAGGCAATTTACCCCCGGAAATACCTCATAAAATAGCGATGGATAATCAGGGTTATAAAGTGTTCGAAATCTATGACCGAAAGCGATACTTCACCGTTACCGGGGATGTTTATGGAGAGCCAAAACCAATTCGTGAGGTCGATATCGCCAAACTGCCGGTTGAACTTCCATCAACCCCTAATGGCAGTACTGTACCAATTGGTGAACAAGATCTGGTGCCACTTATTCAACTGATTAAAAATGGAAACGATGGGTCAGCGTTTTTAGCTCTGCATGATCATGGAGATCTTGGCGCTTATAGCGGAGACCAAAGCCGAGCAGATCTGGCCTATATTGGAATCGTTAGCAAGTGAACCAACTTTGATGTGAAATTGACAGATCGATTGTTTAGAGCATCAGCGCTAATGCGACCCAAATGAGATAAAACCCACAAAAGTGACGGTAGTACGTATGGTCAGATGACTATTCGAAAAGTATTGGATAACAAGGGCATATATAACAAACGCGAACATGAGGGTTATCTAAACTATCTTTACACATTTCGATACAATGTTGTTCTTGGCCGGACAGAAATCCTTCTGGATGGTAAATGAAAAAAGATAAATGACTACCAGTTGAACAGCATCCATCGGGATATGGAGAACAAAGGCGCAAAGATATCTGTGCAAAAGCTGACAGGATTGCTGCAATCTGATTTTGTACCACCTTTTCACCCGTTCAGAGAGTATTTTTCTAGCTTGCCGGAATGGGATGGTGCTGATCACATCGCTGAACTAGCTGATCAGGTTCAAACCACCGATCAAAAATACTGGGTGATATGCCTTCGCAAGTGAATTACAGCTTTGGTTGCCAGTGCTATTGAAGATGACATAGTTAATCACACAGTGTTGATATTCGTAGGAGGTCAAGGAATTGGAAAGACTACCTATTTTCTAAGTCTGATTCCACTAGAACTTAAAGAGTATATTTATAGCGGATCGCTAAACCCTGATGATAAAGACTCACTGATTCATATATCAGAATGTATCCTAGTTAACTTAGATGAATTGGAGACGCTCACGAAGTATAAAGAGAGCGCTTTGAAAGAAATCATTACCAAAAGTGAAATACGAGTTCGACGGCCGTATGCCAGATACGCAGAAACAATGAATCGTCATGCCTCTCTTTGTGGCTCTGTAAATGATCAAAGCGTGCTTAATGATCCCAGTGGTTCGCGCAGGTTTCTGGTTCATAAAGTAAACTCCATCAATTACCAGCATGATGTGAATATGGAGCAAGTCTTTGCTCAAGCGCTGCATTTATTTAAAACCGGATTTACCTACTGGTTTACCGATGTGGAGATTCAACAAGTGCACTCACATAACCAGCAATTTGAAATGCAGTCGGTTGAAGAGGAGTTACTGCTGAGCAATTATGAGCCAATAAGCTCAACTCACAGCGCTGCTTTACGATATACTGCTACAGATATATTGAAGCGAGTGCGACAGGATTCATCAGGGCAGTCCATTAATCATTCATCCAAAATCAGAATGGGGCAGGCTCTGGCTAAGCATGGATTTGAACATGTACGATCGAGCGGTATAACCTACTGATTTGTACATCCGGTAACCAGCTCATCGCATTCAAGTCCGGGTCCAGATCAAGATATCTCATAGGTGGGTGTATGCATAAAAGGTGGGTGTAAGGTAAAAGGTGGGTGTTCAGGTGGGTGTCAAATGGCCCACATCCCCCTCATTAAACCATTGCTATATAACAGTTTACAGCATTTAGGTGGGTGTAGTGGGTATATATTGCTATAAAAAGATAAAAACAATAATACAGTTATGAATATATATACTGCCAAATGTTGGCAAACAGACCCACCACACTCACCTGACCCACCTATGGGAACGACCCTGGGTGAAACCCTAAACATCAATAACATAGTATTGTGCACTTCAAATTCCACAATATTTAATTTCAAATACACAACACACATGACAGATAAAAAAAACAAGAAGCCAAGAGACGTTAGTTACTCTCAAGGCTATAAATTAATAGAAAAACACGGGTACGATACCGTAAAAAACCTTTGAATCGAAAACGGAATGTATGAAACGGGACGCATTCTCCTTGTTAGTCCTTACGTCGTGAGATCTTTGGTCCATAAATACGGTTGGAAGAGACCTTGTGAAATGGTACCTCATTTAGTCCGTGCCGTTAAAGCGGGCCGAGCAGAGGCAAGTACGTATAAACACCTCGACTGATCAAATGTCGAGCTTAACTTAAACAATAAATAAAAGGAGGAATCCAATGGACTATAATGAAGCAAACAGGAGAAAAATAAATAGAAGAATGAAAGAGCAGTTATCTAATGATTTAAAAGGTAAAGTCTGTGAAGCAGAAAGCCGCTTTTGAATCTGTCAATTTCGGGAATATAAAAATCCCTGAGGCTATATTGAGGAAGTTCAGAATTGATTGGAACACGATACACATTGGAGAAAGATCCAGACTTTGGAAGATCTTCGAGATAAGATTACCAGAACCAGAAGTTATGAGCCCCGACACATCAGAAAGGTTGAACACGCCATTGATGAGCTTAAAAAAGAAGGCATAAAGTTCAGGTAAACAAACCACAAAGCCGCAAGATAACCTCTTGCGGTTTTTTTATGCTCTGAAAAATAGTTAAATCTTGCCTCAACTGGATATGGGACCCAGACCATCCCCCTCACTGGTACTCAGGCACAGCCTGACCCTAAAGCCGGTATAGAAATATTTAAACTTCATCCCAAGAAAAATCCGTTTTCAGCTAGAAATCGGATTCTAATTTTTTGGGGGGCAAAAAATATTCATCCATATCTAAGATTTTAGTCTTGTATACGCACATTAAACCCCCTTTCAGCATCACCCGCATTCCACCGGCTATTCAAAATCTGCTCATCAATTTTGGAGAAATACCCGCTGTTCAACTGCCTACCTGCCCATGGGCTGAAGCCGGTAAACAGTTTCCACGCCAGCTTATCAACTGGTTTAAAACATCGGCCATTAGGAGAAATATATAGACTAATACAATGCTCAGGAAGACTAGTAGGATTGTTAATTTCCCAACCACTAAAACCATTCTAGACACTGCAAATACGTGCCCTATCTCATGAACCATACCAAAACATGGTTTTACTAGGCCACGTATAACTAGCATTATAATGCAGCGTACCAGCTACTTCTGGCTATCTGAAATAAGTCACAAATCTTTTTTAGCAGAACTAGTATCTTAACCGGTGACTAATTCTGATCTAAACCGTTGAAATTAGAAAATGAATTTTAAACTTTAAACTTTAATAAGTATTCCATTGGCTGTTTCAATATATCTGTTAATTGCTGCATTACTCTTATTACTTAGTATTTTTTCAAGTAAACTCTCATTTAAATATGGAATTCCTGCACTCCTGATTTTTTTGGGAATAGGTATGCTTTTTGGATCAGATGGCTTGAATGTTGTCGATTTTGATGATTACGAGCTTGCCCAGTCACTTGGTATAGTTGCACTTATATTCATTCTTTTTTCCGGGGGTCTAGATACAAAGTGGAAAAAGGTCAGGCCAATTGTTCTCCCCGGTATTCTCCTCTCCACGGTTGGTGTTTTAATCAGTGCTGTCATTGTCGGTTATTTTGCGTCTTTGATTTTAGAGGTGTCACTAATTGAAGGTATCATCTTAGGAGCTATTGTATCATCAACAGATGCGGCTTCAGTTTTCTCAGTTTTACGATCACGTGCTACCGGGTTCAAATACCGGCTTCGTGAACTTATAGAATTTGAATCGGGTACCAACGACCCGATGGCGATTTTCCTTACAATAGGCCTTATTCAATACTTCGTTACACCTGAAATGTCATGGGGCTCACTGGGCATTCTTTTTATAAAACAGATGGCTATCGGGATGATTGCAGGACTATTGTTCGGCAAGATGATCACATGGATTATTAACCACGCTAATTTAGGATATGATGGACTTTATCCTGTATTGGCACTTTCGTTTGTACCGCTTGTATATTCGGTAACCGATTTACTGGTTGGGAGTGGATTTTTAGCAGTTTACCTTGCAGGGCTTGTGATGGGTAATTCAATTTTTGTTCACCAAAAAAGCCTTATGAACTTTTTTGATGGTGTAGGCTGGCTCATGCAGATCTGCATGTTTCTTGTTTTAGGGCTGCTGGTATTTCCCTCAGAAATTGTTGAAATATCAATGAAAGGCCTTATGATTGCTCTCGTACTAATTCTCATAGGGCGGCCAGTAAGCGTATTTTTGGGTACCATGTTTACCGGATTAAAAACCAGAGCTAAATTAATGGTTTCCTGGGTTGGCTTACGAGGAGCTGTGCCGATTATTATGGCAACATTTCCTTTGGTTTATGGACTTGAACAAGCCGAACTCTTTTTTAGTATCGTATTCTTTGTTGTGGTAACCTCTGTTCTCATTCAGGGTACAACCATCCCAATTATTGCAAAATGGTTACATGTGGATACCCCAATAAAGGAAAAAACACGTTATCCAATTGAATTGGAACCATCCATTGACACTAAAGCAGCTTTGAAAGAAGTGGAAATTGAAGAGGGTGATTTCTCCGTTGGAAAACAGATACTTGAGCTGGGTTTACCGGAAAAAGTACTTATTACATTGATTAACCGTGAAGGAAGATTTATTGTACCTCGTGGTAATACTGTCATACTGTATAATGATAGGCTTCTTATTTTATCAGATAAGAAAGATGTCTCCGAAATAAGAAAGCTCCTGAAAGATGATAGTAGGCAAAAATGATGCTAATTCGTATATTTTTAAACAAATGACACACTTGCTTAAAATATCATGTCTGTTTGTTGTGGCAGTATTATTTATTGGAATTACCACAACAGCCGAATCAGCTGATTTATATCATGTGCATGATTTTAGTCTTGGAGAATCTAATCAGCAATCAGAGATTATTCCGATAAGTACGCCTGAACTTTATGGAATTAATAGACAGGGTCCTAGTGCAGTAAACCTATTGAGAATTCTCCCTGTAACAAATGCAAAAAATAATAATAATGAAATTCCGAACCTCGGACTGTTTTCAGAAATTCCGATTCGTCGAGCAGTTTCAATTTATCTATCCTTTTCAAAAGATATAAATCAAAGCTTAACGATAAGAGAGCTTCTATTCCCTTTCCATCATTTTTTATAAGTCCATCATTCGTGAATTATTTGTCATCTACATACACGGCAAATTCTATTTAATAAATTCATACTCCTTCTAAACTATCCATTTATACTCACTTGGAGTATGGGAATTTTTCATTCATAATCTCACAAAGATGGAAATTGATATACCCTCTTTAATTATACTTACAGTTGTATTATCATTCTTTTTTGTACCAATAATTTACTTCGAGTGCTTCAAGAAAAGGGCTACAAAAAAAATAACTACCTATTTCAACCAGGTTGCACAAAATAATAATCTTGTCCTTTCGCAATTCGAAGTCTGGCGAGATCAATATGGTATTGGCATCGACACGGGCGCCAAGAAAATAATGTATCTCAATCAAGCGAATGGCCAGAATAACACCGTAATTTTGGATCTGTCTGAGATAAATAAATGCCGCATTTCAAAAGAAGATGAGCAGATTAAAACTCCCGATGGTGTACGAAATATTACATCTTGGGTAGCTTTGCGAATCGAGTTTTTATCTCTTAAAAAAACGGGAATTCTTCTTGAATTTTACAAAGGAAAAAACGGAGACTCGGTTAGAGATGAATTTAAACTCGCAGAGAAATGGTCTAAAATTATTAACTCAAAATTAACAAATAGATAACCAAAACCCCAAAATCATTTTTTAAATCAAAATGGCTTTGGGGCTTGTTTCTGGTGGATTTTTGATAGCGATTGGAGGAAAGTAATATTACATTTACGGCTTATATTATATCGAATACTAACATACCATAAGTAAAAGCAACCTAAGTTAGCCTCTAAAACTCTAATGATTGAATCTGGAAATTTTACAATAGATGATTTTATGATTTCCCATTCGTTGCTAAGACTATTGATAAGTACGGGCGTTCTCGTTGCAATCGTCTGGATTCTTCGATTTGTTCTCTACAGATTTGTCAGCCGTAGTGTCGCCTCGATTGATTTACGTCGCAGATGGTTTGTACAAATTCGGAATGGCTTAATCCTCATGTTTATTTTGGGGATCATTTTAATATGGGGTCAGGAATTGCGCACATTAGCCTTCTCAGTAGTGGCTATTGCGGTTGCCTTTGTTGTTGCTACAAAAGAGTTGATTCTATGTGTAACCGGTTCGATTATAAAAACCGGGGCAGGATCATTTAAAATCGGTGATCGTATTCAGGTCAAGGATTTCAGGGGGGATGTGATTGATCAGAATTTACTTGCCACCACTATTCTCGAGGTAGGTCCCGGCAAGCTAACCCATCAACGTACAGGACGAATGTCTGTAATTCCCAATACAATTTTTGTTACAGAGCCTGTAATTAATGAAAACTATACCCACGACTATGTCCTGCATGTTTTTTCTGTGCCCTTTAAAAGAGAGGATAATTGGCAATCTGCACAAAAAGAATTAATGAAATCAGCCAACAAGCACTGCAAACCGTTTTTGAATGAGGTCCGGAATCATATGGAACAACTCAGCAAAAGCCGTGGATTGGATATACCAACTGTTGAACCGAGAGTGACTCTGCAATTTCCAAGCGCCGGAGAGATCCATTTAATAGTTCGGGTTCCAACGTTATCTACTCAACGCAGCTATATTGAGCAATCAATCCTCTCAGAAGTGTTTACCAAATTTGATTTCTCTACTACAAATAAAGAGAAAACAGATAATATTGAGTCTGAGAATGAATAGACCTTGTTACCTGTAATTATAGTTGTACCTGTTGAAAAACTAGCCGTCTTGATCACACTACCGGTAATCTCCAGAGCCTCCTGTTTACAGGTGTGACCAATAATTCGTGTGTTTCTTCTCTTACCTCACCAAAAAAATCCACTGTAAAACCAGCCTTTTATGGTATAAGAAAAGTGAAATAATCAACCACTAAACTTATACTCATGAATACTTCAAACATAGTTGCCGAGGTAAGCCTAAAATACAATCCCGTTGTCTCACCCAATGATTTACCCCTGATAGATTCTCCGGATAAAGCTCATGACCTGCTTCGAAGCGTATGGGATCAGGATTCTTTTCACTTAGTCGAATCATTTATGATTCTAATCCTTAATTCAGCCAAACGTTGCTTAGGCTGGAGCCTGATTTCTCGTGGCAACAGTCGTTCCACTATTGTGGACCCTAAAAATGTGTTTCAACTGGCTATGCTTGCCAATGGGGACTCCATCTTGTGCGCTCATAATCACTGCGGCGGAGTTCTAAAGGCTTCCAGGGCAGATATTCAACTTACAAAGCGCATAAAAGAGGCAGGTGACCTGCTAAGCATACCACTTGTTGATCATATTATCCTTACAGCTGACGGATATCTCTCCATGAAGTCACTCGGACTGCTGTAACCGGTAAAAAGGAGCGAAAACCGCTCTTTTTTAGCCTAAAATCCCCTTTTTACGCAATTCTCCTCCAAATTTGGGTATAAGAATAATAGAGAATCATCTCATAAAACATTCTTAAACCAAACCAATATGAACTTAGAAAAATTTTGCTTCGCTGTTGAAGAACGGCAAATCGCCGTGGACGACAGCAAACATTCAATTATTAATCTGGATGAAAAAACCACCTTTCTTCCAGCCGATTACAAAGCCATCGTTAGAGAAGACAATAACAAAGTCATCAGTATTGTAAAATCCAGCTACAAACTGGTAAGTAACGCATCTTTGATTGACCTTCTATTACGAGAACTTGCGATGTGTGGTCACACCTTCCGCTTTGATTTCGATCACTCCTATGTGGATAGTAGTCGCATGAGGCTTGTAATTACTTTTCCAGAACTCAAGCTTCGAGACAGCGAATCCGATATCTGTTTGAGCGCCTACCTGCATAATTCCTATAACGGTAGCGAAAGTGTGAGATTTATCTTCGGTGCAATCCGGTCCGTTTGTTCAAACGGAATGGTATTTGGGAAGGTACTCAGCCGGTATTATGCCAAGCACACAAGCGGTTTCTCGTTTGAAAATTTATCAGAGAAGCTAGAAGAAGCCAAGGAGTATTTCCCCATTTTGCAAAACCGGATCAATCGCCTTGAGCATACGATTGCGGATGAATTCCTTGTTGATAAAATCTCCGATAGGGTAAGTAAGCGTCTTGCTGAACAAGTGATAGCACAGCATGAAATCGGGAAGATTTCACAGTGGAAAATCTACAACCGTCTGACCAATTATGTGAGTCATGAGTTAGACCCGGCATATGCAGCGAGGTATCAGCATAACATAAGCAAGGTCTTTGCGCTATGAGCCTACCAAAAATAATTATAAAGATCATCATCATCATAATTACCGGAGGTAAAAAGCCATGAAGGACATATTAGACCGCGCTATCGAGCTTCTACGCGCAATACTAAACGTCGTATTTCTTGGTGAAAGCGACGATACGACAACCAACGAAGAAAAGGCCTCAGATTGAGGCCTTTTTTGTTTTATAAACTATTAAAACCAATCAATTTATGACTAAGAAAATATTAGACAACATACCAACCAAACAGTGGGTAGCCGATAGGCAGCATTATATCGGTGGAAGCGAGATCGCAGCAGCACTCGGAGAAAGCTCCTATCAAACTCCCTTGAATCTTTGGCTGATTAAGACTGGCAGAATCGAGCCAATAGACAGCACGCCCATTATGTCGCTGGGCCATTTATTGGAACCCATGATCAGTGAAAAGTTCACCCAAACCACAGGGCTGAAGCTTCGCAACATCTCTGAGCCGTACCAGCACCGGGAGCACAGCTTTTTGCGCGGAAACATAGATCGTCAGATATGTAGCAATGAGGATCATGACGGGCCCGGTGTGCTGGAAATCAAAAGCACTACCAGCTACCGCCTGAAGGCCGAGGATGGATTATATCCCTCGGATTGGGATTATCAAATTCAGCACTACTTGATGCTGACCGGGTACGAGTATGCATATCTTGCCATATTCGAGCGAGACACGGGAATTTTCCACGATCCAATTCTGATAAAGCGTGATGAGCAGTTCATCCGGCGTAACACGGAAAAAGTAATCCAATGGTGGACTCTACATATCCAGCAGGATATCGCACCCGATCCGAGCACCAATTCAGATATGATGCTTCTGTTTCCTGATGCTACTGACGGATCAGTCGTCGAGGCCAGCCCGGATAGCTTCGCGTATTACGAAGAACTCAAACGAGTGCGAGACAAGATTTCAGATCTCGAACTTGAAAAAGAGATATTGGAAGTTTTTCTGAAAAATGAAATCGGCAATGCAGAGAGATTAGTGGTTGCTGGCCGTGATCTGATCACGTGGAAGAACCAATCGACCAACCGGCTAGATACAACCGTGCTAAAGCAGCGTTACCCTGCACTTTGCAAGAAGTTTATCAAACAAACATCAACCCGGCGATTCGTCGTCAAATAACGGAGGACAATATGTCAGATTTAATCATAAAAGAAGAAAAAACTGAATTTCCATTAGCTCCAGATGGTCTTCAAGATGCAGTTCTTGTCGATGTCGTGGATCTAGGAATTTTATCAACGAAGTTCGGTGATAAGCACAAATTATCGCTGGTCTTTGAACTTGAAGAGCAGGACTCAGAAGGAAGACACTATTTTCTTATAAAGAGATATACGAGGTCATTAAACGAAAAGTCCAACCTTCGCAAAGATCTTGAGCGGTGGAGAGGATCTAGATTTACCAAAGATGAATTGGAAAAGGGTGTGGATGTGGAAGCTTTCATTGGTTTAAATGCCACACTTTTTATATCACACCATGATTCTCAAGAGCATGATAAAACATTTGCTAATATAGAGACCATTTTGCCACGGAAGAAAGGCAATAAGGTGATCTACTATGATCAAAAATCATCCGGAGAGTACACGCGCGTTAAAGACCGGGAAGGTTACAAATCTCCGGAAGAGTACGCCGCTGTGAATAACGGTCAAGCTGCTTAGATGGGAAAGAGGGGGTGAATGCCTTCTCTTTTTTAGGTTGGGAATTCAACTTCTATTTGAAGACTCATAAAGATTAACATTTGGTTGTCTTATTTAAACTAAGATCACCAGTAATCACAAACTCTTACTTTAATATCATCGACACTTTTCCTATAATCTTTTGATATTAAGTTGATTAGAATTAAAGTTCAGAGGAGAGAATTGCCATGGCGCTATTTCAGCATTCGGTACTGACTACCTACATCTCGGGGATTAACGAAAAACAGGCAGATAAAGCCTGGGATGTTTTCAAGAGTCATTTCCATCATAAAGAAGTGCAGAAAAACATCCGTGAGGCGAAAGAGGAGTCCTACCAGGAAGGATTTCTGGAGGACCTGTTTGTAAAGGTACTTGGCTACACCAAAAATCCCACGCCGAACTATAACCTGGTTGTAGAGCAGAAAAACCTCACCGATTCTAAAAAGGCAGACGGCGCATTGCTGGATGGTGATAAAGTGCGCGGAGTGATTGAGTTGAAGGGCACCGAAACTACCGATCTCGGCAAGGTGGAAAGCCAAGCGTTCGGATACAAAAACAAACAGCCTGATGCCCTTTACGTGATTATTTCCAACTTCGAAAAGCTTCGGTTTTATATTGATAACGCCGTGGATTTCATCGAGTTCAACCTCTTTACGCTTACAAAAGAGGAATTCAGGATGCTTTGGCTTTGTCTTGGTTATCCCAATTTCGCAAAGGGACTGCCGAAGAAGATGAAAGACGCCTCCCTAATCGAAGAGGAGAACGTCACCAAGAAGCTGTACAAGGACTATTCGGCATTTAAGAGTGATATCTTTGAAAGTGTAAAAGCACACAACCCCGAATACGACAACCTACTACTGTTCAAGAAAACGCAGAAGCTGCTGGACCGCTTTCTGTTTATCTTTTTTGCTGAGGACAGAAACCTGATTCCGCCCAACTCCATAAGACAAACTATAGAAAAGTGGCATAAACTTAAAGAATTGGACGAGTATAAGCCTTTGTATCAGCAGTTTGTGAAGTATTTTCACTATCTGAATACAGGCTATACCGGGAAGAATGAAGAGATATTCGCTTATAATGGAGGGCTATTTGCTGACGATGAAATTTTGGATGATCTGACGATCAGGGATGAATTACTATACAAACATACCATGCAACTCAGTAAATACGATTTTGTATCGGAAGTTGACGTAAACATCCTCGGGCATATTTTTGAGCATTCACTGAACGAGATCGAGGAGATTACCGCCGAGCTGGAAGGACAGGAAGTGGACAGCTCCAGAACCCGCCGAAAAAAAGACGGGGTGTTTTACACGCCCAAATACATCACCAAGTACATTGTGGAAAATACGGTGGGGAAACTGTGTGAGGAGCAGAAAGCCGAGCTTGAAATTGTGGACGAGGACTATCGCCCAAACCGCCAAAAGAAAACCAAAAAGGAGTTACTGGACAAGTTGGATCAATACCGCTCGTGGCTGCTTGACCTCACCGTCTGCGACCCGGCCTGCGGAAGCGGGGCGTTCCTGAACCAGGCGCTGGAGTTTTTGATAGAGGAGCACAGCTATATTGATGAACTGCAAGGCAAACTGCTGAACCAGCCGCTGGAGCTTTCAGATATAGAAACGAGCATCCTGGAAAACAACCTATTTGGGGTGGATATCAACGAGGAGTCGGTGGAGATCGCTAAGCTCTCTCTGTGGCTGCGCACCGCCAAAAAAGGCCGCAAGCTCACCTCCCTGAACAACCACATAAAATGCGGAAACTCACTTATCGATGATCCCGAAGTAGCCGGCGACAAAGCTTTTAAATGGGAAGAAGAATTTCCGGACATATTCGCCAATGGTGGCTTTGATGTAGTGATTGGGAATCCGCCTTATGTGGTATATATCAAATCTGTATTTGGAGAAAGAGTAATTGACTATGTAAACGAAAAATATAATTACGCTGAATATAACCCCAACACTTATGCTCTTTTTACTGATCTAGGATTAAATAAAGTTCTAAAGAAAAAAGGACGACTTGGTTTCATTATTCCAAACTCATGGCTTGAAGGCAAATATTTTTCTCAGATGAGAGATTCTCTTTATTCTATGAATGTAGATGAGATTGTATATCTAAAAGACACAGTATTTGATGAAGTTGTTGAAACCTTAATTCTTTTGGTTGAAAATATCGAAGCTGTTAATGAACAGATTAAAATTTCAGAAGATATCATTGAGGGTATTTATGAGCAGATAGATTTCAATAAAGAGAAATTGAAGAAGGGGTACAACCCTTTTATTTCTAATGAAAATGAGTTAACAAATCGCTTAGAAAATGATTTTAAAACTCTTGATGATTTTGCAATTGTTTATCGGGGTTTAGAAACCAGAAACAACAAAAAGTGGCTGTCAGAAGAGAAAGAATCAGATCAATACAAGCCAATTTTACTTGGGAGGGATGTAACAAGGTATAGTTATAAGCATAGCGGCACCTATGTAAATTTCATTAAGGATGAAATGAAGAGTAATGCCAATCTTGAAATGTATGAACAACCCAAAATTTTAATGAGAAGAACTGGTTCAAATATTATTTCAGCCATTGATTTAGAGAATCAGTTAGCCTTAAAAAATTTGTATCTAATAATTCCCAATGAAGGGGTAAATATATATTGTTTATCTGCTACTTTGAACTCTAGTCTCATGAGTTATTTGCATGCAGCAAAGACAAGCGGAGAGAATAAAGCATTTGCTCAATTTAGTGGGGTTTATATTAAAAGCTTTCCTTTTGAAAATTCAGACGATGACCGTTTTGAAGAACTTGTAAAGGAAATTACAAAGTTGACTTGGGATTTAAATGATCATGTTGATTCATATATTGAATTAATGCTATCCAAATTCGACATCGATAAACTAAGCCGGAAACTCCAAAGCTGGCAGGAGCTCACCTTCAAGCAATTCCTGAAAGAACTGAAAAAGAAAAAGGTGGAACTCAGCCTCCCCGATGAGGCTGAATGGATGGAGTACTTCAACCAACAAAAAGCCCAGGCCGACGACCTCAAATCCCAAATCGTCCAGACGAATTCAGCGATTGATGCAATGGTTTATGAGTTATATGGGTTGACGGAAGAGGAGATTGGGATTGTGGAGGGAAGTTTATGATTTCTGTATCTTATAAAAAAATGAAAAATGAAACACAGGCTTAAAAAAACTACTTTATTGCGTACGACTTTTAGGGGAGAGTTATAGATGGGAGTAGTTCGAAAAATTTTATCTGCGAATAATTTTGGGAGTTATAATAGCTTTTCTTGGGACGAAGAATCGATTGGGGATTTTCGTCGGTACAATCTTTTATACGGTTGGAATTATTCAGGTAAAACTACCTTATCCCGTATGTTTGCAGTCATGGGAGGCTCAGATATTCCAGATGGAATTGAAGGTGAATTTGTAGGCTTAATTCAAAACAAGGAAGATACAACCTATGAATGGAACTTGATTGATGAACCTACTCCGTTAGCAATAAAAGTGTTCAATCGTGATTTTATTAACAGCAACTTTTCTACTGATCACAATGCTCCGGCTGTTCACATTTTAGGAGAGAACATTAAACATCTGAGAGATAAGATTGGAAAAAGAAATCGTCAGTTTTTAAGAATTGATGATAGTGTTCAGCAAGTTATATCTAAGAAGGAAAATCACAAAGAATTATTAGATGGAGAAAAGACTTCTACCGCCAGAGTCATCAATGAAGTTATTGGAGGGAGATATAATAGGAGAAACTTAGATTCGACACAGCCCAGAATTAGAGCAAATCCAACGAACTACTTGTTGGATGAGGAACAAGTAGAAAATCTAAAAAGAACGTTAGCAACTTCCAGTGATTATCAATCCATTACTATACAAAAACCGGTATTACCTGATGTTAACTCGTTTGTAAGCCAGTGTCATGAATTATTATCAAGAACTGCAACGAATCAAGCGATCCAGGCTTTAAAGGAAGACTCTGAATTAGAAAACTGGTTAAGAACAGCATTGAACCTTCACCAGGAAACCAATACCTGCCGTTTTTGTGGGGGAGACATTGATGAATCAATATTTGAAAGATTACGAGGTCATTTTGATAAGGAACAAGAGAAACTTCGCAGAGATGTCAATTTTTTGTTGAGCCAAATACCGGAAATATTCAATTATTCAATACCTCAACAAAGTTCTATTTATCCTCATTTAAGAACAGAATATTCAAAAAATGTTCAAGTTTTGGAAAATTGGCGTCTGAAATTTGTTTCAGTACTTGCAATTCTAAGAAGCAGATTACAGAAAAAAATTGAAGATAACCTTGATCAAGTACTAAACCTGGAAATTGAATTGCCAAGTACAGAAGAATGGGATCGACATTGGGAGGAACTAGATGCTATAAGAAGTACCCAAAACGACCTGACAAATAATACTTCTACCTTAATTTCAGAATCAAAAAGTAAGTTAGAAGATCATTATATCGCTAAATTAATTCAGTCCTTTGATTTTGAAAGTCACGAGGAGAAACAGGATTGGTATGATACGTTATTAGAGAAATATTCTTGCTTGAAAAAAGCCTGCACTGAAAAAATATCTGCACTTGAGGATGAGATTCGAAGAAGCTCAGTAGCGGTTGAAAAGTTAAATGAGGTGCTTTTACTAATGTTACCCGAGGGTCATATAGAGGTCTTTCCGATTACGGAGAATACTTTCGAATTTCTTAGAAATGGAGTAGCCGCAACCAATCTTAGTGATGGGGAGCGTACAGCTGTAACGTTCGCATATTTTTTGGTTTCACTTGAAGACAACGATCAGAAACTGGAGGATACAATAGTATTCATTGATGATCCAATTTCAAGTTTGGACAGTAATCACGTGTACTCGGTATGGGCATTGATCAATCAGAGACTTAAGACAGCAAAACAATTATTTGTTTCTACTCACAATAATGAGCTATTTACTTTGATTAAAGATGAGTGGGTGAAACATAGAACTCAACAGCAGAATTTTATTCGTGACCATGAAGGATATTGGGTTTCAAGATATGTAAATGAACAAGGGGAACACCTAAGTAAAATTGAAACTCTTCCTGAGTTACTCCGCAAGAGTAAATCTGAATACCAGTTTATTTTTTCACTGCTCCACAACTTTACAGAGAATGAGAACCCGACAATACATGAAGCTTATACAAGCCCTAATTTGCTCAGAAAGTTTCTGGAAGCGTACCTCGGATTTAGACAGCCAAGTGGTGGTAATTGGAAAGGAAAGCTAGATATCTTATTTAAGGAAGAGGTAAAGCGAAAGGAAATATACAAATTCTGTGACGATGCCTCTCACCTCCAAAAGCCGACAAGAATACAAGAGCACCCATCTTATATTTTTGGTGCCCAAACAATTTGTAAGGAAGTAGTTGAAGCAGTCAAGAGAGTAGATGAAATGCATTACAATTCTCTCTGTGAATGCATATGAAATCTGGTTTTGATATAAAAAGTGAAGGCAAGCCTCCTGTTTAGGATCTTAGCTTGCTCCAATCATCATCTCCACATATTCCTCCGGTACGCCCGCACAGGAGAACGCCTCCAAGGCGGACCCCAGAAATTCCACAATACGGTTTAAACCGAGGATGATTAATACTGCAGGCTTCTTTTTGATGGGGAAATGCTCTCCTGGAGACTTATTGAGGTGAAAAAGGAATTGATAGAGCTTTTTAAGCAGGATTTTGGATATTCCGGTGATACTAACCCCCAATCCCGGTATAACACACCCTATACATCTAGCTTTTAGTAGTATGTGGTGAAGCAATTACACTCCTAATCATAAGCTCCATTTCAAACACCTCAAACCACTCCGGTTGTTTCATAAACTCAATCCACAGCTCGTCAATCTCTTGCGGATTTAACTTTCCCAGCAGATAGTCTTCTATTCGTTGCATCATATGTATCCTCGTTTTTAAATGTAGTGGTTATACATATGAACCGGGAATGGGGAATTCCTTACAGTTTTAATTTTTGAAAGCTAAACCTTACTGTTCATAATTCCATTTCACAGATATGAGATTATGCTAAATCAAAACAGGATTTGTGATGATATTTTAAATATTGAGTTTTGTTATTACTTAGTAACTGGAACAACACTGAATTTCAGAGTACCTCGAAGGTTACTTTCAGAACGATGGTTCCTATCAACAGAATTAGTAGTTGAACCAACATTGTCATGCGTGACATCTAGCCATGGTGTAATCAAAAAGCGACTCTCACCCCTTTTCCCAGCAAGGTCATAATACTTTATTTTGACTGTTATAGCTGACCCCTGAACACCATACAAAGAATAGTTTAATCTCTCTTCACAAATAAATCTAAAACAAATGTTATTAAATAACCCATCAGGAATAATAATTGGATCGCTAAACTCTGAAGTAGGTGAAGCGATTGAATATGGTATTTTAACTATTTCATTATCTCTTAATGGTACTCCGACACTTTGCTTACCGTGCTTATTTTCAAGTGTAAGTGAGATAAACTCATCATTTTTTTCTGGTTTATAAGGTTTTAAAATTTTAGAATTAAGTATTATAGTAAATACATCTTGTGAGTCAGATATACTCCATTCTAATATAATCGACTGAGCAGGAGCACTTCCTATGTTTTTTAATTGAAAAATAGGTAGACGTGTCTGCTTTTGACTTGCTCTTTCTTCAGGTCTTACAATTATTTGTAAACTTTCTAATGGTATCCAACGAAAGTCATAATTGATACTTGGAGTGAGAAGTATTAATTGGGGTTTAATTGTTTGAATCCTCCCTTGTCTCATTTCCCAAACCATCCAACATGTTGCTATAGCTGTTAAAAGCGTAGCTATAGCCGCCAATAAAGTCAAAAATTCTACCTTATTTATTGAATTCAGTAAATAAATAAAGAACTGAGAATAATCTGTAATTAACATCCCTCACTTAAGTCTTTTAATACTATATATACCTGTTTGTTTTTACAAGAATACAGTTTTTTCATGTTGTTATTCAGAGTAGTAAAAAATGAATGCAGAAAATTACCCACCGATTAATGTACTAAATATTTTTAAAGCTTTTCCAAACGAGGCGTTACCTTATCAGATAACGCCATTTCAATTTACTCAGCAAAACGGAAATACGCATCAGATCGCAGAGATCCGGCATTTTCACAAAGACCGGGTTGGCAAAGGGTTTCAGTTTCATTACGTGGTGGTTACTAAGGAGAAAAGCTATTTCCGGCTGCTTTTTGACACAAATACGTTTTCTTGGAGGTTAATAGAGGAGAAAACTGATGGGGTTTTATTTGATTCGTCCGGTACTAAAGTGTACTTTCGCTTTTTCAACACCTTCTTTCCGGTTAAGGTTTGATTCGACGTTATTTACACACGAATGACAACTGAGCTCGTCGCTTCGCAGGATGGTTATTGTTACAGTTTTCATAATGATTCACCTTGATGTTTTTATTAAAAGGTGAGACAGATTTTCAAAACCTGTCTCGTCTGAGATGATTAATTAATGGGCATGATTTGTAGCTCCTTCCGATTTCACAACGTTATAAACAGGCTCTGCATAGTGCATGAACTCTACATATCTGTGAACAAACTCCCGCCCCGCTTTAACATCGTTGGGATCAAACTCTTTGGCTTCCATCATATCGTCAAAGTATGTATGCAAAGCGGATTCAAACTCTCTTACAATCAAATCGCGCAACTCTTTAAGTGATCCGGTTTCCAGTGCATGGTCTCCGGCCGGAATCACGGGACCAAAATCAGTACCCGATGGTTTCAACCCAGTATAGGGTGCACCTTCCGATTCGCGGTGCAACCGCACCAAAGTCTCAAAAAAATACAGATCGACCATCTCCCTGACCTGTTCATTTACATCTCTTAAGTTGAGAGTTTTACGGAATGATTCCCTGATTTCATCTTCTTGTTCTTCATTCACCCAGATCAGTACAAGATTTACGTTTCCGGTAACAATGGCTTCCTTTGCAGCCAGTACGACCGGTCCACTCATGCTGTCGCAATGGGCTTCGGTAGTTTTAGGTAGTATCATACCTGTGATGAGGTATACTACTATAAAAATTGAAAATTTGAAATTTGTTGAATACATGATGTTCTCCATTTGTTGTAATTGATTTATACTCAATGTAATGGAGAAGGTGCTGTACTAAATTGAGCTGGTTCAAAGGAGTGCAATTAAAAGAAACAATTACCGGAAATTACCTTAATTACTTGATACAACTTCTGACAGGGCATTAATATCTGTAATCGCAACCCACTGACGTCCAGAGGTGATTAAGCCATCTTGCTGAAACCGGCTCATGACCCGGCTTGCAGTTTCGGTGGAAGTTCCAGCCAAATCGGCAAGATCTTTTCGGGAAAGTGGTAGTTGTAACAACATGCCAACTTTACTTTCCTCACCAAATTTTCCACACAATTCCTTCAGGATATGGGCAATTCGCTTTTTGACAGAAAGTGTAGTGAGGTGATGGATCTGTTGTCTGGCACTATTCAGTTTCTTTGTGGTAACATCAAGTACTGCGACTGCAATGGAAGGATACATATTCAGCAAAGAGCGAAACTCCCGGTTTCCAATCGACATAATACAGGCATCGCTTTGTGCGGTAGCGGTTTCAGAATAGGTGTCATCTCCAAGTTCATTCAAGTTGCCAAAATATTCGCCCGGTTTCAACATATCCACCATAATCTCTTTGCCTTCTTCGGTCTGACGGATAAGTTTCACAGCTCCATAAACCACGACTCTTAGCATTGTTGCTTTTTCACCCTCATAATAAATTGGTTGACCAGCATGAAAATGGGAGGCGCTGAATTCATTATTAATCGGTTGTAATATTTCTCTGTCAAGATTCCAGAAAAACGGAACCATTCCCAGTTTTTCCAATCGTATATCCACGGTACATTGGTGTTTTCTTATGGATGGGGCTTCCAGTGGTGTGGTTCTTTTTTGAGACATATTTATATTATTCAGGTAAACCCCTTTCCAAAATTGTCTTTTGGAAGAGCCGATATGTATAATACAAAATTACAACTGCGATTAGAATAATAAGTCCATCGTGCCAATGGGGTAGAATCCCCAGGGATATGATGAGTGTAGTGGCACATGCCGGTGGATGGCTGACCTGAAAGAGAAGCATCAGAAATGTTGTGACGGCTATTGAAATGACAGCCCCCAATCCAAGGAATATGCTAGGTGTGGATATAGCTTCAGTGATCATCATTAAATCATACGGATCCACTAACAGGTAGTAACTCATCAACCCTCCAAGGACTCCACACGCATGTCCACCGATCACAACTCTTGCCGAGTGAGATCGTTTCTGATCAAAAGCCAGGATGTAGGCAGTAGGGCCAAGACTTGGAAAAATAAAAGGAGTCCCCAAAATCCATGCGATTATACTAAGCACAAGGATATACACTGTCGTTTTACCGGTAATGGAGAAAGTTCGTTTCATTCAGAAATAGATACGGAAATGAAAGCAATCAGCCAACTTGTAAATAAGTACTTCACCCATTCACTTTATTCTTTGCTATACGATGAAACAATAGGTTTACAATACTTTTAATTGTTCCTATAAGTGACCACTCTCTGCCAAATCAGACCACCGAAGATTACAATACTTACGGCAATCAATGAACGCCCGACAATGGCAACAGAAAAATCGAGTACGAGGGAGACTATGACAAGAGAAATCAAGCCAAAATTGAATAGACAAACCATAATCCAGGCAGGAAGGATCGGACCGCGGCGCTCACCCTCCAGCTTTTTGGGAAACATCCAGTAGGCCGTGCCCATCACAAATTGAACCAGCCACCCCCAGATTGCGAATTCGAAATGGATGGGCAACAGTGACCATATCATCGGATGGATATTAATTGCTTTGTGTGTAATTAGCAGGCTTCCTATCAACACGGAAATGAGGAGGTAGATCAGTGAAAACCGAATCATCCAGATGGTTTGAGCTGGCATTATGAGCTGCTCCGGTTTTGTTTTATTCGAGGTTGAAGGCGTGGCCAAATTTCAATTATGTAGGTGATAACAGCAGAAATTTGTAGTAGGGAGGAGAACAGAATGGTGATGTTTATCAAAATAGAGTCCTGTACCAGTGGTAAAAAAGGCTCAGAGAGAAACCGGAGAATCAGACCGGCGTTTAGAGTCCAGAATGTTAGCCAGGTTAAAGTAAATTCACGTTTTTTCTTATCGCGGTGTTTGCGGGGAAACATCCATATGGATACTCCCATGATGATTTGTGTAAGCCAGCCGATGACCAACATATGCCAATATACCGGTAAAAGAAGTGGCCCGGCATATATGGCCGGAAATTCTGATATGAGCGCAAGAATGACGCCGAAGACAAAGTAGATAATTCCTGCTTTTATAAACCAACGCGTAACTTTGGGCATAACAGATTGATTGTATTTTTGATAAGATTATCCTCTGACCAACGTGACTGCAAAATAGAGGATTGCTAATCCAAGTAGTAGGTTAATACGTCCGATCCAACTTGTGGCTTTTCGATAAACCTTGGTTTGAGTGGAGGTCGGTTTGTCTTCCATTAGGCGTACGGTTTTTGGTCCGAACCAAAAGTCGTGAATTCCGCTTACAATAAGCACCGCGCCAAATAGGTAAAGTTTTACTGAAAGTGTGGAGCCATAGGAACTTTGCCAAAAGTTCATTGAAAAAATGGTGTCGTTCGTAAATCCGCGTCCAAGCAGTGCCGTATAACCGGTTGTAATAAGCAGTGGGAACATAAGCCAGCTTAACCTGCTGAAACGGGTCCCAAGTTCGGTAAAAAGAAGTCCCCGCTGACTGGCCAACTTTTCCCGTGTAGCCGGGACCAGAACGGCTACTGTAAACAGCATGCCGCCAATCCAGAATACAACAATAATAAGATGAAGAAATACGGATACCTTATAAAACATCATAACTCACTTAATACTATAAGATATATTTTCTGATGGTAAATAGTTCACCAACGGCATGACGGTTTGAGCAACATGCAGAGAGATTGAGATAAGCAGATTGGGAGTAAATAAGTTTCATTAAAATTCATTGATTTAATTTTACAGGTTTAAACTACTCCCTGTTGAATCATGGCATCAGCCACTTTTATAAATCCAGCCCGGTTAGCCCCCTTATTGTAATTTAAATAACCGGAACTCTTATCAAGGCCATGTAGCATACATTGTTCATGAATATTATGCATTACTTTTTGTAAACGGTTGTCTACTTCTTCACGACTCCAACTGGTAAATGATCCATTCTGTCCCATTTCCATCCCGGATACGGCCACTCCACCGGCATTTGCCGCTTTTCCGGGTCCGTATAAAATCATTTCATTAAGTAGTCGATGCATGGCAGCCGGACGGCAAGGCTTGTTAGCACCTTCAGCCAGGCAGATCAATCCATTTTTCACCATTATTTTTACATCTTTCTCATCCACTTCATTTTGTGTAGCACAGGGCAAGGCAATCTGACAATCGATAATCCAAGGTTTTTCTCCTTTGTGGTATTCTACACCATCAAAAGCTTCAGCATATTCCTTAATTCGTCCCCTTTTTTCGTTTTTCAACTCTTTTATAAAAGAAAGCTTTTTTTTGTCAAGCCCGTTGGCATCATAAATAAAACCAGAAGAGTCGGATAACGTTACAACTTTTGCTTTAAATTCAATCGCTTTTTCTGCGGCAAATTGTGCTACATTGCCGGATCCGGATATAGCCACACGTTTTTCCTTAAAAGAGGTACCCCGGGTTCGCAGCATATCCTGCACAAAATAAACCAACCCATACCCGGTAGCTTCAGGTCGCAGATTACTTCCTCCCCAAGCCGGCTGTTTACCAGTTATGACTCCGGAAAATTCATTTTTTAAACGTTTATATTGTCCAAACAAATAACCAATTTCACGTGATCCAACACCTATATCTCCTGCCGGTACATCAGTTGCCGGTCCAATATGCCGATATAATTCCGTCATAAAAGACTGGCAAAAACGCATAACTTCTGCATCCGATTTTCTTTTTGGATCAAAATCAGATCCACCCTTAGCACCACCCATACTCAGTGTTGTCAAACTGTTTTTGAATATCTGTTCAAAACCCAAAGTTTTCAGGATATTTAAATTTACTGAAGGATGAAACCTTAACCCACCTTTGTAGGGGCCAATAGCTGAATTGAACTCCACACGATATCCACGGTTTACGTGTACATATCCATTATCATCAGTCCAGGGTACTCGAAACATCAGGACGCGTTCCGGTTCGGTAATACGTTCTAAAATATTTAAATTTTTGTAAGCAGGATTTTTTTCTATTAAATCCCATACAGATTCCATCACTTCTTCCACTACTTCATGAAAATCATTTTCAGTAGGGTTTCGTCTTTTTATTATCTCTAAAAATGTATCTAATTGTTCAATTCCGGTTTTTCTATTTTCAGTATTTTGTGAGAGTCCATTTTGATGGCTACCAATCATTTGTTCCAAAGACTCCATAGCTGTGATTGCGGTTGTATTTTCAGACATAGAATTAATTTGTCAGGTGAAGGGAATGTGAATAAGTTTTTTAAATTTTGGCAAACGCTCAATATATACATACCAATTCTTAATTATATAATAATTTTTCCTTCTTAGTTTTTTCGAAATTTGATTAAGTAAGTTTTTTAGGGTTGAGAGGACGTAACGTTATTTCGTCGATAAGCATATTATCTGGGGTTTCGAGTGTGTGGATCAGCAAGTCAGCAATATCTTTAGGCTGCAGCATATTACTGTGGGATTTAATACCCGATTCACTAAAAAAACGGGTTTCGATAGAACCCGGATGAATTGCGCTCACCTTAATTCCTTCATATCTGAGTTCATAAGAGAGTGATTCGCTAAATCCACGCAGACCAAATTTTGTAGCACAATATGCACTGCTTTCCGTTCGACCGGTTGTACCCAGTATGGATCCTATGTTAATGATGTGACAGGTTTTGGGGTTTTGCTTCATGTATGGAACTGTGGCCGATGTTATATAATACATTCCGTTCAGGTTTGTGTCCACCATTTGTTGCCACATTTCAAAAGGAAGCTCATCAATCTTACCAAAATTTCCGGACCCCGCATTGTTGATTAGAATGTCAGGCCAATACCGGTTAGAGAATGTAGTTTGAAACCACCTGTCAACTTCCGGTTTATTGGTGATATCAACAGGAATCGGGATGAACGACTCACCGAGATTACTGTGAATGACTTTAAGATCATCTGCACGTCTGGCAAGTCCATATACGATTGCATTTTTTTGCACAAGAGCTTCAGCTGTTGCGGCACCAAGCCCTCTGCTTGCCCCGGTAATGATGGCTATTCTTGAGTTTAGAATCATAGGAAATGTTTACGGGAATTAAGAGAAATCTTGTTGCCATCATGTTGAGAATCTATTCATCTGAGATTTCATCCCGCCAGTAATTGTTTGCTGCAGCAACGGTCTGATAGTGAATAGCAATAACTTGTGACGATGCAATTGGCGCATCCGCATCTTTGGAATAAACATCCCGAAGCATAAACAGAATTTTTTTGTCGGGTTGTGTAGATGTAACTCCTTTTCGGGCCAGCTGAATGGCTACTTGGAATCCTTCTTCGGGAGTGTCGGTAATCAAGCTAAGTTTGGTTACATTGTTTTGTTCTGATTCCATTTCGGCTTGTGCGTACAGGTTAGTACTGAGTATGTAGAGAATCAGAGTGATTGTTAAGATGATTGACTTGTTCATGCTTTATCCTTTTTGGTTGATTTATTGTTTATTTAAAACTTCCAGGTGTTCAATAATCGGAATACCTTAAATTTAATTTTTATCTTTTTCTGAACTGACAATTCCGGAGCCATTTGATTATTTAGGAAATTTCCATTTCATCAATGGCAAGTGCTGCATGAGCATAAGCAGCTCCTGCTCTCATTTCTGAAGCAATCCAAATTGCTTCCATGATCTCTTCATTTGTGGCTCCTTTTTGTTTGGCTTGTTTTGTATGCCCTTTAATACAATATGGACACTGTGTTATATGCGCAGATGCAACGGCAATTAACTGCTTTGTTTTTTCATCTAAAGCTCCTTCTTTAAAGACCTCTTTACTAAAATTACGAAAAGCTTTTACCTGATCAGGAGCAAGTTCTGCCCGTTTTTTTGATATTTCAGGAGTAGCGGGTGGAAAAATATGATGGTTATTCTTATTCATATTAGATCTGGATTTTTAGTTAGGATTGTGGTGTTATTTTGATCACCCTAGGTTGCATTCATTTGAAGCAGAATTTAAAATGAATTTTTTTTGTTTACAGGTGATTAGCATACCATCTATAACTTGTTTAACAAATTGCCCAACCCATAATTCTCAAAAATAGCGGATGTGTCTATACGAGAATTCTAATGTGAGATAAGTAAAGCAGAGCAGTATTATAATCGATTTAGTATTTAAAATTTAATCACATATTGTAATCTCATATGTACAAGCGAAATCCCCATCAGCGATGTAGCTTGTTCGCTCTACATTTTTATTAAATAATTCCTGATAAAACATAGCTTCCAATTTACAGGGCAAACGCGTTTCTTTCACCACTTCACTGAATGGGCAGTTGCACTCTTTAATTGTGATGGTCCTATCAATCGAATTTGATTCAATTTCAGGCATAAATCCCTCCTCTTCGAGAAACCCCTTCAGCTTTTTTAGCCGTGATTCCAAATGGTATTCAGAGGCCTCGTCCATTCTGTTACGCACTTTTATCAGACGCTTCTCCCAAAATGATTCAAAAAACTGTTCGATTTTCAGTTCATCTCCTTGCTCTTTTAAAAATTTCAGCAGCTCACGTATGAGCTCGGATTCTGAGGAGGGGAAGAGGTGGTTCCCTTTAGGGGTGATCTGGTACTGCAGGCTGGGTCGGCCGGGGCCTGAACGAATATAATCACGGCGGATATATCCATCTCTTTCAATCTGCAAAAAATGTTCCCTAAGGGTGGTTTTAGCTAAGGCGGTATTGGAGACGGCCTCATCCATCGAAAGCGTTCCATTTTGCTTAATTAGATCGAGGAGGTCTTTTTTGGATCCGGTATAGAGCATATTTTAATGCTTAAAGGCTAAGTAGAATGTAACTGAGTTTTAATTAAAGGGAATAGATGCTTCTTTTCAACGGAGAAATATCTATTTAGTTGAGTGGACAAGTCCACCATGTTTTTGTTCAAAATTCTCAATGTTGAACAAGCCCCGGCAGGTTGTTTAAAATCATCACTGAGCTCACGAATTTTATCCATCGATTTTTGGATTTTTGGGCGATCCGCTTCCAGAATTTCAAGTGACCGTTTAAGATCTCTAACTTTGCCATACAAAATTGATTCCTGCTGGTCGTACAGTTCATTAGCCAACGGAAACAGCGTATCACCTTCGAGTGACAGGTAGAGATTAAGTTGATCGTTCAAGAAATTAAAGTGCCATTCGATGTTTTTCAGCCATGTGTATTGATTTCCGTGAATCTGCTGGATCCGAGGCAGATTTTGGGAGATATCTGATAGCAGCTCTCGGATGTATGGTTGGACAGAATCCGACAACCAACTGCACCATAGAGAAAGATCCTTATTAAAGTCCGGTTCTTCTGGATCATTTTTAAAGCACTCCGTCACTTTATGGTTTTTCTTAATCCAGTTTAAAAGCTCTTCTTCATTCCACTGGCGCTGCTGACATACCGATCGCAATGTCTGATCCTGGTACTGTTCAGGCTTCATACCAATTGAGTTCAGTAGCTTCGCTACATTTTTATCTGATGATATAATTTGGGTGATAGTCGCTTCTGGTGTCAGTTTGTTTAATGTTTTTCCGGAACTCATAGTGGTCGGTTTATTTGTTTTAACTGCAGGCAAACTACGAATCTAAATAAATTAAAACAATTAAATTGGAAAAAACCGTTTTAATTATTGTAATTAGATTTATGCACACTTATCTTTTGATTGAAGTAGAGATGAATAATTTGAAAAATTCAATATGGCTTACGTTGTAACCGAACCTTGTATTAAGTGTAAGTACACAAACTGTGCAGCAGTTTGTCCGGTAGACGCATTCCGGGAAGGACCAAATTTTCTGACGATCGATCCTTTAGAGTGCATCGACTGTGATGCGTGTGTGAGCGAATGTCCCGTGGAGGCGATTTATCCCGATGATGAGGTACCAGCGAAGTGGGAGGATTACATTGAATTGAACGAAAAGCTTGCCGAAGAGTGGCAAGATCATATAATAAACGAAACGAAAGATCCACTATCCGATGCAGATGAATGGGCTGAAATTAGCGAGAAACGAGAACACTTGATTGAAACATGGAGCAAATGAACCTATTGCGTACAAACCAATTTTACAATGTTTATAAAATCTCTAATACGGTGTCTCTGTGTTTATTCAATGTAATCTTCTAAAGATAGATGATTCATAAAATGACTGATATAAAAAACGATACCGATATTCGGACACTGGTTCATGCATTTTACAATAAAGTGCAACAAGACGAACGCCTTGGTTATATTTTCAATGACTATGCCGAAGTAGATTGGGACCATCACCTGCCCCGGATGGTTGATTTTTGGTCAAACCTGTTGTTTCAGACCGGAAGGTACACTGGCCGTCCATTTCGTAAACATTTACAGCTTCCGATTCAGCAGGAAGATTTCAACCGATGGCTATCGCTGTTTAAAGAAACTGTTGATGATCACTTTGTAGGGGAGAGGGCTGATCATGCCAAAGATATGGCAACAAAAATTGCATCAGCATTTTCCATGAGAATGGAGATAGAGGGTAAATTTAACTAAAAAACCACAACATGAAATATCGGATACATACCGATATGATTTCCAACCATTTACTGCTTGATAATACAGTATTCAGAATCGTTCAAAAACAGTGTTAGTGAAGACTCAAAACAAGTTCATAATCCGATGGAATTGCATATGATCACCGGATACAACGGATGGGCATTATAATCTTTACAGTTTGACTTGCTCTTTGTTATAAATAGGGATATGATTGGATAAGAGAAACTCTTCTCATGTAATAAATTTTTTGATGTTCTTGTGAAAATGGAACTTTCCAATGTTAAAATATCAATTCTGATTGGTTGTTTAATGCAATTGATCAACAACCATGTCTCGTTTAAGAAATTAAATGTTAGATACGGGATTGGTATGATAAAAAGATTTCCTGGAGAGATTGTAACCTACCTCAAATTTATCGTACCCGGTAAACAAATCTGATTGGGTACGATTCTTACTGCTAAGTCAAAAGGGGTTAATATCCTCAATTTGCAGATAATTTAAATTGTGATGGACTGAATTTCAGTCCTTTCATTTTCATGTAACTTTCCAATTAAAATGATTCTATCTATAGGCCATTTTTAAAATGTAGCTGAAAATCTTAAGGCTGGCGATCAGTATAAATGGTTATGGATCAGCAGTTTAAAATTCAAAGATACTGAAAATATAAAATTCAATATCCAGTGTCGAATTGAGAACACTTCGAGCAATAAAACTAAATGTAAAATAAATATTAAGATGATTTACAAAGAAACACTAATTGGTTATACCAGGCCAATTAATATGGTTGGTGTACTAATAGATGGAAAAAATACTGATGAGGTTTTACAAATGGGAGACAAGAACCCAAGTAAACCTCCAAAGAAAAAACAAAAAAAAGAAAAGAAATCTTTAGAAGAGTTTCCCCTAAAGAAAAAGCGGAAAAAACCACGGCTTAAGCAAACTGCTTAAAGTTAAATCATTGAGAGACTTACCAAAGTAAAAAAAACCGCGTATGTGATCCATTTCATTGAATTGAGATGGATCACTTTTATTTAAAATAAAAAAGAAGACCATCAAATCTAATGCTTATTCAATATACCATTATAAACGACTTGATCAGGCGATATAACTTTGCAAGTTATATACATCTTCGAAAAAAAATTAATTCTTATTAATGTATTAAGCTGAATTACCATGTTTTATTTAATTCTATTTTGGTCATCTTTTCAATCGATGAAATCAATGATCAAAGAGAAATATACCTTGAAATCATCTAATCAAATTAAAGACATTATTTTTGAGAACAAGATGAAAAATCAATATGAAATAAATCAGTTGAAATCCAGAGCATGTATAAGAACCACATTGATCTCAGATTTCGGTTTAATTGTCATAAAAAATACCGGGCTATCAGATGCTTTAAATGTCGAAATTATATTAGATGGTATTCCAATTGAAAACTATCCGGGAATTTTTATTAAAAAAAAGTATTGTACCATTCCAGCGCAAAGTAGATTAGCCATACAGGCTAGTGTAAATACTGAAATATTCCCTTCTGATTTTATTAAAATCACTTGGGATGACGAAGAGAGTGATCATAAAACCTATCGAACTCCATTGTACATATAATTAAACAAAAAATCTTGGCTTCATTTAAACCAATTCTAACTTTTTAGAAAAAACTAAAATGTAGAGATTGAGGGTTTTCTGATGGGATATGGACAATTTTATATTTTCATTCCATTGAATACAAGTAAAATCACTGTATATCACTATAACATTAAATTAATTACACACCATGTTTCCCATACTTATAACAAAGCTTGACCACACAAGATTAAAAAAAAGCATTAAAACAGCACTGAGTGAAAGAACAATTACCCAAAAAGAGGCGAATGGTTTACTTCATGAACTTAATTCGGCACAGTTTGTTGAATCCTATGAAATTCCTCCTGACATAGTCACTATGAATTCGATTGTGAAGCTCCAATTTTTGAAACAAAATAAAGAGATCGTTATTCAGATTGTGTATCCGGAAGATGCTGATTCAGTTAACAATAAAATTTCAATATTCTCACCAATTGCAACAGCGTTGATTGGATATAAAGAAGGTGATGAAATCGAGTGGTTTGTACCGGCCGGATTAACAAAAATGAAAATTGTGAAAATAATTTATCAACCTGAAAAGATGGGAGAATTCCAATTGTAAATTGTATCGATTTGACTTAGCCACTAAATACTGGGCGATGGCCTTACGGAAAGACCATGGCCATTTCTTATCAAATGTCAATGGTAAACTGTAATGGTTTGTGTATGGAGAATTGGAAGTGAGCCTAATCAATTTTCATTATATAGTCCCCTCACTTCACAAAACAAACCCGAATGGGGAACATGTCCGGATTAATGCGGAGCTTATTTTTGGATCATACCCACTCTATTTTTCTCTTTTGGGAGCTTTTATTTCCTGAAATGGCAATCAGTCATGAACAAAATCATGAACAATCTATACTAAATACTCTCTTTAATACACATTAAAGGCATTTAAAGGTCGACTCATAATTTCTTGGCTTGTTTATTTCTGAGTACATAGGATCATTTGTGTAAGTGTGAATAGTTTCCTCAAAATATTCAGCCTGATTGCGACCTATGTATGATAAGAAAGACGGCAAGCGCTGAGTCAATCTTCACTACTTATTTAAGAGGGGAGAGGTTCAGATAGCAAACGCAAATAGCAGTAGCGGCGGTGATTTAAAATTATACACCAACTTGTACTATTTCTGTATAATTCCATACCTTAAATGTTCTTAATGCATAGAGAAGTATACTGATTCCAAAACTATTACGTTTTCGGAGAATAAAGTTTTTTGATGTGTCATATAGTTATTTTAGGAAATAAAATTTCCCATATGTGACAAAGTGTTGTTACAAATATTGTCACATTTAGTTGATTTTGATTTTTTGCGCGTTTGGAAACCCCGACCAATTTTTATTGATTTTGGGTTTAAATACAGCTCATTAAGGTTTAAAAGGCATTTATTTGATTTTATTTTTTACCATGCACCCGTAGCTCAACTGGATAGAGTACCTGACTACGAATCAGGCGGTTACAAGTTCGAATCTTGTCGGGTGTACAGATAAAAGCCCCGATTTCTAAACAGAGATCGGGGCTTTTTTAATATTGGGGGCAAAAGCAGAACTGAGCGTTGATATTGCGAAGCAGTGCTCCGCAGTTCGAATCTTGTCGGGTGTACAATCAATCCTGTTAATGCTCATAAATCATCTTGTGGGTCATGCCGCCGTCAATGACCAGATTTTCGCCCGTTATGAAATCATTTGCGGGATCGGTCAGAAAAAGGCACGCCCGGGCGATATCATCCGGTTTACCAACACGATTTGAAGGATGCTGTTGATGATCTACATCCCGAAGCTTCTCATAATCCCCGGTGTGAATCCAGCCCGGGCTGATGCAGTTGATGGTGATATTTTGATCGGAATAGGAGAGAGCCATTGCGTGGGTGAGGGCCAGCAAACCACCCTTGGAAGCGGCATACGCCTCGGAGTTCTTTTCCGACATCAGCGCGCGGGTCGAAGCAATATTAACTACGGATCCGCGGCCCCGTTTATTCATCTCCTTTGCGGCACCACGGGTAAGCAGAAAAGCTGCCCGAAGGTTGGTATTCAGAATGAGGTCCCACTTTTCAATGCTTAAATCATCAGGCGGGGTGAACTCCGATATTCCGGCGTTATTAATGAGTATATCGATACCACCAAATTTTTTTACAGTTTCTGAGAGAAGATTTTTGATGGATTCCGGATCAGAAACATCACATGCAATAAATTCAGCGGTATATCCCTGCTCCAGAAGGTGATCCCGGTGACTGATACCTTTTTCTACATCAATATCGGCCAAAATTACATGATAATAAGCTGCAGCAAATTCTTTGACAATGGCTTTTCCGATTCCGTTGGATGCGCCCGTAACGATGACGATTTTATTCATAAATATCTCTTTTATTTGTGCTTGTTTGCTGATTCAGTAGCGTTGGGTTTAAACTGTTGATGCTGTAAGCTTCCCGAAACTTCGTAAATTTGAATGTTAGGTAAAAACTGTACTTTTGAGCTATGAAAATATCATGATTCAGCGAATTTGATATCAATCCATCCATAATTAGTATGAGCGGGGAATGATAGTATGCGATAATTTCTTTTATAAATACATAAGAGAAAAAAAGAGATTAATGATATCAACCGTAACTAAATACCAAGCCTATGCTAATTCATGACATAAAAGAACAATTGGAAGAGTCCAAACATCCAGTGGCAAAAACCTTCCATCTTGGCGATCATTTTAAAGTGCTGATATTTGGCTTCAAGAAGGGGATGAAGTTGGAGGATCACAAAGCCAAACATCCCACGAAACTGCTGGTACTGGAGGGAGATATCATCTACACACAGGAGAAACGCGATCACCGTCTTAAAAAACACGAAGAGATTGAGATTCCACCGCACATAACCCACAATGTTTCCGCATTGAAAGATAGTCTGGTACTTTTAACGCAAGGCTAAATCAATTTGATAAAGCGGGTTTTAAAAATCCCAAACGGTCAATAAAATGGAGTGATAATCAATATATAATAACAGATCTATTGCAACACTAAGAATTTTATCCATTAATCATATTTAAATTCTTGCAATCATGACCATCATCCTTTTTATTTCAGGCCTTGCTCTACTAATCGCCGGAGCCGAACTGTTAGTGAGGGGCGCTTCAGGTATTGCGCTCAATCTGCGGATTTCACCACTGGTTGTCGGGCTGACCGTCGTCGCATTCGGTACCAGTGCTCCCGAGCTGGCAGTGGGAATTGAGTCGTCACTGACCGGTAAGGAGGGCATTACGTTTGGTACGGTTGTGGGCAGCAATATCTTCAATATTCTGTTCATCTTGGGGGTTTCGGCAATCATTCTGCCGCTCACTGTCTCAAAGAAACTTCTCCGGATGGATGTGCCGTTTATGATCGCTCTCTCTATTTTGTTGTTGATCTTATCCATGAATGGAGTGCTGAGCCGAATGGAAGGGATATTCCTGACGGCCGGACTGATTATCTATACTACCTTTTTAATTATTCAGAGCCGAAGACAAAGTGTGCCGGACCCTGTGGGAGTGGATGATATTCCCGGCAAGCAGAAAGGATGGATTCTCAATACGATTATGGCTGTCGGGGGGTTCGGATTGCTGATCGCGGGTTCCAACTGGTTCCTGGACGGTGCCGTAGAGATTGCCCGAACACTTGGGCTGAGTGAAGCCATCATCGGATTAACGATTGTCGCAGCCGGGACATCCA
>TARA_R100001143_G_scaffold63588_2_pt1 | contig 87099 bp, 71 predicted proteins | sample TARA_R100001143 | Tara Oceans TARA_R100001143 (sample SAMEA2621300) | marine metagenome | biome: marine biome (ENVO:00000447); feature: mesopelagic zone (ENVO:00000213); material: "saline water (ENVO:00002010), including plankton (ENVO:xxxxxxxx)" | depth 800 m | reverse complement strand
AAAAACTTATCCAATAAATCGAGTAGTTAATCTAAAAGAGCGCAGATGAGGAGCGCTCCTCTTTTTACCCCACGAAGCGGAGCGAAGAGATAGCGACGAGACGTAGTCGAAATGTTCTTCGCCATGGCAGGGAGTTCTCGACTCCGCTTGTCTTGAGCTTGTCGAAAGGCTCGAACTGACGGATTTGTTATTTAAAAAACACTCTATGCCGTCACACAGCCTGCCTCGATCCCTCGGGGAGCAACGCAGGAGCCGAATGGTGACGAAGTGTGTCGAGATGCCTCAAAAAAGATCCACAATACTCATATGGCGCAGGTAACGGCCGGGATTTTCGTTAATCCCCTTGACAAGCTCATTAATCTCAACAGAAAGGGAGTCCAGATTATTATAAAGAGACGGATCATTAACCAGCCGGCCGAGGGTTCCATCCCCATTATTAATTTTTTCCAGAATTTCATTCAGGCTCCAGGTTGCCACTTCCAGCTCATCTTTCACTGCCGTCAGATCAGCAATCGATTTCTCAATTTGAACCATTAAACTATCCACTCTGGGGCGGCTATCGGTAACGAGGGTATCCATTTGGCTCAACATTCTGCTGCCGGCATCAATAGCATTATCAATTTCGGCTTGTTTCCCTTCCAAAATATCTGCGATTCTGTTCACAGTTTCATTCGCCCCGGAGAGTGTTTCGTCCAAGGTCGTTCTGGTTTCATCGTTGAGTGTTGCGTTCAATTGATTTAAAAATTGATTCAATTCCTGTATGGTATTTGAGATATCATCCCCCATCTCTTCCCCTTTTTGTCCGATCACCTCCATCATGGTCTCTGCATACACACCCCTGATTTCCCCCTCATGCTGAACATATTCAGACGAACTGCCCATTACGATGACAATGGATTTACCTTCAACAATACTTAGGGATGTAAGCCTGGCTTCTGAGTCAATCGGTATGTTTAGATCTGTATCAATACCCATCGTGACTCGTACATTGTGTTCCGGTGTAAGCATAACCCGGCTTACAGACCCAATCCGAACGCCTTTTAGATAGACCAAACTTCCGGTGCTAATCCCATCGGCACGATCAAAGGTTGTAGAGATAACCGTGGACTGCCTGAAAATGGGAATGTCTCTCATAAACCGAAATCCGACGATTGCGACGACAACTGCAAGAAAAACAGTTATTCCGACTTTTACTTCATTGCTTAAATTCATAGAATTAATTTAAGGTATTTTAATTTGATACTCACTTGCTGTTATAAAATTTGTCAGGTCTGCCTGTTCGCTCTTTCTCATCTCTGCCAGGGTTCCAAACCAACTTAACTTTTGATCATTCAAGAATGCAACTTTATCTGCCACTTTCAAAACACTGTGCATATCGTGAGTAATGACGATTGATGTAATCTCAAGCTCCTCAGCCATGGTAATAATCAGGTCATTGATCTCTGATGCCGTTTCCGGATCAAGGCCGGATGTGGGCTCATCATACATTAAATATTCAGGTTCAAGAATAATCGCCCTGGCCAAACCCACACGCTTTCTCATCCCCCCTGATAGATCAGAAGTCTCCTTGTAGGCCGCTTCTTCCAAATTTACAAACTCTAACGAACGCATTACTTTTTGATGAATCTCTTCTTCTGAAAAATCGGTAAAGTAGCGAAGTGGGAAAGCGACATTTTCAAATGTATTGATCGAATCAAACAGTGCAGAGCCCTGAAAAAGAACCCCAAATTTTTGCCTCAGTTTCCTCTGCCCCACATAGTCGATGGAGTGAATATCTTGTCCGTTGATAAATACCTCTCCGGAATCGGGACTCATCAACGCATTGATATGCTTCAATAGCACAGATTTCCCGCACCCTGAACGGCCAATGATGGCCAATATATCCCCATCATTGATTTGCAGGTTTACATCTTGCCAAATCAATACATCGTCAAAACTTTTTGTAAGATTTTTAATTTCGATCATAGTAGAAGTACTGCCAGTATAAAATCAGCCAATAAGATATAGATACATCCCAATACGGTGGCTTCAGTTGTACACTTTCCTACCCCCTCAGCACCACCGGTTGCAAAGTAGCCTTTATAACAGGCAACCGTTGTGATAATAAATCCAAAAACAAATGACTTTGTAAAGCCAAACACCACATTCCATGGATAAAAGTACATTCTCGCACCTTTCAGGAAATCATCAGGAGGGACTGAACCCGAAAAAAATCCGGCTGCGAGTCCGCCGCCCAGCCCAAATATACTGGCTACAATGTATAAAACCGGAAACATCAAAATACCGGCCAGCACTCTGGGTACAACCAGAAAGGAGACCGAATTAAATCCCATCGATTCCAGTGCGTCGATCTGTTCACTTACACGCATGTTCCCCAATTCAGTTGCAACCCGTGCACCCACTTTCCCCGCCAGAACCAAACCGGATATTACGGCTGCCAGTTCAATCAAAATGGATTCAGAGACAATGGCCCCTATCGTTGAGAGGGGAATAAATGCTGATTCAAGCTGATATGCGGACTGCAAAGTCATCACAGACCCCGTAAAAACACCGACCAACATAATAATGGGTACCGAGTCATAACCTACTTTTACCAGCTCATGAAATAGATTTTTCCGGTAGGTACTTACCTCTGTTGACGAACGAAGTGCCTGATATAAAAGGGTACTGTATTTTCCAATTTCCTTCAGCGCGTACATGTTGGTTATCGGCTCTCTATATTTGGTTCAATTTCATTTGGTAATTCTTTACTTTCTTAAGATGATATATTACAAAAGTTTTATCCAAAATGTGTCTCATTCATTGATGAATTAAAGCTTTATTCATAATCTATTTGCAGATCATAACTTTCGCGAAGCAGATCGTTCCGATATCTGTTATCTTTGCAACAGGATAGAACAATTTTAACTCAACCTAAGTCAGATAATTGCATGATTAGATATTTTACAGCCGGCGAATCACACGGTCCTCAGCTTAATGGTATTGTAGAGGGGCTGCCGGCAGGGTTAGAGGTCACGGAAGAGTATATTGCACAACATCTTGTTCGCAGGCAGCAAGGGTATGGCAGGGGCGGCAGAATGGCTTTTGAAAAAGATCACGCCACAATTACATCCGGAGTGCGGTTTTCTAAAACGACCGGAGCTCCGATATCCCTGTCCATGGTCAACAGAGCGTTTCAAAAGGATAAGGACAACTGGCCTAAAGTGATGGCAATCGATGGAAAGAGGGGTGATATTGAATCCATTACACTTCCACGGCCGGGTCATGCAGACCTGGTTGGCCTTCAAAAATATCAGTTTGACGATATTCGTCCGGTGATTGAACGATCCAGTGCCCGCGAGACCGCAATGAGGGTCGCCTGCTGCTCGGTAGCCCGTAAATTTTTGAAAGATTTGGGAATTGAAATCGGCGGACACGTCATACAGATCGGCTCTGTGGGTTATGAAAGCTGGGGCCAGGTTCGGGAAATTGCGGATGGCCTGAGCTCAAAGGGAGCGGAAACGATCTATAAAAAAGCAGATCTGTCTGAGGTGAGATGTTTAAATGAGGATCTCAGTGACCGTATGAGGGAAGAGATCAAAATGAGGCGAAAAGAAGGGACATCACTGGGCGGCATTTATGAAATTATTGTAACCGGCCTGCCTGCCGGACTCGGAAGTTATGTTCATTGGGACCGAAAACTGGATGGCCAGCTTGCACAGGCAATCGTCAGTACTCAAGCAATGAAAGGGGTTGAAATTGGCCTGGGTTTTGAAGCGGGCAAAACTCATGGCCATGAAGTCCATGATGAAATTATCTATGAAGATGACACTTTTCAGCGCCGGTCGAATCGCGCCGGCGGAATTGAAGGCGGCATGACAACAGGAATGCCGATCATCCTGCGGGGCGTCATGAAACCGATCCCGACAATGCTGAAACCTCTCAAAACAGCGGATATTGAGACAAAAATTGAACAAGAGACCCGCTATGAGAGATCCGATGTTTGTGCATTGCCCAGAGCAGTGGTCGTGGTTGAATCTGTAATTGCACCCGTGCTGGCAAATGCAATTCTGGAAAAATTTGGCGGCGACTCAATGAAAGAGGTATTGGAACGTTTCCCTTTAAACAATGGCCGAAAAAAATAAAATAAAATCCCTGGCACTGAACCTGAAAAAGAATCCTGCTGATTCTTTTTCAAAATTCGCTTTGGCATTGGAACTGTTGAAGACGAATGAAGTATCAAAAGCCAGGATCTTGTTTGAATCTGTCCGGAAACAGGATCCCGGATATCTGGGGGTCTATTATCACCTGGGAAAACTTTATGAAGGGATGGGATTGTACCGGGAAGCCTTCCAGAGCTACAGCGATGGAATTGTGCTGGCAGAAAAACAGGACAACCGGCGAACAATATCAGAACTCAAGGAAGCATTGGAAATTCTTAAAATTGAAATGAATAATGAGTAATCAGACGATTAACATTTTTACAATATTCACTCTTTTTCTAATTATATCGTTCTTCTCGATCGATCCGGGACACGCACAAACTCAACGTACAGAACATGTTGTAGAAGCCGGGGAAACTCTGTTCAGTATTTCAAGAGAATATAATATTTCCGTGAGTGATTTACGGGCATGGAATGAACTGGAGACTGATAATTTACAGCCCGGACAGGTTTTGTCCCTGCTGCCGGCCGATTCGGCCAACCGAATCATTCATCAGGTGAGAGCCGGTGAATCACTTTTTGCCATCTCGAGACGCTATGGCGTGACTATCGCAGAGATTCAGCAATGGAATCAGTTGGATGGCACCGCATTGGATGCCGGCCGTGAGTTGATCCTCTACTCAAGAATAGATCTTGGCGAAACACCGACGCCTCCATCCATTTCAGAAATTGAACAGATGGATCAACAGGAACGAACGTCCATAGTTCGAGATTTAGATTCATCCTCCGGCAGTGAAAGTTATGTCATACGTAGTGGCGATACGCTCTATCAAATTGCAAGAGAACACGACATGACCGTTAACGAGCTGAGAAGTTTAAATAATCTGAGCAGTGATATGCTACGCGTGGGCGATCGCATTATGGTCAGAAGGGTACGAACGGCCCCATCCATTGCAGAAGGGGCTGAAGATTCAACTCCTCAGGGAAAATTCACTACGTACAGAGTGCAAAGCGGTGAAAATATGCAGACACTCTTAACCAGATTTAAAATGAGCAGAAACGAGCTATTGGCATTAAATCCCGGAATAAATAACAACTCTGTTACAGCCGGCCAACAGCTTACGGTTCTATTGCCTCCAACACGAGATTTTAAAAATCCATATCAAAGAGATGCCAATCTGGAAGATCTGGGAACGGTTGCCGTCTCCAGATATCAAATAAGTGACAGAGCCTCTCCAACGACAAGCGGAGAACTGTACAATCCGGATCAGCTAACAGCTGCCCACAGTAACATGGCCCTCGGTAATGTGATCTATGTTGAAAACCCCTCAAACGGGCGCGGAGTCTTTGTTCGTGTAAATGATCGTCAATCAGGAGACGGGCTAAAACTCTCAAATAAAGCGTATGAGTTGTTAAATTTTTCAAGCATTGAACGTCCTTTGGTTACGATCTATCTGGATAATTGATCGTTTTAATATTGCTGTTTTTAAACTTTACCATCCATTTTATTGTCTTGCGGACGAATATCAAAACAAATGATTACGTGGGAACAATGAAGTGCAATTTTTAGTTATGGGACTACTTTGATTTAAGCGATTAGACTTTCAAAAAAGTATTTTGGGTCAAACAATTGAGATAGGCTGACAGATATCATTTACTGCTCTTTCTATTCCACGATTGTTCGCAAAAATTGGTTATCTTGTTGCAGTAGTTAAGAGAATCTTTACAAGGCCGATCAATTCTATCAATTAGACTATAAAATAACTTAGCGGTACATTACGTATTAAATACGACATTCGACGACTAAAGAGAAGAACATAAAATTTTGACGCTGCAATAATAAAGGGATGGCAGAACTCACAAAAAAAGAAATTAAAAAGCAGCAAGACTTCAATGAGGAGATTCTACCTCATCTGGATGCTCTTTATAATTTTGGCTTGAGGCTTACAGCAGATCCTAATGACGCGGAAGATCTTGTTCAGGATACCATTGTAAAGGCGTTCCGGTTTTTCAGCAGCTATGAAAAAGGAACGAATGCAAAAGCGTGGCTTTTCAGAATCCTGAAAAATTCCTACATCAACAACTACAGAAGGAAATCAAAAAAGCCGCAGGAAGTTGATTATGATGAAGTCGCCTCATTTTATGAGTCAATTCGCGCAGAGAGAACAAACAGTTCGGATCTGGAAGATAAAATGTTCCGGGAGTTAATTGATGATGATCTCTCCAATGCGTTAGACAGTATTCCTGAAGATTTCAGAACGGTTGTACTGCTTTGTGATGTTGAAGATTTCACATACGAAGAGATTGCAAATATGCTTGATGTGCCGATAGGCACGATCCGATCCAGATTGCACCGGGGCAGAAATCTGCTGAAAGCACAGCTGATGGAGTATGCAACAAAACGTGGTTACGCTGCAGAATAAAGATTAAGTGGGAAGGACAATTCGAATAACCGTTCCTCTGTTCAGCTCACTGCTATAAACAAATACCTTTCCGTTGTGGTACTCTTCTATGATTCTCCGGGTTAAACTGAGCCCCAGCCCCCAACCTCTCTTTTTTGTACTAAACCCCGGTTTAAAGATCTCCTTTATATACTTTCTGTCGATTCCTGTCCCGGAGTCCTCGATATCAATCACCAACTGATTCCCTTCTATTTCAGCACTGATCGACACATAGGGAGTCGATTCGGATTCCCGAATGGCATCCATCGAATTTTTAATCAGATTTTCAATAGCCCACTGAAAAAGTTCTATGTTGATTGAGGCTTTTACATTGGATTCTACAAATTTCCGTACCTCGATTCGTTTCCCAAGCTGGGGCAATCGTCTCTCCATATAGGTGATCACGTCATCAATGATCGGCTCTAAATGGGTTCTCTTCAATTCGGGCTGAGATCCGATCTTATTGAATCGTTCTGCAATCCCTTTAAGCCGGCTCACATCATTTTCAATCTCATATACGATTGAGAGAGTCTCTTCATTTTGCTGATTATTGTCTTTCAAGAGCTGAATCCATCCATACATACTGGAGAGTGGGGTTCCCAATTGATGAGCGGCCTCTTTGGTCATGCCAACCCAAAGATTTGACTGCTCTGAGCGGGTGATACTTTTGTACGTCACATATCCGACACCCAAGAGCAGTGCCAGGATACCGAATTGAACATAGGGGAAGAATCGAAGATACTGAATCATCGCACTCTCCCCGTAATAAACCATCTGATTAAACGAACGATCGCCGGCGTTGATAGTGAATGTAATCGGCTCATTAACAGCACCAAAATTCTCAATTAACTGCTGCAAATCCTCATTTTCATCATCAATAAACCGGGAATAAATTACAAAACCTGATTCGTCCACAACGATGACCGGAATCTCAAATAGGTGATCCGGCTGGATAATTTCACGATTTACAAAATCGATGGTCGCTTTTTCAGATTCAGCTTCTAAAATGAGTCTCGACAGGCTGTCCGGGACCTCCGGGTAATTCCTCAGGACATTAACAACCTGATTCAGTTTTTCACTCACTTCAAAATAGACCGGGTCCACATTGTGTTGAAATGCTTTTGTCCAAAGTTCCACACTGGCTCGCTCCTGCTGCATGATTTTATTGAGCAGGACCTGGTTATAGATAAAGGATGCAATGGCCAAAATGACTAGAAAAATGACCAATATCAGTTTTATCCGGCTGGATGGGAGTAATCTGTTCATGAGTGACAGCAATTGATCTGCATAGAAACCGATCGTTACATTGGATCATTCTGATAAATCCCCGGAATACTTCCGGGTTGGGTGCTCAAGAGAACAATTAGGCTGAAGCTCTCTGTTTTTCGTATATCGGAGGCGCTTTTTTCTCGACCGTCTCCCTCGTTATGATACAACGTTTCACATTCTTCATGGAAGGGATCACAAACATTATTTCAAGCATCGCATCTTCCAGGATGGATCGGAGGCCCCGAGCCCCTGTCTTTCTCTCACGTGCCCGTTCAACAACGGCCGTAAGAGCATCATCTTCAAAGACCAGTTCTACTTCTTCGAGGCTAAATAGCTTCTTATACTGTTTGGTGATCGCATTTTTAGGTTCAACCAAAATTTTAATCATCGCTTCATCCGAGAGCTCTTCCAATCCACAAATAATCGGCAATCGGCCGATTAATTCCGGAATCAACCCAAATTTTTGAAGATCATCCGGTTCTACATGAGTAAAAATCTTGGGATCCTTTTTATCAAAGTTTTTCTGATCATCCGAATGAAAACCCATGGAACTTGTAGAAAGCCTTCGGGCAATCACCTCTTCGAGTCCGCTAAAAGCCCCTCCGCATATAAAGAGGATATCTGATGTATCCAGCTGAATGAAACTCTGCTCCGGATGTTTTCTCCCCCCTTTCGGCGGGATATTTGCGGTTGTCCCCTCCAGAATTTTCAGCAATGCCTGCTGCACACCTTCTCCGGACACATCCCGTGTGATGGATGGGTTGTCGCTTTTACGGGAAACTTTGTCAATTTCATCGATATAAACGATTCCCCGTTTTGCACGTTCCACATCAAAATCAGCAGATTGCAACAGATTACTGAGAATACTTTCAACATCTTCACCCACATAACCGGCTTCTGTCAGGACAGTCGCATCGGCAATGGTGAATGGGACATCAATTAGATCAGCCAATGTTTTGGCTAAAAGTGTTTTTCCTGAACCGGTGGGTCCCAGCAGACAGATATTGCTCTTCTCAATTTTAGTGTCGTCAAATTGAATTTCAGAAGAGCCGGATACCCGTTTATAGTGATTGTAGACGGCAACCGCGAGGGCTTTTTTGGCATCGTCCTGGCCAATGACATACTCATCCAGCTTGTTTTTGATCTCAATTGGCTTGAGCATCGGTTTATACTGCTTTTCACGGCGGCGGGCCAATGAAGAAAGATCGCTTTGAATAATGCTTGATGCATCTTCAACACAGTGATTACAAATGTACACATCAGGCCCTGCAACCATAGAATTAACATCCTGGCTGGCACGACCACAGAATGAACAAAATACTGTTTCGTTATCTTTCTTTTTACTCATAGTAAGTTTTTAACGTCTCATTACTCTGTCGATCAGACCATAATCTTTTGCCTCGTCGGCAGTCATCCATTTGTTCCGGTCTGAATCCCTGATTATATCTTCCACTTCTTTGCCTGCATGATCAGCTAATATAGTACTTAATTCTTTTTTTAGCCTGAGTATTTCCGCAGCTTCAATTTCAATATCACTTGCCTGGCCCTGTACGCCGCCAAGTGGCTGATGAATCATCACCCTGGAATGTGGCAATGAATTTCTTTTCCCTTTTGTACCGGCTGTTAATAGCACAGCACCCATTGATGCGGCCATACCTACACATGTTGTAGCCACGTCACACTTAATATACTGCATGGTATCGTAGATCGCCATTCCGGCTGATACAACCCCGCCCGGACTGTTAATGTACAGATTTATATCCTTTTCGGCATCCTGACTCTCAAGAAACAACAATTGTGCGACGATTGAACTGGCAACTGCATCATTGATGGGGGTTCCCAGGATGATAATTCGATCTTTTAATAGCCTGGAGTATATATCGTAGGCTCTTTCTCCCCGGTTCGTGGTTTCTACAACCATTGGGATCAAACTGTTCTGTATATCTGTAATATCACTCATAGATGGAATCTCAAATAGTGGTTGATTTCGGATCATTGCTGTTTATTTAGCTTTTTCTTCTTTTTTGTTTTTCTCTTCTCTCTTCAACCTAAATTCTTCCTTCGAGAGTTCATTAATCTTAACAACTTCAGACAGTTTATCAAAAACTTTATTTTCCCTGATGCTTGTTCTCATATTTTCCAGCATTGAGGGGTTTTGGGCATAATAACTCTTCAGCTGATCCACAGTAGCTCCATACTTTGCGGCTTCTACTGCGATAAACTCTTCAATATCTTCCGGTTTAATCTCAATATCTTCAAATTTTTCCTGAAGTTTTTCACTGATAAAGGCCCATTTTGCTTCTTTTTGAGCCTGATCATCCATCTTTTCCTTGTACCCTTCAATATCAAACCCCTGTGGCAATTCACCGCCCGACTGTTGCTTGGCATACTCAACATAGGAGTTCAATACCTGCGCTTTCAGTACTTCCGGAACCTCAAAGTTATGAGCATCCGTGATGGCATCAATCGCATCCTGTCTGAACATATCATTGGATGACTGGTCGTAATAGTCCTGCATCCGGCTCTTGATATAGCTCTTCAACTCTTCCACGTTTTTCGCTTCCCCGTTTGACTGTTCTTTGGCAAACTCGTCATTGAGTTCCGCTTTAGACATTTTTTCAATCTTTTTGACATGCAGTTCAAAACGGTCGTCAGCACCCTCTTCGCTTTGCTCCATTTTAACAACATCACCTACCTTTTTACCCACCAGGTACTCTTTAAAATCTTTGGCTCCATCCTGACGAAGATCCAGTTTCTGATTTTCATCTTTCTCACCTTCAATCGGCTTGCCGTCTTCATCCAGGCTGATTGCATCCACAGTAACGCGATACTCTCCGGTTATAGGGCCTTCCGTCTCTACCCAGTTCCCCTGACGCTCGAGAGATCTTTCAACCTCCTCTTCGACCTCTTCGTCTGTTACGTCGTGAACCATTTTGTCGATTTTGATTTTTTCAATCTCTTCGAGTTCAAAAACCGGCTTTACTCCGACTTTAAAAGTCACTTCCAGCTTGTCATCCTCCCACGACATATCCACCATCTCCGTCTCGCCAATAGGCTCATGTTCCGGAACGATCTCTTTTTCGTAGATCTCCTGAACATATGTATTGATCTCTTCCAGCTCGATCTCCTTGCCGAATCTCTTCTTGATCAGGCCAATCGGTGTTTTTCCGGGACGGAAACCGGGCATCTGGATTTGGCCCTGATATTTTTTATATGCTTTTTCAAAGCTTTGAGACAGATCCTCTCTATTCGCGTTGATCGTTATCTCTTTGTCTACTTTTGTTAGTTCTTGAACAGATATGTCCACTTTTTATATACCTTTTTCTTATTTATTACGATCGGTTAAGTACGAAGGGGGGGACTCGAACCCCCACACCGGTTAAAGTACTAGATCCTAAATCTAGCGCGTCTACCAATTCCGCCACCCTCGCTACTGACATCCGGTTTGAATGCCTTAATTCATAGCCATGTAAAATACGGGATTTATCGTCACGATTCAACCACTTTAGGATCTATCTAATCCCCCTTGGAAAAAGAGCCCAGTACTTATTAGATCATGCTTTTAAAAGCGGGTTTGGGTTAAAAACCGAAAATGTTGGCTCGCTATTTGAGTAAAGTGAGAATTAAAAATCGATTTTTTTATTCTGCCACAAATGACTTTTAATGCATTCACTCTTTTTCGTAGATTCAGAATGGAATATGAATTTAATGATTTGATCGTATGTTTAGAAATCTAAGGCTCGTTTATGTCACGACTAAAGACCGGGAGGAGGCCCGAAAAATTGGGGCCGCCATGGTAGAAGAAAAACTTGCTGCCTGTGCCAATATCATCGATGGTATGGAATCGATTTATCGCTGGGAAGAGAAGGTGGAAACCGGAAAAGAGACTGTATTGATCCTGAAAACCACTTACAACAACATCACGAAGCTAACACGGCGCATTAAAGAACTTCACTCCTATGATGTTCCGGCGATTGTCAGTATCAATTTGGCGGAACAAGAGGGCAATGCAGAGTATCTGAACTGGGTCGTTCATTCCGTTTTGAAACCGATACAGTCCGATGAGGACAGTTTCATCTGAAATCATGTCCATACTTACCATACATAAAGAATCTTTTATCACAACCGCCACCATCCGTCGGCCGGATGCCATGAATGCCGTTAACTTTGAATTGATGGATCGGCTGGAAGCCCTGCTGGATCAGCTTGAAAAGGATGATGAGATTCGGCTTTTTGTGCTAACCGGATCGGAGGGCAGCTTTATTTCGGGTGGAGATCTTAGAGAATTTCATCAAATCAAAGATGCTGAGGGGGCTAAAAGCATGACCCTCCGTATGCTTCAGCTTCTCAATCGTATTAAAAATCTTCCCTTCTGGACATTAGCAGCCCTCAATGGGGACGCTTATGGCGGGGGCTGGGAAATGATGCTCTCCTTTGACTTTCGCGTGGCCAGGGATGATGTCAATATCGGTTTCACACAGGGAAAGTTCTATCTGCCCCCTGCGTGGGGCGGTATAACGAACCTGATCGAGGTTGCAGGCAGAGAACAAGCCCTCTACTGGCTGGCTTCCAATCGGGTTATTAGTTCAGGTGAAGCGCTGACTCACGGGCTGATTCAGGATGTTTTTCAATCCGATCAATTTGATAAAAAACTGGAAGAACTTAAAAAAGAGCTGATTCGTAACGACCGTACTTTCATTGACTACCTGAAAAGAAAAGATCCCAAATCACCCTCCGACGAAATCGATCCATTCAGCCACTTCTGGGAAAGTGATGAACACCTCAAACGGGTAGACCGCTTTCTCAATAGAAAAAAGTAAGGCATTAAATACTTCGAATTGCCCGAATTCTTTGCAGTACAGGCGGATGCGAGTAATTCAAAAAGACATAAAAGGGGTGCGGAGTGAGATTACTGAGATTATCTTTCGACAGTTTTTTCAGCATATTCACCATCTCTTCCGATTTTTCGATTGTTCTGGCAGCAAATTCATCGGCTTCATACTCATGCTTGCGACTCAATACCTGCATCACAATTCCCAGGATCGTTTCGATGGGCGAATAGAGAAGGCCAAAAAAGAGCAGCCCGGCATAGACACTCATTTGGTCCATATAAAATGCATCAAATAGTGCCGGCACCTGCAGAAAAACGGAGAGAAGTGCAAACATCACACCCGTACTCACGATACTGATCGCCATATTTTTGGTGATATGGTTTTTCTTGTAATGTCCGATCTCGTGGGCCAGAACGGCAACCAGTTCATCCGTGGTATGATTTTCGATCAGTGTATCAAAAAGTGCAATTCGTTTATTTTTGCCGAAACCGGTAAAAAAAGCATTTGATTTCGAGGATCGTTTGGAACCGTCCATCACAAAAACATCCTGAAGTGGAAAATCCACACTCTCCGCATACGTTTCGATCGCCGTGCGCAGTTCACCCTCTTCAAGAGGTTCAAATTTGTTGAAAATAGGCATGATCCAGGTCGGGGCAATATACTGCATGATCAATGAGAACGCAGTAACCCCCAGCCATGCATAAAGCCATGCCCATGTGCCCCCAAATTCAAAAAAAGCGATAACTAAAGCCAGAAGCGGAGCCCCGAGCAGTATCGACAACAGTAAACCTTTTGCGATATCCATGACAAACGTCTTTACCGTAGTCTTGTTAAAACCAAACCGCTCTTCAATCACAAAAGTGGAGTAAATGCTGAATGGCATGGAGATAATCATTTTAGCCACTATCAGAGCTCCGATAAAGATCAAACCGGTACCGATCACGCCAAAATCGAAGCTTCGGGCCCACTGATCGAGCCAGTTAAATCCGCCGGCAAACCAGAATACCAACAAGAGGGCCAAATCAAATGCACCGGAGATAAATCCAAACCGTGTGTTCACCCGGGTATACTCTTGTGATTTGGCGTAGGTCTCCTCGTCATATACACCCTGAAACTCATCGGGAATTTCCGTTGTCAAAGATTTCAGATTGAGCCGGTTTGATACCAATCCCAATACAAAATCGATCACTATGGCAGCTAATATAATGAGGGTAAAAATATTCATCAGGCGGATTTAATTTTTTGAATTTTTAACCGGGTTGAAAAGTCAACCTCAACATGATATCCCTAGTTAAGAACAGTTGCAAACCGTGTTCAGAGTTAACTTACAGTGTGCGAAAAAGTTGTGCTTTTTACATTGCAGTGCATACAGTTGATGCTGTTTCAGCAATAATTAAAATATAAAATTAATGCTAAAACCGGTCCCTTTTACGCTCAACCGAATCTGCCCCTATAAACCCATATTACCATGCTATCAGGGATTTCACTATGTCTATTTTTTTAAAAATAAGAGATCTTTAGCATAACAAAATAAAAGAGTCAGGCCTTTTTATTCTATCAAAAAGAGAGATTTTAAAATTGGAAGCGTTTCCAATAATGCTCAGGCAGAAGTGACTGATTTTAAAGCTAACCATCATTCTTCCATTTAATTTAATAGTAGAGAATTCAATCGAGAATAAACTCTAACATTAAATGAGATCAAAATGAACAAAACAGCACCAACTAAAAATAAAGAACTTTTAAAGTGGGTCGAAGAGACAGCAGAACTCACAAAACCGGACAGTGTCGTTTGGTGTGATGGATCACAAGAAGAGTATGATAATCTCTGCCAAATGATGGTAGATGCCGGGACATTTATAAAATTGAATCCTGAGAAAAGACCCAATAGTTTTGCCGCATTTTCAGATCCTTCTGATGTGGCCCGGGTTGAAGATAAGACGTTTATCAATAGCCTCAGAAAAAGCGATGCAGGACCTACCAACAACTGGGAGGATCCGCGGTTAATGAAGAAAAAGCTGAAAAAACTATTCAAAGGTTGTATGCAGGGACGCACGATGTATGTGATTCCCTTCAGTATGGGGCCATTAGGTTCACCCATCGCCAAAATCGGGATTGAAATCACGGATTCCCCATATGTTGTTGTGAATATGCGAATCATGACGCGGATGGGTCAGGCCGTACTGGATGTATTGGGGAATGGTGATTTTGTAAAGGCACTTCACTCGTTGGGAGCCCCGCTCAAGCCGGGAGAGAAAGATGTAAAGTGGCCATGTAATCCGGATACAAAGTATATCTGTCACTTCCCTGAAGAGAGATCCATTATCTCATACGGATCAGGGTATGGTGGAAACGCACTTCTGGGCAAGAAATGTTTGGCCCTTCGGATCGCATCCACCATGGCAAGGGATGAGGGATGGTTGGCCGAGCATATGCTGATCATGGGGGTTGAATCTCCTAAAAAAGAGAAGACCTATGTAGCAGCGGCATTTCCGAGTGCTTGTGGTAAGACCAATTTTGCCATGATGATTCCTCCGAAAGGAATTGATGGCTGGAAGATCACGACCGTCGGCGATGATATCGCGTGGATCAAAAAAGATGACACCGGTCAGTTAAACGCCATCAATCCGGAAGCCGGTTACTTTGGCGTGGCACCGGGTACAAATTATGACACCAATCCAAATGCGATGGAAAGTATCAAAAAAGATACAATCTACACCAATGTGGGGGTTACCCCGGATGGGGATATATGGTGGGAAGATATCGGCCATGATTGTCCGGAAGGAACGATCAACTGGAAGCGAAAAGTGCATGATCCGTCATCCGGAGAAAAAGTAGCTCACCCGAATGCGCGATTTACCGCACCGGCCGCAAACTGTCCATCTATCGATGAGAAATGGGAAGATCCCGCAGGAGTTCCGATTAAAGCATTCGTCTTTGGCGGACGCAGGGCAACGACCGTGCCTTTGGTTTACCAGAGTTTCAACTGGAACTTTGGGGTCTATGCAGCAGCTACAATGGGTTCTGAAATGACCGCAGCAGCGTTTGGGGATCTGGGAGCCGTAAGGCGTGATCCTTTTGCCATGCTTCCGTTCTCCGGATACCATATGGCCGATTATTTTAACCACTGGCTGCAATTAGGCCGTACGCTTCCGAATGCACCTCGGATTTTCTCGGTGAACTGGTTCCGTAAGGATGAAAAAGGAAAATTCATCTGGCCGGGATTCGGACAGAACATGCGTATCCTGAAATGGATCGTTGAAAGAGTTCATGGCGAGGCATTTGCTGTTGAGAGTCCGCTGGGATGGATGCCGCAATACGACGATATCGACTGGACCGGCATGGAAAACTTCAAGCGGGAAGATTTTCAGAAGCTGATGTCTGTAGACCGCGAAGCCTGGAAACGGGAAGTTCTGGGCCATGAAGAGCTCTTTAGCAAACTTTATGACAAACTTCCAAAAGAGTTTCTCTTTATGAGAGAGTTGCTGACCTCAAGCTTGTGGAGATCTCCCGAGCACTGGGAACTGGCAACTGAAAGGCCTGTTTTATAAACAGAAAAAGTGATTTAATCATGATTATAATGTCCCTAACTTAAAAAGTTGTGATTTAATCACGGTGAAAAGCCCCGTCAGGAAACTGACGGGGCTTCTTTTTTTAATATTTAGTTTAATATTAAACTAATATTCCCTATCTTTGAGTCATGATTGCAATGATGCCTGGCATTTTAGGTGTACAGTTTGAATTTTACCACTCAGCCACTGAGTACGGTAAAATCAAATCAATCGACAATCAAAAAGCATAAAACCATCGTGTATCAATAAAATCATACACTTTCATTTTTTAACTAATATTCACAATAGAATCCATTTCCATGTTCCGAGCAAATTCTGAGAAACCGTTTTCAGGCCCTCATCAAAAAACCGGTACAGCAACGGCAGGTACATCTGCATCAGAAGCCAAAGCCGCTATGATATTGATTCACGGACGGGGTGCATCTGCCGAGAGCATACTAACACTGGGCAACGAATTTGACACAACTAAGCTGCACTACGTTGCGCCTCAGGCAGATCAGTTCACCTGGTATCCATACTCTTTTTTAGCCCCAACGAAACAGAACGAACCCGGCCTCTCATCGGGACTTCAGGCCATTTTTGACATCCTGTCTGATCTTGAAAAAAATGGAATACCAAAAGAGAAGATCATCATTGCAGGATTCTCTCAAGGCGCATGTTTGGCCACTGAGTTTGCTGCCCGACACCCGGCCAGGTACGGGGGTGTCGTTGCACTGAGCGGAGGACTCATCGGCGATGCTGTTACCGCAGATAATTATAACGGCTCACTGGATCATACCCCCTATTTTGTCGGCTGCTCAGATGTAGACCCTCACATCCCGGTTGAACGCGTTCACGAAAGTGCGGATGTCATGGAAAAACTGGGCGCAATCGTTACAAAAAAGATCTATCCGGGTATGGGTCATACGGTTAATGAAGATGAGATAACCAATGCAAAAAAAATCATAACGAATGTTTTATCCAAACCTTGAATTGTTATTTTATGGAATTAGAATTTCATTAAGAAGTTGACTGAATGCAAACCGTAAAAGATACAATCTGGGAAGTAGTTTATGCGATCCTCCCGATCACAATTTTAGTCCTTGTTCTTCAATATACATTGATATGGCTGCCATTCGAATCTGTATTACAGTTTCTGATCGGAGTTATATTTGTATCGGTCGGATTGGTCCTTTTTCTGATTGGTGTTCATATCGGTCTCTTACCAGTCGGCGAAATGATCGGCTCCGCACTACCCAAAACAGGGAAAGTGTGGATGATTCTAATATTCAGCTTTGTTCTCGGATTTGCAGTAACTGTAGCTGAACCGGATGTTCATGTACTTTCCGGCTACGTGGATCAGGTCTCCGAAGGAGCCATTGCCAAATGGACCCTGATCATTCCGGTTGCCATTGGGTTGGGAATCTTTGTATCCCTTTCCATGGCCAGAATCATCCTTAAAATCTCCATCAAATGGATTTTGATTGCAGGTTACTCTATTGTTTTTGCTCTTGCTTTATCTCCCTGGATGCCGGCTGAATTCATTCCCATCTCGTTCGATTCCGGGGGGGTTACAACCGGACCAATGGCAGTCCCTTTCATATTGGCATTTGGAGTTGGTGTGGCCTCCGTGTTAAGAAGTGATGAAAAAGTTGCTGACGGTTTCGGGCTGGTTGCCCTTGCTTCTATTGGCCCAATCATCGCTGTACTCTTACTTGGAATATTTTACGGATAGATAAGATGGCCATAAAAATATTTTACGGATTTGGTGATGTACTCTTTGAAGTATCAATGGCGTTGATACCCCTCATACTATTCTTTCTATTCTTTCAAATCTTTATGCTCAAATTGCCCCTCAAGAGAGTAAAAGATATTTTTGTAGGTATCGCATTGACTTTTATGGGGCTTGCTTTTTTTCTGCAAGGAGTACATGTCGGTTTCCTGCCGGTTGGCAGAGAGATCGGCGACCTGGTCGGGAATTGGAAACATCAATGGATTTTGATTCCGGTTGGTTTTTTACTCGGTTTTGTGGCAACTTTTGCTGAACCCGCCGTGAGAGTATTGAATGCTGAAGTTGATAAAGTATCAAGTGGATACATTCCGGCGAAATTGATGCTCTATACACTCTCAATCGGTGTTGCGATCTCCATAGCCCTTGCAATGACACGTATTATTTTCGGTATCCCTCTCTGGTATATTATAGGGCCCGGCTATTTTCTTGCCCTTGCACTGGCTATCATCTCTACTGAAACCTTTACTTCAATTGCTTTTGATGCTGGTGGAGTTGCAACAGGACCTATGACCGTTACTTTTATTCTTGCAATTGCGCTTGGATTTTCAGACACTTTAGAAGGACGTGACCCTATGCTCGATGGTTTTGGGATGATTGCTATTGTTGCTCTAGCGCCTATTTTGTCTGTATTAATCCTTGGTTTACTATTTAAGCTTAACGAATCCAGATCAGATGGTTGACATTGTTGGAGATGAATTTAAACTGCTCGTTGTGATTATTAAGAAAGATCTCTCCAGAAGAGTGATTCGGGCAGTAAAGAAAGGTGGAGCAGAGGGTGGTACCGTATTGTTGGGCCGTGGTACAGGAACTCATGAAACCGGATCTATTTTCGGTGTAAAGGTTGAACCCGAAAAAGCGGTCATCCTTTGTCTTGTCCCCGACCCCATTATTGATAAAGTTATTTCTAAAGTCAGGGCTGCCGCAAGACTCGACAAGCCTGGTACCGGAATTGCCTTTGTAATTAACAGTAAAAGTATTTGCGGTATCGCACACCTGTTAGAAAAAGATTTTTAATTCTATATCAATAAACCAATGAGTGAAAATCAGATAACAAAATTTCAATTGATCGTATCCATAGTAAATAAAGGGGATTGTAATAAAGTAATCGACTCATCCCTGGAGGCAGGTGCTGAAGGTGGAACGATCATTACCGGGCGCGGATCAGGCATTCATGAAAAGGCAAAATTATTATCATTTACCATTGAACCGGAAAAGGATATTGTTTTGACACTGGTACCTGCAGACCGAACAGAGAAAGTGTTGGAAGCTATCGTGAAAGCAACCAAACTGAACGAACCCGGCCACGGTATCGCATTTGTATTGGATGTTGAAAAAACAACCGGTATTAATCATCTAATTGAATAATTCCCATACTGAAGCCCACTATCAGCGAGCTTGGTCTAATTTCTCGCGATATTTTTTATAAAACTGCCGATGCATATCATTCATATCGCTTTTGCTTCCGCGTATATATACTTGCTCGACCTGAGTGGCATATTCAATCGGATTGCCGTCTGTAATCAGGAATGTAGCATCCAAACCAACTTCTAAAGCTCCTATTCTATCATCCAGTCCCAGAATTTTTGCCGGAGACAAGGTAATCGCTTTAATGGCTTCATCAACCGGTAAGCCAAAACCCGCTGCAGCACCGGCTTCCAGGGGCAGCCTGTTTGCGTTGGCAGCACTTGCATCGCCTGCAATTGCAAATTCCACACCGGCATCATAGAGTTTGGATGGAAGTGAGTACCTGGCATCATACGATTCCCACGCCCGGTTGGGAGCTGTTATTACGTTTGTGATGATTACCGGGATATCATTCTTCTTGAGATATTCAGTAACCAGATAAGAATCCCGTCCACTCAGGAGGATCATCCGAACGTCTTCTTCTTCTGCCCACGTGATGGCATCCTGAATCTGCCGCACATCATCTGCATCTACAATCACCGGCATCTCCCCGGTAAACACAGGGATCATCGATTCCCATCGGGTGTCGATATCGTGCCGCGGGACTCCGGAAGCTTCCCGTGCTTTTTTATAGGCACGTGCATCGGCGAACGCTTTGCGTATATCTTCAATATTGCTTTTATAGTTGTCGCTGTTTGCAGAGGGCCAACTCACAATCATACCCACACCGGATTTAAGTGTCATGGTATCCCATGCCCAGCCATCCATATGCATCGCTGCGGACTGACCCGAAATAAGTCCGCCGCCCGGTGTGGTTACCGATGTGAGAACTCCTGCAGATCGTGCGATACCAATGTGCCGGCTCTCCGGATTAAACGCTCTCTCTACCTTCACATTTGGGTTTATTGGGCCTTGTTCATTCACATCAACTGTCAAGCTAACTGCGCCAATCTCATAAATTCCCATCTGGCTGTATGAATCAATCAAACCGGGATAGATCATCTTGCCGGTTACATCCTCGATTGCGGTGCCCTCCGGCAATTCCACATCTGTGCCGATCGCTGTGATCACTCCTTCTTCAAAAAGCAGCGTCCCATTTTCAATAACATCCCCTGATACAGTATGGATGGTTCCACCGACTAATGCAATCGGCCCGCTTTGTGGAGCTGCAGGGATCTGCGCATCGGCTGTTTGTGTCCACATCATGCATAAAAGAGCTACAAAAAGTGATTTTAGTGTATTCATGATTGTATTGGATTTCATTGTTGAATATGATCGGTTTTTGGATAAAGGAATTTTATTATGCTTAATCATTTTTTACCTCCTTCGCTCTCTCTATCAGTTTTGCCCGTTCATTCGCTATGTTTCGCTGAAGGGTTTTATCCTCATTAATATCGAAATACTTTCTTCCTTCGATCCAAGTCTGTTCGGCCACGGTTAGTGTAGAGAGAGGATCTCCGCTCCAGATAACAAAATCTCCATCTTTACCCGACTCCAGGGATCCTACTCTGTGATCGATACCGAGCAACTCCGCTGTAGTACTTGTAATCAGTGACATTGCATCCACCGGATCCATTCCGGCCCGTACCATCTTGGCTGCCTCCCAGTTCATTCGGGATGCGACCTGACTATCATCAGAATGAAGTGATGTTGCTACACCGGCTTCAAAAAGTAATCGCGCATTGTAGTTGGTTGCATCGTATGCTTCAATTTTGAACGATGACCAATCCGACCAAACTACAGCGCCGGCTCCATGTGCTGCCAATTCAGGAGCCACTTTATACGCTTCAACACCGTGATGAAAAGCTTTGATCCGGAAATCATAACGTTCGGCCAGGCGCATCAGCGAAAGAATTTCATCCGCCCGGTAACTGTGAGATTGCACCAGAATATCTTCATTCAGAATATCTACGATAGCATCAAGCCGGAGATCGCGCCGGGGCGGTATTCCAACTCGATTGTTCTCCCACTCATTCCAGCGTGCTTCATAATCCCTGGCCATATTGAATCGGTCTGCAATAATTTGCTCCGTTCCCATCCGTGTCTCAGGATACCGATCCGTTCCCACACGCTTGGGATTCTCACCCAATGCAAATTTAACAGTGCGTGGTGCATCCTCAATAACAAGATCGTGAGACAATGAGCCCCACTTCATTTTAATATGGACATTTTGTCCACCGATCGGATTTGCAGATCCATGCATTACATGGGCAGTGGTTAAGCCCCCGGCAAGCTGACGATACATCCAGATATTGTTGATGTTAAGTACATCACCCAATCTCACTTCCGGCACGATGGCGTTCCCGATTTCATTGACTCCATCCACACCGGAGTGCAAGTGTGCATCTATCAAGCCCGGTGTCACATGTTTCCCGGTGCCGTCAATCACAACGGCATTTCGCGGTACATTTAAATCCCGGCCAACTTCAGTCACTTCTCCCCTTTCGATCAACAGGTCTGCATTTTCCAGAATACCGTCTTCACCCATAGTCCATATCGTTGCATTTTGAATCAGCACATAACGGGGTTGCTCCGGAATGGATTCCCGTCCATATTCCATTGACGGGCGAGTGATAGATATATTGAGGTTTCTCGCAAGTTTTTCATCGGGTTCCTTCACTTCCTCTTCAAATTCTGCAACTCTGACTGCGCTCCATTGAACCCTTTCACTGCCCGGCACTTCTGCCCAGCCGTTGAGCTGGTCACCCGATACAGATGCTGTTAATTGGATTAATCCATATACATCAAATGCATCCCCCTCAAAATCAGCTCTAAAACGACGGGTATCATCATCAGAAGCTACATTTTTCAAGTCCGCTTCTATTCCGCTAATTGTGATGGTTCCACTCAAGCTTCCTGGCCGTGATTGGGTAATGGAGAGGTCAGCCTGAACAGTTCCGTCAGCAGATGTTAAATTCCAATCTCCTCTGACATCAATAACATTATCAGAGTTTATATTAAAACGATCTCCATCAACCCAGACATCCATGATTTGGGTCTGATCCGCAAAAATATCACCGTCAGTGATCACAAAGTTTGCCACTTTTCCGGTTGAGATAGAGCCATGTGTTGTATCGATTCCAAGAAGCCGCGCTGGATTTTGGGTTAAGGCTGCCAGTGCAGCGGTAGAATCAAGACCGGCAAAAACCGCCTCACGCAAATTCCTTAAAAAATGTGCTTTGTCCTCCAGGCCGTCGGTTGTAAATGAAAAAGTTATGTCAGCTGCATTCAACCGTCCCGGATTCTCCGGTGCAAGGTACCAATCTCTTAAATCGCCCAGATCTTCATTGAGGGCTTCCTCAGGCGAATCAACATCCGGTACTTCCGGAAAATTAAGCGGCAAAATGAGTGGGACGGATGCTTCCGATAGTACATCGATTAATTTATACTCATTCCCGTTTCCTTTAATCCAGGGAGTGATATTAAATTCATCTGTAAATCGAAGAGCTCTCAAAATCTGTTCATCACTGCTGGTTGTAAACAGAATCGGTTTGGTACCTCTGACTACATCTCTAAGCGCAGCCAGCGGCGCATTTGTTTCCGGTTTCTGCAACCCGCGCGGATTATTTTCATACGCCTGATGAGCCCGTTCATACCAGTCTGCATCGTATAGGGTTTGGCGGATCAGTGCAATGACACCTATTTGAGACGTGGGATAAATGTATCCAAAATCCCAGCTTCCGGACAGTGAAGCCGATTGCGCAACACCATTGCGAACGACCCGATTGGCGACCGACCCATCGCCAAGTTCAATGACGGCCGCATCCCCACGAAAAATTCCAAGCGGAGGTGCGCTTAATACGGTAGTAAATCCTTGTGCCCGGAGTTCACTACTTCCATCATCCTCCGGGTTAAATTCGTTAATGGCATTTAGGTGAGCTCTGAGATGGGGATTCCATGACTGAGCACCTCTGTCCAGTTCAACTCTGGGGTCTTTCATTCCTATTTCTGAAAAAGCATCAATAAAGCCCGGATAGATCGTTTTTCCGGCCAGATCCCAAACCCGGGCATCAGCCGGTATGGCTACATTGCTGCCAACGGCTTCTATAATTCCATTTCTGATCACCAATGTGCCCCCGGTAATCACGTTTCCTGGCTCAGTGACTATCGTACCATTGGTAAATGCATGCACCCTGGGAGTATTCTCCTTCATCCCCTCAATCGGTACAGTTTGTGCAAAAATAGTAGATGGTAGTGTTATCGAAAGAGCCAGAATGAGAACCGAAATCGAAAGAGCCAGAATGAGAACCGAAAATGCCCTCATTAAACCCCAAAAATGAGCTGTTTTGTTCACCTTAATCATATTTTTAGTCATTTATTATTAATTGAGCCATTATGTAACGAATGGAACCAAACACTTTTTTATAGATGGATTAATTTAGACAACACATTGCCGTTTTAAAAAAAAAATTATTCAAAATCAGATCACTCAGATTAAATATTGTAAACAGAATGCTGAATTAAAGTTTAGATAATCCTTAAGCAGAAAGTTTTTTGATGATTAGATCTTTCAATTATTCATCAGATAGCTTAGTATCTGAAATGCAAAAGAATAGAAGGCACATCTGTTTTATTATCAATCCGTCTGCCAATCGGAAAAGATCCATGAGGCATTTTTCCACGCTTCAAAAGGAAATTGAACGAAGGTGGCCGGATGCTGAAATCGTTCTAACCACTACGGATATACCGGTCATGGATCTGGCTCGTGTAAAAGGGTCGCAGTTTGAGATCGTTGTAGCTTGCGGCGGAGATGGAACCGTGAGTCAGGTTGCCGGCGGATTGGTTGGCAGCGGTGCTGCTTTGGGAGTTGTACCGATCGGATCGGGCAATGATTTCGTAAAAACCCTGCATCTGGATAAATCCATTCCGCAATGTCTGGATATTCTGGTGGAAGGAACCATCACTGAAATCGATATGATTCGTTTTTCAGGAGATAAAGAGGGATGGTGTGTAAATACAATCGGAATGGGATTGGATGGGCTGGCAAATTATTACGCCACACAATCTACCCTTTTAAAGGGGTTTTTGCTCTATGCTGTAGGTGCGCTAAAAGCAGCGATCTCTTTCAGGGGAGCCAAAATGACGTTGAAGATCGATGGGGAAAAAAGTATGAATGACTATTTGATGATCACTCTCTGCAATGGCAAATGGGAGGGCGGACAGTTCTACATTGCACCGGATGCTGTGATGGATGATGGATGGCTCGATCTGCTGATCGTGGAAAAATTACCTCTCTATCTGATATTATCCTACCTGCCCCGGTTCAAAACAGGGCCTAAGAAATCAATGCGGGGAATTCATTCTCATCGATGCAAAGAACTGGAACTCAATTCAGATCAACCTATTTATGTCCATGCAGACGGCGAACATATTTCGGGAGCTGTCCAGCATTTGAAATTGTCTGTGGTGGAGAAGGCTTTAAGGGTCGTTGTAGGAAACTACTGAATCTCCAGATACTCCTCATAAACGTAATTCCAAAGTCCGGCTAAATCTGAACCTTTATTGTGTGGATTTTTTGATGTCGATGACTTCATTGCATCAATACAAGCTCTCTCTCTGGCATGATGCATGGCTCGCAACTGATGCTTGGTTGGATTGTCAATCATCTCTTCAAATTTTTCTTCCTCTGACATATGTTATTTTATTTATAATCTCCGTTATCCGTGTTTTTTTCTCTTCCTTTTAAAATGGAAGAATTATAAAGTGATTCAAGTAAAATTTTAGATAAATCTAATGCCCAAACTGATTATATAACGTAAATCATTTAAAATTATTGTCTTATGAGACGAATTGTAATTTGATACGATGAATTTATTTTTTGCCAAATTAATAATTGTCATATGTTATTATGGATGGATGTTATTTATATAGAGGTTGTACATATATAAATATCCATTACAATTGACATCATTGGAATTTGCAAATTATTGCTCTACACATTTTTTGTACGCGATAGCGCACCGAGCGCTCCTCTTTTATCCCACGCAGCAAAGCGGAGTGAAGCGAACAACACATAAGTGAAATCCTGAAATAAATTCAGGATGACGTGGTGCGTTAGGTTGCACTTGATAGCTGATAGCTTTTAGCTTTTAGCTTTTAGCTTTTAGCTGAAATTCTACTCTTATTTCTAAAAATCCGATCCTATGAATTCACATACATCTCCAAAGTTAAAACTTCATAAAAGCGGGCCTAATTTTTCAAAAATAGCTCTGGGTTTCTGGAGACTGCATGAATGGGATCTGAATCGGGCCCGGCTTACAGAGTACATTGAGGGAGCTCTCGTATTAGGTGTTACAACCTTCGACCATGCAGATATTTATGGTTCGTATGGAAATGAAGAACGGTTTGGAAAGGTACTGAAGGAAAACCCGGATTTGCGAAATAAAATGGAACTGGTCAGTAAATGCGGTATCTGTCTCACTACTGACAATCGTCCACATCATATTGTTCAACACTACAATACAACGTCAAAATATATTCGGGATTCGGTCGAACGTTCACTGCGTAATCTTGGCACTGATTATCTCGATCTGATTTTGATACATCGTCCGGATCCCTTAATGGATGCGGGTGAAATTGCGGATATTTTTTCTCTTCTTATCGAGGAAGAAAAAATTCTGCATGTGGGTGTATCCAATTTTACAACCTCCCAGTTTGATCTTTTACAGAGTAAGATGGATCCCCCTTTGGTTACCAACCAGGTTGAATGCTCACTATTACATCTTGACCCTATCTACGATGGAACGTTTGATCAAGCTCAAATAAACAATTATTCACCCATGATCTGGAGTCCATTTGCCGGAGGCGATCTGTTTACAGGAAAAAGCCAAAGGGCCGTAAAGGTGAGAGAGGTTTGTCAAAAACTTTCACAAAAATACAAAACCACAATAGATCAAATAGCCCTCGCATGGTTATTTTATTTGCCGTGCAACGTACAGGCGATCGCCGGAACCGGTAAATTGGACCGGTTGCGATCCGCAGTAGAATCTACTTCTATTCAGCTTGACCGGCAAGATTGGTACCGGCTTCTTGAAGCGTCGAATGGCCATCCGGTGCCATAGTGACTATTTATTCCAATATCCGGCTCACACTTTCCATTCTTTCCCGTTCGTCATCCAATATTTTCCTGGCCGCTGCCGGAGATATTTTACTCTCAGGAGTCAGGATCGATCCAAAATAACCTGCGGTGATCGATACGACGAGAGAAGGGATGATTGGATTGCCCCAATACTCATTTCCTCCATCCGTTAATAAAACTGCCAGCGAGGCAAGAAATCCACCGATAATAGCGCCCATCGCACCCTGCCAGTTAAATCGCGGCCAGAATCGTCCCAGTAATCCACACGTAAACATACCGCTCATCACCATAGCAATCATGTTCGTGATATAGGTAATGATATCATCCGATGTCAACGCCATCAACAATGCAAATGCGATAACAACCACCAGTGCAATCCTGGAATAAAAAACCACTTTTTCCCGAGGCGGTATTTCCCCCTTAAAAATCACATATATATCCCTCATCAGAATGGTGACTCCGGCAATCGCATCGGAGCTGGCACTCGACATCGTAGCCGAAAGGCCGGCAATCAACACAATCACTCCGATGGATAGTGGCAACACTTCAATGGCTAAAAATGGAAATGCGAAATTTCGGTTATCCAGCTCCGGGTTCATGGCAAAAGCAGCCATTCCGATCAGTGCCGGTATGAATGAAAAAAGGAGATAAATACCTCCCGACCAGATAAAGGATTTTCTTGCTGCAGAGACACTTTCCGAGGAGTAAATTCTCTGTCGGAATGATGGAGTGGCCAAAACGCCGACGGCGATCACAACTGCCAATGAGATCGCATGTAAACCGCCTGTTTTTTGAATCCCCAAAAAACTGATATTCTCAACGTTTTGCACTGCAATCATCGCATCCCAACCCCCGGATTGCTTAATGGCAAGTATAACCATCAATATAAACCCGAAGAAGAGCACAATAACCTGGATGGTGTCGGTCCAAACAACGGCACGGTAACCGCCAATCACGATATAAATACTGAATCCAAGTGCAATGATCACTTTTGCTACAGTTATGTCAATATCAACTACCCAGGCAAGATACATACCACCCCCTAAAATATGAGCCCCAAGCCATCCGACACAAGCGAGAAAGATCAGTAGCCCAACTACATTTTTTACAACCCTGCTTGCTCCGGTGTAATAGGAGAGTTCTTCACTCATGGTCATAAAACGGTACTCCCTTACCGGTGCAAACCACCACGCGGCCAGTAATATGCCGGTAGCTCCGCCGATACCGTATAGAGTTCCCGCCCACCCATTCTCATAACCAAAACCGACTGCACCAATGGATGATCCTGTACCAACCATTGTAGCCACGGTGGTGCCCATAAGCAGAAGCAGAGGGAGTCCTCTGCCGGCAAGCAAAAAATCTTCCCCGGTATGTTGTTTCCTGGAGACCCACCATCCCAGGCCTATCAAAAAGAGGATGTAGAGTGAAAATGCACTTAAAAAAATGGTACTGTTCATATAAATCGCGATTTATAAGACATTGGATTGAGTCCCTCTCACGATTTATAGCAAACCAGGCCCACTTCTACTTTGCAATCCACAACCAGATCGGCCACTGATAATATCCTGGCCGGTGGATTCTCGCCAAACTTCTCCTTGAATACCTTATTAAATGATTGAAAATATCGTGCATCCGTCAGAATAACAGTCACATGAACAACATCCTGTGCCCCATACCCGGCTTCTTTCATGATATCAAAACAATTCTCGATTGCCAGGACGGATTGATCGATGATGCCCCCTTCCATAATTTCACCCTTTTTCATGGGAACTTGTCCCGACACATACAGCCATCCGTTTGCTTCCGTTGCTTTTGAAAAGGGCAGATGTTGCCCACCTGTTCCTGTACCTCCTTCACTGCCGTATCGTTTTATTGCCATCTGAATATTGATTTAACTGTTAATTGCATTCGTGATAATAAGATAATCCTGTCGAATGAATCAAACGAAACATAAGATTCATTAAGTAGCAGATTCTTTTCTCAAAAACCGGCCGGCTCTTCCACACTCTTTTGAACCGTTTTGGTAACTCAGCACCCCATTTACCCAGACTTTTTCGATGCCCTCTGCAGGTTGATTCGGTATCTGATAGGTGGCCCGGTCCGATACTTTCTCAAAATCAAATAGTACCAGATCGGCATAATAATCATCAGCAATCACTCCACGGTCTTTCAGCCCAAACTCTTTTGCAGATTTTCCTGTCATCTTATGAATCGCTTCCGGAAGTTCAAACAGTTTCATCTCTCTGCAATAGTGGCCCAATACCCTCGGGAAGGCCCCCCATAATCGAGGATGGGGATGAGGGTCGTTCGGTAACCCGTCTGACCCAATCATTGTCCGTTCGTATCTTAAAAATTCCTGAACATCCTCTTCACTCATACAGTAATAAACAGCACCTGCCGGCATCAGTTCTCTTGCGGCATCCAATAGTGACAGATTCCACTCTTCCGCAATATCAGCAAGCATTCGATTGCTCTGTTCCGGGTGATCTTGAGACCATGTAATCAGGATGTCATTTTTATCGGTCACCTCTTTCAAGTTCAGGTTACTGGAGCTCGCTGAATAAGGGTAACAGTCGCATGCAAATCGTGCTTTTTTTGATCGTTCTTTCAGTAAATCCAATACCTCAGCACTTCTGCCCCAGTTCGCCGCCCCGGCACATTTCAGATGAGATATTATCAATGGCACATCCTTGTGTCCGGCTGTATCAAATGCTTCATTGATCGCATCAAGAATCGGTTCAAATTCACTTCTCATATGGGTCGTATAGACACCACCGGCAAGAGCCACCTCTTCCACCAGCTTCATTACCTCTTCTTTCGGCGCCTCATAAGCGGTATCATAGGCCAGTCCGCTGCTTAACCCAATCGCCCCATTCGCCAATGCATTCCGAAGCTGAATTCTCATTGCGTCAATCTCCGATTCAGTAGCCGGCCGAAAAAGATGATCCATATGATTGCTTCTCAATGAGGTATGCCCGATTAATGCCGCAACATTCACACTGGGTTTCGCCCTCTCCACGGCTTTTGAATAATCAGAAAATTCGGGATAGATGAAGTGTTCCTTTTCACCAATCAGGTTTAGGGGGTTCGGAACTTCTCCCTTTAACGTAACCGGTGAAGCACTGATCCCACAGTTACCGGCGATGACTGTTGTAATACCCTGACTGATTTTATTTAACATATCCGGTGTTCTGATCACATGGGTATCGTCATGTGTATGAACATCAATAAACCCGGGGGCTAAATAGAAACCTCCGGCTTCAACTTCTTTTTTTGCATCGGTACCGGATCCGGGAGGCAATAATTTTAACCGGCCATTTTCTGTAATAGCAATATCCGATTCAAACTCCAGTGAGTTCATTCCATCTATAATTTTCGCGCCCCTGATTATCGTATTGTGCATCTCTGTTTGGCTGAAATTCTGTGTTTAATCCTCTTTGTACAATACCAAAAAAGTACTCAGGCTGAAAACAAAATCCATCCGGTTTTTTTATAATCTTTTCTTTAGCGGGCGACTTGAACTTCATCTAATCGTTAAATGATGATATTTGAAGATCAATTTTTAATCTTTTCCCTTATACACCTGGAAACAATTGCTATTACATCTTGTTTGATTTCTTTTTGTGTTACTTAGCAATTTGCTTAATTTCGATAGAATTATTAACTAATCTGCACTTTGCAATCAGCCGTTTGCTGACAGTGAAATTTCAATAAGGTGGACACAGCTCAAACACACTATGGATCTATTTGATAAATTAAAAGACAGGCCTTCACCCCTCGGGCCATTTACTTCTGAAGGTTATGGCTACTATACATTTCCAAAACTTGAAGGACCTTTAGGCCCGGATATGAAATTTAACGGCAAAGATGTCGTGGTTTGGAGCATAAATGACTATCTGGGAGTGGGAGCCAATGATTATATCAAACAAGTTGATGTAGAAGCAGCTAAAAAATACAGTTTTAGTGCGCCGATGGGAGCCCGCCTCATGACCGGCAATTCAGATGAACATGAAGCCCTGGAGCGTGAATTAGCCGATTTTGTTCATAAACCGGACGCACTTCTTTTGAACTTTGGATATCAGGGCATCATGAGTGTGATTCACGCTCTTGTAGACCGAAATGATTTTTTAATATATGACGAACTGAGTCATGCCTGTATTGTAGATGGAAAGCAGCTGGCAATGAGCGAGAGTTCCGTCTTTAAACATAATGATATCGCCGGCCTTGAAAAACAACTGCAGCGCGCTGTTGCCAGAATGAAACCCAACTCATCCATATTAGTTGTTTCCGAAGGGGTTTTTGGAATGACAGGTGACCTGGGCAAACTGAAAGAAATTATAGCACTTAAAGAGAAATATCCTTTCCGCCTTCTGGTTGATGATGCTCATGGTTTTGGAACCCTGGGCCATGACGGGTCGGGCGCCGGTACAGAATTAGGCTGTCAGGACGGAATAGATATCTACTTTGGAACATTCGCTAAAGCTGTTGCGCTGATAGGAGCTTTTGTCGCTACAGAACCGAGCGTGATCGAATTCCTGAAGGCCAATGTCAGAAGTCAGATTTTTGCGAAAACACTTCCACTTGCGCTGGTTGCCTCTGCAAGGGAACGACTGAAGCTGATTAGAGAAAATCCTCAATGGAGGGATAAACTTTGGGAAAATGCCAAAAAATTAAGATCCGGACTTCGAGAACTCGGATATAACGTTCTGCCATCAGAGAGTCCGGTCACGCCGGTGCTCACAGAAGGCAGTACAGAGTTGTGTACAACGATCATGAAAGAGATGAGAGAGAAACACGGTGTATTCGTCAGTGGTGTAGCCTATCCGGTCGTTCCAAAAGGGATGGTGTTAATTCGGCTTATTCCGATGGCAACACATACCGATGAACATATTAAAAAGACACTGAATGCATTTGAAGCGATCAAACCGATTGTATTTGGAAATATAAATGTTCAGAAAACGGCTTAATCTTATTAAGATTTCAGATTAAGCCTTTTATTTTTTAGAGAATGGTTTTGTATTTTCATCGGGAAATATAATCTAACCGTACTTGAACTATGCTCAGAGTGATCCTCTTTCTATGTCTATCTACCCTATCTCTATCAATTGCCGATAGCACACAATCTCAGACGGTACCTGAAAACCTGACCCTTAAAGAAATTTTTCATGAACCGGTAATCCCCGGAATTCGCCCATCAAGTCGCTCACTCTCTTTAGATCAAAGCAGGCTCTATTTTACATGGAACGACTCCTCCTACTATGAAACAGGCCTCTACTCAGTAGATATGGAAGGAAACTTTGATGTCAAAAAAGAGGATGAAGACCCCCCTTCAAATCAATTATCTCCGGATGGGAACCGAATTGCCTTCATTGATGGAGGGAGTATTTTTATTGCAAATAGAGACGGTTCAGATTCACTTAAAATTGTGACCACACAAGAGCGGGAATTTAGTCTGAGATGGTCTCCGGATAGTAAAAAAATTGCCTTTGTGAGAGATGGGGATGTTTGGGTGAGTCATGTGGATAAACCCGGCATTATTCAGGTAACGAAGCGAGAAGATGGAGGCCCTATGTTTTCAATATCAGACTGGGTTGGCTCAGACCGCTTACTGGTCCGCCAAAGCGATAACTCAGACAATCTCACGGTCTATTTTCCCGACTATCTGGGCGATATGGTAACCCCCGGCGCAACCCGGCGCGGCATCCCCTCAACAACTATTTATGCGGCTTCACTCGATACTACAAAACTGGACACACTCCTCACCGGTGTACACAGATCCTCCACTACAGCTTCCTCAACAGGTCGTTTTGCTGCCATCGATTATATGGATGCCGCATTGAAACATCGCAAATTGATTGTTCATGACCTGGTTGACAGCACTCATAATGTCGTTTTTGAAGACTCTACATCCGGTTGGCTCCATCACACTTATTCAGCATTTGCGCCGGATCGTGACAAAATTCTATTCCTTTCAGAACAGAGCGGATGGAACCATATCTACACGGTTGATGTGGACGGCAGCAACTTAACTCAACATACAACCGGCGATTATTATGTGCCCTGGGCCCGTTGGATTGATGACCAAACCATTGTCTATGCGAGTAATGAAGTTGATTATGGCGTTCGTGACATCTATCTGCTTAATATTGATGATAACCGGGTACAGAAAATAACCCATGATGAGGTGTACCGATATCAGTATGAACTCACCCCGGATCACTCCACGTTGATCTATGCAAGGACGTATTTTAATGAACCCTATGAGCTTTACAAATTGGAACTCAGTTATCCATTTGAAGAAGTTCAACTGACTCAGACGGTCCCGGATCGTTTCTATGAGTACACCTGGCAGGAGGAAGAATATGTCCGGTTTACCGGACGGGATGGTGAAACAGAACTCTCCATGTCGGTACTATACCCGCGCGATTTTGACCCCGAAACAAGCTATCCGGTTGTGGTATTTGCTCACGGGGCCGGTTCACTGCAAAATGTGTATAAAGGCTGGTCGAACAACTACTGGCGAGAGTACATGTTTAACCAATACCTGCTTTTAAACAGTTATGTTGTTGTAGAGGTTGATTTTCGTCACAGTACCGGTTACGGGCGCAAATTCAGGGAAGATGTAACCAATTGGATGGGTAAATATGAAACTCAGGATATTGTGGATGGACTGGATTGGGTTCAAAATCAGTGCGGGACATGCCTGGATCTCAATAATGTGGGGATTTATGGGGGAAGTTATGGCGGTTTTATGGCCCTTTATGCACTTACAGATAAACCCGATCGGTTCCATGCAGGAGCTGCACTTCGTAAAGTGACGAACTGGCGCAATTACTACTATGCAAACCCTTGGTACACCCTTCCAAGACTGGGTGATCCTGAAGAAGTTCCGGAACATTATGATCGAAGTTCCCCGCTTACATATGCATCCGAGCTGCAACGACCGGCACTACTGTTGCACGGACTTATCGACGATAATGTGGGAGCTCAGGATGCATTTCAATACATCGAAGAGTTACTGCAAAGTGGGAATGAGGAGTTTGAATTGATGATTTATCCGAGTGAAGAACACTCATTTACAAGCCCGAATACATGGTATGATGAATACCGAAGAATGTTTGATTTTTTTGAAAAGCATTTGAAAAACTAAATTGCCGGAAACCCAAGAAAAAGCTAAAAATAATCCCAGTCAAGGGATCAAAGATTTTTAATAAAAGCCATTTCTGCATCATTTACCGGCTTTGTAATGTATGAAAATACTTCTTCATACATTTTGGCTTTTTCCTGATCCGCTTGATCTACAGATGAGGTGACGATAGCCACTTTAATTTTACATTTTAAATTTAGTTTTTGAATTGAGTCCAGAAAGTCCCAGCCACTCATTACCGGCATATTGATATCCAGAAGAACAATGTAGAAGTACTCCGAATTGTTGTTCTCAATTATATAGTCCAGCGCCTCCCTGCCATTCAAAAATTCCTGTGGATTCGAATCCACCCCGGTTTTCATGACCTTCAGCTTATGTATCATCAATATCACATGATCATCATCAACAATAAGCACTTTCTTTTTATGACTCATCTTATATGCGGCTTAAGACTATATTTCTATATTTCAGATTTTGGTCTATTCTTACAAACCATTGTTTTTAGGCTTGATGCATTCCTGATTATAGTGAAAAAAAAGAGCCTAATCTACTAATATTCTTCTTCACAATAATTACTCAATCGCATCCACATCAACATTTATTCGAACAGATGAAGCCCCCTTGGGTTTAATTTTAAGGAAATAATCAAAAATTGACTGGATGATTTTTTCAATCATCTCTGCGTTGTAGTTTCGGCTGAGTTTGATATGAGCCTCCCACTGATGCTGGCCACTCATCCATTCGATTACTGAAGGAGAGGGGCCCATTATTGTATGCTGACCCAATACAGCCGCGGCCGCATCACAAAAACTGAATGCGACTTGCTCAACTTTATCTCTTGATGGTGATTTAAATTGAAAAACCACCATTCTTGAGTAGGGTGGAAACTTTAACTGTTCTCTCGATGCAAGTTCCTGCTTCGCAAATAGTTTGAAATCATGCTCTTTTGCTGCAAAAATTGCCGGATGATCCGGTTTCCAGGTCTGAACGTAGACTACTCCCGGCTTTTCTGCCCTTCCGGCCCTCCCGGCTACCTGACTTAACAGCTGAAACATTCGTTCACCCGCTCTGAAGGATGGAAATGCCAGTTCTGTATCTGCACTGATCACTCCCACTACTGTCACGTTTGGAAAATCCAGTCCTTTGGCAACCAACTGAGTGCCAATCAATATATCTGAATCCCGATACAGGAACTTTTCGTAGATCTTTTGATGTCCAAATTTTCCCGAAGTAGAATCCCGATCCATTCTTAGCAGCCGTGCATCAGGGAATAGTTGTTCAATTTCCTCTTCAACCTGTTGGGTTCCGCTTCCTTTGCTAATGAGTTGTTGGGAGCCGCACATTTCACACTCTCTGTCGGCACGCCTCGAATAACCGCTATAGTGATCGAGTAAAATATTTTTCTTCTTGTGATAGGTTAAACTGGTTGAACTTTCCGGGCTCTGAGGAATATGTCCACAATTCTCACATTGTAAATAGGAGGCAAACCCGCGTCGGTTGTAGAGCAGAATGATCTGCTCATTCCGATCCAGTGCTTTTTGAATCTCTTGATAAAGCTCAATTGTCAGAGGCCCTTTCATCGCGCTTTTATATTCGGCCAGATTGTGAATCACCACCTTTGGCATCGAACCGGTAGGCCTGAGCGGTAGTTGCAGTAATGTATGTTTTTTCTCCTGAACAGCTTTAATCGAGACCATTCCCGGTGTAGCTGATCCCAGTATGACGACTGCACCTTCAATATGTCCGCGCATAACTGCCACATCCCGGGCATGGTATCTGGGTGAAGGATCAAACTGTTTATATGAAGAGTCGTGTTCTTCATCAACAATAATCAGTCCCAAATTATTGACCGGTGCAAATACAGCCGACCGTGGCCCGATAGCAATCTTTTTCTCCCCTGACTTTAAATATTGCCAGGCTTCAAACCGCTCACGATCACTCAAACGACTGTGCAATACCGCAATCTGATCTCCAAAAATCTGATAAAAACGCTGTACCGTTTGTGGGGTCAGTGCAATTTCAGGCACCAAAACCAAGCCACCGCGCCCCTGTTCTATAGCGCGTTTCAAAGCATGGATATAAACTTCGGTTTTTCCGGAACCTGTTACACCGTATAGCAAAAAACTTTTGAAAACTCCATCATCGAGAGATTTTTTGATCTCTTTATAAGCCTCAATCTGATCACCGGATAGTGTTTTTAGCCGGTCCGGATCGTACACTCTTTTCATATCCCTCTCCTGCGAAACAGGAAGGTCAACCGATTCAATCCATCCCTCCTTTTCAATTCGGTTGAGTGTATAAGATGTGAATAGCTCCTCTTTTAATAATTCCTGATGAGGCCTGGGAAGATTCATTTCCGCCAGCTTTACAAAGGCTTCCTGCCACTTCGAGGATTTATCTTGATCCAGTAACTGATCTGTGATTTTTTCCGGTTCTACTGATTGTGAAAACCTCCAGTGTTTAATCTTTTTGTAGCCTACTTTTTGTCGGGGTTGCTCCCAAACCTGTATAAAACCCTCCTTAATGGCTTTTTTAAGATATTTTTTCCACGGGCCATCTCTCCACCGTTTTTCCGCTTCTTTGAGCGTATACTTTTCAGACTCAATCTCCCGGATCAGCTCCAGCAAATCCCCCTTCGCCTTTTTTTTCATCTCCGGTTCTGCAATCAGCGTCTTAATGGATGAAAAATTTAATCCGACCGGCAGAGCAGCCTGAATTGCATCCCCCCAACTGCAGAAATAGAATCTGTGAATCCACTCTGTTAGCTGAAGAAGTGCCTCACTCATGATCGGCTCAGAATCTAATATTTTTTCAATAGGCCGGGTTTCAAAGTCAGGCTTTTTTTGGTGCACACGAACAACCAGTCCGATGGCAAATTCATTGCGTAACGGCACCCAAACCCTGATTCCGGGAACGATCTCCTTCTCTGCCGATATGTGATAGGTAAATAGTGAGCGAACCGCTGTTGGAAACGCAATATCCAGATACATTTTTGCCATGCGTTGAAGCTATGGAATCTCCGGATTAAAATTAAACCTGATCCTCACTGTTTAAATGAAATATTTACTCCGAATGAATCGAATTTATTTTACTTTACAGGTTCAATAAATCAATTTTTAGATTCATGCCTAAAGTAGTTCTTCCGTTATTATTTCTTTTTTTATCCCTGATTTGTGTCACCCCTATTTCTGCACAAGTTGTAATCAATGCAGATCAGGTTCCCAATTCAGGTTCTATTATAGATGAGGACGGTGATGCGAACGGCCGTATTGGACGGGTTCATATTGGGAACAGCAATGTGAATTTATCTCCACCCGTTTTTTCTCACGGTGGCCGCCAATATAGTGAGTCGTTTGAACTCACACTCACTTCTCCGGAGGGGGCTGACATTTATTATACGTTAAATGGTTCAGAGCCCACACCGGAAAACGGTATTCTCTATACAGGCCCCATCACCATGTCAGGCAGTTACCCAATACGGGCACGTGCTTTTAAGGAGGATGCCATGGCAAGTGAAATCAGAACGCATATCTATAATCAACTATCCGATGAGGTCCTGAATTTCAGTTCCAATTTGCCATTGGTTATCATCAATGACTATAACAATCAACTAAGTCCCGGTGATCGGACCCCCGGATCCATTACCTTTATTGAAGCGGAAAATGGGGATCGATACAGATTAACAAGTGACAATTTCATTCAAAGCCGAATGGAGATCAACTTGAGAGGGTCCAGTTCATTGAGTTTTCCCAAAAATATGTTCGGTTTTCACCTGAAGGATGAGGAGGATGGGAATCGATCAGAAGAATTGCTTGGACTCCCAGAGGAGCACAATTGGATCCTCTATGCCCCTTACACAGATTACACATTGATGCGAAATGTGATCGCTTATCAACTCTCTGAAGACCAGGGGTGGTATGCTCCCCGAACTAAATTTGTGGAGCTATATCGACATACGGGCAATGGCCGGGTTACCAGTGCACACTATCATGGTGTGTATGTATTGGTAGAACGGATTAAATGGGATGAAAATCGTGTGGATATCACACAGATTGAACCGGACGAAAATAGTGAACCTGAAATTTCGGGCGGATATATTATTAAAAAAGATCGTTTGGGTGAAGGGGAATCAGGGTTCAGAACGAGTAAAGGCACTCTTTTGGCACATGTGCGGCCTGCTGAAGAGGATATCAGCACAGAACAGCAGGATTGGATTCGTAAATATATGAGTGCTTTTGAAGATGTCCTGTATGGACCGGGTTTTGATGATCCTCAGAATGGATATGAGAAGTATATCAATGTTGACTCATTCATCGACTATTTTTTACATACGGAGTTGCTAAAAGAGATTGACGGGTATCGCTTAAGTACGTTTATGCATAAAGAACGAGGCGGAAAATTGATGATGGGACCGGTTTGGGATTATAATTTGAGTCTTGGAATTTCTCGAAATCTTGAAGGGTACATTCCCCAGGGATGGTATTACATCCAGGCGAGTAACGACTGTTTCATCGGGTGTGGTGTTCGGGACTGGTATCTGCAACTGATGGAAGATGATCGATATATGGAGCGAATGCAAAAACGCTGGTGGGAACTGCGTCAAACGGTCTTTTCAAGAGATCATCTCTTCGGGCTCATTGATGATCATGTAGATCTGTTGACAGAATCTCAGCGAAGAGATTTTGAAAGATGGCCCAGACTGGGTACTGATACATGGCCAAATTGGTTTATTGGAAATAGCTGGATGGAAGAGGTGGATTGGATGAGAAACTGGCTCGACCAGCGGTTAACCTGGATGGACAGCCAAATGGGTTCACAACCGGAAACTGCACTGAAATCCTTCTGGTATTTTGACAACAATTTACCCAATGATACCCCACTCGAAACGGTTGATGCAACCTTTTCAACAGGGACGGATCGTGCAACCATTGAATTTCAGTCGGCTCTTGATGGCTATCCGTTTCACGAAGATCATCAATTCTGGAGAGAGGCTTCAATGGAACGGCGCAACAGCCCTACTGAAATTAACTACAGAACGGTGGGTAACAATGGTAAAATATATGATGAAGAGGAAATGCGTGCCCTTCAGGTGAGACAGCCGTTCCGGGGTAATGGCGGAGAAAATACACTGATTTTTCATCTGCCAACAACCGGATCTGAAGATATTGTATTCTCCTTTGCAGCCATGGATGAAGGAGCTGCAGATCAATTGATCATCGACTACTCAGCAGATGCAGAAAGTGTCAGCTGGACCACCTCCGGACTTAACGAAAATACATTTGCTCTGACCGGGCAATATCAGCTCTATACAATTGATTTTACAGATATTCCGGAGGCCAATGATAATGCAAATTTCAAAGTCCGAATTCGTTTTGATGGGGATGACATGAATCTTTCGGACGGAAATAGAGTCACGTTCAATAATATCAGCCTGGATATCGCAAATCCCAATTTTCTGATCGGGGGAAATGGTTTGATCGGTGAGCCCGGCAGTTTCCAGCTCACCTATAACTACCCAAACCCTTTTAACGACTCTACCATTATTGAATACAGATTACCAATTGAAGTTCAAGTCAACTTAGAAGTATTCGATTCTCTGGGCCGGCGAATTTCAACATTAATTAACGGTGTGAAAGAAGCCGGCACCCATCGTATACAATTTGATGGATCACATTTATCCAGCGGACTTTACATCTACCGCCTCACTACACCATACGATACCGCATCCGGAAAAATGATGTTATTGAAATAGCACTCGAACCCTATTGATGAAGTAGAAATAGATAACATGGGTTAGATATCGATCAAACTTTAATAAGGGTATTGAAGTAGCGACCGGATCTTAATTGTATTCTAAAATTAGCCATTAAACCTAATTAACACTGTTGGAATAGCAAACTGAATCAATTCAGGACAGTGCTAAATCCAGATCCTCAATTATATCATCAGGATGTTCCAGTCCCACACTGATCCTGATTAAATTTTTAGGTGTAATCGATCCCTCGCCCTCACTGCTCTGGCGATGTTCCCAGGTACTCTCCACTCCACCCAAGCTGGTTGCCCGTTTTATGATCTTGGATCTGCCTACTACTTTGATGGCATCAGATTCATTTCCGTCAACCAAAAATGAAATCATACCCCCAAAACCCTTCATCTGTTTTTTTACAATCTCATATCCCGGCAAAGCCGGATTTCCCGGATAAAAGACGTCTGATACTTTTTTATGGCCAAGCAAAAAAGCCGCTACCTTTTCTGCATGTTCATTATGTCCCTTCATCCGATAGGCTAATGTCCGTGTGCTTCGACTTAACAACCAGCAATCATATGGTGAGGGCACGGCTCCGCCCATTCTCTGAATCAATCGTATGCGATCAAAAAAATCACTCTCTTCCAGCGCCACAACAGCTCCTCCCAGAATATCACTATGCCCGCCAAAATATTTTGAGGTTGAGTGTAAAACCAGATCTACGCCCAATGTAAGCGGAAGCTGATTAACGGGAGAAGGCCAGGTATTATCCGCAACAGTGATCAGGTTATTCGATTTTGCCAGTTCAGTCACCGCCTGAATGTCGGTAATCCGCATCAACGGGTTGGATGGAGTCTCCATCCAAATGAGCTTTGTATTTTTTTGAATATTTGACTCAATTGTGTCGATAGATGTCATATTGATAAATGAAGATTCCAACCCCCACCTGGCCATTATACTCTTTATCATTTTGCGATTTCCCGCATACACATCTTCCGGTATAATAATATGATCTCCGGGATCAAGAGCCTGTAAAATAGCCGCAGCGGCTGCAATACCTGAAGAGAAAGCTGCAGCGGTCGAGCCCTCTTCAAGGACCGCAATCAGGTGTTCGAATTGATTTCGATTTGGATTCCCAAGACGGGTGTAGTGAAGATCCTCCTCTTTTCTGCCATCCGCATCAATTTCATAGATCGTGCTTGGAGATATCGGTGGGATAATCGCCTTCGAAGGGTTGCCTATTTCGAGTCCTGCATGAATTGCTTTCGTTTCAAATCTCATAATACTATAAATAATTACTTTGTTGATTTCATTTTTCACACCAAATACTCATCATCACTTCATCAGATCATAACAAAATCACTATATAAGATGATTAAAACATCACTTCAACACTTCAACACTTCAACACATTAACACGTTAACACGTTTAATATTTACACATCAAACGTGATTCCTTGCGCAAGTGGCAATTCATCTCCCCAGTTGATGGTATTGGTTTGACGTCGCATATACGCTTTCCAGGCATCCGATCCTGATTCGCGTCCGCCACCCGTCTCCTTCTCTCCGCCAAAAGCACCGCCAATTTCGGCGCCACTGGTTCCGATATTGACATTTGCGATCCCGCAGTCAGATCCCCTGTGACTTAAAAATGTTTCTGCCTCCCTCATGTTGAGCGTAAAGATGGATGAGCTGAGCCCCTGTTTTACACCGTTATGAATCTCAATGGCCTCTTCAAGAGTTTTGTATTTAATGAGATATAAAATCGGTGCAAATGTCTCCTCCTGTACGATTTCAAAATGATTCTCCACTTCACAAAGGGCCGGATTTACATAATTTCCCTCTAACCCCTCTACGGGTTCTCCGCCACACACAACCCTGCCTCCCTCTTCTGCGACTTTCTTGAGGGCACTCTGCATCATTGAAATGGCTTCCTGATCAATCAACGGCCCCACTAATGTTCCTTCATCCAATGGATTTCCCACTTCGATATTTTGATAGATGGACTTCAGCCGCTCCTTAACTTCATTATATACAGATTCGTGAATAATTAACCGTCGGGTTGATGTGCAGCGTTGTCCTGCCGTTCCCACGGCACCAAAAACTACTGCCCGGAGGGTCATCTCCAGATCTGCTTCTTTGGTGATAATAATTGCATTGTTTCCTCCCAGTTCCAGGATCGTTTTTCCTAAACGTCCACCCACTGTTTTGGCAACCTCTTTACCCATTCGTATGGAGCCGGTTGCAGAGATCAGGGGAATGCGCTCATCAGAAGTGAGCCACTCGCCGGCTTCGCGTCCGCCGGTTATCAGACCAAATATCCCTTCCGGCAGATCATTCTCTTTCAGCACTTCAGCGACGATATGTTGTACGGCAATTCCGCAAAGGGGAGTTTTTTCTGATCCTTTCCAGATTACCGTATCGCCACAGACGGCCGCAATCATTGCATTCCAGCTATACACGGCAACGGGAAAGTTAAATGCAGAGATTACACCTACCGGACCCATGGGATGCCACTGCTCATACATCCGATGTTGCGGGCGCTCGGAGTGCATGGTAAGGCCATAAAGTTGTCGGGATAGGCCTACTGCAAAATCACAAATATCAATCATCTCATGAACTTCGCCCAAACCCTCCTGATAGATTTTTCCCATCTCATAGGAGACCAGTTTCCCCAGTGGTTCTTTATATTTCCGAAGTGCCAGGCCAATCTGCCTTACAATTTCTCCCCGTTTTGGAGCCGGCATCATTCTCCATTCTTCAAAAGCTTCAACCGATTTATCTACTACAAAATCGTACTCTTCACGAGTTGTGGAATAAACAGAGGCAATTTCAGTACCGTCAGCCGGTGAATAGGATATAATTGATTCAGCCGAATCATCTTTCAAGAATGCCTGTCCGGTTGAAGTTCCTGCGTTTTCAGCTCGTATTCCCAGTGTCTCTAAAAAATCTTTCATCTGTTCTCTTTTTTATATATTTCATTTCCTCAAATAACGTGAGTCGAATTAAGAATGAATAAAAATGCGGTCAACGTGACGAATGTGATTTTACATTTTTATTCACTTCGAACTCACATTAAATATAATGAAAGGTAGAGCGCAAAAGAGAAAAAATTTGCCCATTTTTCCGGATCTTAATCCTGAAAACTCAATACTATTAAAATGAAAACAGACCCGGCCCCCGCTTCCAATAATCAGATCAAAGAGTGGAAAAAACTTCTGCGCGGTAAAAATCGAAAAATAGAGGGGCTCTTTCTGGCAGAGGGAATTCGTTGTGTTGAACAGATTATTGAAAACAATAATGTAGTGGTTCGTGAACTCTTAGTGGACAATCAGGCAGATTTGACATCTTTCCACTTCACGAAAGAAATTCCAGCCTATAAGTTGACTTCCGCTCAGTTTTTAAACCTATCAGATACTGAATCCCCTCAGGGAGTGATTGCAGTTTGTGAAATACCTGAGGAAGGGAAGATTGATAAGTTCGCAAAATCGAGTGGCGTTATCGTTGCGATCGATGCCATTCAGGATCCCGGAAATTTGGGCACCATTATTCGAACGGCTGCCTGGTTTGGCGTTTCCGGAATCATTTTTGGAGAGGGTTGTGTCGATCCGTTTCATCCCAAAGTGGTAAGGAGTACAGCCGGAGCCACGGGTTCAGTGCCTTTTTTAAAGGGAAATCTGGAATCTATTTTCCGTGATTTAGAGTCATCGGGCTGGCATGTTTACCTGCTTGACGGTTCTGCCAGTGCCAGTGAAATACGAACGGTTAGACCTGGACATAAATCAATCCTGGTTGCCGGAAATGAGGGGAATGGAATCCGCCCGGATCTATTCGGTGCAAAACGGAGCCCTGTACGAATTGATGGAAATTTCGACACGGTGGAGAGCTTGAATGTAGCTGTAGCCCTGGGGATCGGGTTATTTACGTTGACCTAGTTAATATTTTGTTACTGTTATTTGAAAGTTAAACTTTCAAAATGCAAAAATTAATCTCTCGGATTCTTGCAATTAAATTGTCCTCGGCACTTGCCAATATGCCCGTTGTTGGACTCTCTTTATGACCCTTTCTTTTCTGCTTGATTGATCTGCATAAAGAGATCATTATCTTTTATGAATAGATTGATTATGTGTGATACTTTAATTATAGTTAGAAATAAATCATCGCAGGTTTTATCAAATTCATCCCCCGGAATTTAATCTCAGAAGGCCTATGCCCGCAATTAAGAAGGCGAAAAAAATATTCGTTCTCGACACATCCGTTCTTTTATATGATTCAACTGCAGTAAAAAACTTTGAAAAACACGATATAGCCATTCCGATCACAGTTCTTGAAGAGCTCGACTCATTCAAAAAAGGCAATACCGTAACCAATCTTCATGCGCGGGAGTTTATCCGATATCTGGATAAAATTACCGACTCTAATATGATTCAGAACTGGATCCCACTCAATGGGAAATCTCACGGTAAACTTCGTGTGATCAGTGATGAAGGAAGCCAGCAGGATGCCGCAAAAGTTTTTGGGTCTGTCAAAAACGACCATCGTATACTCAATTCGGCACTGCGGCTGAAAGAGGAGGAGCCGGATAAAAAGGTGACTCTGGTTTCAAAAGATATCAACCTTCGATTAAAAGCCAGAGCGTTGAGCCTGGATGCGGAAGATTATGAAACGATCCGCATCAAAGATATTGATCATCTCTACAGAGGGAAAACGAGTATCTCCTTTGAGGATAACAGTTCGATCAATAAATTATATCAAAGCGGGAAGGTGAATCATTCGGACATTGAGCAGAGTAAACCGATCAGCAACCACTATTACATCTTAAAAAATCACTCAAGTTCCGCATTGGGATACTACAATCCAAAGAGCAAAAAGGTTGAATTGGTGAAACAGACCAGTGCATACGGTGTGATGCCCAGAAATGCAGAACAGACGTTTGCCATGCATTCGCTCATGAACCCTGAGATTCTGTTGGCAACGATCACCGGCTCTGCAGGAACCGGAAAAACACTTTTGGCTCTGGCTTGTGCGCTTGAACAGAGAAGAAACTATCGACAGATCTACCTGGCACGACCGATCGTGCCGCTGAGTAACCGGGATCTCGGATACTTGCCGGGAGATGTGAAATCCAAGATTGATCCCTACATGCAACCGCTTTGGGATAATCTGAGCATTATCAAAAATCAGTTCAGTGAGAGCAGTAAGCAGTACAAAAAAATTGATGAGCTGGTGCAGGATGAAAAACTCTCTATTGTTCCCTTGGCGTACATTCGTGGACGAAGTTTGAGCAATGTGATTTTTATCATTGATGAAGCTCAAAACCTCACACCTCACGAAATAAAAACCATCATTACCCGGGCCGGAGAGAATACCAAAATCATTTTCACCGGAGACATTTTCCAGATCGACACCCCATACCTGGACGCTCAAAGCAATGGTCTATCCTATCTTGTAGATCGAATGCACAATAATGATATCTATTCGCATATCAATCTGGAAAAAGGGGAGCGTTCAGAGTTAGCCAATCTGGCGAGTAAGTTTTTGTGAGAAGTGAGAAGGCAGAGGGCAGAGGGCAGAAGTATTTTCAGTTGCTCATTACCCCACCACCGTGTCATCCTGAATTTATTTCAGGATCTCCGGAGTTCTGCAATGCCCAAAGTTACTGCAAAAGTCCAGTCCTAGAGATCCTGATCTGCATCAGAAGTCTCTTAGATTAATTCTTCTACCCTCTGCTTTCATGCAACTCATAAAGTTATTTTATATACATCATGGTACTCTGTTGCCGCCAGGTTCCATTCAATGCTATTTCATAAATGTATGTACCACTGGAAAAAGTATTTAAATTCACTTCTTCAGCATAAGTGCCTACCGGCCTCTCACCAAGATTTTTTTGCATGATTTGACGGCCGGACATATCATAGACCTTTATTTCAACTTCTGCAGACTCTTTAAGCGTAAATGTAATCTGTGTGGAAGAATTGAAGGGATTGGGGTGGTTGGCATATAGTTTCAGTGGGCCTGACGAGGAAATTGGTGGAGGCAAAACCTGATTATCCAATTCTTTCACTACGTAATAGATGGCATTCTCCTGGTCATCGTCCCAAAAAAAATACATTTTGTTTGTGGTCTCATCGATTGTAAGATTCACATTTGAGCGTATTACTTCATCCACTTGCGGCGTTTCTTCCTGTGTCCATTTTTTTGAGTGTGGATCCCATATCCCATAGTTGAGAGTTCTGTTCTGAGTAGAAAGACCAATTTCTACAGCAATACAGTGTAACCTGTTGTTATGATCAAGCACAAAATCATAACCGCCAATAATTTTCTCCTCACTTACTGGCGGCTGATCTAGCTTCAGGAATCTTTCAGGCTCCGACCAATTACTACCGTTATCTTCACTATAACTGTGCCATAATTCATTCGGTACAGGAATCCCCCGAGTTTGACGTCCCCATATAAGATGAACACTCCCATCAGACCCCGTTTTCATGTCCAGAAATCGACCTGGTTGCTGACCTGATAAAAAAACCGGATTGGGTTCACTCCAGGTTTCTCCACTGTCGTCGGACGTGAGGACCAAGACATCATTGATATTGCCACCAGTAGAACCCAAATAACCAATTATCAAAATACCATGAGGCATCAGAGCAATTTCGCCCTGCACTCCAGGTCGCAAAAAACGGCGAGGACTCCATTCACCTTCACTTCGAATCATATAGGCAATCCCTGGTGAATAAGATGTAACCTCTTCCCCTTGATAAGTCGCTTTGAACGTTGAATCAGCTACAAAAACGGTATGGAGGTGTCCCTCCTCGTCTTCTACCCAACTGGCTGGCAAAAAGATATCTCCTATCCCGCCTACCAATTCTCGCAAATGGCCTTCATAGATCGATTCGGGGGCTATAACCTGCTTCCCATCATACCGGGAATAAATCACATGAGTCGAAAATCCCAGTGCTTGAGGCCTTTCTATTTTCCACTCTTCAAATTCTGGGTCCATCCGGCGGTCGCCCCAGAGAAAGTGAATGTCGCCTGAATGATCCCTCAATAAAGATGGCCTTTCGGAAGGATAATTATCCGTAGGGAATATCAGAACCTCCGGCTCGCTACCGATTTCCTGTTGCAAATAAAAGATCTTCGAATCCTCAAAAAAACGCCCCTCTCTAAGGAGCCGGTATCCGCCCACAATATGGATAGTTTCATCATGAACATCTGCTTGAAATTCCCCGGGACCCGGTTCTATCGAATGAACATAGAGAAGCTTCGGCTCCGACCATGTGCTTTGTACTTCATCAATATCAGAAAAGGAAAGAAATAAGAATCCTGTAAATGTTGCCAGTAAAATTAGAATTCCTGAACAGATTGCTTTCATCTTTGGTTCATTTTATTTTCAAAAAATTGAAAGAGACTGTCGGCATAGCAGACAGCCTCTTCTTTGAATAGGGTTTTAAAAATATTCCGAATCCCAGGAACCAACTCCGTAAATTTGATTTGATGAGAGTCCAAACAAATGATCTCCTGTTTGCGTCCAATTGGAAGTTGGATCAAGTGGATCCTTGTACTCACTAGTGCCAACAATTGCGTAGTCATCATTATAGCCTCCATCCTGCCCGTAATTTATGATAACAAAGTCTCTTTCAGAAGCCCCAACAACATCCAGATAATAGAGGGATTGAGAAGCCCAACTATAAGACCACATATCTACCCAACCGTAATTTAAGAATTGCGGTGTGTTTATTACAGATCCGTAACTTATATATATAGTAGTAGGCGGATCTTCAGGTTCTGCTGGTGGCAGAGGAACTTCTTCATGACAACCTTGTTCATCCGTTCCACCTGCCATATAGAATGTATCATTATTCACCGTGATGTGGGTTCCATTGGTATGAGAAACATATACCGGATTACCATTATATTCACAACCATCTCTTTTTTCGGTTACAATAACGGTGGTACCATCCACTGTTGCGCTAAGCTGAATACTCTGATGATTATTAATATTGTAACTGATTGTGTTGGCAACTGCAATTGCGTTCCAAGTGCTGGAATAATTGGTGGTTACCTGTACACCCAGATAATTTACTGTAACACTACCATTGGCCTGCGGATCTGAAGTATCTGATATGATAAATCCCGATTGAGCAGGAGTCGGTGGGATAACTGCTGATGAAAGAATAATGGACTCCGGATCTACAATTATATTGTCTGTTTTTTCAAAGCCTCTTTTGGGATCCCAATCTTTCATATATTTTTCCCACGCTTCTTCTCCTGTCAGTGAATACCCTTTATCAGACAGTTCACCGAATCGTATTTTGTCGGGATCTCTTCCTGTTGCTTTTAACATTTCCCGGATCTGGTTGGTAAGTTGGGTTGTATCTAGCAATCCGGGTTCACGAATTGGCCTATCACTTGCATTTATATTTAAACTTTCCACTGTCTCTTGCGGTGTCTCTCGTTCATCAACAGAATGGGTTGTAATATTACTCTCACAACCACTTATCATCAGAATGAACACGCTCACTAACAGAGCTACAATTGATTGATTGATTGATTGATTGATATGGTTTTCATATCCACCTCTCTATTTATTTGATGTTGTAGTGTAATAAAATGATGGGTGTGCGAATAAATTGTTTCAAACTTTTACATTTATTTACATCATGTTAGATCAATTCAAATGGAACCCTGATAGAAAAATGACTCTGAGCTGAATTCTTACACCCCCCTTATTTAGGTGGTAATTACTTAGATCCTGATCTGCATCAGGAAGACTCTTAGATTAAATCTTCTACCTTCTGCCCGCCTTTTCCCTTTTCCCTTTTCACTCTTCTGCCTTTTCCCTTTTTATCAATAAAAAACCCCAATGCTTTCACACCGGGGCTTTTTAATAAACTTACAAATCAGAAATGAAAAGAAACACCCGGCAGAGCAGATATCCTTCTGCGTTCTGCCCTCTGCCTTCTGCCTACCTTTTCACTTTTCACTTTTCACTCACTTAAATCATCGTCGCAATAACCAGTGCCACAACCGCCATCAACTTAATCAAAATATTCAGCGACGGGCCGGATGTATCTTTAAACGGATCTCCTACTGTATCTCCAACAACCGCTGCTTTATGGGGGTCAGAACCTTTACCATAGTGCACGCCGTTGATTTCAACACCTTCTTCGATCATCTTTTTGGCGTTATCCCACGCACCGCCTGCGTTTGATTGAAACAGAGCCAGCAGAACACCGGATGCGGTAACTCCCGCAAGTAGTCCACCCAGCATTTCGGGTCCGCCTAAGAAACCGAAGAGTACCGGTACAATAACAGCAAGTAAACCCGGTGCAACCATCTCACGAATGGAAGCGGTAGTAGAGATCTCAACACATTTTGCAAATTCTGCTTTCCCATCAGCAGCATCAAAAATGTCACGATCTGACTTCGTCCACTCACTCATCTGCTTCCCTTCGTTTCGGGTCATAGCAGCAAGTGCAGCGGTTAATTCCGGGATATCTCTGAACTGACGCCGTACTTCTTCAATCATCGACATTGCTGCTCGTCCAACCGCTTGCATGGAGAGTGCTGAAAATAGGTAGGGAAGCATTGCACCTACAAAAAGCGCAGCCATTACTTTTGGGGCAGTGATATCTATACCTGTCAGAATACTTTCCGGATTGGCAACATTATAGGACGTAATAAACGCCGCAAACAAGGCTAATGCTGTAAGTGCTGCAGATCCGATTGCAAAACCTTTTCCGATCGCAGCAGTTGTGTTCCCAACAGCATCCAGTTTGTCTGTTCTTTCTCTCACTTCCGGTGGAAGGTCACTCATCTCTGCAATACCACCGGCATTGTCTGAGATCGGGCCATATGCATCAACAGCCAATTGAATCCCTGTATTAGAGAGCATTCCGACTGCGGCTATCGCAATTCCGTAAAGTCCGGCAAAATGGTAAGAACCGATAATCGCCACTGCGATTATAATAATCGGTATTGCTGTTGAAATCATCCCCACACCGACACCGGCAATAATATTCGTAGCAGATCCGGTTACAGACTGATTCACTATACTCCAAACCGGTTTTGTACCTGTTCCGGTATAGTATTCGGTTATTAAACCGATAAGCAATCCGGCAGCTAAACCAAGAATCGTAGCCCAAAATACACCCATCGCGGTGATGGTCTGTCCTGCAAACTCCCAGCTTTCTGGAAGCATCCAGTTAATGAGCAGAAAGGATGCAATTAACATCACACCTGCAGAGACAAATTCTCCGGTGTTCAATGCTTTTTGAGGATTTCCGCCCTCTTTTACTTTTACAAAAAATGTTCCCAGTATCGATGTCAGGATACCAACGCCTGCTAAAACGAGTGGAAGCAATACGGCATTTAACCCGCCAAACTGGTTGCTTGATTCAAATCCGCTCAACCCAAGAAATGCGGCTCCTAAAACCATTGTCCCGATGATAGAACCTACATAGGATTCAAAAAGGTCTGCACCCATCCCGGCGACATCCCCAACATTATCTCCAACGTTGTCTGCAATCGTTGCAGGGTTTAAAGGGTGATCTTCAGGAATGCCTGCTTCCACTTTTCCTACAAGATCGGCGCCCACATCAGCGGCTTTTGTGTAAATCCCTCCGCCCACACGTGCAAAAAGAGCAATGGATGAAGCACCAAAAGAGAAACTCGTTATAACAGTGAGGATTTGCTGGATATTTTCAATTCCAAAAAAGCTGCTGTAAAACATGAAAAGCAGGCCGATTCCAAGTACGCCCAGGCCGACAACTCCAAGGCCCATTACAGATCCACCGTTAAATGCTACGTTTAAGCCTTCTGCCAAACTAGTACGGGCTGCTTGTGTGGTTCTCACATTTGCTTTGGTCGCGACTCGCATGCCGATAAACCCTGCCAACCCTGAACAAAATGCACCGACGATAAAAGAGAGCGCCATCAGCGGTGAAGAATTGACTTGCAGTGAGCCTTGAATTCCAAGTAATATTGCCACAAAAATGACAAATATTGTCAGAACCCGGTATTCAGCTTTTAAAAAGGCCATTGCACCGTCAGAAATATTCTTCGCAATGCGGGCCATCTTTTCTGTACCGACTTCCTGTTTTGTAACCCATTTGGATTTGAAGTAGGTATACGCGAGAGCCACTACCCCGGCAACCGGTATCAAATATATGATTGTATTGAAAATATTCATGTTAATGGTAATTGTTGTTTCGGTTAGTTTTTGTAGATACTTAATTAAAATGATTCATTGCCAAATCGATGCCACCACGAAGAAACGCTAAAATTGCATCGGATGCAACTTCCAGTGATTCATCTACAAGTTTTCGTTGGCTACTCGTAAATGGGGATAATACATAATCGGATTGACGGCCCCGCGGGAAATCATTCCCAATTCCAATTCGCAACCGGGCAATATCACGTGTCTTTACTCTTTCAATGATATCACCAAGACCGTTATGCCCCCCTGCACTGCCTCCGGGTTTTATTCGAATCTTTCCAGCTTCAAGATGAATATCATCATAACAGATGATACAATCAGAAACCGAACATCCCGTTTGGGCCAAAGCTTTTGAAACTGCGACACCACTTTTATTCATGAAAGTGGTGGGCTTCAAAAGTGTAACACTTTTACTTTTAAAAGTACCCTCACCTAAAAAGAAAAGACCATTACCCGGTTGAAGGGTAATGGTCAATTTTTCAGATAGTACATCAATCAGTTCAAAACCGACGTTATGGCGTGTTCCTTTATATTCTACACCGGGATTTCCCAGGCCTACAATCAGTGCCATAAAGTAGAGATCAAGCGTTTAATCTTTGCTCTCTTCAGTTTCTTCACCTTCACCCTCTTCACCTTCACCTTCTTCGCCTTCTGCCTCTTCACCTTCTGCCAATTCAGCTTCCTCACCTTCCAGTAATTCTTCCTCTTCGTCCTCAAGCTCAGATGTGAACAGCGATTCTGATTTCGGCGGTACAATCGTTACAATCGTCTGATTTGGATTATCCAGAGGAATAATACCCTCCATATCCAATTCACCTACACTGAGTGAATGCCCAATATCCAGATTGGTAATATCCAGCTCAAACATAGCAGGAATATTATCCGGCAATACTTTGATATTCACTATTCGGAGCGGCTGAAGAACTCGGCCACCGCCATCGCGAACACCTCTGGCAATTCCTGTTAATCGGATCGGCACACGTAGTTTCACTGGTGTTTTATCATCTAACACATAGAAATCTACGTGTAGCACCTTATCGGTGACAGGATCAAAATCTACCTTTTTAAGAAGAGTTTTATACTCTTTCCCATCAACAGTCAGATTCTGAAGTTTTGTCTGGCTGACAGAAAGTATTTTTTCAATATCAGACTCCTCTATAGAAAAATGAATATTTTCTTTCAGTTTTGGGCCATAGAGAACAGCAGGTACTTTTAATTCCTTTCTTAGAGTTGCAGTCGATTTCCTGTCTGCTTCTCTTTTCTCACCGGCCAATTCGTATAATTTGGGTTGCTTCATAGTTTTATTTTATCAATTAATCATCAAATAGTGCACTAACCGTTTCGTTCGTATGAATTCGCTGAATTGCTTCGGCAAATATACTGGCTACACTTAACACTTTTATTTTGTCAGACGGCTTTCGTAAAGGTACGGTATCTGTTACTAACAATTCATCGATTGGAGAGTCTTCAATTCGTTGAAACGCCGGACCCGACAGTACTGGATGTGTACATGTCGCCATTACACTTAGAGCACCTCTCTCTTTCAGAGCAACTGCTGCATTCGTGATGGTTCCTGCGGTATCGATCAAATCATCAACAATCAAAACACGCTTACCTTCCACTTCACCGATAATATTCATGACCTCCGCTACATTCTGCTTTGGTCTTCGTTTATCAATGAAAGCCAGGGTTGCACCTAATTTCTTAGAATAGGCACGCGCCATTTTCAAACTTCCTACATCCGGTGCAACAACAACCAGATTTTCTATCGGATTCTTCTTAAAGTGTTCTATAAAAATTCTGCTGGCATATAAATGATCCAGTGGAATATCAAAAAATCCTTGTATCTGTGATGCATGAAGATCCATCGTCAGAATCCTGTCTGCGCCGGCCTCAACCAATACGTTTGCCATTAATTTTGATGCAATGGAAACTCTTGGCTGATCCTTACGATCTTGCCTGGCATATCCAAAATATGGAATCACAGCTGTTACTCTTTTTACAGATGCCCTCTTCGCAGCATCCAGTAATAACAGTAACTCAATAATATTATCACCCGGAGGAGGGGTAGATTGAATTAAAAAAATATCCTCACCCCTTATACTCTGCTCATACTTAACATATAGCTCACCGTCTGAAAACGACTTTATGGTAACTTCTCCAAGATCAGTACCGTAACTTTCAGCAATAGCACGTGAAAGTGCGAGGTTGCTTCTCCCTGCGAATATGGCTAAAGGCGTATCCAACTAGCTAATTAGTCAAGTTTAAAAAAGAAAAGGATACCTCTTTGGTAACCTTTCAGATGTACAACGTTGCCCGGGGAGGATTCGAACCCCCACTGACTGGACCAAAACCAGCTGTCCTGCCATTAGACGACCGGGCAATCTATCGGTTCATTGACAGACACCAAAGATAGAGAGAGATGGCAAATCAATCAAGAACGAATTGCATTTTTAAACAGATTACAATTATGACATTCCCTCCTTTTGCAATAACGCTTTAATTGATGTGCCAGACCGATGCTTCCGGCTCCATTTTTAATCAAAAAACCCGCCTCAAGAAATGGTTTTTTGATCATATCGGGAATCTGATGCGGCTCCTCCAGCCAAGTTTCAAATGAGCGATCCATTAACATTGTTGAGAACAGCAGTTGGCCTAACAGATAAATCGAGGGCTGAAAAACAGTTTTTTTTATCAAATTCAGCGTGTTTCTTCCCGGAATCAATTCTTGATCGATTGAACTTGTGAACATCTCCCAGGAAATGGCCGGGTCTTCCAGGAAAACCTCAAAGGGTAGTTTTCTTATATGATAATGGAAAGCGGCGGCCTGAGCAACCCTCACCACCGGCCGGCTGGCCGGACGCATTCCGGTTTGCCGCCATGCAATCGCAAATTTTCTTTTTTTGGGATTGAAGGCCGCTTCATTTACCAAATCCACAAACTCATTTTGAGAGTCCGGCCAGGTTTTTTCTGCAATCACCTGCATCGCGAGCTGCTGCATCTGATCCCGGTTTGCAGAAATACCTAAGTTTCGATAAATCTGTATGATCATTGCATTCTTCCAGGATTCCGAGATCAACCCCCGCGGTTCATACTTTTGCAATACCTCTTCAACCTTATAGGTAAAGTACTCTTTTGTTGCTTTTCGAATCTGCTCTTCAAATGCTTCCTGATGAATAAACATCAGATTATCTTTGCACAATAGCCCTTCTGTTTCTTTCAGACGAGCCAATTTATTTAACGGTGAACTTAAATAGGGTTTTATGGATAGGGTTACAGGTTTTGTCCCATCAGACCGAAATACTTTCCCCCGCTTGTCATTTTCATACACAACATGCAAAATGACACTGTCATAATTTTTCTCATTTTGATGTTTATGTGCAATCCACTCACTTGCCAAACGATGTATTTCAACACTGCCATGAAGCTCTATTCCATCTATCTTAATTCGAGAACGTAAAAAATCCGGACCCTCACCATGATTTAACTCACCCGGATCTAAAATCTCCACCATGGACCCACAATCGGATTCTAAAAGAGTCGTCGTAAATTCAGTCTCTTCCCAAATCCATTGAAGTAATCTCTCTTTATATCTGCTCTTCTTCCGTTTCACCACTCTCTGTTTTAATGATGATTCTTTTTCAAGTTAACTCTTGATCTGAATAAATCTAATGAAAGATCTGCTGTTTTTTAATAATGAAATATTTGAATAATTTATCAACAACAAAATTTCATCATTTTTATGATCCTACTGGATAAAAAACGTATCGAGCGAACGCTAAAAAGAATGTCCTACCAGATACTTGAGGAAGCACATGACCACACGATTCATCTGGCCGGCATTAATGAGCGCGGCATGGCAGTCGCTGCAAAAATTCAAACTTTTCTGGAAAACGCCTCGGGAAAAAAAATCCCATTATCCGCCATCACAAGTAAAAATGATACACCTGTTCAACTTCCAAAAAAGGCTGATGACGAACTCCTGGTCATTATTGATGATGTTATTTTTAGCGGCGGTACCGTTTTCAACTCAATGATGAATATCAGGAACCTCTCGGAATTTAAAAACATTATTGTATCCGTTCTGGTTGATCGCGGCCATAGGAAATATCCGGTATTGGCAAGCATTGTCGGATTTCACCATCCCACAAAATTTAATGAACATGTCTCTCTTCAAATTGAAGATAAACAACCGATTAGCGTACAACTGACAAAATAATTTAATAGAATTTAAACAGAGTAAAATGAAGAAGTTATTCCTATTTCTAACCCTGCCACTTTTTTTATTCTACACCTCAATAGCCCAGGATTCTATTACTTTTCCGGAAGATCTGGAAGGCTGGAACACAACCTGGAGCGCCGGGATAAGCGGATCACAAGCATCCTACTCTAACTGGTCGCAAGGCGGAGTCAATAATATTGCCGCAACAGGCAGAACGACTTTTACAACCGTCTATACACAAAATAAATTCTCCTACGGTTTTCTCTTCAATAGTCGATACGGGAAAACAAAAGTTCAGGATGAGGGCGTGCGTAAAATTGATGACCGGTTATTTATCCTGAATCGTTTCCTCTATGATTTAGGAGATGAGGAATCTGATATTAAACTGTTCTCAAATATCAAAATGCGTACCCAATATGATGATGGTTTTAGATATGGGGCAGGTGTAGATGGCTCAGATATTAAGATCTCAGGATTTTTTGCACCCGCTTATTTTAATCAGGATGTAGGTGTCGCATATATACCCAATGAAAACTTTTCCGCTGAAGCCGGGCTGGGACTCCAACAAACATATGTAAAAGACCGGAATTTAGGCCCCACATACGGTTTGCAAGACGGAGAACAGTGGGAGTTTGAAGCAGGATTTACGATCGGATCCGGTTTTAAAACCGATATTGCGGCCAATCTTACTTATTCAGGCACACTCAATACGTTTACTGCTTTTGGAAAGTCCGTGAAGAGTACGGATGTCCAGGTTTCCAACGCACTCACCGGCAAAATTAATGATTTTATGAATGCCAGCCTGAGTTTAGATTTTGTCTATGATGATGATTTCTCTAATGAGTTACAAATCGCTCAGGTCCTTTCACTGGGTGTCCTTTTTACCATCAGATAATTTAATCTATTGAATCACTTTGAGCCTTATTTAGATCTTCTCAGATCATCACTTACCAAACTGGATGGCTGGCGAAATTCGTTCGATGACCACAATTCAGAGGATCCATCAGAGATCCCCTCAGCGATGGCAATTCAAAAAATTCTTTCTGAATTAGAATCAAAATTAGAAGGCAATTACCCGTTTCATCATCCTCAGTATGCCGGACAAATGCTGAAACCCCCTCATCCGGTGGCATGGCTGGCATACACATTGGCAATGACGATCAACCCAAATAATCATGCCCTGGATGGTGGCCCCCCAACTTCCGCAATGGAAAAAGAGTGTATCAAAAAACTTGCTGATATGATCGGATACCGGGAACCCAGTCTCGGACATCTGACCTCTACCGGAACCATCGCCAACCTGGAGGCTCTGTTTGTCGCAAGGGAGAGTCACCCGGGGAAGTCGATTGCAGCAACTTCAAATGCCCATTACACACATCGCAGAATGTGTAAAGTATTAAATACTGATTTTCTTGAAGTACCGGTTGATGCCGATGGAGTTCCCGATCTCAATTTCATTAAAAACCATTCTGATAAAATTGGGACGTTAGTTGTAACAATGGGCACCACAGGTCTTGGAATCGTAGAGCCCCTCCAAAAAATAAAGGCGCTGGCTGATGAATATCATTTCCGAATTCACGCCGATGCGGCCTATGGCGGATTTTTCAAACTGATCGGCTCCGAACTCGCTTCGAAAGCGGATTGGGATGTTTTAGAGAGTTGTGACAGCGTGGTAATCGATCCGCATAAGCATGGTTTACAACCTTACGGCTGCGGCAGTGTCATCTATAAAGACCCATCAGTGGGAACCTTTTTTAAGCACGATTCACCCTATACCTATTTCACATCAGATGAGCTTCATCTGGGTGAAATTAGCCTTGAATGCTCTCGTGCCGGGGCTTCTGCAGCAGCATTTTGGGCAACTTTGGAGCTGTTGCCTTTAAGTGACACCGGCTTGGGCAAAATTCTTTTAAGTTGTACAAAAGCGGCAAAAAAATTCGCAGGGTTAATCACAAATCAGCCCAATTGGTTCCTCTATCAACCCCCTCAACTCGATATTGTCGGTTATTTTAAAATGCCGGAGATTAAAAACATCAGTGAACTCAATCGCATAAACAGAGAAATTTTCCAAAAGGGAATGTCTGATAAAAAAGATGGTTTTCACCTCAGCCTTTTTTCAATCCCTGCAGATCAATTCGTTTTGAAATATCCTGATTTCAACCCGGATCAATCCCATGCTACAATTCTAAGAAGTGTCTTTCTAAAAGCGGAACACGAAGATTTTGTGTCGCAACTGGCTAATAGGATAATAAATACCTAAAAAGACAGCCTTAACCTGATAGCTGATAGCTGATAGCTGAAAACTAAATATTGATATCAAAAGCAGCTTCATCTGCCCTGAATCGAAAGGGATCCAATTGATTTGCCATGGCATAAAAGGACTTTGCCTCTCCCTCTTCATTACTCTCCTTATAAACTTCCGCAGCCAGATAAAACAATTCCGGGCTCGACGGATGACTCTCCAACAACCGGTTTAGCAGCGGAATCGCTCTATCAAAATCTTTATCCGTTACCATCATTTTTAACTGAAAAAGCTCAAATATCGGATTGGAATCATCCGCCATCTGAATATAATGGCGACATCTTGAGAAGATATTTTTATTGTAATAATAGAGAATAAAGAGTGTCAAAAGCTGATTGTCAGGTTTCACTTGCAAGAGCCGGTCTTCCATCGTTCTGAGAAGTTCTCTCTCATCTGCAATCAGCAGAGTTAATACAATCGTATAAAGTTCCTCTTCCGTCCATTTATTGCGCAGAATCTCTGTTCGCACTTCATTCGTGAGGTACTTTCTAATCATATTCACCCACTCATCATCCGGATTCATTGGATTGTAGGGGGCTCCCAGTTTTTGAAACCGCATCGCATGATTTCCTTCAGTCGGCAGCTTTCGCTCCTTACCGGGACTCCATTTCTTGAGAAAACGAGCTCTGTTCTTCCATTTTGCTTCCGGGTTCAGATGAAATGCCAGGCTTTTGATTGAACTTCCCTGATGATGGACCACTCGGGTGCTCGCACAAACCGCTAACGTGCCACCCTGCTCCCGCACCTGATTACAAAAATCATTCATTTCAAAATAACACGCCTGATACCCTTCATCCATTCGGACATGAAGTGTTTTTCGAATCATAAAACAGCAACTATCCACGGTCTCGGTTGTAAATATTTTCTCCTCATTCACCGGCTCCGGCTGTTGTGCCTTGTGATCTGTTTTATCTACCAGGGGTGCGGTTATTGCAAATTCTTCAGATTGTTTAAACGTATTAATTAACTTCGCCGGACAATCCCTGTCAACCAATACATCATTGTGCATTACCAACACATATTTACCCTTTGCCAATTCGATCCCCTGGTTAACAGAAGCTGCAAATCCCTTATTAATTTGATTTACGATTACTTTGATATTTAAGAAGGATTTTTTAGTCAGCTGCTCCAGATAATCAAATGTGTCATCAATGCTTGCATTGTCAACAATGATCAGTTCAGTAGTGTCTGAATCTACTGCTTCATCCAATTTTAAAAGAGTCTGTTCCAAGAGTACTTTACCGTGACCCGTCGTAGGTATGACCACAGATAACTCAATCTCTCCAACCGGTTTCGCCTCTTCATTGACCTCCGGTGCCGTGGCAGCAGTATTTTTATCATACGTCTCTTCACTCTCTTTCGCCTCTTCTGCCTCTTTCGCTTTTTCAGCTTTTTCAGCTTTTTGTTCTTTGAAAATGTTATGCTTTAACTCAGCCGCTTCAACATGCCTTCTCAATTTTTCAAGTGAAGTAATTTTAATTCTCAGTGCTTCCTGATTCGTGGGATTGCGTTTTAAATATTGGTTGATCAGCTCAAGTGCCTTATTGGCATCCCCTTTTTGTAAATAGTGCCGGGACTCTACTAAATTCTGATTATCGATCTCTATTTTTTTTGTGGCAAAATCTGCATCTCCAAGTTTTTCAATTAATTCTTGCCTCACCTTCTGATTTACATTCATTCGTAAACCACTGTATAAAAACTCTTTTTGATCATTCGGGCCCGCAAAAACAGACTGATCTTCCGATATGACAAAAAATGGATCCGTTTTAATCCATCTGTTTTCATTTTTCAACCTGAATGCAAGTTCAGCTCCGTGCAAATAATCCATAAAAGGGTTAAAAAACAGTTGTTTAGGTGTGATTACATTTTTATTCCAAACCAAACAACTATCGTCCGGCAGATCCCCCTCTCCGGATGCGTCGACCCATTTCATAACATCTTCTGGCAGGTTATAGTCCAACACCCAAAATGCTGCGGCTTCTGATGCAAATCGATTCACAGCTTCCGCAAGAAGGCCTTCATTGAGTTTGTCTGCCCGCAGCGGAGCCCAAACGATAGATCCTTCCGCTTGAAGTATCGCTTCATTTAACGAAATTCCGCGCCCTCTATACTGGCTGTGTTCATACAAATAGACCCGTTCATTCTCACTTTTACTGATCTCTCTTTCAATAAATTTGGAAGTCACTACATCTGAGCCATCGTTAATAATGATAATCTCATAATTGCCACTTTTGAACTGTAACACTTCACTCAAAAGCTCATTAAAATGATGCTCTTTGGCGTGGGTTGTTAAAATAATCGAGAGTCGGATAGTATCTTTCATGAATAGGTTTAAATGGACTCAAAAAGGGTTCGAAATTCAAAATGATCTATTTGGCGAAAATCTGGTTTTCATCTTTAAACGCCTTAAATTCAAGGGCATTTCCACTGGGATCCAGGAAAAACATGGTCGCCTGTTCACCGGGTTTTCCTTCAAAACGAATATAAGGTTCAATAACAAACTTCTGGCCGGCCTCCTTCAATTTCTTGGCAAGTTTGTCAAATTCACCCCATTCCAGGATTACTCCGAAATGCTTGGCAGGTACTTTGTGCCCGTCTACCTCATTGGATGCTGATTTACCGGCATCTTCGGGGCTTAAATGTGCAACTACCTGATGTCCCCAAAAATCAAAATCAATCCATTTATCTGAACTTCTTCCGGTTTTACAACCTAAAAGATCTCGATAAAATGTCATCGTTTCTTCAAGTTCTTTTACAGGAAATGCAAGGTGAAACCGCGGTATATTCATAGTTTTGGTTTTATTTAAAATTTAAAAAGAGTACCGGATCCTTTCAAAAGATTCCGATTATTCTACTCAGCTGTGAGTATTGATCGTGAGAAACTCAGTTCGTAGAGGATAATTCCTTCAAAAAATTGTCAATTCGCTTCGCATTCACGCCAATATCACTCCTGCCTATTCTGGATTTAGATCTCATATCCACTCGGGTTCTCCCATCTACATCTGTAAATCGAAGTACGATGTCATCTTTAAATCCAAACCAGGGTAACTCTTCAGTTGCTTCAATACGGCCTTCATTTCGGTTGATTGCAACCAAATTCCACTCTTTTTCATATATAATCAAAACCGCCCGATCGATTACATCCTGTATATCTTCTTCTAAGAAAAGAGGCTGAATCTCAGGATATGACTCTTCTTGTGAAATTCTGACATCTCCGCCTTCATATTCCGGAGGATTTGGAGCATTCTCTCTCATCCGCACAATTGCTACAAATTCCGGTGGATTTTCAAAGTCCGTGGTAATGTCGTGAATAGGGGGTACAGAACCGGCTTGATATTGCCAGTAAAGAGCTGTCAAAGAGACCAGAGCAGAGACCAAAAATGCAATGACGATCATTACAATGGCTTTGGTTTCTGACTTCCTCAAAAACCATAAAGCGATCAAATTCAGAATGGTAATACCAATGGCTGCATATGCACTATATCTTAATACCGTAAACGCAAAACCAAGCGACCATATATCCCACTGATATCCATAACCGCTGATTAGAAAAGTGATACATACAGCTAATGAAACATAAAAAAGAATTCGGGATGTGACCATATTTTTGTTTTAAATCCAGGTTAATCAAATGTAATAAATCATACGCACATTTTTTACTTTATCATTATCCTGATTTAATTAGCCATCGTTAAGAATTCCCCGTATTTTTAAATCAGAATATTATAGAAAAAAATAACCCGATTATTTACATGAAAGGCAATATCCGCGTTCGATTTGCACCCTCACCCACCGGTTTTTTACATATCGGCGGACTCAGAACAGCACTTTACAACTATCTTTTTGCAAAACACCATAACGGGAAATTTATTCTTCGGATTGAGGATACAGATCAAAACAGATATGTAGAAGAAGCGGAACGGGATATTTTAGATTCTTTGGCATGGGCAGGCATTGAAATTGATGAAGGCCCTCACAAAAAAGGTGCGTTTGGGCCATACAGACAGAGCGAACGAAAGGATATTTATCACAAATATGCAGATGAATTGATTAAATCGGGTGCTGCTTATTACGCTTTTGACACAACGGAAGAGTTGGACCAAATGAGGGAAAGGCTCGTAAAATCCGGCAACCCTTCCCCAAAGTATGATTCCATCACTCGTCAATCCATGATGAATAGTTTAACACTTCCATCTGAAGAGGTCGAACGAAGACTGGAGGCCGGGGATGAGTATGTGGTGCGCTTGAAGGTACCCCGAAGAGAAACGATTCGTTTTGACGATATCATCAGAGGACACGTCTCATTTGAGTCGAAAGGATTGGACGATCAGGTACTTCTCAAATCGGATGGCATGCCCACCTACCACCTCGCGAATGTCGTGGACGATCACAGTATGGAAATTTCTCATGTAATCCGAGGAGAAGAATGGCTCAGCAGTACGCCCAAGCACGTACTCCTATATGAAGCGTTTGGCTGGGAGATGCCACAAATGGCGCATCTGCCACTGATTATGTCACCAAGCGGCGGCAAACTTTCTAAACGAAAAGCTGAATCAGACGGGATTTCGATCAACACGAAAGATTATATGAAAAACCATTACGAGCCGGAAGCTTTGATCAATTTTCTGGCATACCTGGGATGGAGCCCGGGTGATGACAGTGAAATTCACTCGATGGAATCCCTCTGTAACCTTTTTACTCTGGACAGGGTGAGCAAAGGCGGCGCTGTTTTTAATCACAAAAAACTTCTCTGGTATAATGAAAATTACCTGAGGGAACAGAGTGACCATGCAATTGCGGCTAGAGTGAAAAAAATTGCGGACGATGCTGCAATTCAAGAAGCCGATGACCAGTTTCTGGAAGAGGCTGTGCATTTACTAAAAGATCGAGTGAGTAAAATTGACGAACTGATTACAATGGGTAGTTTTTTCTTTCATGACCCGAAAGAGTATGATGAGAATGCCCTCAAGAAATGGAAAGATGACAGCAGTGAACTGGTTACACTCTACAAAAATAATATTGTATCCCTTTCAACAGAAGATTTTAAAGCAGAGACCTTGAAATCTCACCTGGAAGAAATAATTAATCTGCAGGAAGTCGGATTTGGCAAGTTGATGATGCCCCTTCGCATCGCAGTCACAGGATTGGGATTTGGACCGGATCTTTTTACATCCATGGAACTTTTAGGCAAAGCGACCGTTCTACGAAGAATTGATACCGCCTTGGAAAAATTGGATTGATTCTTTTCGATCCATTTTAACATCTGGTTGTGTATACAATTCATTCTTCAACATATTGATAATATAAATGTTGAACGGTTGACTGCATCTCCATGATTAATTCAAAAATGTCCATTGTGAATTCATTGAAATGGTATACATTTCTTTTGTGCCCCAATGAATTACACAAAAAAATTTGAACTTCACAATTAACCCAATTCTATAAACCTATCAAATATAATCCGGGTTTTTTAATCTTTGTTAATAGACCCTTTTAGATGGAAACATTTAGAGTTTCTGGACGTTTCAATAACACACCAAAACACTTATGAAAACATTTATAAAAATTATTGGCGGCATCGCAGTTCTGATGATCGCCCTTTTGATATTTTTAAACTTCTATTTTACAGACGAACGTCTACGTACCATGATTCTTCCGCAAGTGCAGGAAGCCGCAGGAAGTGAAGTGGAAATAGATGCGATGTCGATCACCTTTTTCAGAACATTCCCAAGATTTGGCCTCGATATGCAAGGGCTCCGCATTCCCGACCCCAATGGCGAACCGGTTGCTTCATTCAAAAGCGTACTGCTGTCCGTGGAACTATTTCCTCTCCTCAGAAATGAAGTCAATATCTCACGGTTGTCACTGGATAAACCTGAAATTTTTTATACTGTTTACCCGGATTCGACTACAAATATTGACTTTCTTTTAGAAGAAAGTGACAGCGAGCAATCCACAATTAATTTAAATATTCCTCAGATTAATATCTCTGATGGATCCATTTTTTATAATGATCTTACGACTCTGGCCAACGTCCGCATGACCGGCCTGGACACAGAACTTTCTCTCTACTATTCTGATGTGATTGAAACGGATATGGATGCCTCATTGGCATCCCTGAATGTGGATATCGATGGAGTAAACTATATATCAGATCTTCCACTGAGTTTAAATCAAATATCTACTCTCGATTTGGAAAATGAACGGCTGACCTTCACGGAGGGGATATTCTCAATTCGAGGGCTATCGTTAAATCTTCTTGGGTCAGTATCATCATGGAGTGGAAATGAACCCCATTTATCTCTTCAAATCCGGTCCTCATCCGAAAATTTCGGGGAACTTTTACGTCTCGCACCCCCTGACTTTGAGGAACAACTGAGCAATATGAATACAAGAGGATCCTTGCAGCTGGAGGGATCGGTCGAAGGGGTTTACAATGAATCCGTTTATCCACGAATCGATTTAACGATTGCTGTTGCAGATGGCTATTTACAGAATCCCGATCTGCCTGAAGCGATTGAAGACATTAATTTTGAAATAACCTTTAATAACGATCTTGCTACTATTCAAAATTTAAATGCCCGTGCAGGCAACAATAGCATCACCGGGAGTGGTGAAATCGTAAATCCCCTGGAAGATAATGCCACTTTTTCGCTCGACATAAATGGGGATGTAAACCTGAACACAATCAATAATTTTTATTCAATTAGTGATCTGGGCATTGATGAACTGGCCGGTTTACTTAATTTTAATGCAACCGCAGCCGGACAGCTAAATATCCCTGAAGAAGCGACCTTTTCCGGTTTATTTAATTTAACAAACGGCAGACTTAAGTATGCTGATGTTCCCAATACAATTGAAAATATTAATTTCAGATTAAACGCAAATCAGGATCGGATCCAGATTGCAGAGTCTGGTTTTACAGCGGCTGATAATCAATTTACACTTGCCGGATCCATTTTAAGGCCACTTGATAAAGATTCAAGAACGGTTGACGTGCAATCCAATGTCAATTTTGATCTTGCGACTATCAAAGAGTTCTATCCGATTGATGAAGATACTCTCGCAATGCGCGGGCTGTTAACCGCAAACATCGTTTTAAGAGGCACACCCGATCCTGATCAAATTGAATCGCTTCTGCAACAAAGCAGTTTCAATTTAACGGATGGGTACTTTTACCACTCCATTGTCAATAATCCGCTTGAAAATATTCAGTTCAATGCTCAGGCAAGTGGACGACGACTTGCCATTTCAGATGCCCGTTTTAAATCCGGCGAGAATCAACTGATTATGAGTGGAACTGTTGAAAATTATTTAAGTGATGACCCTCTGGTGGATCTCACTTTTGACGGAAATGCATTACTCAGCAGTATTTCCTCCTATTACACACTTGAACCCTGGATTCAGGAATTAACCGGCCGGGCGGTTATGAACCTCAATACAAAAGGGCCCATTAATGAAATCCATCGATTAGCATTAGCCGGAACTTTTGAAGTATCCGGGGTTTCCGCATTGGGAGATTCCATCCCCTTGCCGGTTACAAATCTCTCCGGAACGATGAGTGCAACCCCAAATGACATGACTTTGGAACAGTTTTCAATGAATTTTGGGGAGTCTGATATCAATTTACAGGGAAATCTTCGTAACTATATGAGATTTTTCGAAGAGAATACATCCGCTTCTAATCGTCCGGCCATCACGGGTCGTTATAATAGCAGACTCCTGAACATGGATGAGATGATTGACTGGGAAGATGAATCCGATGACCCTTTCCCAATAGAACTGCCCAATCTGACCGCTGATGTGGATGCCGCTATAGACCGAATGGTGATCCTGGGCCTTTCTATCACCGATATGTCCGGAAAAGGCCGAATCACTCCATCAACGATTCAAATTAACGATGCGCAAGCTACCCTTTTTGACGGTACGGCAACCGGATCCATGGAATGGAATGTGCCTGATCCATTGCAAACCAACATCCGATTCAACGGCCAGTTAACAGGCCTGACAGCTGAGACATTTTTCAGGGAAACCGGATTTTTAGGTGAAAACAGTACGATACATCAGTATATGAATGGTGAATTTAATGCTGAATTAAATTACTTCACTCAACTGGCCCCATCATTGGCACCGGACATCACTTCAGCTGTATCTGAAGGGTCTTTCGGCATGGATAAAGCAAGTCTCAGGGGACACCCAATTCAGGTCAAAATAGCTGAATATTTAAAAATATCTGAGCTCGAATCACTCGTTATGGATGAATGGACAGCCAATTATACCATTCAGAATTCAGTGATGACATTGAGAGATTTCAAATTAACCAGTGGAAACCTTGGGTTTGAGCTCAATGGGACACTGAACATGGTGACTGATCAGATTAATTATAACGTCACCTTATTGCTTCCTGAGCGATTTAAACGTGGTATTGCAACCGTTTTATCCGGCAGGGCTGCAGATGCCCTGCAGCTTGAAGATGGGCGGATGGCCATACCTCTTCGAATAACCGGCACCACTGCGTCACCGCAAGTCCGTCCCAATACTGAAGTGATTGAAAGAGTCATTGAAGATCGAATTCGGGACGGAGCAGGCGACGTGCTTCGAAGATTGTTTGGAGGGTGACGGTTTCGTATTATTCTGCCTACCCGAAATGCAGAATGTATACGTTTTATGAATAGTGATAACTTTTTTGTTTGGGACCCTGATCCAATTTTATTTTCTATTGGCGAATTTGCTCTGCCGATTCCTATTTCTATCTGGGGCCTGGTACTTTCCGGAATATTGATCTACTTCGGCCTTCAAAAAATTACCCCGCAAAAAACATCCAAAAATAGGGTTGATCCACCGGAATGGCAATTTTGGGGAGTCATTTTTGGAGCCTTTATTTTAGGCCAGTTACCCTTTTTGATCATCGATTCCCCATCCTTTGAAACCATTGGCCCTATAGAGCCAAGAGTTTACGGACTCCTTTTTGCATTTGCATTTATTGCAGGATATGGCGTTGGATTGAAACTCTATTTGGACGCGGGAAAACCACAGGAAGAGGCAGACCGTCTCTTAATTTATGTGCTCATTGCCACAGTTGTTGGGGCCAGATTGGGACATGTCTTCTTTTATGAAGCCGAATTTTATCTTCGAAATATACATCTGATTCCACAAGTATGGACGGGTGGACTCGCGAGTCATGGTGCTGCCATTGGGATTATTATAGCGATGTATCTGTATGCACGCAGAACAGCAGGTACTACCTTTTTCTGGGTCGCCGATCGTGTTGTCTTTTCCGCTGCAATTGGAGGTATTTTTATCAGGACCGGTAACTTTTTTAATTCTGAAATATTGGGTATGCAAACCGATCTCCCATGGGCCGTTATCTTTGCAAATGTGGACATGGTTCCGCGTCATCCATCCATGCTCTATGAAGCGTTGCTCTGTTTAATTGTACTTTCAGCTCTATTTTTCATTTACTATAAATATGATAAAAAACCACCGGAAGGATCTCTTTTTGGTGCATTTCTCATCATGCTTTTTTCAGGGCGGTTTTTCATTGAGTTCACTAAAGAAACACTGGCAGATTTCCTGACCGGAGCAACTTTTGATATGGGACAACTCCTCAGTATCCCATTTGTATTGATTGGAGTTTGGATTTTGTGGAAAAAAGTGAAATGGTAGACGATTCATTGATTAAACCGGGTTTCATGAGAAATTGAAGGGATCCTATTGAACGTTTCATTATGAAGAGTCGTTTAGCAAATAACCTAACTGCACGACATGAAATCAATACTATTTCTAATCTTACTGATCTTTTCATTTACCTCCACTGTTTATGCTCAGGAAAGAGTTGCAGACCCTGACCGGGCACGTTCTATTTTCGAAGAGATGGAAAATCGCCGGAACAGTATTAAAACTGAAAAAGCAGAATTACAGATGGTGATCACAGATTCAAGAGGGCGCACCCGAAATCGCACCCTTCAATCCTGGTCAGAAAATGATGGGGATGATTCTAAAAGTCTGATTCTGTTTTCAGCACCGGGCAATGTCCGTGGTACCGGTTTTTTGAGTATCGATGAAGATGGTAATCAAACACAAAGGTTGTTTCTTCCCTCGATTGGCAGAATTCAAACCATCAGCTCGGCCGAAAGAGGAGATCAATTTATGGGCAGTGATTTTACTTATGAAGATCTGGGCAGCCAAAACTCAGAAGACTATGAATTTGATTGGTTGGAAATCAACGATCAATTCTACACAATTCGCGCAACGGCGATAGATTCTGAACAGTACACTTCTATTGAGTTTGACATATTAAAAGAAACGTATTCCATAAAAACAGTCCGATATTTTAATCAAGCCAACCAAATAATCAAGAGATTGGAATCGGAACAATTTGAGCAATTATCAGAGAATCACTGGAGCCCATCCATCATGACCATGTTTGATCTGAGAGAAGATCGGAAAACTGAATTAACATGGAGTAATCGAGAAACGAATGTTCAAATTGAAGATTGGCGATTCACTGAACGTGGCTTACGAAGGGGACTGTAAAAACATCTCTTAGCTGCTATTTTATTAGAGAAATAAAATTTTTTTTCTCTGAGTCGTAAACTATATTAGTTTATTAGATCTATTATAGTGATCAAATCATCTCTGCAACTAATGTAGTCAAATACATGACATTCAATTCTTTAAATCAGTTTCCGGTTTTGCAATATACTACGCCCAAGAAATTATTATCCTTCTTACTGCTTGGATTTATCCTCTTTATACTGCTACCCTTCCATAATGCAACTGCACAGGAATTAAGTGAAAGAACTAAATGGTCTATTGGTTTTCATGCAGGAGTTCTATCAGGCAATCTTCCTACAATAACAGCGACAAATATCATCTCCTCCAGATTTAATGTAGAAAATGATTATTACTTTACTGCTGCTTTTAAAACAGGGTATTCTCTTTCAGAATATGAATCCTTATATCTCAATATTAGCAAAGGAGATTTTTCGTTGATTACAGATTATGATTTTTGGCCTGATGTTAGATTTGATAATCAGTTCTATACAGCAAACCTCTCCATTAAACTGGGATTACGGAGATTTTTGGAATCCCTGCCGAATCGATTGGATCCTTATGGATCTTTCGGACTGGGTTTAATGAGTAGTAATAATACCGTATCCTCTTTGGATTTAGAGGATACTGCTCAAGATGATTATTCAGACGTAACATCGAGTGATCTTTCCTACTTTTTCAATGCAGGCGTTGGACTGGACCTTTCAATAAGCTCAAGGGTATCTATTTTTCTTGAGTTTAACCAAAGTTTCATGAGTAGTGACATTATCGATAAAGATCTCGCCGGAGGTGTACTTCGGAATGATTTCATTCAAACTATTAACAACTGGTCAACCTATACAAGTGGGATCAGAATTAAATTTGGCAAAACAAAACCACAGCCACAACCTGAACCTTTTAGAGATGATTTTCAGATTGTTTCAACAATAAATGTTGACCAATTATCAGAATTGGACGACCAGGATAGTGATCCTGATAATGACACGGATGAGATTACAACTGAACCGGATTCATCGAATGTTGTTCGGGCCATTCCGGAACCCATACTTCCAGACTCTACTGTTGAGAATCAAACTACTGAAGAAATTGATGAAGCCGGTGATGAGGTCGATGAGAATGTAACTGAACCGGATTCTGTGACTGTTGTTCTGGCAACACCGGAACCTATACTGCCAGACTCTACCGTTGAGAGTCAAACCACTGAAGAAATTGATGAAGACGGTGATGAGGTCGATGAGAATACAACTGAGCCGGATTCAACTGAAACAGATATGACCATATCCGAATCTGTGAATGATGAAGACACGACTGATAACCAAGTCTCTGAAGAAATAACTGAAAGTGAAACTGTTGATCCTCAGGGAGATACAGATTCTGGCATGAATGAGTTAATTGAAAACAATGGGGATGAGATTATGTTTGCTACACAACCCCGATATGGCCTCACCGGCGTATCCGTTGAACAAATACCGGGCAGCTACACAATTAATCTTCACTCGTATACAAATCAGGATGATGCAAATAGTGTTATTGTTCAACTTGCTGCCGATGGTTACCGAGTTGTTACCCAAACCGCTAATGTAAATGGCATTGATTATTTCAGAGTTGGTGTTGGTCAATTTGAAAGCATAAGAGATGCGAGAGCAGCTACAGTAAATCTGCCGGAAGTCTATCGAAGAAATCATTTTATTATTCAGGTGAATTAAATTCCCTTAAAATCTGATTCTAATCTTCTCCAGAAGTATTTCAAACTCATCTCACTTCATAATTTTAATTTTATAACATTCATTTCAGAACCCAAATATGTCTTCCTGGTCTATAAAATCTATTCCCCCACACGATTGGTTTATCTGCCTGGATATTGATTCTTACTTCGATCATGAACATAATCCGGAAAAGATCTTCGAAGAGGGATTTACACGGCCTATTCCACTTAAAGACAGGGACGTGATACTCACTGTTTTTTTTAATGGAGACAGTGAAAAACCGGAATTTCATGTTGAAACACCTGAAAAGTTATCTAAAGACGAAATTCAACAAGCAAACTCTGTATTGGCCAGAATATTAGGTACAAATATCGATTTACGAACATTTTATGATCAGGCTTCCGGGGATCCCGTTTTGGCACCTAAAATGAATGAATTTTATGGGTTAAAACGGATGGCCAGGGCAAATCTCTTTGATGATATTGTAAATCGAATCATCCAGATGAGATTATCACATAAACCCACGGCCAAAAAAATGGTCTATAAAGTGCGGGAAACATATGGAACTCATTTAGAACACAGTGGGACACGAATTCCGGCCTGGCCTCGACCTATTCAGTTAGCCGCCGCCGATCCGGCTCAAATCAGAAAGCTGGGGCCAACCGTAAGAAAAGGTGAATATATTATTGGCCTTTCACATAGCATCCTCTCAAATGAAATCGATCCGGACTATTTGGATCATGATGCCGGCCCGCAAGAATTTTACGACAGAATATCCGGAGTCCGTGGAATCGGACCTACTTCAGCACAAGATTTAATGTTATTCAGAGAGCGAACGGATGCCGTTTTCCCAAGCACCACTCAAAAAGGTGAAGAAAAAGGGTTAAGAAAGTGGATTCTATTAAGTTATGGGATCGACCCAAACAACACTTCTGAGAAAAAATTTCAACAATGTATCAAGCATTGGAAAGGGTATGAGGCAGCGGCAATCGAGTTTTTATTTGTTAACTGGATGATCGAACAAAAAAAGAAAAAACAGTAATCATATCAAACGATGCTAAACCTTCTCTGAAAATCGGGGGAGTTCTTGCAATATTTCGCTGGTCATACGGTCCAAATCATAGTCGGGACTCCATTTCCAATCTCTTCTGGCCTCTTCATCACTGATACTGTCGGGCCAACTCGAAGCGATATCCTGCCTGTAATCCGGTTTATAAATAATTTTGAAATCGGGTATATTTTTCTGAATTGAACTTGCGATCTCACCGGGCGTAAAGCTGATTGCGGATACATTATAACTGCTTCGAATCGCAATCTTATCTTTAGGTGCCTCCATCAGCTCTACTGTCGCCTTCACGGCGTCACTCATATACATCATTGGCAGGGCACTATCTTCTTCCAGAAAACAGGTAAAGGCCTCACCGGCTACAGCTTTATGATATATATCTACAGCGTAATCTGTCGTCCCGCCTCCCGGCATAGATTTATAACCAATCAATCCCGGATATCGAATACTTCGAACATCTAAGCCAAATTTTTTATAGTAATAAGCGCACCACTGCTCACCGGCTAATTTTGTGATTCCATATACTGTAGTTGGATTACAGGCACTCTGCTGGGGCGTTCGCTTTTTTTGAGCATCCGGACCAAAAACAGCAATTGAACTCGGCCAAAATACTTTTTCAAGGGACTTTTTATTTGCCAAATTCAATGTGTTCAATAAACCCTCCATGTTCAGCTTCCATGCCAAGTCAATATTTTTCTCTGCATTCGCTGATAACAGGGCTGCCAAATGATAAATCTGAGTAATTTGATACCGATCAATGATTTCTTCATATCTATGGATATCCAATACATCCAATTTTTCAAAAGGCCCGGATTCTGTTCCCGGTGCGGGAACATTAATATCGGATCCAACAACATTTTCATTTCCAAAAATACGGCGAAGCTCTGCAGTCAATTCATTTCCCAATTGACCATTCGCCCCAGTTATTAAAATTTTACTCATCTGCCCGGTAATTTTCCGATTAATTCTAAACTTACTTTATCACACCCAACTCTTTGCCTACCACACTAAATGCTTCAATAGCCTTGTCCAAATGCTCTTTTTCATGAACAGCGGAGAGCTGAACCCTGATTCTCGCCTCCCCTTTCGGGACCACCGGATAATAAAATCCAATCACATAGATTCCCTTTTCAAGTAATTTCTCCGCAAAAAGTTGCGATGTTTTTGCATCATAGAGCATCACCGGCACAATCGCGTGTTCGCCCGGTTTGATATCAAAACCGGCAGCACTCATTTTTTTCCTGAAATAGTGTGTATTGGATTCTAATTTATCTCTTAGTTCAGTTGTTTCACTCAGCAACTTTAAAACCTCAATCGATGCTCCGGTAATTGATGGGGCCAATGTATTCGAAAACAAATACGGTCTCGAACGCTGGCGAAGCATATCAATAATCTCCTGATGAGCAGAGGTGAATCCGCCGGAAGCTCCACCGAGGGCTTTTCCAAGTGTTCCGGTGATGATATCCACCCGGCCCATCACATCTCTGTACTCATGTACGCCACGACCTGTTTTACCGACAAATCCGGTTGAGTGACACTCATCGATCATCACCAATGAATCATATTTATCTGCTAAATCACAGATTTTATCCAGCTGAGCAATCGTACCGTCCATTGAAAATACTCCATCGGTTGCAATTACCCGGGTTCTTGCACCGGATGCTTCCTTCAGTTTTTCTTCCAGATCCGCCATATCGTTATGCTTGTAAACATAGCGCTGAGCTTTACACAATCGTACACCATCAATAATGGATGCATGATTCAGTTGATCAGATATAATGGCATCCTCTTTTCCAAATAGCGGTTCAAAAACTCCGCCGTTGGCATCAAATGCAGCGGCGTATAGGATGGTATCCTCTGTACCCAAAAATTCCGACAGTTTGGATTCCAGTTCTTTATGAATCGTCTGTGTCCCGCAAATAAAACGAACGGACGACATTCCATAACCAAATCTGTCGATCGTCTTTTTGGCAGCTTCAATCACTCTCGGATGGGATGACAGACCCAAATAGTTATTTGCACAAAAGTTGATAACCTCATCCCCTTTTGTTGTTTTGATTACAGCACCCTGAGGTGTTGTGATGATTCGCTCTTCCTTATATAGCCCGTCTTTCTTGATTTGAGCCAACTCTTCACTCAAATCACTCTTTAATTTTGAATACATACACGTTTTATGAAATGAACTCTTTAATCACGCAAAAAATACAAAAAAACTGACAGAGTTGGATTGTAGAATCTTCTTTCAAATTAGAAAATATCACTCAGTTACAGATCTTCTGTATACCGGAAAATTCTAATACCCTGCAGCCTGGCCATCTTTTCGATGATCGGATCCCCCATAATAAAATACCCCATCAAACAGAATCCCCTGAAAACCTCCAAACCGCTCAAAGCCATACATCACATCATGACCCTTTACCATTAAATTCCGAACGGTTTCATACGAGAAACCTGACTCCAATTCTACAGCACCACCGTGTCGAATTCTCGGAGCATCACTCGCCTCCTGAATATTCATACCAAAATCGATCAGATTCATCACGATCTGAACATGGCCTTGCGGCTGCATATCCCCACCGGTGAGGCCAAAACTCGCATAGGGTTTTCCATCTTTGGTGATAAACGCAGGTATAATCGTATGAAAAGGCCTTTTCCCGGCTTCGAAACTGTTCACATGACCCTCTTCAAGGGTAAATCCACTTCCTCGGTTTTGAAGGACAAATCCAAGGCCCGGTGGTGCGATCAGTGACCCAAATAACCACGAATTGCTCTGAATCAGCGACACGATATTCCCCTCTTTATCAGCTACCGTCAGATAAATCGTATGTGCTTCTGTATCCAAACCCGGCCCATACTCCTGTGACCAATCATCCCGTATTAATTCTCTGCGCTCATCCGCATACTCTTTTGAAAGAAGTGTTTCAATTGGCAAATCATTGAATTCAGGATCTCCATAGTACGTTCTAAGATCAGCATAAGCCAGTTTTTTGGCTTCTGTGAAATAGTGTACATGTTCAGGGCTGCCAAAACCATACTCAGATAACTCAACTCCCTCCAGAATGTTAAGCATCTGTAAAACAGACATTCCTTGTGTAGGAGGTGGAATTTGCCAAACATCATACCCTCTGTAGTTCGTCGAGAGCGGTTCTACCCATTCTGAACTATGATTTGCAAAATCTTCCAAAGTTAGGCGGCTGCCCAGTGATTGTAGATGATTGACCATGGCTTCACCGACTTCACCCTCATAAAAAACATCTCTCCCACCTTCAGCCAGTTTTTCAAGGGTATTTGCAAGATCAGGATTCCTGAACAATTCTCCTTTCACGGGAAATCGTCCATCTTTCATGTAGAGTGAGCTGAAATACTCTAAATCACCCCACTCAAAATCATCCGGAAGGCCATATGATTGTATCAGGTCGCGATCCAGATAAACCTGAATATCTGCTGATTCTGCGTGGGTTGCGATACCCTCCCTGGCATAATCTATCGTAGGTTTCAACAGCTCTGCAAAATCAAGAATTCCAAATCTTTCGTGCATTTGATACCATCCATCCACAGCACCCGGCACCGTAACTGCGTGCGGACTCGATGCATGGATATGACTCATTCCCATTGAGATCAAATCATCCCGCGACAGGGACTGAGCCGACTTTCCGCTTGCATTCAGGCCATATAATTTTTGATCTTCTGCACTCCAAATAATGGCAAACAGATCACCACCCATTCCATTCATATGGGGATCTGAAAGACCCAAAAACACATTTGCTGCTATCGCTGCATCAACCGCACTGCCCCCTTTTTTTAATACTTCCACAGCAATCTGACTCGCGAGCGGATGATTTGTGGCAGCCATGCCATTTTTAGCAATCACCTCAGAACGCGTCGAAAAAGGTTCTCCGGATAGCCGGTCCTGAGCCTGAGATGTGCAAATGGATAGAATTAACAGTGAAGTAAGTAATATGATAAATCTAATCATTAAAACCGTTTTTATGTTTGATTAAGATGAAAATTGCAACCATCGGTTACATGTTGAAAATTGTGTCCATTCTGTCGGATACAAACTCTTGCAGCCATTTTTCATGATTTAAATCCGGATCACGATACGCCGGTTCTGCAATTCCGTATTCCCCACTGTATCCGATATCACGAAGGGCTTGCATAATCTCCCCCCAGGGGCTATCCCCTTCCAGATAATTTACCCTAAATCCTGCCCATGGCCCCTCCTCATTCCGCTTCTGCATGCTGTACTCTTTGATATGAACCATTGCAATTCGTTTTCCTAAAATCCGTATCCACTGCTGAGGGAATCCATAGGTCATGATATTACCGACATCCATATACCATCCTACATTTTCTGATTCAAAATCATCAACATATCCGGCTGCTTCCATCGGACTCAGTAAAAATTGATTCCACACATTTTCTATTGCGATGGTAACACCCAGTTCCTCAGCCAGTGGAATCACTTTCCGAATTTCATCCTGAGACCTGCGATAGGCGTCTTCATAAGAAACCGACTCATTAACCACTCCGGGAACCAAAAGCACACAGCTTGCACCATACGTGTCTGCATCTTCCAGTGCAGTAATTAATCCATTGACCCCTGTTTGGCGCACCCGTTCATCAGGACTGGAGAGCGGATTACTCCAATGGGTTGCTACAACAATACTGGGGATCTCCAAACCGGTTGCATCCTTGGCTTCAAGTATTTCGCTTCGATCCAGGCCACTATTAGGTTCCACTCCATGAAATCCCGCATTACGCAACATTGAAAACTGTTCTAATATGGGGTAACCCTCTCTATTAGGAAAAGTACCCAACATATATCCCTTTTTAAGGTTTGAGGGATTCCCTCTTGAATGATTCGCCCCAACACTTTTCCCGGTATTCAATAATGTTGAACCTATCGCTAACCCTGCAAAACCTGAACTGCTTTTTTTTATAAACTCTCTTCTTTTCATATATCACCCCAAATTTCTGATTTGAACAGCCATTTAAATGAGTAAATAAGTCTAATACATTTCGTATGAATATAAAAAGTCTCCGACAAATAGTCTTACAAGAGAATTTCAATGAACCTTTGAAGGGATACATTTTAAAAGTTCTCAAAGCAATACTACAATGCTGCAGATCCAGGCTATAACATTTTATCAGCTATTCTAAAACAGTCTTACAAATTGGCCAAAATGCCTTCGTTATTTGAAAACTACATCAGAAGTTATTTCGATTTTTTATTGAATACACTGTCAAGAGAATATTTGCCGGCACCGGTGAAAAACAGTGTAATGAACATAACCAGAAAAAGAAGCCCTTTCTCTTTGTCTCCAAAAGGATCATCGGCATGTGCTACAAATGCTATAACTGCCATATTAATAATCAGAGGAATAAGTGCTACGCGTGTCCATAAGCCTATCAATACAAAAAAAGCACAGATTGCTTCAGCAAACGTTACTAATAATAGTGACGCTACAGGACCTATTCCCAATGGATCCCCAAATCCGAAGTTGCCATCCAGAATTCTCATTAGTTTTGGTATACCATGTGTCATAATAAGACATGCTGCTCCTATTCGCAGTAGAAGAATTGCGACACTTGGGCTGATAATTTCATCTAATTTGCTCGAATTTAATTTCTTAAATATGCTCATTTCGGGGGTTTTTATGGTTTAAACTGTCATTTTATTGAATTTTCAAAGTAAGTTAAATTTCCCTCAGGCTTGAATACTGTTAACTATTTTTACATTTGATTTTAATTCAAGGGTGATTCGACAAGAAAAATGAGCATGGTCAAAAAAAAACTCTCCCGCTATTCATTTGCAGGAGAGTTTCAAATATCCCCGGATTGGATACCTTCAGAAAAATCTCAGCATCCGTTGATCAGCTAAAATCTATATTTCATAGACTCCCGGTACCGGTACCGGATAATTGCCATTCTCATCCGGCATAACCGGTGGATTTACATCCCAATCCAGATCGTCGGGTACCAGTATTTTTTCAGAATTCATGGCATCTTCCCAGGTTATTACTTGTCCGGAATATGTGGCCATTCGACCCATGATTGCTGACATTGTAGCTTTTGCTCCAATTTCAGTGTCATCCACTCTGTTTCCATTTCGAATTGCGGCAAAAAGAACATCATGTTCTACTTGATATGGATTCGGATCGTTCATAGCGTTATGAACATAGAGCTCATTCCCCGACCAATCGGTCATGACACCACCGCCGGCATGTACTTCACCCTCTGCAAACTGGAAAAACTCATCTACTCTTCGGAACGTATTCGGAATATGCCTGCACTGACTTGCGATCACCTGACCTTCCGGGTACGTAAACTCTACAAAGTGATGATCAAAAATCTGCCCGTGATCCTTCCCGGTACGCACTTCCCGTCCACCCATACCTTGAGCTGATATCGGATAGGCATCGATAAACCAGTTTGCAACATCGATGTTATGAATATGTTGCTCAACAATGTGATCACCGCACAACCAGTTGAAGTAGTACCAGTTTCTCATCTGATACTCCATCTCATTCTGATCCGGCTGACGCTCTTTTACCCAAACCCCGCCATCATTCCAATACACTTGTCCGGATATCAATTTACCTAACGCATTATCTCTAACTCTTTTAACCATTTCCAGATAGATCTCCTGATAGCGCCGCTGGAGGCCAACCACAACATTTAAATTTTTCTCTTTTGCCAATCTGCCTGTTTCCAAAACGCTTCTGATTCCCGGTGCATCGGTAGCCACAGGTTTTTCCATAAATACATGTTTTCCTGCTTCAATAGCTGCTTCAAAATGTTTTGGCCGAAATGCAGGGGGTGTCGTCAAAATGACGACATCCGCTTCTGCAATTGCATCTTTATACGAATTAAAACCCACAAATTTTCTCTCTTCCGGCACATCTAATCTGTCGGAATCACCCCATCTGTTCTGTAAATTGCTATAACATTCATCGAGCCGATCTCTGAAGGCATCGGCCATTGCCACTAATTGTACTCCTTCATCAGCAATCAATGCTTGATTTGCAGCCCCTGAGCCTCGTCCGCCACACCCTACTAACGCAACCTTAAGCGTGTCACTCCCTGCCGCGTATGCTGTTGATCCAATTGGAAGCGATCCTAAAAGCAATCCTCCACCTGCCGTGTATGCTGAATTTTTCACAAACTGTCGTCTTGATAGTGATCCGTTAAATAGTTTATCTGTTTTTTTCATGGTCGTTTTGATTAAAATGTATTAGATGCTTTGGCAACTTATCGCTAAGCATAATGAACCCATCCTCTTAGTTACTATCTCTATCTATCTATTATAGAGAACACTGATCACTTTTTCTACTATAGATTTTAATATATAAATCCGCAGCAGGGATTCGGTGGGTTTTAAACATAAAAAAAGCCTCTCCCCGATTGAGGGAGAGGCTAATTTATTTCAGTCTAAAGCTGAATAATCGGATGGACAGTGGCTTACATCATGCCGCCCATGCCACCCATTCCGCCCATTCCGCCGGGCATTCCGCCTGGCATTCCACCGCCATCGTTGTCATCATCTTTGGATGGTTTATCAACAACAACAGCCTCAGTAGTCAGCATCAATCCGGCAACAGATGCCGCATTTTCAAGTGCTGTTCTGGCTACTTTGGTTGGGTCGATTACACCGGCTTTAATCAGATCTTCGTACACTTCTGTACGTGCATTGTAACCGAAAGCACCTTTTCCTTCCAATACTTTCTGAACCACTATGGATCCTTCAGCACCGGCGTTGTTTGCAATCGCTCTCAATGGAGATTCCAGTGCACGTTTAATAATATTGAAGCCTACCTGAACATCGCCATTATCTGCTTTCAGCTTGTCAAACACATGCAGTGTTCTCAGGAATGCAACACCGCCACCGGGTACAATTCCTTCTTCAACAGCAGCTCGGGTTGCATGAAGTGCATCCTCAACTCTGGCTTTTTTCTCTTTCATCTCAACTTCAGATGCAGCGCCAATGTAGAGAACAGCAACACCACCACTCAATTTCGCCAAACGCTCTTGCAGCTTCTCGCGATCATAGTCGGATGTGGTATTTTCAATCTGTGTTTTAATCTGGTTCACCCGAGCCTTGATATCATTCTCTTTCCCTTTTCCGCCAACAACAATCGTGGTATCTTTATCGATATTGATTCGATCGGCAGTTCCAAGGAAATCCAATGTTGCATTTTCAAGCTTGTATCCACGCTCTTCACTGATAACAGTACCGCCTGTTAAGATGGCGATATCTTCAAGCATCGCTTTTCTTCTGTCACCGAAACCGGGAGCTTTTACAGCTGCGATTTTCAATGATCCACGAAGTTTATTCACTACCAATGTAGCCAATGCTTCGCCTTCAACATCTTCAGCAATAATCAAAAGAGGTTTGCCGGATTGTACCACTTTCTCCAGAATTGGAAGCAGGTCTTTCATGTTTGAAATCTTCTTGTCAAAGATCAAAATGTAAGGCTCATCCATTTCCGTAGTCATGGTATCGCTGTTCGTCACAAAGTATGGTGACAAATAACCGCGATCAAACTGCATCCCTTCTACGGTATCAAGATAACTTTCAGTACCTTTTGCTTCTTCAACAGTGATTACACCATCTTTGCCAACTTTTTCCATCGCTTCAGCGATAAAGTTGCCAATCTCTTCGTCACCATTCGCTGAGATCGTACCGACCTGACGAATACTGTCGAGACTGTCACCTACCGGCTGGCTCTGTTCTTTCAAAGCTTTGACAACTTCAATAACTGCCTTGTCAATCCCGCTTTTAAGATCCATCGGATTTGCACCCGCCGTTACGTTTTTCATACCGGTCTGGATGATGGATTGCGCAAGTACAGTTGCAGTCGTTGTTCCATCACCGGCCAAATCGTTGGTTCTGGAAGCGACTTCACGAACCATCTGAGCGCCCATGTTTTCAACTTTATCGGAGAGTTCAATCTCCTTGGCAACGGTAACACCATCTTTAGTAACTGTAGGAGCGCCGAATGATTTTTCAATGACCACATTCCGACCACGTGGGCCTAATGTAACTTTTACTGCATTGGCCAATTTATCAACGCCTCTTTTTAACGCGTCGCGTGCCTCTGCATCATAATGAACTAATTTTGCTGACATAATTTATTTTTTATTTAGTTAGTATTAAAATGTTTGGTTTTCAAAAATGTCCTTAAGAGACGATTCCTAAAATGTCGGATTCTCTCATGATCAAATACTCTTCACCATCCAGTGTAACTTCCGTTCCTGAATACTTTCCATAGAGTACTTTGTCGCCTTTCTTTACAGACATATCAATTTTGTTTCCATTTTCAACTTTTCCGGGACCTGCTGCCACGATGGTACCGCTCTGTGGTTTTTCTTTAGCAGTATCCGGAATGATAATTCCTGAACTTGTTTTTTCTTCAGCTTCAACCGGTTTTACCAAAACACGATCGCTTAATGGTTTAATACTCGCCATATTTATGACTCCTTAGTTTATGGTTTTTGTTTTATGTTAAATTCTTGTGACACCTTTGATACTTATGCCCCATTTGTTACCATAAGAAGCAAAACCCGTACCAAAAATAAATCTATGGCAAATCAGCCTGATTTAATCGAAAATTAGAAGCCTTTTAGATGAATCCACCCCTATCTTGACGGATTTTCAGCTAAATGTGCCAAGTTGTTCAAGACGTGCTGTCAACTTTTCATACATCTCCGGAGAAAATGCCTCTGCCCTTAACGTAAAATCAAATTCCTCTTCCGGCAGATCGCTATTTAATCTCTTTAATGCATTGCTTAGTTTTTTTCTTCTCTGGTTAAACGCCATTCTCACTACTTTTTTTAGATTGATGTCCGAACAGGCTAAATCCGGTTTATCAAATATGAACTTCACTACAGAACTCTCAACAGATGGGGGCGGAACAAATACTGTCGGCGGAACATCGAACAATATTTCCGGCCGACTCATTAACTGACACTGCACACTCAATATTCCATACACTTTCGAACCTGAATCTGCTACAATTCGATCCGCTACCTCTTTTTGCATCATCAACAGTGCTGTACTTATATGACTCCTCTGTTCCATGATCGAAAATAGAATCTGACTCGTGATATAGTAGGGCAGGTTTCCGATTACATGGATGGTTTTGTCACTTTTTAATATCTCTGTCCAATCATATTTAAGTATATCTTTATTTACGATGTCCAGCGCCGGATATTTAGCAGATAACAACTCTACCATTCGTTGATCAATCTCTATCACAGTTAAGTTCCTGAACCTTTCAACCAGATAATCGGTCAGCGCTCCCGCACCCGGGCCAATCTCAATCACATGATCCTCCGGTTGAGCATCAATACTGTCCACAATCTTCCGGATCATATTCCCATCTTTTAGAAAGTGTTGTCCAAGACTTTTTTTTGTACGCAGATGTTCGCCCATAAAAAATAGGTTCAGTTTTATTACATTTAACAGATAAGGTTACTTCACACTGTAAATTCCTCTCCCCCGGTGAGGTTACAAGAGAAAATACAATCTTATATCACCACTTGATAACTTAAACTTCTCTCTCATATATATGGATCTGAGCCCTTTTGACACTGAGCAGATAGGAATCAAAACGCTTGAAAAAAGTCTGATCAAAACAAAATCGGAGCGTTCACTGAAAATCGGTCTCCCTAAAGAGACATCCAATGACGAAAGAAGAATATCCCTCACACCGGGCGGAGTATCGATTTTAGCAGCAAACGGTCATGAAATATTGGTTGAAAAAAATGCCGGAATAAACGCACACTTTTCTGATAAAGAGTATCAGGAAGCAGGGGCTACGATATCATATAGCGCTGAAGAACTCTTCTCACAGTCCGAAATGATCGTAAAAGTAGCACCCCCTACACATAAAGAGTTACAATGGATGCAGCCAAATCAGATTTTGTTGTCTGCACTGCACCTGGGGCACACCACAAAGGAGTTTATTCATACCATCCTTGAAAAGGGTATTTGTGGCATTGGCTATGAATTTATAAAAAGTGAAGATAGTGAATTTCCAATTGTTCGAATGATGCATGAAATTACAGGATCAATGTCTGTGCAGATCGCTTCACATTATTTGGAAAACAGTAGTAACGGCCAGGGCATTATGCTGGGCGGAATATCAGGGATTCCTCCCGCTACAGTGGCTATACTGGGTGCTGGAATCACCGGTGAATACGCTGCAAGAACTGCTTTAGGATATGGGGCACAGGTTTTTGTGATGGATAATGATCTCGCCATGCTTCGAAGACTTGAAAATGCCCTGGATCGCAGAATTATTACCGCAACTGCAAATCATCAATACCTCTCTACAGCAATGGAATTCGCTGATGTTGTAATCGGTGCTGCCATGACAGAGGGTGAGCGCGCCCCCTGTTGGGTCACAGACCCCATGGTCCAATCCATGAAACCCGGCAGTGTTATTGTTGATACAGTAATTGATCAGGGAGGATGTATTTCAACAAGTGTACCCACAACACACTCAAACCCGATTTTCAAAAAGTATGATGTTGTACATTACTGTGTGCCAAACATCCCTTCAAATGTAGCCAGAACCGCGACACACGCTCTCAGCAATGTCATCGTCCCATATCTGGTCGATCTTGGAGAAGCCGGGGGAATTGAAGGGTGCCTTTGGAAAAATACAGCCCTTAGAAACGGAGCCTATACATATAAAAAGAATTTGACGAAAAAGAGCCTGGCGAATCAATTTGATATGCCTTTTAGAGATATTGAGGTTTTGATAGCCAGTCAGATTTAAAACAGAAAGTTGCGCCCAAAACTGAATTTTAATAGCTACTGACTCAACTCAAGTCAAGCAGAAATGAATCCAAAATCGGAACTTACCGAAAGCAATTACAAACGTATTGCGATCATAAATTGGGCACTCTCCGTACCCCTTCTGCTGATTTTTGCCTGGCCCTATTTCTTCCTAAGTGAACTGCTCTTTATCAATAAAATGCTCTCCTTTCCGGGATCCATTCTATTTGGACTACCGTTTATGCTGACCATTCTCCACGGTCATGTCACGATGGCATTGGGAGCTGCTCACCGGCATCACTACTACAGCTGGCTATCAGATTACCCCCTTTCATATGGTCTTCTCTTTCACTTTGTAATTATCAGTACCCGATTTAGATTAATCCTCTTCTTCTTAAGCATGATCATCATATTGATCGGGTACTACATTTCATGAGAACATTCCCAATCCATTGTACCCTTTCAATTTTACTGACAATTAATAGGACTCCCCATCCATAATTTCATCAACAACGGCCGGATCTAACAGTGTTGACGTATCTCCCACATTCTCCAAGTCATTTGCAGCAATCTTTCTTAGAATACGGCGCATAATTTTACCGGATCTTGTTTTCGGCAATCCCGGTACGATCTGAATCTTATCCGGCTTGGCAATCGGACCAATAATTTTTGTAACCAGATCGTGAATCTCTTTTTTAAATGCTTTCGGATCGTCAGGAATCTTTTCACATATCATGAATGCAAAAATCCCCTGCCCTTTAATCTCATGCGGATATCCGACGATGGCTGTCTCAACTACATTCGGATGTTCATCCACTGCATTTTCAATTTCGGCAGTTCCCAGTCTGTGACCCGATACATTCAACACATCATCAACCCTGCCGGTTATTCGATAATACCCATCTGCATCGCGCCGGCAGCCGTCACCGGTAAAGTAATACCCTTTATAACTGCTCATATAAGTTTGCAAATAGCGATCGTGATCTCCCCAGATTGTCCGCGCAATTCCCGGCCACGGATACTTGATACAGAGATTTCCATTCACACCGTTGCCCTCAATTTCTTTCCCTTTTTCATCCATCAATACCGGCTTGATCCCGGGCAGTGGCAAGGTTGCAAATCCGGGTTTTGTGGGAGTCACACCTGCCAGTGGGGATATCATAATGCCCCCTGTTTCCGTTTGCCACCATGTGTCTACAATCGGGCATTTGCCCCCTCCAACGTGATCATTATACCAATGCCACGCCTCTTCATTGATCGGTTCACCCACACTGCCAAGCACTTTGAGAGAACTCAGATCATATTTTTGTACATAATTCAAATCGTAACTCATCAGGGCCCGGATGGCAGTCGGAGCTGTATAAAAATGAGTTACTTTATACTTCTCAACAACTTCCCAGAGTCGGCCCGCATCCGGATAGACCGGCGTTCCCTCAAAAATAATCCCGGTTGCACCGCTAAAGAGGGGGCCATAAATGATATAGGAGTGACCCGTTATCCAGCCGGCATCCGCTGTGCACCAATAGATATCCTCTTCCGATACCTGAAATACATTTCTAAATGTATAACTGGTATAAACCATATAGCCGCCACAGGTATGAAGAACTCCCTTCGGCTTACCGGTCGAGCCGGATGTGTAAAGAATAAAAAGAGGATCTTCAGCGTCCATCTCTACCGCTTTATGCTCTTTTGGAGCATTTCGAATCAAATTATGCCACCACTCATCACGCCCCTCAATCCAATCAATATCCCGATTCGTTCTCTGGCAAACGATTACACTTTTTACCGATGGACAAGATTCCAGCGCTTCATCAGAAATATCTTTTAACGGCACATGCTTATCACCTCTGCGCAATCCATCATTGGTAATCAGCATTTTGGCATCACAATCCTGTATGCGCTCGGCCAGTGCCTGAGCCGAGAAACCCGCAAAAACGATCGAGTGAACCGCACCGATTCTGGCACATGCCAGTGCAGTGATAATCAACTCGGGAGTCATTGCCATATAGATACAGACCCGATCCCCCTTTTTTACTCCTTTGCTCTCAAGAACATTGGAAAAGCGACAAACATCTTCGTGGAGTTGCCGATATGTGATCGTTCGTCTAAAACTATCCGGGTGATTGGGTTCAAAAATAAAAGCTGTCTTATTCCCAATAGTGTTCAAATGTCGATCCAGCGCATTTTCGACAATGTTCAGCTTGCCGCCTTCAAACCATTTGATGTCTCCCTTTTCAAACCCGCCTGAGTGAACTTTATCCCAACTTTTTCGCCAGTAAAACGTGCCCGCTTCATGTTCCCAAAATTTCAGCCGATCTTTTTCACTCTGGTCATAGATCTGATTGTACTCTTCAAATGATTTTATATTTAGCCACATACAATTTTGTGTTTATTTTATAATCTGATTATGGTAGTCCCTATGTTGTCGCTTTTTTGGGCAATTTTCAAGTCAATTCTGATAATAAACTTAAAAAAACTGCCAATAGAGTAGAGCCTTCTACGTTCACCACTCACCTCTAACTTCCATAAGAACCCACCCATCTGGATCAATTTCCACATCTACCTCTTCCGAAATTTCTAAAGCTATTCTTCCCTCACTATTCGGGCTGAAGGTAACCACTTCACGATCTATTCTTATCTGAATTGGCATCGGAAAGGAAACTTCCTCAGGCACTTCCCATTGCAGTGTCATCAATCCATCCATTCGATTTAGATGAAGTTTTGGCAGAGCCGGCTGCCTCAGATACACCTCAAATACCCAGTCTAAATTCATCCCGGTAATCTGCTCTGTTAAATTCAAAAAATCATCTGTTGTAGCAAATCTCATATGACTGCCATCTGTCACCATCTCCATCTCAGGGTCAGGATATGCAAACCTCCTCAGTGCAAGTAAGAAGTGTTCATCTCCTATCAGATACCGCAGTGTATGTAAAAACATCGCTCCTTTAAAGTAAATATCACCCCCTCTGTTTCCCTGAGTGATATCTAAAGAACTCATTGTTTTACGCGGGGCAACTTCCACCGTTGCATTCTGTGATATCCTCTGCCTGAAATGATCGATCAATAATCGGTACGACTCCATTCCACCCAGATGCTCCGCATAGAGTGCCTGCATATAGGTTCCAAATCCTTCATGGATCCAAAAATCCCTCCAGTCATATACCGTCACCAAGTTACCAAACCACTCATGTGCTATTTCATGATGATGCAGATCATCAAACCCAATCGACTGACCAAACAGATTATCATTTGAAAAATCCGCCCCGTATGCAATGATCGATTGATGCTCCATCCCCAGGTAGGGGGAATGGGCGACACCATACTTATCAGCCCGAAATGGATAGGGTCCGACAATCTCTTCCATATGGCGTAACTGCTCTGCAAACTGTGGAAAGAGTTCTTGTCCCTGCTCCATATACTCCGGTAATATCCAGAAAATGATCTCCATTTCATCTCCGGCGGTGCTGGTGTATCTGTCTGTTATGGTTTCATAGGGAGCTGCATTCAGGGTGATGTTGTAATTGCTGATCGGTGTAGAGACAAACCAGTTCCACGTTTTCCACCCCTCTTCTTCCATTGAACTGCCCCGTAATCGACCATTCGACGCCACAACCAGATCCTCAGGCATCGTGATATTTACAGCCACCGAGTCGGCACGATCTGACGGATGATCCTTATTCGGCCACCAAACCCATGATCCGGTTGTTTGAGCTGCTACACCGACCCATGGATCACCTGAAGGGGTTCGCGACCAGACCATCCCCCCATTCCATGGAGGCCGGGGCGCCACCCGGGGCGTTCCGGAATAGTTAATTCGGATCACTTCCCGGTTTCCCGGCTGGAGAGTCTGTTTAAAATCGACCCGGAATTTATGCGTAGTGTCACTTCGTTGAAATGACAATGCTTCAAAAACTTCTGCTTCAGTTGATGCTTCCTGATAATCAGGGTGAACTGTTCGGGTAATATCATGAATTGTTAATCCGGGGTCCAAAGCCAGTTCAATTTGATTGGTTGGCTGGACTACATGAAAATAAACATCAACACTCCCTCCAACGGTACTATCTGCCGGATTTACTTTTAGATTTAAATCATAATAATGAACATTGAATGAAGACAACTCCGGAGTCAGTTCTCCGCCCGATTCAAATACCATAGAACTCTGAGCATGTAATGCAACAGAACAGGCTGATATTAAACTTATCATTAATAAATTACTTACAATCTTAACCATCAATTTATTCTTTGTTATTAAAATTTGAGTTATCGACTCTTCTGTTTGATAGACCAGGTAATTTCAAATCGTGCAACCAAGTCCCCATCCCTGTCTCTTCCAACTGCTTCAGTTTTCACGGTTTCACCATCCCCGCCAATTTTTGCCCGTTCCACTGTTTCAAATATTTTTTGAACATCTTTACATACAAACGTCGTCACGTTCGTTGCTTTTTTTACATAATTTCCTCTGATATCTGAAACCAGCATCGAAAATCCGGGTTTTTCTTTATGAATCGCCATCATACACAGCAGCCCGGTACTCATCTCGGCAGCCATTGCTAAACACGCAAAATAAGTACTTCTAAACGGATTTTGTGAAAACCATTTGAACGGTACCGTCACGGCACACTGATCATAATTGAGTTCTGCGACTCGTACCCCCGAAAACCACGCCGCCGGCAGTTTCACAAGCGTATAAAAGTTGAATTTATAACTCAACACCAATTTCCGAAATTGTTCGGTCTGCTCCGTTTTAAAGATTTTTTCCTGCACTTTTTTCCTAAAAATTTCTGCCATTTATTAAAAATCGTCCTATCGATAATACTAAAATTCAATCAACATTCATCAATCGATCC
>TARA_R100001143_G_scaffold61586_1_pt1 | contig 87120 bp, 82 predicted proteins | sample TARA_R100001143 | Tara Oceans TARA_R100001143 (sample SAMEA2621300) | marine metagenome | biome: marine biome (ENVO:00000447); feature: mesopelagic zone (ENVO:00000213); material: "saline water (ENVO:00002010), including plankton (ENVO:xxxxxxxx)" | depth 800 m | reverse complement strand
ACGGGAAGGTCACCCTTCGAGACGCTGCGCTCCTCAGGGTGAGGGCGCGTTTGTCTCGATATACCGTCATCCCGGACGCTCAGGACTGGCGTATGGCCAGGAATTCTGCTTTCAGCGCGTTCGTATGTTGTCCGATCCCTGGCACAGCGCCGAACCGGTCAGTCTGGCCCGGCCAGGCTGCGGGTGGGGCGATCAGGTCCAGGCTGTTTCCATCGGGCAGGGGGACTGAGCGATGGCGCAATTGTGGGTGGGCGGCCAGACCTGCCATGTCATTCAGCATGCCATAGGCAATGGCGGCCTGGGTCAGGCGTTGCGCAATGTCAACCGCCGGGGCGGCAGTGAAAACCGCGCCAATTTCAGCATTCAGGGCGACCCGGTTGGCAACCCGGGCATCATTTGCACAAAACCGTTCATCCTGGGCCAGTTCAGGCTTTAGCAGGACCTGTGCGCATAGGCGCTGCCATTCGCGCTCATTTTGGATGGAAAATAGGATAGGGATGCCATCGCCGCAGGGATAAGCCCCGTAGGGCGCGATGGTCGGGTGGTTCAATCCGACCCGGCCGGGCGTGATCCCGCCATAGACATGCTGCAAATAAGGGACCGTCATCCAGTCGGCCATGCCGCCGAACAGGGAAACCTCAATCCTGCGTCCCACCCCAGTGCGCCCGCGCAGGATCAGGGCTTCCAGGATTGCCTGATAGGCATACATGCCACAGGCAATGTCGCAGACAGAGACCCCAACCCGTCCAGGTGAGTCCGGCGTGCCTGTGACGGAACACAGGCCGGTTTCCGCCTGTACCAACAGGTCATAGGCCTTCATGTCGCGATAGGGGCCGGTTTCTCCATAGCCGGAGATATCGACACATATCAATTCTGGCCGCTGCTGGCACAAGGTCTTGGACCCGATCCCCAACCGGTCGGTCGCGCCGGGGGCCAGATTCTGGATCACGATATCCGCCTGTGCAATCATGGCCTTCAAGAGGGCAAGGTCATCGTCATCCTTGAGATTCAGCGCAACGGATTCTTTGCCCCGGTTCAGCCAGACGAAATAGCTGCTGTGTCCCTTGGCCAGGTGATCATAGTTGCGGGCGAAATCTCCTTCGGGGCGCTCTACCTTGATCACCCGCGCGCCGGCATCGGCCAGGCGAGAGGTGCAGTAGGGCGCGGCAACGGCCTGTTCAATGGCGACGACCAGAAGCCCATCCAGGGCATTTGGGGGAGCTTGGGTCATGCCGCGTCAGACCGTGCTTTCGCTTGTTCCAGGGCGTCTTGTGCCTGCAGCCAGGCATCTTCCGTCTTGGCAATGGCGCGGTCCAGGTCTGATGCCATGCGCGTCAGATCCCCCAGTTTTGTGGCATTGCCATTATACAAGGCAGGGTCTGCCAATTTGATATCGATATCGGCGCGCGCCCGGGTCAGCTTTTCCATCTGTGCTTCCAGACCTTCTGCGGCCTTCTTCAGGGGGGCCAGTTTTGCGCGGGCATCGGCCTTGCTGCGGCGATCTGCCTTGCGTTCCTCCATCATTGCGATGCCCTGTGTTTGCTTCGCTGGCGGGGCTTGCTTTACGCGGGGGACCGGTTTTGGCGCGTTCTGTTCAACCGGCGCTGCATCCGTGTCCAGATCATTTCCAGGAGGGTCGACAGGAATGGGATCAGGGCTCTTCTTGGCAGCCTTGGCGGGCTTCTTACTGTCTTCGCGCCGCTGGTCCAGCAGGAACTTACGGTAATCGCTGACATCCCCATCAAAGGGCGTGACGGTGCCCGCATCCACCAGCAATAACCGGTCTGCGGTTGCTTCGATCAGGTGCATATCGTGGCTGACCACGATCACGGCCCCTTCGTAATCGGCCAAAGCCTGAATCAGGGCCTGTCTGGAATCAATGTCCAAATGGTTGGTCGGTTCGTCCAGCAACAGCAATTGCGGGCGGCGGCGACAAATCACCGCCAGGGCCACACGGGCTTTTTCGCCACCCGATAATTTGCCGATCTTGGTATCTGCCTTGGTCTTGGTAAAGCCGAAGCGGCCCAGATGGGTACGCAGCTTTAAATCCGTGACCATGGGTTCCAGGGCCTGCAACTCCTCAACAGGCGTATGATCGGGGTTCAGCTCTTCCATCTGGTTCTGGGCGAAATAGCCAACTTCCAGCTTGGAGGATCGCCGTAAACTGCCTGATGCGACTTTCAACCTGTCAGACAACAGGCGCAATAAGGTGGTTTTCCCGTTGCCATTCGCCCCCAACAGGCCAATGCGGTCATCCATATCAATGCGCAGGTTTAATTTGCGCAGGATCGGCTTTTCCGGTGTATAGCCCGCCGTGACATCTTCCAGCGTGATCATTGGTGGGGGCAGGATATCAGGCTTGGGCAGCACGAACTGGATGCTGGGATCATCCGTAACGCTGGCAATAGGCTCCATCCGCTCCAGCATTTTGAGCCGCGATTGGGCCTGGCGGGCTTTTGAGGCCTTATAGCGAAAGCGATCCACGAAAGACTGGATGTGGCGGCGCTGCTCCTGCTGTTTGGCAAACAGGGCCGATTGATGCGCTTGTTGTTCTGCGCGGGTGCGCTCGAACCGGTCATAGCCACCGCTATACAGCGTCAGCTTGCCATTGTTCAGATGCAGGATCGCGGTTGGAATGCGGTTCAGGAAGGCACGGTCATGGCTGACGATCAGCAATGTGCGCGGATAGCGCGACAGATAGCTTTCCAGCCACAGCGACGCTTCCAGGTCCAGATGGTTGGTCGGTTCATCCAACAGCAGGATATCGGGTTCGCGAAACAGCGCAGATGCCAGCGCGATGCGCATCCGCCAGCCACCGGAAAATGTGTCCAGCGTGCGGTTCTGCATGTCCTCGTCAAAGCCCAGACCTGCCAGAATGCGGGCCGCGCGGGCTTCTGCACGGTGGCCATCCAGGTCAATCAGGCGCGCATGGATTTCGCCAATATCCGGGTGGTCCGGTTCATTTTCCGCCGCATGCATCAATTCCGCCAGTTCGACATGGGACGCGATGACGGTTTGCAGCGGGGTCTTGCTGCCGTCCGGCTCTTCCTGGGCAACGGTGCCGATACTGTCCCGGTTGCCGGTTTCGATGGACCCGCCATCAACTGGAATATCGCCGGTGATCAGGCGCAACAGGGTCGTCTTGCCGGTCCCGTTGGCGCCAACAATACCAATACGGTGTCCATCGGGCACCGTGGCAGAGGCCCCGTCCAGCAAGGTTCGACCGCCAACGCGGTAGGTAAGGTCTTCGATCTTCAACATAGCGACAGTCGCATAGCATGGTCCGAACAAATAGGAAATCACAGCATCGCGCATTTCCGCCTGCTAGAAGAAAAAACGCGAGGCTTGAAGGGCCATGGCATGCCGTCTATAAGGCGCGCGCAGTGCAACATGAGCCCCACAGTGAAAGGCGGACGGTCGCACAGCAGAGATTTATCGAGTTTCAAACACACAGGGAGCCGCCTGACGCGGTTTCCAAGAGAGGGGCAAAGAGACACCATGGCTCTGGAACAAACATTTTCGATTATCAAACCGGATGCGACCCGTCGCAATTTGACCGGCAAAATCAATGCGATGCTGGAAGATGCAGGTCTGCGGATCGTGGCACAGAAACGCATTCACATGACAACCCAACAGGCAGAACAGTTCTATGGCGTTCACAAGGAACGCGCGTTCTTCCCGGATCTGGTCAAATTCATGACCTCTGGCCCGGTTGTGGTTCAGGTTCTGGAAGGTGAAAATGCCGTCCTGAAGAATCGTGAAGTAATGGGTGCCACCAACCCGGCCAACGCCGACGAAGGCACGATCCGCAAGCTGTATGGCGAATCTGTCGAAGCGAATTCTGCGCATGGTTCCGATTCACCAGAAAATGCCGCGATTGAAATCGCTTATTTCTTTGCAGGTACAGAACTCGTCGGCTAACTGCCGGTTTTTCTGAAAGAACAGCCTGCCGAAATAAAAAAGGGTGCCTTGCGGGGCACCCTTTTTCTTTGGCTGTTTGGTGCGGAATTAGCTGGTCAGTGTCAGCGCCATAAGGGCAAGAATGACAACTGCCGCGCCCCCAACAATGACGATCAGCTTTTTCATGCCGTCCCAGGTGCCCAGGTTTTCGCGCGGTGCTTTCACAAAATCCAAGTCTTCCATTTTAAAGCCCTTTCCCCGAACCGGCATGTCCTGCGGTTCCTAAAGTGTTTCCAACCAGCAGTGTACTCATCTTAAGACCATTCTCAAGTAGGCAGTGCCGTCATTTTTCCAAGGCGTCCCAGGTCAATCGCAGGGGACCAGGTTGGCCATCAATTATCGCCTGCGTGCCTTCGACCTGAACCCGACCGCTGGTCACCAAAGCCAGAGCCTGCGGATAAATCAGATGTTCGCGCGTTAAAACACGCTGTTGCAACGTATCTTCCGTATCGTCTGGCAGGACCGGGACTTCCGCTTGCAGAATCAGGGGGCCATCATCCAATTCCGCCCGCACCAGATGCACGGTGCAGCCATGTACGCTGTGACCAGCCTGTAGGGCACGGTTGTGGGTGTGCAAGCCCTTGAAATCAGGCAACAGGGACGGGTGCACATTCAACATACGGTCGCGCCAGTATTCGACAAAATCTGCGGTCAGAATGCGCAGAAACCCGGCCAGACAGACATAGTCACAGTCATAATCCCGCAGTACCGCCTGGATGGCGGCCTCAAAAGCGGGGCGGTCTGGATAATCGCGATGGTTCACGACAGCGCCAGGAATCCCGGCTTTTGCGGCGCGCTCCAGGCAATAGGCACCCGGATTGTTGCTCAGGACAAGACAGATTTCTGTTGGGAAATCAGGGTCCTGGGCTGCATCAATCAACGCTTGCAGATTCGTACCACCACCAGAGGCCAATACGGCCGTGCGCGGTCGGCGTATATTCTGAACCATTGCCTAGCGGGTTTCCACTTGCACAGAACGCCCAATTTCAGCCAGCGTTCCAACCGATCCGATGCGATAGGCGGCTTCGCCATTGTCGTGAAGCACTTGCAGGATGGTATCGGCCTGTTCCGGTGCCACGGACAGGACCATGCCGATGCCGCAATTGAAGGTCCGGTACATTTCACTGGGGTGAATGCCACCTGCTTCTGCAAGCCAATCAAAGACTGTTGGTTGAACCCAGCATTTGGGATCGATCCGAACCGCCAGGGATTTGGGTACGATGCGGGGCAGGTTTTCATAGAACCCGCCGCCTGTAATGTGACAGATACCGTGAACGCCCCCGGCCTTGATCGCGGCCAGCGCGGCTGTTGTGTAAATACGGGTAGGATTTAACAGCGCTTCGCCCACAGTCTGGTTTACTGACCAGGGGGAGGGGGCATCAAAGCCCAGACCTTCCAAGGTCAGGACCTTGCGTACCAGACTGAAACCATTGGAATGCACACCGCTGGACGCCAGGCCGATCAACACATCGCCTTCAGCAACATTTTCACCGGTCAGGACATCCGCACGTTCCACCGCGCCAACGGCGAACCCGGCCAGGTCATAGTCGCCTTCGCCATACATGCCTGGCATTTCCGCTGTTTCGCCGCCAATCAGGGCGCATCCGGCCTGCCTGCATCCCTCTGCTATGCCCTGGATCACCTGTTCCGCCACATCGACCGACAGGCGTCCGCAGGCAAAGTAATCCAGAAAGAAAAGTGGCTCTGCCCCTTGAACAACCAAATCATTTACACACATGGCAACAAGGTCAATGCCAACTGTGTTATGGATACCGGAATCGATGGCGATCTTCAGTTTGGTGCCAACACCATCCGTGCCAGACACCAGCAACGGATCGGTATATCCGGCGGCTTTCAGGTCGAACAAGGCACCGAATCCACCGATGCCAGCATCGGATCCAATCCGGGCGGTTGATTTGGCTAAGGGTTTGATACGGTCGACCAGGGAATTCCCTGCGTCAATGCTGACCCCTGCATCCGCATAGGTCAGACCGTTTTTTTTGCTGTCCTGGGCTATGGCGCCCTCCTGTCTCGGCGGGTATAACGGGCGGGACATTATCCGAAAGGGAGCCTTTTGCAATGGCCGAACGGCCCACACCCCTCAAATCCTGTCGCGCGCACCGCGTGATTGGACCCTATTTTGCTGTTATCTTAGCCTTTTTTACCATTTCAGGCCAAGGTTTCGCACAAGAACTCTACGCCATTACCAATGTCAAGGTGGACGAACGCGCTGCCAGTGAGGTCGAGGCCAAGCGAATCGGTGTCGCCAAGGCAAAGCGCGCAGCGTTCGAAACCCTGATGGATCGGCTAACCCTGGAGGGTGTGGTTGCGCAGGGAACGGCCCCGGATGCGGCGACAGCTGCACCGGCAGGCGGGGTGCCCGTGTCACCGTCCGGCGTTGCGATTGCGCCTTCCGACCCATCTGGTGCGGCCCGACCATTGACCGTTCCTGATGACGAGCGATTGGAATATCTGATCCGCGATATTGCCTATCAGGATGAAAAATTTGGGGGGGGACGCTATCTGGCAAACCTGACCATCCGATTCCATTCCGATGCGATTAATCAATTTCTTCAGCGCAGCGGTGTTGCCTATCTTGGGTCCAGCAGTCCGCTTGCCGTGATCCTGCCCGTCTATAAGTCCGCGTCTGGGGATCTGTTGTGGAGCGATGCCAATCCCTGGCTGGATGGCTGGTGGCAATTGGATGGGGCTGGCACTGTGGTGCCCTATACTGTCCCACTGGGGGATTTGTCGGATATCAGCGCCATTGATGTGGACCGCGCAATGACGGTCGATGCGGCGTCGATTAATGCCATCGCCGCCCGCTATAGCGCCGGGGCGGTTCTGATCCCTGTCGCAACCCAGACGGAGGACGGCACAATCCTGGTGGAGATTTCCAGTTTTGGGGCCGGATGGCCCGGTGAGCCGGAATTGTTGCGTCTAAACCCAGAGGCACTGCTTGCGCGGGCCACCGAACGTGCTGGGGATGGCGGGGATCCATCGACCGATCTGGCCCAGTTTGCAGCGGCAGCCTCTTTAACGCTGGACGCCCTGGAAGACCGTTGGAAATCTGCAAACATCCTGCGATTTGATCAGGAATCCACCAGCCTGACGACCCGCGTATCCGTCAGTGGTTTGCAGGATTGGTTGGATGTACAGAAAGCCCTGAACCGTGTGGCCCCGATTAAAGCATGGCGACTGGCGGTGCTGGCAACGGATCATGCCATTGTCGATATTGATTATATCGGGGATCAGGCACGGCTGGATCAGGCCTTGCGGCGCGTATCCCTGGGCCTGTCGGAGGATTCTGAGACTCCCGGTTCCTGGATATTGACGCGACGATGAGGCAACGGCCGTCGCAATTACCCTTGGACCTGTCCTTTCGCCCGGCCAGTGGGCGCGATGACTTTGTTGTCGGGCCCTGCAATCAGATCGCCGTGGATTGGCTGGACCGCTATCCCGCTTGGCCCGGTCCCGTCGCGGTGCTGTGTGGGGCACCGGGCAGCGGTAAGTCTCATCTGCTAGCGGTCTGGGGCCATGCGGCAGGGGCGTTGATCGTGCAGGGGCCTGACTTACAGGTCGCAACGCTGAATGATGTCATAGGACACGCCCAGGCCATTGCCGTAGATGCAGCGGATCTGGTCAAGGAACCCGATTGCCTGTTTCACCTGGTCAATATGGTGCGCGAACGCGATGGGCATCTGTTGATCGCTGTTCAGGACCCACCCGCCCGATGGACCTTTGGCACGGCGGATATGCGATCCCGTCTGGCTGCCGCGCCTTTACTGGAACTGGGGCCACCAGATGATATGGTCCTGCAATTGGTGCTGTTAAAGCAGTTCGATGATCGACAACTGTTGCCGGATGCGGATGTTCTGCGTTTCTTGACAGATCGCATGCCAAGGACCTTTGATGCGGTCCGGGCGATTGCTGCGCGCATGGATCAACTGAGCCTTGCAGAGCGCAAGAAGCCCACCAAGCCATTGGCGCGCAAGGTTTTAATTGATTTGGGATATATAGAGACCACCCCGGAAGAATAGGGGGTAACAAGAGGGAGACTTCAGAATGGATTTGGGACTTAAAGGCCGGAAAGCGATTGTGTGCGCCTCTTCCAAAGGATTGGGGCGCGCCTGTGCCTTGGCCTTGGCGAAGGAGGGCGTGGATCTGGTCATCAATGGCCGGAGTGCCGATGCCTTGAATGCGACTGCTGAGCAAATTCGCGCTGCGACCGGCGTCAATGTCACGCCTGTTGCCGTGGATGTCACCACCGATGAAGGCCGCGCGGCCCTGCTGGCAGCCTGCCCAGAGCCCGATATCCTGATCAATAATGCGGGGGGCCCGCCTCCTGGCGATTTCCGGGACTGGGATCGGGACGATTGGATCAAGGCCGTTGATGGCAACATGCTGACCGGCATTTTCCTGATCAAAGCCACAGTGGATGGCATGATGGAGCGGAAATTCGGGCGCATCGTCAATATCACGTCCTCTGCGGTGAAGGCACCGATCGCCATTCTGGGCCTGTCCAATGGCGCGCGGGCCGGATTGACAGGATTTGTTGCCGGGATTGCGCGTGAAACCGTTCGCCATAACGTGACGATCAACGGATTGCTGCCGGGCCCATTCAATACCGATCGTCTGAAGGGAACCGCCAGCGCCCGCGCCCAGCGGGAGGCTGTTTCTGTTGAAGAAGCCGTGCGCCGCATCGGGGAATCCAATCCGGCTGGCCGGGTCGGGGAACCCGAGGAATTCGGCCAGGCCTGTGCCTTTCTATGCAGCGCTGGGGCAGGCTTTATCACCGGCCAGAACCTGCTGTTGGATGGGGGGAATTTCCCTGGCGTCCTGTAGCCGGTGACAGTGCCGTATTGTTAAACTTTTGTTACAAAGCAATATCTGTTTGAAACAAAGGTCGAGTTATATTCAATACGGAGCATGGCTGAAAGCGAGATTGAGCTAAAATTAAGTCTGGCCGAAACAGAGGTCAGTCGATTCCGACGGGATACCGCCTTGCACCGAATGAAACGGGCACGGGCGGTATCCCGGTCGCTGTTGGCGGTGTATTTTGACACGCCGGGCCTGTCTTTGCGTGCACACAAGGCAGCGTTGCGCATACGACAGGAAGGCACGGATCGCATTCAGACCCTGAAAGTATCCGGCAAGGGGGCAGGGCTTCAGCATCGCACCGAATACAATGCCCCAACCTCTGCCCAGGAACCGGATTTATCCCTGATCGATGATCCTGCGATGCGACAGGCGCTGGTTGAGATGATCGGCGATGAACCGCTGGTTCCCGTCTTCACCACAGATGTCCGGCGGACACTCTGGCTGTTGGATCTGCCGGGGGGGCCTGTGGAACTGGCGCTGGATCTGGGCCAGATCGAAAGCCAGGGGCGTGTTGAGCCGATCTGTGAGGTCGAACTGGAACTGAAGGGGGGGACCCCACAGGATCTGTTGGATGTCGCCGATGATTTGGGCGCACGGTTTGGCATGTCAGTTGCCATCGAAAGCAAGGCCCAGCGCGGCTATGCGCTGTTTAAACGAACTGAACCAACCGTCCAGAAGGCAAACAAACTGAAGCTGAATCCGCAGCAACCCGCCTGGGATGCCGTGACCGGGATTATTGAAGAAGGCACCGCGCAACTGTTGGGCAATGAAGCTGCGGTTCTTGCTGGAACGGATATTGAAGGGGTGCATCAGGCGCGCGTTGCCGTGCGTCGGTTGCGGGCCGCCTTATCCGCCTTTCGCGACAGTATCCCGGATGATTTGCGCAAGCCCCTGAACAAGGCGCTGCGACGGCATCAACTGGCGCTGGGCCCCGCGCGGGACTGGGATGTCTTCCTGACCGAAACGCTGGCACCGCTGGAATCTGAGCATCGCAATAAAAAGTCTTTCAAGGCATTTCAGGCGCGGGTCCAGATTGCGCGCAAACGGGCGTATAAGAAGGCCCATAAGGCATTGCGGTCTGCACGCTATGACCAGTTGAAGATGGCGCTGATCCGGTTTCCCTATCAACCGGAACCACAGCAGGCCCGGCATATCTCGACCGGTGCGGTGGCAAAGGAGTTGTTGGATCAACGGTTGTCAGCGGTTCTGGCTGCGGCCGGGCCGGATCCAAAACAATTGGATGATGTCGCCCTTCATGCCTTGCGCATTGACGTTAAGAAACTGCGTTATGCCATTGATTTCTTTGTCAGCCTTTATGATTCTCAGGCGCTCAAGCCCTGGAAGGGTGCAACCAAGGCTTTGCAGGAATGTCTGGGCGGGCTGAATGATGCGGTGGTCCATGCCGCCTTACTGGATGCGATGGAAGCACCAGACATGCCGGTTCCAAAATCCATTCGTCGCGCGATTGAAAATGGCAATACGGCAAAAATTGAGGCCGGTAAGGCAGAGTTCGATGCGCGCTGGGCAGAGTTTCGGGCGCTGACGCCTTTTTGGACCTGACCCGCGACGGGCTCAGCGGGATGTTGAATCCGGCCTGTCCGCTTCGGCCAGGGCCCAATCCCGAAATGCGATGACTTTTGGGACAGTTTCCGAACTTTTTGGATAGACGATGAAATGCCCGAATTCGGTTGGCATATTCAGGTCATTTCCAAAGGGGCGCACCAAGCGTCCGGCGGCGATGTCACCTTCCACCAGGGTTGATTGCGTCAGCGCGACGCCCAACCCGTCAATTGCAGCCTGAACCAGCATGGCTTCGGAACTGAAGCGCAGCCCCCGATTGGGATCAATGGTTTTGATATGCGCGGCCTTCAGCCAAAGCCGCCAGTTTGCCGCCGCTTCCCGTTCCATCCGCCATTCTGCATGCAGCAGCGTCTGCCCGACCAAACCCGCCGGTGTAGTCAAATGCCTGGCAATGGCAGGGCTGCAGACCGGGACGGCGTTTTCGTCCAGAAACGGAATCACCGTCAGGTCCGGATATTGTCCGGTCCCATAGCGAATGGCGATGTCGACCCCGTCGCGGTGAAAATCTGTGAATGCGTCGGTTGCATCAAACCGCAGGTCAATGTCGGGATGGGCCTTCACAAAGCGTTCCAAGCGCGGGATCAGCCATTTCTCCGCCATTGTGGGATAGACACTGACCGTCAGCAGGCCGCTTTCCCGTTCTGCCATCAAACGCCGATGAACCTCCCGAAAGGCGGCGAAACCCTCGCGCACCGATGGCAGGATCGCCGCGCCGGCACTGGTCAGGGTCAGGCTGCGCGTCGTTCGGATGAATAGCGGCGTTCCATAGTAATCTTCCAGTCCCCGGATTTGCTGGCTGATAGCCGCCGGGGTCACAAACAGCTCTGCCGCCGCCCGGGAGAAATTCAAATGCCGGGCCGCCGCCTCAAATCCGCGCAGGGACGCGATGGGGGGTAGGATGTCACTCATAGGGTATCTTAAACCTGAACTTAACAATCTTTCAACAAATCATCGTTTTGAACTCTGCACATTTGGTCCGATATTCAGACACAGAAGGGGATTATTTCATCAGGTCGGAACCAGGAAACAGGCTGGTCCGGCAGAAAAAGGAGTAAGAAATGACCCAGTATCCGTTTACAACAGCGAAAATCAGTTTCGTTCCCGCCGGTATTCGGGCTCCAGCAGCCACCTATCATAGCGATACGGGGGAGGCGACCCGAAACTATGAACCGGAAATGAGAGAGGTTCAGATCGTTAATGGCCGCTTACAGGAAGATCGATACACACTGGATCAGAATGGCTTTGAACTGGTGCATCAGCCAACGCAGCTTGGCCCGGTGACGGAGGATGCGGACCCGACCATCAAATCCGTCTATTATCCGGAAGTGACCGAAATCCTTAAGCAGAAGACCGGCGCGCGGGATGTTCTGATCTTTGACCATACGATCCGCATCACGGGCAATGCCAATGGACGCCATCCGGTGCAAAGCGCCCATAATGACTATACGGAAACATCCGCTCCCAAGCGGGTGAAGGATCTGTTGGGCGCGCAGGAGGCACAGCGCTGGTTATCGACCCGTGTTGCACAGGTGAATCTGTGGCGGCCCCTGGTGGGCCCGGTGACGGCGCTGCCTCTGGCCTTGCTGGACGCCCAGACTTTGGAACCGGTCGATCTGCGGCCATCCGCGCTGATCTTTAAGGACCGCACAGGGCAGATTTACCATGTCAGTCACAGCAGCGGTCAGCGGTGGACCTATTTCCCGAATATGTCGACACAGGAAGCCATCCTGATTAAAGGATATGACTCTGACACGTCAGGCCGGGCGAGATTTACCCCGCATACGGCCTTTGTTGATCCATCGACACCGGATGGATTGGATATGCGGCACAGTATCGAAGTCCGCGCATTTCTGCGCTTTGATTGATCGCTCTTAAACAGGGGGAATGCATATGAGTGAGAAACAGGTTCATTTCGGGGGGTGTCTGTGCGGTGCTGTCCGCTACAGGGTGGACGGGTCACTGCGGCCCGTCGTCGCCTGCCATTGTACGCAATGCCGCAAGACATCCGGTCATTTCGCCGCCATGACATCGGCTTCCAATGACAGTCTGACAATCCTGTCCGATGAAACCCTGACCTGGTTCGACTCCTCCCCCAAGGCCAGGCGGGGATTCTGTTCCCGGTGTGGTGGGAATGTATTCTGGGAACCGCAGGGTGAAGAGCGCATGTCGATTACGGCCGGAAGCCTGGACATGCCGACTGGATTACGCCTGACGCATCACATCTTTACCGAAGATGCGGGGGATTATTACGATATCAAAACCGATATGAAACGCTGATCGCGCCAAATTTATCGATGCTTTCCTGGGTTTGGTATTCCTTGGACCGGATAATATAGGTATAGGTCAGCCGCCAATCGTCATATTGCATGGCCAATCCGGCCTGCATGTCGCCGACCAGAATGTTCTTATCGACTCTGGGGCTGTCCTTGAATGTGTTGCCATCAAGGAAGATGTTGCGGGCAACCGCGCGCCCGCCAATGCTGGCAAATGTGTACCAGTTAAAGCCGTCTGCTTCTCGCACATAGGCACTGCCGGGCAGGCTGGGTCGGATTCTGGGGGGGCCTAGATCGGTTGTCAGGTCCTTACCCAGGCGGAAGGTGATGCCGCTGGACAGATAGGTTGCGACATTGCCCAGGGCAAAGCCCGCATTGGGCACGACATCCACATTCATACCCAACCCGACGCCGTTTTCCCACCATTTGCGCTGATGTTCATAGACCAGGCTGAATCCCGGCTCGTCCTTGATTTGGTTATCCCACCCGCGCGGTTCCTGAAAGTCGAACGCGGCATGCCAGTTTGTCTGGGTATATTCCGCGCCAGAGGATGGGCCAACCACGCCCAGTTCCAATACCATGGCGTCGCTGCGATCCGCATTGGGGGACACCGCGATCAAGCCGCCGCTGACATACAGCCACCCTGCATAGGGGCGGTCGTTTGGTCTGAGATTCGGGTCTGAGATATCATCGGGCGTGTACATGTTCTGACCCAGGCTGTAGGTCGCGCGCGCCCGCGCGCCATTGGGCCAAAACGGAATCAGCCGCGCCACAAAGGATACCGGTTCATCTTCCAGCGGGACATATTCCTTGGTCGTATAGGTGATTTTGATGCCATTGGTGAAATGCCGATCCGTGCCAGCACCAAACAAATCGTTTTCCAGCATCAGGCTCAGCGTGCCCTTGTCATCGGGCATATCCTGCGCCACTGCCGATGGTCCAGCCCACAAGGACACAGCCATAACCGTACCGGCAACAGCCCAGTATTTTAGCGCAGTTCGCATAAATCTCTTTTCCCAAACCCTCAGGGGCCCCTACATTGGCAGTCCAACACACCAGAAAGTGCATTGATACGATGAAACTAACAACAGCTAATCATTGGGGCAGCTATGTGGCGGAGTTGCGGCAGGGTCAAGTCGACTCTCTTTCTCCGTTGGTTTCGGGCGATGATGTGTCCGATATGTCAGCATCCATTCTGGATACATTGGACGGAAAGTCCCGAATTCGGCGTCCGGCTATTCGGGAAAGCTGGCTGAAGGGCGGGCCGGGCACAGATGGTCATCTGCGTGGCGCAGATCGGTTTATTGAGGTGGAATGGGATCAGGCGCTGGACCTGTTGGCCGGGGAAATCACACGGATTCGCGACACCCATGGCAATCAGGCGATCTATGCCGGGTCTTATGGTTGGGCCAGCGCCGGACGATTCCATCACGCACAAAGCCAGATCCACCGTTTCTATAACATGGCGGGTGGCTATACCAAATCGGTGAATGCTTATTCTTTCGCGGCGGGGGAGGTCATTCTGCCGCATGTTCTGACCGATCTGCGCAGCACCATGTATGAGGCGCCCAGCTGGTATGAAATCGCGGAACATACGGATCTGATGCTGGCCTTTGGGGGATTGGCCCTGAAAAACACCCAGATTCAGAATGGGGGATTGGGTCAGCATACCGCGCGGGACTGGATGGCGAAACTGGGCGCGGGGAAGGGGCAGTTTATTGGCATCAGCCCGATCCGCGATGATATGACGCCGGAATTACAGGCGGAATGGATGCCCATTCGCCCGAATACCGACACCGCCCTGATGATGGCGTTGGCCTATTGTCTGGATCAGGCCGGAAAGGTCGATACAGCCTTTCTGGCACGCTATACAACAGGATATGACGCCTTTCGCCCCTATCTGCTGGGGGACAGCGATGGCGTGCCCAAGACCCCGGCATGGGCGGCACAGATTACCGGTATTCCTGACGCAGACATAATCGCACTGGCCGACCGAATGACCCGGGGCCGGGTTCTGATATCGCTGTCCTGGTCCTTACAGCGCGCGGATCATGGGGAGCAATCCTATTGGATGGGCGTCGTCCTGGCGGCGATGCTGGGTCAGATCGGCCTGCCGGGGGGCGGTATCGCCATTGGTCTGGCGGGTGAACATGGCAATGGTAATCCTGACCCGCAATTGCGTTGGGCGGCGGTGCCTACGGGCCGCAATCCGGTCGAAAGCTTTATTCCCGTGGCGCGCATTTCCGACATGCTGCTGAATCCAGGGGCGGAATTCGACTATAATGGCAAGCGCCTGACCTATCCTGATATCCGTATGGTGCATTGGGCGGGGGGCAATCCGTTCCACCATCACCAGGACCTCAATCGCCTGCGCAAGGCCTGGGCCAGGCCCGAAACCGTTGTGGTGCAGGAGATATTCTGGACACCTGCGGCGCGCCACGCTGATATCGTTCTGCCGGTGACCACCGTGATGGAACGCAACGACATCGCGGTTGCCCAGTTGGATGGTTGGGCCGTTGCGATGAAGAAGCTGGTGGCGCCTGTTGGTCAGGCCCGCAATGATCATGACATCATGGCCGATGTTGCGGATCGACTGGGCTTTAAGGCGCAATTTACGGAAGGTCGCAGTGAAATGGACTGGCTGCGCGATATCTGGGATCGCAGCCGCCAGGAGGCCGGTCGGGTCGGGCGCGAATTGCCATCCTTTGATGACTTTTGGGAGGCCGGGCATCTGCATCTGGAAGGCGGGCCTGAAATGCGCTGTTTCCTGGGGGGGTTCCGCAAGGACCCGATCGCCAATCGATTGAAGACCCCGACGGGTAAGATTGAGATATTCTCCAAGACAATCGCTGATTTCGGGTATGCGGAGATTGCCGGGCATCCAACCTGGAACGAGCCTTATGAATGGCTGGGGGGCGCAGCGATAGAGCAAACCCCGCTGCATCTGATATCCAACCAGCCAAAGTCGCGCTTGCACAGCCAGTTGGATCCAGGCAGGGGCAGCGTTAAGACCAAGATTCGGGGTCGGGAACCCATGCGGATGAACCCGCAGGATGCGCAGGCGCGCGGCCTACAGGACGGTGCATTGGTGCGGGTTTTTAATGCCCGCGGGTCCTGCCTGGCGGGGTTGTTTTTGGATGAAGCGATCATGCCGGGCGTGGTTCAACTGGCGACCGGGGCCTGGTATGACCCGGAAGCGCCAGAGCGGGATGGCAGCCTAGACCGCCATGGCAATCCGAATGTCCTGACAGCCGACCGGGGAACATCCCGCTTGTCCCAGGGCCCCAGCGCCCATACATGTTTGGTACAGGTGGAGGCCGTCCTGGGCGACACGCCTGAGATGAAGGCCTTCGACCAACCCGCATTCGCTTCGGGCTGATGCGTCTTAGGATTTTGACCAAGGATGGGGTCTAGGCGGTCATGGCCGTTCAGTATAAAAGTTTCAAGGATCGCGGCGTTTATGTCGGGTTTCATGGGCGCACCATAGAGATGCTGCGCTGTCGGGCACCGCGTGACCCGATGCTGGACGATTTTGAAGCCATCGTTCCCAATTTCGGCGGCGTTGATTTGGGGCGGGTTTCCAATGATCTGGTGATGCCTTTCGGCGATATTCCGGGATGGACCGACCTGGTGGGGCGCGATGCCTTGCTGCATGAACGTGTGGCCCAATCCTATTTTGAGCGGGAAGGGCATTTAGACCCGATCACGATACGCGATATGCGCCTGGAGGCGGACCTGGAAGCCGGGGATGAGCGCGACAAACGACTGGCGGAAAATGAAATCGCGATCAGCCGGACCGATTCACAAAGTGCCTTTCTGGAAATTCTGGCGATGTTTGGCCGGAAATATGCGGAAACGAATGGGCAAACCGATCTGCGCAATGTGAACCGCCCTGTCCTTATGTCCCTGAGTGATGAGAACCCCAAGGATATGGTGCGTCTGGTTCGCATCATTGTCGGGTCGGTCGTCAATGGTGCATCGATTTCGCGGGAGGAATTGCAGAAGCGGCTGGATACGCTCAGCGATTATGCCGCCCCGATCTGTTCCCTGGTCACCAATGACCAGACACGCTCGGTTGGGTTTCTGAGCCGCCAAATGACCCTGCTGGAGCAGTTGCGCCAGGGTGTCGCGGTGTATTGCAGCACCCAGCGTCCCGATGAAGTCATGGAAGCGGCGCGGATTATTGATTTTAACCTGAACACCTTTATCCAATACAGTCTGGAGCGGGCCCAGGCGATCAAAGCGGCTGTTCTGGACGATGATTATTATCTGAATGATAAGAAATACGAGAGTTTGCTGGCCTTGATCCGTGAAGAACGGATTAAGATTTCTTTCGCTCTGGATGGATGGGCCGGGCATGCCACGCGCTGGCTCAGTGTGGCAGAAGACGATATTCCCGCACGAAATGCGGTGTTAACCTTTATCCTGCGTCAAATGCCCGCCCCGCCGCAGGAATTGGACGATTTTGTCCAGCGCCGGTTTGGCTCTGAAAACCTGATGACGATGCGCGGGCGCGTGGTGAAGGAAATGCATTCCTGGATGGATGATACACTGGACCAGGAGATTTATCGCCGTGTCATCCAGGGGCGGTCGGACGCGATATCGGGCAAGAAATCAGGCCCTGGCACCCAGGATGTTACCCAGGCGGTAAAGCAGGCCATTGCCACGACAAAGGATTAGGCTGGATGCATGCCTGTTCCCTATCGTCTTTCAGCCGCATCAACAGACAGGGGCGCGCCGGGAATGATTGAGTGGCAGGATGAGGCGATCCTACTGTCGGCCCGTCGCCACGGGGAGAACGCGCTTGTCCTGTCCGTATTGACCGAACATCACGGCCGCCATGCCGGGTTGGTGCGGGGCGGACAGTCCCGAAAATTGAAGGGCGTTTTGCAACCGGGCAATCGCCTGGCCGTGTCTTGGCGTGCGCGGCTTGAGGAACATCTGGGGACCCTGACGGTCGAGCCTGTGCATGGCTATTCGGCGCTGTTGATGCAGGATTCCGGGCGTTTGCTGGCGATGGGGTCAGCCCTTTCAATGGTGGAATCCGCCTTGCCCGAGCGGGAGCCGCATCCGGGCCTGTTTCAAAGCCTGGATGCCTTGATGGTCGCCCTGGACAGCGCCAATTGGGCAGAAACATATATCAGGTGGGAAGTTGGCTTTTTGTCGGAACTGGGATTTGGCCTGGATTTATCCAGTTGCGCCGCAACCGGTGTCACGGAGGATTTGCGGTATGTCAGTCCCAAAACAGGCCGGGCCGTTTCTGCCCAGGCGGGGGAGGCGTATCATGATAAGCTGCTTGCCCTGCCCAGTTTCATGACGGGACTGGGCAATGCGGGACCGGATGCCTTGGCGTCGGCCATGAAGACCACGGGATATTTTCTGAACCGACATGTGTTTGATGTTCTGGGAAAGCCTGCACCGGATATGAGGGCCCGATTGCTGGCCCGGTTTTCGGCTGGAAAGTCTTGATCTGAAATGGAAAAAGCCGCCCTGATGCAGGGCGGCTTTCCCAAAGCGGAAACCCATTGCGGGTCAGCTTTTACCTTGTGTTGCGGGGGTTGAGGTACCACCGGTTTCCATAACCGTCGTGTCACCCTTTTTCGCCTGATGGGATGTCGAGCATTCGGCCAGGGCCGCACCCGAAATCGCCGATCCGAACATAAGGACCGAAGCCACCGCTAGAGTTTTCATGCTTTTAGACACGGGATCACCTCCTTTCGCTAATTGAACCTGTTAAAAATAGTACACCGAATTGAAACGGGTTCAAGGGAGATAAAGTAGGGTTATTCCTGCATTCTAAATTTGCAGGGCAGCCTGGAAGGTTTCGGGATCGACATTTCCCCCCGACAGCACGGCCACAACCGGGTCATCCCCCGGCGGCAGTTTGCCAGACAGGATCGATGCCAGCGCCACGGCCCCGCCCGGTTCCACAACCAGCTTCAAATCCAGGAAGGCGGTGCGCATGGCTGCCAGGGCTTCTTTATCTGTAACACTCAGCCCCCCACTTAACAGGGCCTGGTTCAGGGCAAAGGTAATGACACCCGGTGTTGGCGTCAGCAGGGCGTCACAAATAGATCGGGCATCGGGCGACACGCTTTCCCGTTCGCCGCTGGTCAGGGATCGCGCGGTATCGTTAAAATCTGCAGGTTCCGCGCTGTAGATCGGTACATCCGGACACAGGTTTGACAGGGCCAGCGCTGTTCCGGAAATCAGGCCGCCGCCGCCACAGGGAACCACCACGGCGCAGGGTTTGACATCCATTGCCTCCAGTTGTTCAGCGATTTCCACACCGACCGTGCCTTGCCCGGCGATGACAAGCGGATCGTCATAGGGGGGCACAATGGCGGCACCGCGTGACTTGGCAATGGATTGGGCCAGGGCTTCGCGATTCTCGGTAAATCGGTCATAAAGCTTTATTTCCGCCCCCCAGGCTGCCGTGTTGGCGCGCTTGATTGCGGGCGCGTCCGACGGCATGACAATCAGGGCTGGAATTCCGGCAAAATGGGCAGCGGCGGCAACGCCCTGGGCATGATTGCCACTGGAATAGGCGACAACGCCGCCGGTTTTTACGCTGTCGCCCAGGGCCAGTATCTTATTGCTGGCACCCCGGAATTTGAACGATCCCGTGCGCTGCAGGCATTCCGGCTTTACCAGAATGCGCCGGCCCATGCGCTGATTCAACAGGGGGGATTCCAGCAAGGGGGTTCGCACAATCCGTCCTGCCAAACGATTTACTGCGGACATTATATCGGAAAAGACAGGCAGTTCAGGGGTAAAACCATCGGGCATGATGCGTGTCCCAAATAAGGCGTTAGCAGGTGATCAAATCCGGTAATTTTTCAAGACTGGTCAACACGGCTTTCGGCGTTCCTTCCAGTCGCTCCCACGGTTTACCAAATCGGTTCACCCAGACGGTTTGGAAGCCATAATGCGCAGCGGCAGCGGCGTCCCAGCCATTAGACGACATGAAAGCGACACTGGTCCGTTCCGGCAAGTTAAAATGATCGGTGACCAATTGATAGATGCGGGGATCAGGTTTGAAAATGCCGACCGCTTCGACGGACAAAACAGCATCCAGGCGATCCGCAATGCCGGCCGACCCGACCGCGCCGTTCAACATGTCCAGGGATCCATTGGACAGAATTGCCGTCGAGATTCCTTTCGCCTGCAATTTTGCCAGCATATCGGGGACTTCTGGATAGGCAGCAAGATTGAAATAAAGATCCAGCAGCTTCTGGCGCAGATCGGTTCGATCTGCCAGCCCAGCCTCTTCAAGGGCATAGTCCAGGCCATCCTGGGTAACCTGCCAAAATGGCTTATAGGCGGGCATCAGGCTGCGCAGCCAGGTATATTCCAGTTGTTTCGTGCGCCATGTCGCCGACAGTTGGTCCGCCTTGGGACCGATTTCCTGCTTCAGAGCCGCGGCGGCGGCATGCACATCAAACAGGGTGCCATAGGCATCAAAGACACAGGCTTTTATCCCGGTTAAGTGTGTCATGGCTTTTATCCTGTTTCGGCGGTCATGCTGATGGGAACGGGGCGTCCCGCCGCCCGTTGGCGATAGACATTGATGTTTTCCAGAACCCGCTGAACATAGTTGCGGGTTTCGGGGAAGGGAATGGATTCCATCCAGTCGATGGTTTCCTCAAAATCCATGCTGCGGGGGTCGCCAAAGCGTCTGGACCATTCCACAACCCGGCTTGGCCCGGCATTGTAACCGGCAAAAGCCATTGGCAGCACGCCATCAAATTTTTGCAGCAGATCCTTCAGATAGGCGCTGCCCAGGCGAACATTGTAATCAATATCCGTCGTCAGGGCGGCCTTGTCATATCGCATTTTCTCCCAACCGGAGACGACCTTAGCCGTGCCCGGCATCAATTGCATCAGGCCCAATGCGCCCGCACTGCTGACGGCATCGATATCAAAGCCACTTTCCTGGCGGATCAGGCCATGCACGATTGTCAGATCGGAAAGCTGACTGGCCTTGAAGGGCAGGAGTGGATAGCCAGCCAGGGTCACAACCTCTGTCTTGATCGCTTGGCGTGAGGCAAAGACAGCAAGGTCCAGCCGGTCAATATCTGCGGCCAGTTCTGATGTCAGGGTCAGATAGGCCGGGTCATTATACTGACTGGACAAATGTGCAATCAGGGTGCGAACGGTATCATCCGCGCCTAATTCGCCCAGCATCCTAACAAGCCGCGTCAGCTCCGCTTCTTCATAGACGCGGCGATGATCGGGCGTGACATGCGGGTCAGTGGCAATCACGGTCTGCAGGGCGGGGGGCAACTTCATCGCGGCGACCTGACCATAAAAACTGGTCGGGTGTTGGGCCGCGACACCGTACCATTGTTGGGATATTTCAGCCTTGCCCGCCGCTTCTGCGGCGCGACCCGCCCAATAGGCGGCCCGGGATCGGCTGACTGGATAGCCAACATTATTATACATATCGCGAAAATGCGGGAAGGCTTTCTCTGGATCATTCAGAAAGCGCAATGCGACCCAGCCGGAAAACCATTCCGCCTCTGCAAAATCGGCTCCATCGGGGACACGGTGTTGGCTGGCGATTGTATAGGCCAGCTCAGGGTTTCCAGCTTCCAACAGGTCGCGGGATAAGATCGCGCGTTCTGTCCACCACATTTCAGGATGGCTGGTCTGCATATCGGGCCAAGCCAGAAGTTCTATTGCATCGGCGTCGCGTCCTTTGCGGCGGCGCCAGCGCAGGCGCTCAAAGGTCAGGCCGGGGTCATTCGATAAATTCGGCGGAACCCGTCCAACAGCGGCATCAACGCCGCCCGACATGCGCGCCAGTCGAATTCGGGCATCGGCTAATTGACGATAGCCATCGGGAACCCGCCGCATCTGGCGTTCCGCCCCACCGAAATTCCGTTCCCAGATCTGCCGGTCCAACCGGTAAATCTCGTCTTCCATGGGGACCAGTTTGCGGAACCTTTGGCGAAATTCATGTTCGTCACTGCCGGACATATCCAGGTCCCGCCAGGCGCGCTTGACCTCGCTTTGGACCATGGCAGGTGTGCCCGCGCGCTCCAGCGCATTGATATACAGGAAAAATCCATCCCCCGTGCTGGGTGGATTCTCCCGAAACCAGGCGATGATAACCGGATCGGGCAGGGTATTGGTCATGGCCCGTTCCGCAAGGCTCTTTAACCTGTCCAGGCGCGGCCAGGATGGATTATCCGCAATGAATTTGGTGATTTCTCTGAAATCAGCTTTTGAATCGCTGCTTTGCAGATACAGCCATTCAATGGCTTTTGCCGGTAACGTTTCTGATGCGCGCCCGGCATGATTCAGGGCCACATCCCATCGCCCCGCATCCAGCGCCCGGAATGCAATCTCATACTGCTTTTTGTCGCTGGGATTTAATAAATCGGCGTGGACGGTCGATGATAAGGAAACCAGCACCAGTACCGTGCCACAGAGGGCGGCAACCAGCGGGCGCGACAGTCGGCAGGAAAGGCGTAATAAGAGCATTCTGTTAAGCGCTCCGGTCAATCAGGTGTTTGTGGCGATAGCGGATTGTTGCCTCACTGGCGGCACACTTTCTTAAAAGCCCGCATGGTCATGCCATGGAACGAGTATCGGTTGCTTCGCGCGCGTGCGCAACAGGCGAAACTTGGTTTTCTGTGATGCTCGCCTGGAAGTGATCTGGTTTCTGGCTTGTTGCTGCGGGCAACCTTATGGTAACAACCCGGTCACTTTCGGGGCTGGAGTCTTCAGTGCCCGGTTTTTACAAGACCAAGGAGTATGGGAAATGCCTGCGATGTTTCGCGGATCGATGACGGCGCTGATCACGCCGATGCACGAGGATGGGTCGGTTGATGAAGCCGCCTTCGCGAAATTTGTGCAATGGCAGATAGATGAAGGCACCGATGGGGTGATCCCTGTTGGCACGACCGGGGAGTCGCCAACACTGTCCCATGAAGAGCACCGCCGCGTGATTGATATCGCCATTGAAGTGGCTGGCGGCAAAGTGCCGGTAATTGCCGGGACGGGGTCCAACAATACGCGCGAAGCCATCAGCCTGACGCGCCATGCGAAAGAGGCCGGTGCCGATGCAGCGCTGGTGGTAACGCCCTATTACAATAAGCCCACGCAAGACGGGCTGTATGCGCATTACGCGGCGATTGCCTCTGCGGTTGATATTCCGATCATCATTTACAATATACCGGGCCGCAGCGTGATTGATATGTCGGTTGCGACGATGGCCCGCCTGGCGCAGGATTTTGACACCATCATCGGGGTTAAGGATGCGTCCAATGATCTGGCGCGCCCGCTGGCGACGCGGCTGGCGATTGGTCCTGATTTCGCGCAATTGTCTGGTGAAGACGCAACGATCGGGGCATTCCTGGCCCAGGGTGGCCATGGATGCATTTCGGTGTCTTCCAATGTTGCCCCCAAGCTGTGTGCACAGTTGCATGACAGCTGGCACCAGAAGGACTGGGACAGCTTTGAACGGGCACGCGACACGCTGATGCCGATCCACGGTGCGATGTTCTGCCAGTCGTCCCCGGCACCGGCCAAGTTTGGGGCCCATCTGTTGGGCTTGTCTGGCGAAACGGTTCGGCTGCCCCTGGTTTCGGCAACGACGGAAACGAAAGCGATTGTGACCGCAGCGATGAAAAGCGCTGGTTTGATTTAGGCGCATTTGACTTGATGGATGAAAGGAAAATTGCATCCCCCAAAGGGAAAACCAGAGCGGATGCAAGGATGAGATCATGGCTGGGAAGGATAAAAAGAAAAAGCACATGATGGCCACGGGGACGATCGCCGTGAACCGTCGTGCACGCCATGACTATGCCATCGAAGAAGAATACGAAGCCGGGATTATTCTGACCGGGACCGAAGTTAAGTCTTTGCGGTTGGGGACTGTGAATCTGTCAGATGCCTATGCCGCGCCCAAGGGGGGCGGTGTTTATCTGCACAATCTGCATATTGGCGAATATTCGCACGCCCCGATGCGCGCACAGCATGAGCCAAAGCGCATTCGCACCCTGTTATTGCATCGCAAAGAGGTGTCAAAATTGATGGGGTCGGTGCAGCGCGAAGGGCTGACCTTGATCCCGCTGCGCATGTATTTCAACAATCGGGGACTGGCGAAAATTGCGCTGGGCCTTGGGCGCGGTAAGCGTGAATATGATAAGCGCCAAGATATAAAACAGCGGGATTGGAACCGCCGCAAGGCAACCATTCTGCGCAATGAAGGCTAGCGCCTGCTCTTTCGGGTAAGGCGATTGGCCGAATAAACGGGCCGGGGGAGTGTTCGCGTCTATGTCGGGTGTTGCGCTGTGCCTGCTTTCCGCGGGTCTGCTGGGAATCCAGATTCCACTTGCTAAATTATCTTACATGGATGGGGCCGATCCCATCGCGCTTGCAATGTTGCGCTGTATTGGCGCGGCACTGCCCTTTTTGATCTGGGCGAAGGTTCGGGGGATTTCCCTGAAGGTGCCCAGAGATGCCTGGCCCGGTCTTTTGACCATTGCCGGGGCCACAACGGCTATTTCCTATGGATATCTAGGGGCGCTTGGGCGTATTCCGGCCAGTTTGACGGCCCTTTTATTCTATCTGTATCCGTTGATCGTGCTTGTGATTTCAGCTGTTCACGCGCGGGAGCTTCCGGGAATTCGGCGTCTGGGCATCTTTTCGCTGGCCTTTGCTGGGCTTGCCCTGGTGTTCGGACCGACCTTGCAGGACCTTGACCCGGTCGGTGTCGCATTGGGCCTGTTGGCGGCTGTTGGCGCGGCAGTCTATTTCTTCGTCGTTCCCCCTTTGACGAAACGGGTTTCCTCCCTGCTGCTGATGGGGTGGTCGAATGCCCTGGTTGGCCTGTTGTTCATTCCAGGCATGTTGCTGTTAGATGGGGGCTTTCCCCAGCAGATCGGGGGATGGTCAGCCTTTTGGGCGGCTGCGACGGTTTATGCGATTGGTATGGCCTTGACCTATCCCGCCCTGGCGCGGACCGGGTCGGTGAAGGCGGCGATGCTGTATAATTTTGAGCCCCTGACGATTATCGTCCTGTCAGCGCTGTTGTTAGGCGATGTGATGACCACCATTCAATATGTTGGTGGCGGGGCCGTGTTGATCGCCCTGGTCCTGGCCAGCGCGCGCAGTGCAGAGGATGTTCTGCCGGATTAACGGGCCATTTCGGCGCTGCGGTCCACGATATCCAGGGATATGGCGTTACTGTTGTGCTTCGCGGCCTTTTTGCCCTTGGCAATGACATCGAATAATTCATCAGGCTCAATCTTGCGCGGCCCCTTGGTCAAATGGACAATCGCAGCGGCACAGCTCAAAAGGCCGAAACTGCGCATCTGTCCGTGTCGATCTTTTGCTTCCAATTTACCCGCCGTGCGGTGTTCGGGCAGATATAACCCCTCTGCATCCGCTTTGAATTTGTCCAATACATGTTCAACAAACTGTTGGATATCGTCCTGTGACAGGTCCTTGAAACCGGCAAAGAAATCATCGCCCCCCACATGTCCCAGAAATCCAGGCAGGGATATCCTTTCCGCCTGCAAGATATCTGCGAACAGGGTAATAGCGCGGTCACCCTGTCGGAAGCCATAGCTATCGTTGAATGGCTTAAAGTCATTGAAATCAAAGTAAATAAAGGCCCAGTCTGATTCCAGGTGTTCCAGTCCTTTGGTCAGATAATCAACGACTGAATTGTTTCCAGGAAGCTTTGTCAGCGGGTTTTGATCCCGCGCCATTGTCATGTTCTTCTCATTGATCATGCGCAAAAGGGCATCCGCTGTCAGGAACCCGACATAGCAGAAGTCTTCCGTGATGATGATCCCGTCCTTATCTTCGCCCGTGGCATAGATTTCCAGGATTTTTTCGACCTCGGTATTGATATCCACAATCGGACAGCGGGTCAGAAAATCTTTCAGGCCACGGCCAAGTGCGCGGTTCTGTAGTAATTCCCGCCCATATTGCAGATAGATAAAATCCTTAAGATCACCCTCGCGCACAATGCCCAATGGGGTCTGACCATCCCCCAGGACAGGAAAAACCGATTGTGTTTTGTTCTGTCGGAATTCCTCAAAAACGGTGGTCATGTCGTTGTGAATGGAAAGCGCCTGCAAGGGCTTAATAAAATCCCGGATCAGGAATTCATCCGATCCCCGCTGGCGACGGTCGCGCGCATTGGTTTCCGCCACAATCGGATACGCCGTCTGAAGGGTTTCATGTTCTGTTGTCGGTCGCGCAATGAAATATCCCTGAACCAGGTCACAGCCAATGCTTTTACACGCCAGAAATTCGCGTTCGGTCTCAATGCCTTCCGCCACGACGACAACCCCTAAAACATGGGCCAGATTGACGATGGAGGAGACAAACAGCCGCTTTTTGGAATCATCCGCCAGACCTGAAATAAAGAACCGATCTATTTTGATAAAATCCGGTTGATACGCGTACAGCATTTGTACTTCGGAAAAGCCACGTCCAAAGTCATCAATGGCCCGCTTGAAACCATATTCGGTGCAAAGCTGAAGGGATTCTTCCAAATGCCTGGTTGCCAGACTGTCATTGGCTTCTGACAGTTCCATCACAAAGTTTTCGGGGGCCAGACTGTATTGTTCCAACAGATTTGACGTTTCGTTGGGTCTGTAGTCCTGGCCGTCAAAGCATCGATGATCGACGTTGAAGAACAGTTTGCTGCCGCGGCAGGCCTGCGTCTGTGAAAACTGGGCAATGGCCATCCGGCGCAAAATCATATCCAGACGGTTTAGCAGCCCCTTGTTCCAGGCGTGTTCAAAGAAGCTGGGTATGGACTTGTAGCCCAGCCTGTCGATGTTCCTGAGCAATGCTTCAAACCCGATGCAACGGCCTGTATGAATGTTGACAATAGGCTGAAATGCAAAGGTTACCGTTTGCGCGGCCGCACTCAGAAACGCATCTTCTCGGCTCTTTATGTCTATGTCCGACATCATGAAATACCCGATCGCAATAAATCTTTGATATTGAACCTTATCGGGAGAGTCTAAATAAATTATTACCAAAACTTGGTGTTATGAAATTGTAACAATAATGTAGCTAAAACGCAGGAAAACCAGGCGTTCGACCTGGCTATCGAATGGGTCGATACGCATGGATCGGAATATCCCGCGACACGTCTGATTGTGTCCATAAATCAACGGCCACCTGTGCGGAAATTGCGGATAGTGTCAGGCCCAGATGATTGTGACCGAAATTAAGGAATCCCCGCGATGTCGCCGGGGCAACCCCCAGGACGGGCAAGGAATCCGGGGTTGCAGGGCGGTGGCCCATCCATCGATCCCGAACAGTGGAATTCAGTTGGGGCATCATTTCCATTGCCTTGGGAATCAACCGGTTCAGGCGCCTAAAGCTTGGTTCCGCCGTCAACCCGTTGAATTCAGACTGTGTTGTCAGTCTGACACCCTGTTCCATGGGACACAGGACCATGCTGTTTTCTACCCAGAAGGCCGGGCGCGTCGTGCATCTTTCCGGCCTGTCGAACATTGCGTGATACCCGCGCTCCGCCACCAGCATAGGGGCGGCCCCCAGCGCCTGTGCAAATCGCTTAGAAAACGCCCCAGCACAGATCATGACCCGGTCTGGTTTGTGTTGCACAATGTTTGTAGTGACCGTTATGCGCCCGTCTGGACCGACAGTCAGGTCTTCGACGGTTTCATGCAGGAATTTTGTGCCCTGCGCCATCGCCTCTGTTGCGACGGCTTCAACCAACCGCTGGGGATTCACAGCAAACAGCCCGTCGGGCTGCAGCATGCCACGCACAAAGATCGGGGCCAGATTGGGTTCTAACTGGCGAACTTCATCCTGACTGAGTATTTCCACCGGGGCACCGCGCCGCTGAAGAAAATCGCGTTCCGGGGCATGATTCTCATAACCTTTTTCACTGGAATAAACTTTCAGCCAGCCGACATCGCGCAACAGCGTTTCAGCGGGCGTGCCGCGTATCAAATCTTTCCAGGCCGGGGCAGCCGCACCGGTAAGGGCGTACAGGGCCTTGGAATTCGCTTCTGCCCGACTGGTGCTGCACTCCATCACAAAGCGCAGGAACCAGGGCAGGGATTTGATCAATTCCTTGGGGTGGATGCTGAGTGGGCCGGTCGGATCAACCAGCATGCCCGGCACCTGCCAGGGCAGACCCGGCTGGGCAAGGGGGGAGGCGGAGGGAACAATCCCACCCGCATTGCCATAACTGGCCCCGGATCCAGGACCGGTCCGATCAATCACCGTGACCTTGAATCCGCGTCGCGCAAAGGCCAGGGCGGATGCACAGCCAACTGCGCCGGCTCCTAATATCAGAAGGCTTTCACCGGGGCGGGCTGTAGAATCGTCGGTCATATTGCGGTCGCTTTGTCAGGGTGGTACGAGGATTAAGGTAGGAATTGCGGAGCCTAGCAGAAACAAATTCAACTGGAAAAGAGATCATCTATGGAAACCGGAAGTCATGCCCATGGCGCTGATCCCCGAAATGACACTGTGAAGATCTATGTGCGGGGCAAGATCGTGCCCCGCGCAGACGCCACGGTTTCGGTTTTTGATTCAGGATTCCTGTTGGGCGATGGTGTGTGGGAGGGGATACGCCTGCACAATGGCCGCCTGGCCTTCATCGACCGACATTTGGCGCGTTTATACGAAGGCGCGAAAGCAATCGATATGGATATTGGGATGAGCCCCGATGCGTTGCACAGTGCCATTCTGGAAACCTGCCGCGTCAATGATATGACAACCGGCGTTCATATCCGCCTTGTCGTCTCGCGCGGCATGAAGACCACCCCGTTTCAAAGCCCGCGTGCGAATATCGGTCCGGCGACAATCGTCATTATTCCGGAGTACAAATCCCCCAATCCTGATGTTCTGAAGACCGGGTTGCGGTTGCATACGGTTCATATCCATCGCGGTGCGCCCGATGTGCAGGATCCGTCGTGGAATTCCCTCAGCAAGCTGAACTGTATCGCAGCCTGCATTCAGGCGGAAAAGGCTGGCGCGGACGAGGCCCTGATGCTGGACCCCCAGGGCTTTGTCGCGACCTGCAATTCAACGCATTTCTTTATCGTGCGGGACGGGGAGGTCTGGACATCGTCGGGCCTGTATTGTCTGGCGGGAATCACACGCGGTAATGTCCTGCGCGTCGCAGCAGAATTGGGCATTCCAGCGCGGGAGACGACATTTCCCCTGACCAAGGTTTATTCCTCTGACGAGGCCTTTGTAACCGGTACTTTTGCTGGCCTGATCCCCGTGCGGGAAGTGGACGGTCGGAATATCGGGTCCGGCGGTTTGGGGCCGGTTACCCAACGCCTAAGACATGGCTATTATGCCCTTATCGAGCGGGAATGCCCGCCAGGAGAAATTTCGGTATGAGCCAGGGCTTGCGCATCGCCATGTGGTCCGGGCCGCGCAATATCTCTACGGCCATGATGCGCAGCTTTGAAAACCGCGCGGATTGCACTGTCACGGACGAGCCCTTTTATGGCTGTTACCTGTCACGCACGGGGATTGATCACCCCATGGCGGCAGACGTGATGGCCGATATGGACTGTGACTTCACCCGCATCGCCCAGACGCTGGCGGGACCTGTCCCAGGGGGCGCAGCGATCTGGTACCAGAAGCATATGAGCCTGCATATCCTGCCAGGCGACGACCTGTCCTGGTCGGATGATATGGTTCATTGCTTTCTGATCCGCCAACCGGACGCCATGGTGGCGTCCTATACGCAAAAGCGCGAACAACCGGTCGCTGCGGATTTCGGTTTTGAGCGGCTGTGGCAGCTTTTCGATCATGTATCACAAAAATTAGGTAAAGCGCCCCCGGTCCTGGATTCAAAAGATGTCTTGTCCGATCCGAAAGGGACCCTGTCCACCCTGTGCCATGCCATTGGCATCGCGTTTGATCCCTCCATGCTGTCCTGGCCACTGGGGCGTCGTGACAGTGATGGGATATGGGCCCCGATCTGGTATAAATCGGTGGAACAATCCACGGGCTTCCTGCCGTATCAGCCCAATGCCGTCAGTCTGTCGCCCGCCTTGCAGGCCATTGCGGATGAATGCCGACCCTATTATGACCAAATGGCCGCCCATCGATTGATACAGGATTAGACCATGCGCCTTGCCCTTATGCAGTCACGCCCGATGACGTCCATCACCGAAGCCCTGGAGCGGCTGGCAGAGGAGGCGCATCGTGCCGGTCAGAATGGCGCGAACCTGCTTGTCACGCCTGAAATGTTTCTGTCTGGCTATAATATCGGGGCTGCGGCGGTTGAGGCGGCGGTGACGGAGATGGATTTGGGGCGCGTCTGCGATATTGCCAGACAGCATGGCATCGCCCTTCTGGTGGGTGGTCCGGATCGCGTTTCCAATGCCATATATAATGCTGCGTTTCTGATTGATGCGGGGGGAACGGTGCGCAGTACCTATCACAAAACCCATCTGTATGGGGACGTGGATCGCAGCCAGTTCACAGCGGGGGAGGCCCTGTCGGAGATTGTGACGCTGGACGGTTGGAACTTGGGGGTGGCGATTTGCTATGATGTGGAATTCCCAGAAGTGACCCGCGCCCTGGCCCTGAAAGGGGCTCAGGCCATCCTGGTGCCGACGGCGAATATGCGCCCCTATGAGTCAGTCTGTAGCCGCCTTGTGCCTGCGCGGGCCCAGGAAAATAGCGTTTATGTCGCTTATGTAAATTATGTCGGGCGGGAAGCGCCCTTCGATTATTGTGGTCTGTCCTGCCTGTGTGACCCGACCGGTGCGGATGTTGCCCGGGCCGATGGGCAGGGGGAGGAAACCCTGTATGCGGATTTGTCGCATCCGGTCTTACGGGCGGCACAAGAAGATGTCACCCATCTATCGGATCGGCGCACCGATCTTTATTGAGGAACCGTCACTGTGAAAGCACGTCCATGACAGAGGCACCGATTACCGTGTTTGGGCCGGATTTTCCCTTTGCCTATGATGATTGGCTGGCCCATCCCAGTCGTCTGGGCAGTCTGCCTGCCGAAAGTCATGGGGCGAAGGTTGCCGTAATCGGAGCGGGATTGTCGGGCCTGATCGCAGGCTATGAACTGATGCGCCTGGGCGCGCATCCCATCCTGTTTGAATCCGGGCAACTGGGCGGGCGGCTGCGTTCGCAACCCTTTGAAGGGGCGACCGATATTGTTGCCGAACTGGGCGGCATGCGTTTCCCGGTCTCCGGCACAGGCTTCTATCATTATGCCGACATGCTGGGTCTGGAAACAAAGCCCTTTCCAAACCCGATGACACCGGCTGCCGGGTCGACAGTGATCGATCTGGAAGGCGAAACGCATTATGCAGAGACGATGGCCGATCTGCCGCCCTTGTTTCATGAAGTGGCCGCCGCCTATGACCAGGCCCTGGAGGAAGGGGCACGCTTCAGTGACCTGAAGGCGGCAATCCGCGCCAAAGACCGGGCGCGCATCAAGGAAATCTGGAACCCGCTGGTGCGTGATTGGGATGAACGGACCTTCTATGACTTCATCACCACATCCCCCGCCTTTCAGCGCTTGAGCTTTCGCCATCGGGAGGTTTTTGGGCAGGTTGGCTTCGGCACCGGGGGATGGGATTCTGACTTCCCAAATTCCATGCTGGAAATTCTGCGGGTCAATGTCACCGATTGCGACAGCAACCAGCAGTTTTTCGTTGGCGGCGTTGAACGATTGCCGCAAGGCCTGTGGCGGCAGCCCACAGATGGCAAGGGGTACTGGCCCGCAGGGACCAGCCTGCAATCGCTGAACAGCGGCGCGACGCGGCCCGGCGCGACCCGCATTCATCGCGCAGACAGGGGGCGGATCGCGGTTACCGATCGCTGGGGACGGACTGAGGAATTCGATGCCGTGATCGCGACCTGTCAAAGCTGGCTGCTGACCACCGCGATTGATACGGAGGAGGCGCTTGTCAGTCAGAAGCTTTGGATGGCCCTGGACCGCACCCGATACATGCAGTCCTCAAAGACTTTTGTCATGGTGGATCGTCCTTTCTGGAAGGACCGGGATCCAAAGTCGGGGCGGTATCCGTTATCGATGACCCTGACCGACAGGCTGACGCGCGGAACCTATCTGTTCGATAATGGACCGGATCAGCCCGGTGTGATCTGCCTGACCTATTCCTGGATGTCCGATGCCTTAAAAATGCTGCCGCTGCCTGTGGAACGGCGGGTCGAACTGGCGCTGTCTGCCTTGCAGAAGATCTATCCGGATCTGAATATCCAGTCCCATATCATCGGCGACCCGATCACTGTCAGTTGGGAGGCCGATCCAAACTTCCTGGGCGCATTTAAAGGCGCGTTGCCGGGGCATTATCGCTATAACCACCGCATGTATCGCCATTTCATGCAGGATGACCTGCCACCCCAGGAGCGCGGGCTGTTTCTGGCAGGCGATGATATCAGCTGGACGCCAGCCTGGGCGGAAGGTGCGGTGCAGACAGCCCTGAATGCGGTTTGGGGTGTTATGACCCATTTGGGGGGGCGAACGGCACCGGATAATCCAGGGCCGGGGGACTTATATCCCCAATGGGGTCCGATTCGGCTGGATGATTAGGGTCATTTGACACGGGCACCCTGAATTTTTGTCTTAAATCGGCAAAAATTGCATCCGTGCCACCATGGAACATGTGTTTTTGGCCAATTTCTGCAACGGCTGCCTGATTGAAGCTTGGATTAAGAGTGAATTTGCGTATAGTGCGGCACCGAAAGCTGAGATAAGGAGTGTGCTACCATGCGTTTTGCTGAAGCCCTGACTTTTGATGATGTCCTTCTGCAGCCTGGTCACTCTGAAATTCTGCCAGCACAGACCGATACGGGTACGCAGCTTACCAAGACAATCCGCCTTGGAATTCCGTTGATTTCTGCGGCCATGGATACGGTGACCGAAGGCCCCCTGGCGATTGCCATGGCACAGCAGGGCGGTATCGGCGTTATCCACAAGAATATGACAGCCGAAGAACAGGCGCATGAAGTGCATATGGTTAAGCGCTTTGAAAGCGGCATGGTCGTAAACCCGATCACGATCACGCCAGAGCGCACATTGGCTGAGGCACTGGAACTGATGCGGCGCAATCGGATCAGCGGCATTCCCGTTGTCTCCAAGCGGTCCAAGAAACTGGTCGGCATCCTGACCAACCGCGATGTCCGTTTTGCCGAAGATCTGGATACGCCGGTCAAGGAATTGATGACCAAGCGGGGATTGATCACGGTGCCGGAAGGGGCCAGCCGCGAAGAGGCAAAACGCCTGTTGCACCAATATCGCATCGAAAAGCTGCTGGTTCTGGATTCGGAAAAGCATTGTGTCGGCCTGATCACCGTCAAGGACATCGAAAAGGCACAAAACTTCCCCAATGCCTGTAAGGATGAGCGGGGGCGCCTGCGGGTCGCTGCTGCGACCGGGACGGGCAAGGATGGTTTGGCCCGGGCAGAACAGCTATTGGATGCAGGTGTGGATGTTATCGTCGTCGATACCGCCCATGGTCATTCTCAGGGTGTGCTGAATCAGGTAACCAGCGTTAAGAAGCTGTCAAACTATGCCCAGGTGATTGCGGGCAATGTGGCAACGGCAGAAGGCGCACGGGCCTTGATCGATCATGGCGCGGATGCTGTTAAAATCGGGATCGGGCCGGGCTCGATCTGCACAACCCGCATTGTTGCTGGCGTTGGTGTGCCGCAATTAACCGCGATCCTGGAAGCATCCGAAGTCTGTCGCGAAAAGGGCGTTCCCGCCATTGGCGATGGCGGTATTAAATTCTCCGGTGATCTGGCAAAAGCCATTGCAGCGGGCGCGAATGCCGTGATGATCGGATCCTTGCTGGCCGGAACAGAAGAAGCACCGGGTGAAGTGTTCTTGTATCAGGGGCGCTCTTACAAATCCTATCGTGGCATGGGCTCTGCCGGGGCGATGTCGCGCGGGTCTGCCGATCGCTATTTCCAGGAAGAAGTGTCGGAAAGCCATAAATTCGTGCCGGAAGGCGTTGAAGGCCGCGTTCCCTATAAAGGACCGGTTTCTGGTGTGGTGCACCAATTGGTGGGTGGCTTGCGTGCCGCAATGGGCTATACCGGCAGCCGTTCTATCGAAGACATGCAGGAACGCGCCACCTTCCGCCGGATCACCAATGCGGGACTGCGCGAAAGCCATGTTCATGATATTACGGTGACAAAAGAGTCCCCCAACTATCAGATTGATCGTTGAGTATCCGTAAATGATCAGCCTGATTGGCCTTATGGCCGCCTTGTGTACAACGGTGGCATTCGTGCCGCAGGCGCTGAAATGTTGGCGTTCCCGGTCGACAGCGGATATTTCTCTGTCGATGTTTCTGATCTTTGCGCTTGGGGTTTGCCTTTGGCTGGCCTATGGGATCGTGCGTGAAGATTTGCCGCTGATACTGGCCAATGGGGTAACCCTGGCGCTGGTGCTGTCGATCCTGTGGATGAAGGTACGATTTGGATGACCCCTGGTGCGCGGATTTCCGCTGCGATTGAATTGTTGGACCGCCTGGACACCCCTGGCGCGCCCCCTGCGGATAAGATGATGTCGGATTGGGCGCGCGGCAATCGCTATGCCGGGTCCAAGGACAAGGCTGCGATTGCGAGCATGGTCTATGGCACATTGCGACGGCGGGGCCAGATCGACTGGTGGTTGGATCGCGCGAAAAGCGGCCCGCCGGATGGTCGTTCGCGCCTGCTGGTCTGGCTGCAACTGGGCGAAGGCATGCGCCTGACCGACTGGGAAACCGTCATCACCGGGGAGCGATTTGATCCGGCCCCGTTGAGTGGCATGGAAAAGCGCGTGATGGTCGAATTGGGCGCACAGCGGGGCTTTGAACTGGAATGCCAGCCGGATGTGACCGCCGGAAACATGCCGGAATTTCTGCAGCCGATATTCGCACAATTATATGGCCCGGACACCAAACGGCAATTGGCCGCGCATCTGGATGAGGCTTCGGTCGACCTTCGGGTGAATACGCTGAAGACAGATCGGGACGCCGCCCAGGCCGCCCTGGCGGAAGAAGGCATTGTCACTAAGCCAACCCCATTGTCGCCCATCGGCCTGCGCCTGGCGGACCGTAAGCCATTGAGCGGGACTAAGGTTTTCAAGGAAGGTCTGGTCGAGCCCCAGGATGAAGGGTCACAATTCGCCGCGCTGTTGGTTGAGGCAAAGCCGGGCATGAAGGTCGTGGATTTCTGTGCAGGTGCGGGTGGTAAGACACTGGCCATGGCAGCCACGATGGAAAACACCGGTCGGATCATCGCTTGTGATGTTTCCGAGCCCCGCTTGAAGCGCGCCGCCCAGCGGTTGAAGCGGGCAGGGGCATTTATGGTGGAGCGCCGCCTGTTGTCGTCAGAGCGGGACAAATGGGTCAAGCGCCGCGCCAATCGCTTCGACGGTGGGTTTGACCGCGTCTTGATCGATGCGCCCTGCACGGGATCAGGCACCTGGCGCCGCAATCCAGATCAGAAATGGAAGCTGACGCCCGAAGGCCTGGAAGAGGTGATGCACAAGCAATCGGCGGTGATGGAAAGTGCCGCAAGGCTTGTCGCGCCGGGGGGCCGCATGATCTATGTAACCTGTTCAATCCTGCCGCAGGAAAATGAGGATCGCGTCGCAGCCTTTCTGGCGGACCATCCTGATTTCTATCAGCATCCGGTTGCGGAAGTCTGGACAACACTTTTCCCAAACCTGGCCTATCCAGGGGCAGCGGACAGTCCAAACCTGCGCCTGACCCCGGCCGATCACGGCATGGATGGCTTCTTCATCTCCATTCTGGGGCGAAAGCTGACTGCGGGTTAGTGCTCTTGCGGGACACACAGTGATTCAGAAGGGGATGGTTTTTCCATCCCAGGCAATCAGGCTGCCTGTCTGGGGCGCGGTCGCGTTGTTTATCACAGTCAACAGATGTTCCGCCGCATAAGCGGGGCTGAACAGCTTGCCTTCCGGGATACCTTTTTGGAACGGGGCGGACAGGTTCGTGGCGACGGTACCCGGATGCAGGCCCAGGATAATGGCGTCCTTGTGGCTGCGCGCCAGTTCAACCGACAGCGTTTTCAACAGCATATTCAATGCGGCCTTGGACGCGCGATAGCCATACCAACCGCCCAGCGCATTGTCTGAAATACTGCCGACACGCGCGGACAGGGCGGCAAAGACTGCTTTTTCGTCCTTTGGCAGCTTTGGCAGGAAATGTTTGGCGACCAGCGCTGGACCGGTCGCATTGACGCGCATGACCTGATCCAGCCAGGCCGGGTCCAGGCTGCGCCATGATTTTTCTGGCCCCAGTTTCTGATCCCCGTGATCTTGCTGGTGCAGAATGCCGGTTGCCACAAAAACCAGACGCGGTGCAGTGACACTGGCGGCGGCGGCTTCAATCGATGCTTCATCGGTGATATCGATTTGCCCGACGCAAACGCCATCGGCTGTTGCGACCAGTTCTTGGCGTGCGAAGGCATGCACAGTCGCAAAACGCGGATCCGCGGCCAGCAGAGCCGTCACAGCTGCGCCTATTCCACCAGATGCGCCGATCACGACGGCTTCGGAACGGTCGGGAAAGGATGTCATCATGGGGTTACACTCTCCTTACGCATTGTTTAGCCATCCCGTCAGGTCCGTGACCGGGGGGCGAAAATACAGGATGACCCGACCCTGTGGCGCGGCCCTGGCATCTGGTTCCCATTTTGCCATGCCATGCAGGCAGTGTCGGTGCATCACGAATGACTGTCCCGGTTGCGGTGCCAGGGTGATGCGCGGGCAGTCCTTAAATATCTTTCGTCGCACGGCCTGATAGGAGTCCGTCACATCGATATTCCGCCATTCGTCCGGCGCGACCCCAGCGAAAGTTTCCTTTAGCCAAGCCTGAATAATCCTGTGAGACCCCTCCCAAATTACAAAGGGGGATGCCCCCGGCGTATAGTCGGTTGCTGGAATACCCAACAGAAACCCGTGATATTCCCTCAGATACCGCCGCCGCTGGGGTCCTTCTTTTAACAATCCATCAATATGGGCGGCATCACGGTCCTGGCGAAAGGCATGCATCGCCGCCGTCTCTCCCGCCATTGGCTGTGGATATCCGGGATGGCAGACCGATACCTGCGCCCGGTCCCACGGTAAGTCCCTGCAATTAAGGCGGTCCTGGATGAAGTCAACAGCGGTGCCAGAAAGGGCTGGTCCGCCGGGCACGGCCCCTGTCGCATCGTTGGGCAGGACATTCACCCCGGCAAACCAGGTTCCGCCATAGCGCAGCCAGTGGGCATTTTCCGGCGCGGCGATGCTGGCCCAGACAGCGGGCAGGGTAGCGTCCAACCAGCGGTGCAGCACAGCATCGGTCGGGAAGTGACACCAGCCCTTTTGAGTATAATGGTCGAAACTGTTCATGCCATCCTTAATGCGCCACCGAAAGGCGGTATGCCAAGCCCCGGATCGATGAAAATAAGGGTTTCACCCTGATTTTCCGCGTTCCGTCGAATCGGTTTACAGAATGGGGCTGTTCGCCTAACTTTGCGCTGGTTTTTGGGATGATAATCATTCTGAAGCAATAGCGGTTGCAACTGATCTAACAAAGAATTCCCGCTTTTTAAAAAAAAGATGCCGTGTCGATGCAGGGGCCTCCCAACGCATCTGCACAAAGAGCAATCAGGGCGGGGATGCCAAGAAGGGAAACGAAACGCCAATGGAATACGAATATATTATCATTGGATGCGGACTTTTGGCGGTGCTGTATGGTGCCATCACGTCTAAGAGCATCCTAAGCCTGAGTGCGGGCAATGAACGCATGCAGGAAATCGCCGCAGCCATTCAAGAGGGTGCTACGGCCTATCTGAACCGTCAATATATGACCATTTCAGTGGTCGGTGTTGTGGTTGCCATTATTCTGGGGCTGGCGTTGAGCTGGACCAGCGCCATTGGTTTTGTCATCGGTGCCGTCCTGTCCGGTGCTGCTGGTTATATCGGGATGGTCATTTCCGTGCGCGCCAATGTTCGCACGACCGAAGCCTCCCGCGAAAGCCTGGCTGCGGGTCTCTCGGTTTCTTTCAAATCCGGTGCTGTGACCGGCATGCTGGTTGCCGGTTTGGCGTTGTTGTCAATCGCGGGCTATTACTTTGTGCTGATTGGTCAGTATGATGTGAATGATGCCAATCAGGCGAAAAACATCATTGCGGGCCTGGTTGGCCTGGCCTTTGGTGCGTCACTGATTTCCATCTTTGCCCGTCTTGGCGGCGGCATTTTCACCAAGGGGGCCGATGTTGGCGCTGACTTGGTGGGGAAGGTCGAAGCAGGCATTCCTGAAGATGATCCCCGCAACCCGGCTGTGATTGCCGACAATGTCGGCGATAATGTCGGCGACTGTGCAGGCATGGCGGCTGACTTGTTTGAAACCTATGTCGTAACGGTTGGGGCCACCATGGTTCTGGCGCTGATTTACGGCATTACCGGTCTGGAGATGAGCCAGTTCCTGATGTATCCGATGATGATCTGTGCGGTTTGCCTGGTTGCTTCGATCATCGGGACGTATTTCGTGCGCCTGGGCGGCGGAACCAACATCATGGGGGCCTTGTACAAGGGCTTGATCGCCTCGGCTGTCCTGTCTGCGGTGGCCCTGTATTTCGTGACCGATCATGTGATTGGCATGGATTTGCAAATGGTCGTGAACAACGTCGCCTTCACTGGGATGGACTTGTTCCTGTGTGGGATTGTTGGTCTGGTACTGACCGGCCTGATCGTCTGGGTGACGGAATATTACACCTCAACAGAATTTCGCCCGGTGCGGTCCATCGCGAAAGCCTCTGAAACCGGCCATGGCACGAATGTGATCCAGGGTCTGGCAATTTCGATGGAAGCAACGGCTATCCCGGCAATTCTGATCTGTGTTGCGATCATCGTGACCTTCCAGATTGCAGGCCTGTTTGGGATTGCCATTGCGGTGACCACGATGCTGGCGCTGGCTGGTATGGTTGTGGCCCTGGATGCCTATGGTCCTGTTACCGATAATGCCGGTGGTATCGCGGAAATGGCGGAGCTGGATGACAGCGTTCGCAAGACGACCGATGCCTTGGACGCTGTTGGGAACACGACAAAGGCTGTCACCAAGGGCTATGCCATTGGTTCCGCCGGTTTGGGGGCGCTGGTTCTGTTTTCGGCCTATACGGCGGATCTGACCCGGTACTTCTCTGCCACCAATGTCGATTTCTCGCTGTCTAACCCGTATGTCGTTGTTGGCCTGTTGATCGGTGGCCTGCTGCCGTATCTGTTTGCCGCAATGGGCATGACGGCTGTTGGACGGGCAGGGGCCGCTGTTGTGGTTGAAGTGCGTCGCCAGTTCAAGGAAATCCCTGGCATCATGGAAGGCACGGGCAAGCCACAATATGGCCGCTGTGTCGACATGCTGACCAAACGCGCAATTGGCGAAATGATTGTACCGTCCTTGCTGCCGGTATTGAGCCCGATTGTGCTGTATTTCGTCATCAATGCGGTTTCGACCCAGGGCAATGCCTTCGCCGCTGTTGGCGCGATGTTGTTGGGTGTGATTGTCACCGGCGTTTTCGTCGCAATTTCCATGACCGCCGGTGGTGGTGCCTGGGACAATGCGAAGAAATACATTGAAGACGGCAATCATGGTGGCAAAGGCTCAGAAGCCCACAAGGCTGCTGTGACCGGTGACACGGTTGGGGATCCCTATAAGGATACCGCTGGTCCTGCCGTGAACCCAATGATCAAGATCACCAATATCGTGGCATTGCTGCTGTTGGCGGCCTTGGCCCATTGATTGATCTGACATCTGTCAGGTTCTGACCAAGAAAAACCCCGGGGCGCAGGCTCCGGGGTTTTTTGTATGCGTTTGATGGATCGGTCGGTCAGGTGCCGAATTTCCCAAGATTGCCGAACAGCTGTTCCATGATTGACATGGTGCGACCCGAAGTCGGTGTCTCTTTTTCTTGCAGATTGACTTCGGTCAGCGCTTCCTCGTCATAGGTATCGATGGTCTGAAGCATGCCGGACTCGTCAAAATGAAAAGCCAGAACCTGATTTTCGGTGACTTCCGTTGGATAGAAGGCCCATGTTTCCCGGCGCTGGCTCATATAATACCAAACATTATCGTCAAATGTGCCAATGGTAGAGGGCGTCCCAATTGCGGCGACCACATCACGCTTGGTCGATTGCCCGACAGTTATCTGTTCCAGCCGGCTTTCCAGCGGGGCATTTCCGCGCAGGGCAACCTTCGGGTCGCAGGCGGTCAGGGCCAGCATTAAAACGCCAACAGAAACGCCAATCTTTAGTCTGTGGCGCAAGGCCTGTGGGGTTGGGGCGGCAAATATCATTAAGGCAACCTTGCTCTTTATCGGGGTTTTACCAACTGTTTTAGTGTGGGCCGCGCCGGGCTTTTTTTCAAGCCATCTTGCCGAATGGGCCGGGGAACGCTAAGTCCCGCGTGAAGATATGGCAAGGGGCGCAAGGATGCGTCTGAACGATACCCGGGGTTGGTCACCGTGTTTGATATGTTTAGAAGCTTCTTTCGAACCAGATTAACGCGCGAGCAGAAAATCGCACTGGTCCTGTACGAGCAGATCGTGACCGCCGCACGCCAGCCTGCGCTGTATGCCAATGCCGGTGTCCCAGACACAGTGGAAGGGCGCGTGGAAAGCATTGCCTTGCACACCTTCCTGCTGTTTCGCCGCATGACGGGGCGTCCTGAATGGGATGTCATCGGCGGTGCCTTGTCTGATGAAATTGTCGCAGATTTTGATCGCTCGCTTAGAGAGATGGGCGTGGGCGACATGTCGATTGGCAAGAAGGTCAAGAAGCTCGCGCAATTGTTCTTCGGGCGTTTCGATGCCTATTGGGGCGCGATCAATGGTTCGGAAGGGGCGGAAGACCTGGAAACGGTTCTGAAATGGGGCGTGTTCCAGGGTCAGGATGTCGATTCGGCGCGTCTGACCGCAATGGGTGAGTATTTCGATAAACAATCGGCACATTTATTTGCCCAGACAGAGAAGAATATTCTGGTTGGCCGGGTCACATTCACCCCCCCAGATCCCTTTTTCGCCGCCTTGCCCCCTGTTCGCCAGACGACCGATGTCCAGGAGACGGCATAATCATGACCAAAGAGACAGAGACGGACGCGCCGGAATTCAGTGCCGTGATTGAGGTTGATGAAATCCCCTCCAAGGGCTTGCAAATGCAATTGAAGGCAGATGCGACACAGCGTCAGGCCCTGGCACAGCGTTTTGATATCATGGCGGTGGACAGCCTGTCTGCTGAGTGCCGCCTGACCTTGCTGGCAGGCGGGCCAATGGTGCAGATGAAGGGGACGATCCTGGCGGTGGTTCAACAAAGCTGTGTCGTCACGCAAGCGCCCCTGAGCCAATCCTTGCGGGTTCCCTTCAGCCTGGAATTCGCCCCCCCGTCGATGGTGGAGGAAAATATTGAACTGACGCTGGAAGATGCTGATCCGCCCGATGTTATTTTGGAAGGTAAAATCGATGTGGGGGAGGCCGTTGCCCAGCAACTGGCATTGGCGATAGACCCGTATCCCCGTCAGGAAGGGGTGGACCTGGATCAGGTACTGGATGCTTTACCCACGGGCCGTAAGGCGCTATTGGATCGCACAGAACGTAAAAATCCATTCGCCGCGCTGGCTGGACTATCGAATTCTACCAGCAAGGATGACGAATAGATGCAAACCGGGTTGCCGTAGCCTGACAAAAGGGCTATGTAGGCCGCCGTTTTGCAAGACACCTCAAGCTTACGAAGGTCAAACAAATGGCAGTTCCAAAGAGCAAGATCACCAAATCCCGCCGTGGCATGCGTCGGTCGCACGATGCGCTGGGCAATCCGTCTTATCGTGAAGATCAGACCACTGGCGAAATGGTGCGTCCGCACCATGTTGACCTGAAGACCGGCATGTATCGCGGTCGCCAGGTTGTAGAGCCGAAAAGCGGATTCTAACCTGACGGCATCCGGGATCCTGTATAAGGGTGTTGGATGACGAGGTGGTATCAGACTAAACAAAATCGGGCCCTTGCGGGCCCGATTGGTGTTGCCGGACATTGGGTTTGTTGAACATGGAATGTGTTTAACGCTGAATTTGTCGGTCACTATTGAATGTCGGGTAGTAAATTTATCTGGCAGGGGGTTGTCGGACACCCGGGGAGGTGTTCCGATGCAGGGTATAGAATAATATACTCGACTAGATGCTCCGCAGGCGCGGCGTGTTCATAGGTACTAAGGTCGGGTTATCCGCGTTAAGGGGACACTGCCCGTGGCGAAGCCTCTGGTGATCGCATTGGATGGAATGGGGGGCGATGGTGCCCCTGATATCGTGGTGCGCGGCGCCGCGCTGGCACGAGAGCGTCTGGGTGCGGCGCGGTTTCTGATTTTCGGCGATCAGGCCATTCTGACCCCGTTGGTTGAAAAAGAACCCCTGCTGAAAGACTATGCCGAAATTCGCCACACCGAACAGGTTGTGGCCAGCACGGATAAGCCCAGCTATGCGCTGCGGCATCTCAAAGACTCCAGCATGCGCAAGGCCATCGATGCCGTTCAGGCGGGGGAGGCTGATTGTTGTGTTTCTGCAGGCAATACCGGTGCCCTGATGGCGCTGGCGATGTTTGGACTGCGGACGCTCAAGGGCGTCAGCCGCCCTGCAATCTGCTCCTTCTTCCCGACCCAGAAGGGGGAGACCTGTATGCTGGATCTGGGCGCGAATGTGGAATGCAGCGCCCAGCATCTTGTGCAATTCGCAGTGATGGGGGAGGTCTTTGCCCGCACCGTCATGGGGATTTCCAAACCCAGCGTGGGTCTGTTGAATATCGGAACCGAAGACCTGAAAGGCCGCGATGAAATCCGTCAGGCCGCCGCCCTGTTGCGCGCAAGCGCTCTGCCGATGCGATTTGCCGGGTTCGTTGAAGGCGATGATATTGCGGGCGGCACTGTGGATGTTGTCGTGACAGACGGATTTACCGGGAATGTCGCCCTGAAAACCGCTGAAGGCACGTCCCGCCTGATCAGCGCCTTCCTTCGGGAAGCATTTCAATCCAGCACCCTGGCTAAAATCGGTTATCTGATTGCCAAACGTGCGATGGGCAAGTTGCGCTATCGGGTCGATCCGCGTCGCTATAATGGTGCGGTCTTGCTTGGTCTGAATGGAATCGCGGTAAAAAGCCATGGTGGCACGGACGAGATTGGCTTTGCCAATGCGATTGGTGTGGCTGCGGATATGTGCGCGCATGGTTTCATCGACAAGATGAAGGCCGATTTCGAAACCCTTAATCAGGAAGGGGCGGAGGTTCCGGTGAATGTTGAAGTCGAAGCCGAAGTCAAAGCATCGTGAAGACTAGAAGCGTTATACGGGGTGTCGGGGCGTATCTGCCCAGCAAGGTCCTTTCCAACGATGATCTGTCCAAGACGGTCGATACGACGGATGAATGGATCAAACAGCGTACCGGGATTGCCCGGCGGCACATTGCAGCGCCCGGCGAGCTGACCTCTGATCTGGCCTGTGCGGCTGCACGGCGTGCGATGCAGAATGCTGGCATTTCCGCTGAAGATGTGGATCTGGTGATCCTGGCGACGACCACGCCCGATAATACCTTTCCGGCCACGGCAACCCGCGTTCAGGCAAAACTGGGCATTCGATCCGGGGCCGCCTTTGATATCCAGGCCGTCTGCACCGGGTTCGTATATGCCCTGACCCAGGCGGATAACATGATCCGGTTGGGGCAGGCGACTTGTGCGCTGGTCATCGGGGCTGAAATCTACAGTCGAATTCTGGATTGGGAAGACCGGGGAACCTGTGTCCTGTTTGGCGATGGTGCCGGTGCTGTGGTGCTGCGGGCGGAAACCACGAATGGGGTGGAACGCGATCGCGGTATCATCTCCACAAAGCTTGGCGCAGACGGGCGATTTTATGACAGCCTGTATGTGGATGGTGGACCGGCCACAACTGGAACAGCGGGCTATGTCCGCATGCAGGGAAAAGAAGTTTTCAAACACGCCGTGGAACACATGTCCTCGCTGGTTCAGGGCCTGTTAAAGGCGGAAGGTTTGACCACCGACGATCTGGATTGGTTGGTTCCGCACCAGGCAAATATACGTATTATCAATAAGGTGGGGGAACGCCTTAATGTTCCGGGCGAGAAGGTCGTTATCTCCCTAGAAGAACATGCAAATACCTCTGCTGCGACGATTCCCCTGGCAATGAATCAGGCCATGGAACGGCAGCTGTTCAAGCCTGGGGATCTGATTGGTTTGACCGCTATGGGGGGCGGATTCACCTTTGGGGCGGCGCTGCTGCGTTGGTAATGGTGTTTTCAAATTAGATTCTGTAACTTGGTTTGTTGACGCGATAATCAGACGGGGATACTCTGATCCATCGTAATCGTTTGAAAACCTTGGGGGAGTTTAGGCTATGGCGGGAAAAACCGTTACCCGCGCGGAACTGGCCGAAGCGGTCTATCAGGAAGTTGGCCTGTCGCGAATCGAATCGGCTGCCCTGGTGGAAGCCATTTTGGGGGAGATGGCGGATGCTCTGGTTACTGGAGAATCAGTAAAAATCTCCTCTTTCGGTAGCTTCTCCGTGCGTCAAAAGGGGGAGCGTATTGGGCGCAATCCCAAGACGGGAGAGGAAGTACCGATCCTGCCGCGCCGCGTTCTTGTGTTTCGGCCCAGCCATGTCCTTAAGGACAAAATCAATCAGTGATCGATTGAATCCGGGTTGGATGTCCTCCCCATCCCCATTCGTCGCAAAGGGCCATTCGTTTTGCCTCACGGTCGGACTTGGCAATTAGTATGAGTGATGTTTCAGACCTCAGCCGGGCGGAAAAGTCCGCAGATGCCTTCCGGACCATTACGGAAGTGGCTGATCTGTTGGATATTCAACAGCATGTCCTGAGATTCTGGGAAACAAAATTTACCCATATAAAACCGATGAAGCGCGCGGGCGGGCGTCGCTATTATCGCCCTGAAGATGTGCGCCTGCTGCAAGTGATCCGCCGGTTGCTGCATGAAGAAGGCTATACCATCCGCGGCGTGCAGAAATTGCTGCGTGATAATGGCGTTAAGACGGTTCTGGATTGGGGCGACGAGGGGGCGACCGTACCCGCGCCGGAACCCGAAATTGCCTCAACCCCCTCAAAAATCGATGTCGCGGCGCTGCACAGCCTGCGCGAGGAACTGGCCCAGGCCCGTGATTTACTGGCGGTTGATGATGCCGTTTCACCAAATCATGCAAAAGACCGTGAATAGGGAATTGCAAGGCAGGGCCACAGGTTCTATATGAACCCGTCTCACACTAACGGGGCGTAGCGCAGTCTGGTAGCGCACTATACTGGGGGTGTAGGGGTCGTAGGTTCAAATCCTGCCGTCCCGACCAGTGAGACCAAGGGGTTAGCGGTGTTTTGCTGCTAACCCCTTTTTTTGTATTTGGGCGCAACTTGGGCGCATTCCATTCTTTAACCACTTCACAAGACATTCATCTGGCCGCCCTATTTTGGTCACAGGACTCCGTCACAACCTGCCGCGTTGACCGGGAGGCACTGGCCGCCGCTTGGACGATACACCGATCCCACAAACACTATTGCTCCGTGTCTGTGGGATCGGACCAAGCCGAATGCGGTTTGTTCGGGTGACAAGCGCAGGCATGATCCGTCATGATGGTATCTCATTCTTGGAGATGCGAAATGGCAGACACCCCCACCCACTGGACTCAATTTGACAGTCTGTACAATCTATCAGACCCGCGCCCGTATTTCCGGGGCGTGGCGACGGGGGATTATCGTATGCCAGGGGTTCTGGCGGCAATCCTTGCGCGCTTGCTGCCCGTTCTGGCGGATCGCCGGGGGGCAGGGGATGTGCCGCGCCTGATTGATTTTGCCTGTGGCTATGGTGCTGTTGGGGCCTGTCTGCGCACCGGTTGGTCAATGGCTGATCTGTATCGGATTTATCAGGAAGATGCGCCTATGGCGGGGGATTCAGCAACCTTCATGGCGCATAGACGGACAGATATACCGGATCATTGGATCGATGGCGTCGATATTGCCGATGTCGCATTGGATTATGCCCAATCCATCGGGGCGCTGGACGGGGCCCATGCGTGCAATGTCCTGACCGACGAAATTCCCTCCGATCTGCGCGATGCCGTGTTGCGGGCGGATATGGTCTATGAAAGCGGCGCAATCGGGGATCATATTGCCGGTGCGATGGATGCCCTGCTGACGCTCTGTGCGGGCAGGAACAAGCCGTGGCTGTTGCTATGTCCCAGACCCAGAGTATCGGTTGCGGCCATTGAACAGGCCCTGGCGCGCCATGATTATCGCCTGGAAAGTTTGGTGGAAAAGGTCCGCTATCGGCGCGCGTTCTCTGAGGCTGAAATGGTGGAGGAGGTCGCAGCAGGCCGTCGCCATGGCCTGTCTGAACAGGAATGCGCAATAGACGGCTATTTCAGGGTTGATATTCGGATTGGCGTGCCAAATGGGGACTCGTTGCACGGGGCAAGGGCGGCCCTGCAAGGGTTTCAGTCGGACCAGTATTAATGCTTCGTGATCAATGTTTCAAAAACCTGATCCAGGTTTGGTGATAAATTGGCTTCTCCAACGGCCAGCCCTTCGCGTCTTGGGTCGACGCCGCTGATATACTGCCCACCGATGAATTCGACCCCGTGCAGGCCGCTTGCCATGGCGGGGCGTTGAATGTCATAGCCCCGTGCGGTCAGTGTGGCGGCGATGCCATCCAGATTGGGGGCTTCCTCAATTTCCATCGCGCCATTTCGGTTCTGGAAATGGGGTGTTTCAATCGCGCGCTGTAAGCTCATATCCCAATCCAGCACCGCCATAACCGTCTTGGCGACATAGCCTATGATGCGACTGCCCCCAGGGGACCCCAGCGCCAGACGCGGCTGGCCATCAGGCCCAAAGACCAGTGTTGGGGCCATGGAACTGCGGGGGCGCTTGTTGGGTTCATACCGATTGGCAATCGGCAGGCCGCCTTTAACATCGCTCCAGGCGAAATCGGTCAATTGATTGTTCAAAAGAAAGCCCCCTACCATAACGCGGGACCCAAATCCCGTTTCGATGGAGCTTGTCATGGTCGCCACGCTTCCGGTCCGGTCCACCGCCACAAGATGCGATGTCGAGGGTAATTCCGGGCTGTCATCCAGAATATCGGGTAGGAAGGCTTGATCATTGGTCGGATTGCCGGCCTCTCTGGGGACTTTGGGGGCGTGGCTGAAATCCATCGTCCGGGCGCGCCGCACCAGATAGGCAGGCGATAGCATTTCCTTCAGGGGCACGGAGACGAAATCAGTATCCGCCAGAAATCGGTCCCGATCCGCAAAGGCCAGGCGCATTGCCTCCCCAAATATCTGGATCCCATCGGTAGAATGTGGTTCTGCCTGTCGGATGTCGCGGTCGCTGTTTTCCATCAGACCCAGAATTTGCAGCACTGTCGAGCCACCGGACGATGGCGGTGCCATGCCACAGACCTGATAGACACGGTAGGTCAGACACAGATTGTCACGGCGCTTGGCCGAGTAATTGGCAAGATCAGTCAGGGACAAAGCCCCCGGATTGCGAGAGGCATTTTGAACAGCGGAAACAATCTCTTCCGCCAAGGGTCCGGTATAGAAAGCATCGGCCCCGCCGGTCGCAATGGCCTGCAGAGACCGGGCCAGATCCGGATTGCGCAGGATCGTGCCAACGGGATGGGCGGCCCCGGTCGCCGTATCGTAAAAGTAAGACCCGGCCGGTTCCATGTCTTTCAGATACGGGGCATTTTGCAGCAGACCATTCAGGCGTGGGCTGATTGGAAACCCATTCTCCGCCAGTTGAATTGTTGGGGTAAAGAGCGGGCCCCAGGGCAGTGTTCCATGATCCTGATGGGCCAGTTCCAGCATGCGCAGAAGGCCGGGAACCCCGACAGAGGCCCCACCGGTCACGGCTTCCATAAAGGGCCTGAACGCACCATCCTGTTGCATGACATAGTCACCGCTGCCCAATGCCGGGGCGGTTTCCCGTCCGTCATAGGATGTCAGTCCCCCCGTTTCAGCGTCCCAGACCAACAGAAAACCACCGCCCCCAATGCCGGAACTTTGTGGCTCCACCAGAGTCAGGGCGATCTGGGCGGCGATAATTGCATCCACCGCAGACCCCCCATCATCCAGAATGGCCGCCCCGATCTGGGCGGCGACCGGATGGGCGGCAACCATCATATAGTCCTGCGCGGTCACAGCCTTGGTTTCAGAGCGGCTGATCAGGGCTTCTGGTGCGATCCCTTCAATGGCGGAGTTGGGGGAGGGGGCCTGGTTGGGCATATCGTCGCCCGGCACGCCCAACAGCGCCTGCAACGCCAATCCCCCCAGCATGGATCCGCCGCCAAGGACGATCAGACCGAACCCTGCGCGCAAAAGGGAGGAGAGGGTGCCCGACCGCGCCGTCATGAGGCGCTGCGGGTGTTTTCAAGTTCGATCTGCGCCCGGCCCAGATCGGTTAACTTACAGACCAGCCAGTCTGGTTTAAGGGGGTTATTGAACCAGGGTTCTGCCCAGCCCTGTTCAATACAACTGCGCACGGTTCGGTCGCTGATGCGCTGCCCTTCTTCATCAAACAGCGGCAGTTTTCCACCCGGTTGGTCAACCCCCCGCAGAAGATAGGCCATTTGCACCCGTGATGGTCGTGCGCCCCCGCGAATGGTGGCGGGCTTTACCTCTTTCAACTGAATAACCTTTGCCTCCGCTTTTGGCATGCAATCCCCCTGTGTTCTGGACCAATGGTAAGGGAATTAAGGCAAACTGGGCAAGCACGAAGGAAGAAACGCTCTTAGTATCGTCATCCCGGACTTGATCCGGGATCCAGGGCGGGTGGCGCAGGTTTGGGCATGTGGCCCTGGATACACGCCTGCGCGGGTAAGACGAGGGCTATATTTTAAAGATTTACCGCAAAGGGCGCAGAGAAGGCGCGAAGGGCGCTGAGGGGCTGGTGGGCTATGGCATTCCATTTCTGGCCTTAAGCACAATTCTCATCCTGAGGAGGCGCGGCAGCGCCGTCTCGAAGGATGCGCTGAAAGTGGGGTGCTTACAGACAGACCACCCTTCGAGACGCTGCGCTCCTCAGGGTGAGGATGCTCTTGTCTACTACTTCGTCACCCCGGACTTGATCCGGGGTCCAGGGCGGCAGGCGCAGGTTTGGGCGTGTGGCTCTGGCTTCTTTGAAGAGGTACCGCAAAGGGCGCAGAGAAGGCGCAAAGGACGCTGAGGGGACCCTCTTTGCGTCCTCTGCGTTACTCAGCGGTCTCTGCGTTTTCCCTTTTTGAATTCCCCCGCACAGGATCAGCATGGATACGACGCTATCGTCACCTCGCCTGCGCGGGTGTGACGTGGATTTGTTGAAGAGGTACCGCGGAGAAGGCGCGAAGGGTGCGGGCAATGTCTGTTTAACTACAGAGGTTTCCCCAGTCTTCCGGCCAGGTCCTGGATGAATTGCCAGGCGACACGGCCTGATCTGGCGCCGCGGGTCACGGTCCATTCCACGGCCATGGGGCGCCAGGCGTCTTCTTCGATGGGCAGGTTATAGGCCTGCACATAGCCCCGGATCATTTCAAAATAGGTATTCTGATCGCAGGAATGAAAGCCCAGCCAGAGGCCGAATCTGTCGGACAGGGAGACCTTTTCTTCGACCGCTTCGGATGGATTGACCGCAGTTGAGCGTTCATTTTCGATCATATCACGGGGCATCAGATGGCGGCGGTTGGATGTCGCATAGAACAGGACATTGTCAGGTCGGCCTTCGATTCCCCCCTCTAGCACCGCTTTCAGCGATTTATAGGCCGCGTCCTGACCATCAAAGGACAGATCGTCGCAGAACAGGATGAAGCGCCGGTCCAATGGGCGCAGCAGGGTCAGAAGCCGGGGCAGGGTGGGGATATCTTCCCGGTGCAATTCAATCAGGCAGACAGGTTTTTTGTTACCCGACTGGGCCAGTTCTGCATTGACCGCCGCATGAGATGCCTTCACCAGAGAGCTTTTCCCAGCGCCGCGCGCACCCCACAGCAAGGCATTATTCGCAGGCAGGCCATTGGCAAAGCGGCGCGTGTTCTCCAGCAATTGATTGCATTGTAAATCAATGCCTTGCAGCAGTCTTATGTCAACACGGTTGACCTTTGGAACAGCTTCCAGCCGGTCTAATTCCGGATGCCAGATGAAGGCTTCTGCTGCCCCCAATTCAAACTTTGCAGGGGGCGGGGGGGCCAGTCTGTCCAGCGCGTCTGCAATGCGCAATAGGGTCGTTTGCAACGGTGTCTCAGACTCTGACATATACTATGTTCCTGGATGCTGGATGGATTGGATAGGGCGCAAACCCTATCGCCCCGGTTCGGGGTGGTCAATCGACCCAACGGCCCTGTTACACATGGCATTGCACTTTCCTTGCGTGTCCGTATAGTCCCCGGCGACTTTACAGATGGCGGAATGCGGGTCGCCTCCCCATCTTTCACAAAACCAAACGGGCACAAATCCAAACTGGGAGTAGATACATGCTGATTTCAACGGCTTTCGCACAGGACGCGGCTGGTGCACTTGGGGGAGAGGGCGGCTTGGGTATGTTTTTGCCGCTGATCCTGATTTTTGTAATTTTCTATTTCCTGCTTATCCGCCCCCAGCAGAAACGCCAGAAAGAACATCAGGCCAAACTGTCCGCCGCACGCCGTGGGGACAAGGTTGTGCTGGGCGGTGGTATTCTGGGCACTGTTGTTAAGGTTGTTGATGACGGCGAGCTGCAGGTCAAGATCGCCGATGATGTTGAAGTTCGTGTGTTGAAGGCAACCTTGATGGATGTCCTGTCCAAGCCGGAACCGGCGAAAGACGCCGCCAAGGGTGCCCCCGCCAATGAGCAGGGAACGGAAAAGAAATCCCTGTTGGGCGGTCTCTTCGGCAAGAAATGATCAGTATTCGCCTATCTTAAGGGGGGATAAGGCTCCGGTCAGGGTCTTATCCTTACCCTTTTTGGACTTCAGACGTAACGGACGGTTCGTATGCTGCAATTTCCTGCATGGAAAAAAGGCCTGATCGCGGTGATCGCCTTGTTGGGTGTGCTTTATGCCGCCCCAAACGTCACGGGCCCCTGGTCCCCCTGGGCGGATTATCCGACCTGGGCACCGGGTAAGTCGCTGAGCTTGGGGCTGGACCTGCGGGGGGGCGCACATCTTTTGGTTCAGGTGCGGACCGATGATGTGGTGCATGAACGTCTGAATTCCACAGCCGATGCGCTGCGGGTTCAGATGCGTGAAAAGCGGGTGCGTGCCAGCAGCTTCAACATCGATAATAGCGGCCTGAATGTTTCATTCACCATTCGCGATGCAGCGGACGGCGATGCAACGCTGGAAGCCATTGATGAGGCTGCACCGGGCTATGATGTGGTGCGAACTGGCGATACGCGGTTTAGTCTGGTGCTGCCGGAAACTGAAGTACAAGCGATCAATCAGCGCACGATGGCCCAGTCCTTAGAGGTCGTAACACGCCGCGTGAACGCGCTGGGCCTGACGGAACCGACCATCCAACGCCAGGGCCTGGATCGTATTCTGATACAGGTGCCGGGTCTGGCTGATACGAATGAATTGAAATCGATTCTGAATGCCCAGGCGCGGTTGACCTTCCATCTGGTGGATTTTGAACAACAGGCGCAGGCGATTCAAACGGGACGCGCACCATCTGGTTATCAATTGATGCCATCGATTGAGGAATCAGCCTCCGGTGAGCCGTTGCGGCAGTATTTGGTATCCCGTCAGGCATTTGTTTCCGGTGAAAACCTGACCAATGCCCAGGCGACCTTTCAGGATGGTCGCCCCGTGGTTTCCTTTACCTTTGATTCCATTGGCGCACAGCGCTTTGGGCGGGTGACACAGGAAAATGTCGGGGGCTTCCTGGCAGCCGTCCTGGATGGCAAGGTTGTCAGCGCCCCCCGCATTCAAGGTGCCATTCTGGGGGGCAGCGGCATCATCACCGGGAATTTCAGTCTGGAAGAAGCCCAGGAAACGTCCTTGCTGCTGCGGGCCGGGGCATTACCCGCCCAGATGGATACGATTGAAGAACGCACCGTTGGGCCAGGTCTGGGGCAAGATTCGATTGAAGCCGGTGAACTCGCCAGTGTGGTTGGATTTATCCTGGTCGTGGTCTTCATGTTCGTGACCTATGGTCGGTTCGGTCTTTTCGCCAATGTCGCCCTGCTGTTAAACCTGATCATGATCATTGGGGTGCTGTCCGCCCTCAGCGCGACACTGACGCTGCCGGGGATCGCCGGGATCGCCCTGACCGTCGGGATGGCTGTTGATGCGAATGTGTTGATTTTTGAACGCATTCGGGAGGAAGCGGCCAATGGTCGTAGTGTTCTGAATTCCATTGAAGCCGGGTTTGAGCGGGCATTTGTCACCATCGTCGATTCAAACCTGACGACCCTGATCGCCACGGTGCTTCTATTCGCCTTCGGGTCTGGCCCCATTCGGGGATTCGCGATTACCCTGGCGATCGGTATCGTGACGTCCATGTTCACGGCGATCATGGTGACGCGCTATCTGGTTGTCCGGTATGCACGTACCAAGAAACCGACGACATTGCCAATTGCCGCCAAGGCCGTGGCCAAGGAGGCCTGATCCATGCTGTTACGATTAATCCCAGACAACACGACGTATAATTTCGTCGGTCGGCGCAAAATCGCCTATATCTTCTCTGTCATTCTGATCGCAGCATCCATTGGGTTGTTCATGACCCGTGGCTTGAATTTGGGGATTGATTTTGTCGGCGGCACTTTGTTGGAGGTCAAGACAGAACAGGGAACCGGCGTCAGTGACTTCCGGGAGGCACTGGGTGGATTGGGGCTGGGCGATGTCCAGATTCAGGAATTTGGCGCGCCGGATGACCTGTTGATCCGCATTCAACGCCAGCCGGGCGATGATGTGGCACAACAGGCTGCCTTGCAAAAAGCAAAAGATGCCATTGATTCCATGGTTGCCGTCGACGCCAATGGCGATAAGGAATATCGCCGAACCGAAGTTGTCGGACCGACAGTCGGTGCAGAGCTTCAGAAGGCAGCGATCTATGCCATCTGTTTCTCCATCGGGGCAATCATGCTGTATATCTGGCTGCGGTTTGAATGGCAGTTCGGGATCTGCGCGGTTGTGGCCCTGTTGCATGATGTGATTACGACAATTGGCCTGTTTGCGTTGCTGCAACTGGAATTCAATCTGGCGACCGTGGCGGCGCTTCTGACGATTGCGGGATATTCGATCAACGATACCGTGGTCATTTTTGACCGAGTGCGGGAATTCCTTCGCAAATACAAGACGATGTCGCTTCCAGATTTGTTCAATATTGCGGTCAACAGCACCTTGTCGCGTACCACAATGACGGCCTTGACGACATTGCTGGCACTGGCGGCGTTGGCGGTATTCGGGGGCGGGGTTATCCGTGATTTCTCCATCGCGCTGATCTGGGGCATTACGATTGGGACCTATTCGTCCATTTGTATCGCCGTGCCGTTGCTGTTGGTGCTGGAGCCCCACCGTGGAGACGATGTTGGCACGTCGGAAGAAGCGAAGGCGGAACAGGCCTAACACCGGCCACGTCACCTCAGTGCTTGCGTAAGGAAGGGGCGCGTGAATGGATATCACCCCAGCAGTTCCCGAAAACCGTATGCTGATCGACTCTTATGGGCCGGGGCGGTTTCAGGTGCGTGGTGTTGCCTATCAGGGGCCTGTGATCGTGTTTCCGACCCATGTGGTGCCCTGGTCCCTGACCAGGGCGTCAGATGTCTCACTGGATGCCCTGTCGCTGGTTCAGCAGGAATCGCCCCCCATCGAGGTTCTGCTGTTAGGGACGGGCGCGCGGATGGAGATGATCCCCTCTGCCTTGCGCGATGCCATCCGGAATGCGGGCCTTTCCATGGATATCATGAAGACCGGGGCGGCCTGTCGCACATTCAATGTCCTGATGATCGAAGGACGACGCGCCGCTGCGGCCCTGATTCCTGAATAAGTGTTTCTGGCCTGATTGGCACCGTCACCCGATTTCTATCAACCGGCACAGGGCGGCATGTTGATAGTGCAGATCGTCGCGCAATTGTTTCATTTCGCGCGGCGCATCCTTCACAAATTCAATGAATTGATTGTTCATATTGTTGAACAGCATGCGACCGAACACTTGCGGGTCAATGTTGGGGTGGATCCGTTCCAGCCGTTGCAAGGTCATCAGCATGCGGCTGATCTGATCGGCCAGCCTGGCGTCCAGATCGGTATAGTGGCTGGCAAAAACCGCATCGGGTTGTTCGATAGAGGCGGCGATGGCGTGACGCCAGCTTTCCTTATCCAGATAGATCAGTGATTTTTCCAGAAAAAGGCCGATCAGCCCATCCACCGAATCCAATACGTCAAGGGATGGGTTCCGGACAAAGGATTCGCCTGCTTTTAGGACATCGTTTACTTCCATCGCGACCAGGGCGATCAGCATTTCCCCCTTATGCCCATAATAATTATAGACGGTTCCAGGCGAAAGACCGGCCTGTCTGGCGATGTCTTCAATTGTGGCATTGCCATAGCCAGCGGACCGGAAGCAGTGCGCGGCTGCATGCAACAGGCGCAATTCCCGATCCTGTTTCTGTTGTTCGCGCAGGCCGCTCATACGCTGTCCCCGCGCATGAATTGATCAAACAGAGAAAGAGGTTCCGCAGCCGCAGGAGGAGGAGGCATTGGGATTATTGACCTTGAAATAGGCCCCGACCAGATCATCGACATAATCCAGTTCGGATCCCGCCAACAGGTCCATTGATACGGTATCGGTGACAACGCGCACGCCATCGCGTTCGAACACCAGATCGTCGGCACCGGATTTGGTATCGAAATCAAACCCATATTGATAACCAGAACAGCCGCCGCCCGATACGGTAACCCGCAGCATCAGGTCTGGCTTGCCTTCCAGCTTGATCAATCGGTTCAGGCGCGCAACTGCGGAATCTGACAGGCTGAGATGCCGTGTGGCTTCGTCGGTTTCGATTGCGAAAGGGTCAGACATCACTTTTAAGTCCTAAACTGGTTGCCAATTCCTATACACTAGCACATTGCTAGGCACTTCTCATAGGTAAGTGGTCACAGTGTTTTGTCAATCGACGGACTCGGAATAGACCATCCCGATAGATCGGACAATGTCGCCCAAGGAGGGTGCAGACGTGATTGTGTTAAGAGCGCCTTATGCGACGGATTATGAAGCCACCCGCGGCCGATTGGTGACGGAGGAAGCGTCCCGGACACGCACGCCGTTTCAGCGGGATCGCGACCGGATCATTCACTGCACGGCCTTTCGGCGGTTACAGCACAAAACCCAGGTTTTTATTTCTCCAGAAGGGGACCATGTCCGCACGCGCCTGACCCATTCATTGGAAGTGTCGCAAATCGCGCGGTCCATCGCGCGGGTTCTGCGCGCGGATGAGGATCTGACAGAAGCAATCGCTCTGGCCCATGATCTGGGGCACACGCCCTTTGGTCACGCGGGGGAAGACGCCCTGGATGCTGTCATGGCGGGCTATGGCGGGTTTGACCATAATGATCAGGCCCTGCGGGTTCTGGTATTGCTGGAACAGCGCTATCCCAAATTCGACGGGCTGAACTTAAGCTGGGAAACCCTGGAAGGTGTGGTGAAACATAACGGTCCGGTGACCAAATCCCCGTTGCCCAGCACCCTGGCCTGGTTCAACGCCCAGTTTGACCTGGAAATTTATTCCCATGCGGGTATCGAGGCGCAAATCGCCGCGATTTCTGATGATATCGCCTATAACCATCATGATATGGATGATGGCCTGCGCGCGGGCCTGTTTACCATAGAGGCCCTGTGTGATTCCGTTCCCCATGTTGCGGAGGTTTTTGCCAAGGTGCGCAAGGATGAGCCGGATGCGCCCGAATCCGATGTCATATCGGAAGCGGTGCGGCGATTAATCGGCGATATGATTGATGATACCCTGGCGTGCACCTCACGTAGATTGGCACGAATTGAGCCGATTACCGCAGAAGATCTGCGCAATTGCGGGGAAGCAATGGTGCGGTTCACTGAGCCGATGAAGGAAAATGAGCGGGCCCTGAAAACGTTCCTTTTTGAGCATATGTATCGGTCCCCAACCGTGAATGCGGAACGTAAGGCGGGGGCCCAGATTGTGCGGGACTTGTTCACATATTTCCTGGAAGTGCGCGATGCGCTGGACATGTCGTGGCTGACGGCGTATCCCCGCGCGGTGAATGAAAGTTGGGAGCGGATCGTCGCAGATTACATTGCGGGCATGACGGATCGTTTTGCCAAACGTCTGCACCGACGGATATTTCACACCGAATGATCCGCCCCGGCTGGGGCCAGCACGCCAAAACACAAAGAGCGATATCATGAATATATTTCGGGACGTTAAGACCGATCTGGTCCGCATATTGGAAACAATGGTCGCAAAAGGCATTCTGCCGGACGGATTGGACCTGTCGCGCGTGACGGTGGAATCGCCCAAGGAGCGCGCCCATGGCGATATGGCGACGAATGCCGCCATGGTGCTGTGCAAGCAGGCAGGCATGAAGCCCCGCGACCTGGCCGATATTCTGGCAAAGGCCCTACCGGACAGTGACCTGATCGCAAGCGCAGAAATCGCGGGTCCTGGCTTTATCAATATGCGCCTGAAGGAGTCTGTCTGGTTCGACGTGTTGCGCGGGATTCTGCGGCTGAACACGGCCTATGGCGACAGCGATATGGGGACTGGGACAAAGGTTAATGTCGAATATGTATCGGCCAATCCGACAGGACCCTTGCATATTGGCCATGCCCGGGGTGCCGTCGTGGGCGATGCCTTGGCCGGGTTGCTGTTGAAGGCGGGCTATGATGTCTGCAAGGAATACTGGGTCAATGATGCAGGGTCACAGATCGACAGCCTGGGCTGGGCGGTTTACTGGCGCTATCTGGAACTGTTGGACCCCAAGGCCTATGCCATTACCGACGAAGACGCGATCAAGGCCTTTACCGTTGAAATGGGGGCCCCGGATCGGGAACTGGAATATCGCGGTGAATATCTGATCCCGGCTGCGCAAGCGGTCCTGGACACATTCGGTGAAAGCCTGATTTCGCGCGGTGCGGATGGCGCGGTTAAGCCGGTGCCGGTATCACAATGGCTGGATCCCATACGCCTTGTGGCGGTGGAAAAGATGCTGGACCTGATCAAGGCGGACCTGGCCGTCATGGGGATCGTGCAGGATGTATTTACATCCGAACGCGACATCATCCAAAGCGGTAAGGTCGACAGCGTCCTGTCCTATCTGAAGGAAAAGGACATGGTCTATCGCGGTATCCTGGAACCACCGAAAGGCCAGAAGCTGGATGATTGGGAACCCCGGGAACAAACCCTGTTCCGGTCGACCCAGTTTGGCGATGATGTGGACCGTCCCCTACAGAAATCAGACGGAAGCTGGACCTATTTTGCATCCGACATTGCCTATCACCGCGAAAAATATCTGCGGGGATTTAAGCGCCAGATCAATGTCTGGGGGGCGGATCATGGTGGCTATGTCAAGCGGATGCAGGCCGCTGTTCAGGCCGCGTCCCAGGGGGAGGCAGCGCTGACCATCAAGCTGTGTCAGATGGTCCGCCTGCTGGATAAGGGCGAACCGATGAAAATGTCCAAGCGGGCAGGGAACTTCGTAACTCTGCGCGACCTGGAAGCGGCCGTGGGCAAGGATGTGGTGCGGTTCTATCTGTTGACCCGCAAGCCAGACGCCCCACTGGATTTCGACCTGACGGCGGTGAAGGAACAGTCCCGCGACAATATGGTGTTCTATGTTCAATACGCCCATGCCCGGACCCATTCGGTGTTTCGCATGGCAGATGAACAGATGCCCGATCTGGATGTCAGCGATGCGGCACTGGCAGCGGCTGATCTTGCCGCCTTGTCTGGCCCGGCAGAAGAGCAGTTGTTGCGGTTGATGGCGGAATGGCCGCGTATTGTGGAATCGGCTGCAGAAGCGGAAGAGCCCCACCGCATTGCCTATTACCTGTATGACCTGGCCTCCACCTTCCACGGATGGTGGACACAGGGGCGGGAAGACACGGCCCTGCGCGTCATTCACCCGGAAGAGCCGGACGTGACCCAGGCACGATTGGCACTGGTCATGGCGGTTAGAATCGTGATCGCATCTGGCTTGTCTGTGTTCGGCGTTCAGCCGCGCAATGAATTGAATTAGGGCCCATCGTCCCCACATTCTAAGCGGAGTGCTGAGGTAAAGCGGCTCATAACTGCGTGGGTATTGCCCGCGTCATAGTCAATGGAGCGCACTGCGCATGATTGCCACGGAATATGACGAACTGGATCGTGAACTGGGTGAACTGGGTGGTGAACCCGGGCAGGACCGGAAAAAGTCTGGTTTGCGCCTGTTGCCCATCGCGGTGGGCGTTGTCTCCCTGCTGACCCTGGGCGGTATTATTTGGTATGCCTATTCCCAAGGGGTCCGGGAAGGCAGCGAGACCGCCGCGCCCCTGTTGATGCCCGAAGGAACCGCTAAAGAACCCCCTTTAAATCCGGGTGGGCGTGAGATTTCCGGGACGGAACTGGGTATCTATGATCGGGTTTCCGGGGATCAGGAAACAGCGTCGGTTGAGCGTATTCTGCCGCCGCCAGAAGAGCCACGCATGCCGCCCGCTGATATATTGCAGAATGCCCCTGCCGGAACGCCTAACAAAGCACCTGCCGCCCCGACAGAACCTTCTGCGCCATCCGCAATGACGCAAGAATCTGATGCTGTGCCATCAACACCAACGGCGCGCGCACCGGTGCCTGCGCCTGATGCGGTTCTGGAACAGCCGACCGCGCCGCCACCCACCGTTGGGACAGAAACAGAGCAGGTCGCCGCTGCACCGGTCCAACCGGAACCGGAGGCTTCTCCCGCGCCCGCACCTGCGGCACAGGAATCTGCCCCCGCATCAACCACGGCGGCTACCAGCGCCGGAAATGGTTGGCGCATTCAAATTGCAGCCTTGCGCAGTGAGGCCGACGCCCGCGCAGAATGGGCCAAGAAGCAATCGGCTAATCCTGATCTGTTAGGCAAACTGGCAGTGCAAATTCAGGAAGCGACGGTGAATGGCACAACCTATTACCGGATTCGGGGCGGTCCCCTGGCCAATGGCGATGCGGCGAAGGCATTATGCGTGCAAATGAAGGCCAAGAATCTGGCCTGTATTCCCGTCGCACCCGGCAGTTAGGGTGTGTGCGCCATCATGACCCCCGCTGTGCCGTCTGCCGCCCTGCTTGGCTGCCAGGGTTTGACGCTTTCACCCCAGGAATCAGCGTTTTTTGCGCAGTCGAATCCATTGGGGTTCATCTTATTTGCCCGAAATATCGACACCCCGGATCAGGTGCGCGCCCTGGTGCAGGAATTGCGCGCCAGTGTTGGTCGGGACGATGCGCCGATCCTGATTGATCAGGAAGGCGGCCGAGTTCAACGCCTGAAACCACCCCATTGGCGATACGCCCCCACGGCGCGGCAATTGGGGGACCTGTATGATCGCGATATTACCGATGGTTTGCGGGCGATTTGGTTGAATTACCGCCTGATTGCCCAGGATCTGGCCGATTTGGGCATTGATGTGGATTGCGTTCCCTGTCTGGATGTCCCGATACCGGGATCCCATGATGTGATCGGGGATCGTGCCTTCTCGACCGATCCCGCCCTTGTCGCGGCCTGTGGTCGCATCGCGGTAAAGGGATTGCTGGCAGGCGGTGTTCTGCCGGTTTCTAAGCATTTGCCGGGCCATGGGCGCGCGATGGCCGACAGCCATCATGATCTCCCCCGTGTTGATGCGCCGTTGGATGTTTTGAAGAACACGGATTTCGTGCCCTTCATGAAGCTTCCTGAGATACCTTTGGGGATGACGGCGCATATTGTTTTTGATGCGCTGGACCCGGATCGTCCTGTTACGCAATCTAAAATCGGCATCGCCTTCATTCGCGAAGCCCTACAATTCGACGGCTTGCTGATGACCGATGATCTGTCCATGAAGGCCTTGGGCGGCAGTTTTGAAGACCGCGCCCGGACCAGCCTTGAGGCCGGCTGTGATCTGGTGCTTCATTGCAATGGCGACCCACAGGAAATGCAGGCCGTCATGTCTGCAACCGGCTCAATGTCGCCACAGGCACAGCGCCGCTGGGCCAGGGCGGCAAGCCTGCGCCAGGTCGAGCCTGACTTTGATGCAGATGCCGCCCTGGCGGAACTCAAGGCGCTTCTGATATAGCCATTCTTGCCAAAGGCGGTGTCATCCGGCACATCACTAAGTCAGTCAATTAAGGACGGAACCGTGTCGGATACCGGATCAGATCCCAGATCAGAGTTTCAGGAAGATACCGCCCCTGCGGCGGGCCTGATCACCGTGAACAATCTTGTTCTGGATCTGGATGGATTCGAAGGGCCCATCGACTTGCTGTTGACCCTGGCGCGCGATCAGAAGGTTGACCTGGCAAAGATTTCGATTCTGGCCCTGGCGGAGCAATATCTGGAATTTATAAATAAAGCCAGAGAGTTACGGCTGGAACTTGCAGCGGATTATCTGGTTATGGCCGCCTGGCTGGCCTATCTGAAATCCAAATTGCTGCTGCCGCCGCCTGCCGATGAATCGGAAGAGGAAAACCCCGCAGAGCTTGCCGCGCGTCTGGCCTTTCAGTTGCAGAGGCTGGAAGCAATGCAGGGCGTTTCCAAGATATTGTTTGATCGCCCGCGCCTGGGACAGGAGTTTTTTGCCCGTGGCATGCCGGAGCGGCTGAGGATTGCCAATCGCGCGATTTATGATGCCAATCTGCTGGATCTGCTGCGGGCCTATGGCGATATCCGCCGCAAACAGGATGTTGGCAGCGAATTGCGGATCATGCCAACGCGGCTGGTTTCGATGGAACAGGCGGCCCGCCGTTTGCGCGCCATCCTGGGTGAAATGCCCGATTGGCAGACATTGGAGCGGTTCATACCCTATGACAGCGACGATCCGCTGTTGCGTCGGTCCGCTATGGCTTCCACCTTTGCCGCCAGTCTGGAATTGTCGAAAGAGGGATTGGTGGAAATCCGCCAGACCGGCACTTTTGGCACGATCTATATGCGTGCGAAACCGGGCGCAGATTTGCAACAGCCTGATCCGCACGCCTTGGCGGCGGATGAAGACCCGCTGGACCCAGACGATCTGGATTTGTTTGAAGATAAGGAAGACTGAGCGCTATCGCTCTGCATAGATTGGGACTGTTAGAGATGGATCGATTTCAGCAATTACGCTTGCTAGAGGCCATGTTGTTTGCCGCCGCTGAGCCGGTTCAGGATGCCGCCTTGTTGGAACGCTTGCCGGAAGGGGTGGACCTGGCAAGCCTTCTGGAAGAGCTGGAAGGCATGTATTCGGCGCGCGGTGTGACCCTGGTGAAGGTGGGGAAGGGGTGGTGCTTCCGTACCGCCAGCGATCTGGCGTCTCACATGACGGTGGAGCGTGAAGTACCGCGCAAATTGTCCCGTGCCGCGATCGAAACCCTGGCCATCATTGCCTATCACCAGCCCGTCACCCGGGCGGAGGTTGAGGAAGTTCGCGGGGTTGCCCTGTCCAAAGGATCAATGGATGCCTTGCTGGAAGCCGCCTGGATACGCCCAAGAGGGCGCCGGCGCGCGCCTGGAAAGCCGGTGACATGGGGTACGACAGAGCGCTTCCTGGCGGATTTTGGCCTGGAAAGCCTGGATGATCTGCCCGGCGTTGAGGAATTGAAGGCGGCTGGCCTGCTGGACAGCCGTCCCAATCTGGGGGCGATTGCCATGCAGGGCACGGATACGGATGACGATGCGCGGGATGAAGAGGATGATGAGCGCACGGCCTTTCTGGAAAATGACGAAGCCTTTGACGCCGTTGAGGAAGATGAGCATATCGCCCTGGATGACTGATAAAGGGATAAAAAGGGCCGCGCATGGCATGGCTGGCCTTGAACCTGCGACTGGTTCTCAATAGATTGGATCAATGATCTCTATGCATGACGTCAAACACTCTTTGCCGCCCGTTATTGAATTGCGGGATGTCAGTCATTCTTATGGCGACACGCCTTCTGTTCTGGGGCTGAACCTCAGAGTGCATCCGGGTGAGGTGGTTTGCCTGCTGGGCCCATCTGGGTGTGGCAAGACCACGGCGTTGCGAATTGCCGCAGGCCTGGAACCGGTAACGGCGGGGCATGTCCTGCTGGATGGCGTCCCCGTTTCTGAAAAAGGGAAAATGGTCGCGCCGGAAAATCGCAATCTGGGTCTGGTTTTCCAGGATTACGCCCTGTTTCCGCATATGACGATTGCCGATAATATCGGCTTTGGCCTGACCGATAAGACTAAGGCCAAGGACCGCGTAGCGGCGGTTTTGAAGCAGGTGGGCATGACCGACTATGCGGGGGCCTATCCCCACGAACTGTCAGGCGGGCAACAACAGCGGGTCGCCCTGGCGCGTGCGCTGGCCCCGGAACCGCATGGGATTTTGATGGATGAGCCTTTTTCCGGTCTGGATGCGCGTTTGCGGGAATCCGTTCGGGATCGGACCCTGCATATCCTGAAAGAATCAGGCGCGGCTGTTCTGATGGTCACCCATGATGCAGAGGAAGCCATGCATATGGCGGACCGCATTGTCGTGATGCGCGACGGACGGTTAGAGCAGGAAGGCACGCCAGACACATTGTACTTAAAGCCCAGGAACGGCTTTGTTGCGGGGTTCTTTGGCGATGTGAACCGAATTGCCGGGACTGTTGCACAGGGACAGGCGGCAACCCCATTGGGTCATTTTCCATCAGGCGGCTTGCAAGAGGGCACGTCGGTTGAGGTCGTTATCCGGCCGGAAGCCCTGAATTTGTCGCCCGTTTCGCCGGATGCCCCGGCACAGGTGAAGGTTTTGGCGTCGCGAATGCTGGGTCGGACCAGTTTGATCCATTTATGCACTTGCGAAATCAGCGATCAGGCGGTTCATTTACATGCACGTATGCCCGGCCGGTATCTTCCGAAGGAAGGCGAATTGCAATCTGTTCATTTGGATCGCAGTCAGGTCTTTGTTTTTCCCTCGGAAGGCGCTACATAGCGGGGACAAGCGAGATCAGGGACCCGTCACATTGTGATGGTGTTCCTTGATTGAACCGTGAAACATGTGTCGTTTCTGTCTGGACAGACGGCAAAGAGACCACAGGGGTAGAATTTATGGGTATCGGTTCTTGGTGGCACTGGGTCATCGTTTTGGCTGTCGTATTGCTGCTGTTTGGCGGTAAGGGCAAAATCTCCAGCCTCATGGGCGACTTCGGTAAAGGTTTGAAAACCTTTAAGAAGAACATGAAGGACGAGACGGATGGCTCTGCGGATGAAGAATCCGAAACCGAAGCCAAACGCATCGCCGCCGATGGGGATGCTGAAAAGACGACGAAAAAGGACAAGGCTGTAAACAGCTGAGTTCGCGGGGCAGCCTTAGGACTGTCCCTGTAAGCGTGTCTTTTCTTTAACCCGGTTTGTGCGGTGAGGTATGCTCGACTTCGGTTGGCAGGAATTTTTGGTGATTGGGGTTGTGGCCGTTCTTGTTGTTGGGCCCAAGGAATTGCCGCGCGTGTTTCGCACGGTATCTGGGCTGATGCGCAAGGCCCGCTCTCTGGCAGGTGAGTTCCACAGCGCCATGGATGAAATGGCCCGGGAAGCGGACCTGCAAGACATCAAAAATGAAGTGACGAAGGCAAAAAGCGGGTCCTCTGATTGGGTTAAAGATATCGATCCGACCGGTGAAGTATCCAAGTCCATGAAGGATGCGAAGGCCCAGGTGTCGGCTGCAAAAGATTCGATCAACAAAAGCGCGCGCCCCAATTTTCCAGACAAAACGCCCAGTGCCAGCACCACCGCATCGTCCAGTGAGACAGACTCCCCCAGCACAACCACGCCCAAGCCGGACGTGAAGGCGGATGGGGACTCAGTTACGGACGCCAAGAGTGCCAGCACAGAGGGTGCGGCATCCAAGGCAGGTTCCGATACGGCGACCGCCAAGGCAACTGCGAAAAAGGCCGCCGCAAAGAAAGCACCTGCCACACAGGCGTCTGATACAAAAACCGGCGCGCCCACAACGGCACCTGCGAAGACAGCAGTGAAAGCGGCTGGTGCTAAAAAGGCTGGTCCAAAGAAAACTGCTGCCAAGAAAGCGGCTGCTAAGAAGACAGGCGATACGGCATGAGCAGCGTTGACGAAAGCGAATTGGAAAATTCAAAAGCGCCGCTGATGGAGCATTTGAAGGAGCTTCGCCGACGGCTGTTGATTTCTGTTGGCGCATTGATGATTGGCTTTTTCATCGCCTTTGCCTTTGCTGAGCCGATTTACAACTTCCTTGCCGATCCCTTGATATCCTCCTGGGGTGACAATCTGGAAGGGCGCCGGATGATTTTCACGGCCCCCCAGGAATGGTTTTTCACCCAGATGAAGGTCGCCTTGTTCACCTCCTTCTGTTTCACCTTCCCGATAATTGCGGGACAGATGTGGATGTTCATTGCGCCGGGCCTGTATCGCCATGAAAAACAGGCATTCATGCCGTTTCTGTTGGCAACTCCCTTCCTGTTCACGTTGGGGGCGTCCTTCGTTTACTATCTGGTCATGCCGGTTGCCCTCAGCTTTTTCCTGGGGTTTGAGCAATCTGCTGCGGACGGCCTGCGGGTTGAGATGGAAGCAAAGGTCAGTGAGTACCTGTCCTTTGCCATGACATTGATTTTTGCGTTTGGACTGTGCTTTGAATTGCCTGTCCTGCTCAGCCTGTTGGTTAAGGTTGGGATCGCTACGTCGGATGGCCTTCGTACCAAACGCCGCTATGCGGTGCTGATTGCCTTTGTTGTCGCTGCGGTACTGACCCCGCCGGATCCATTAAGCCAGATCGGTTTAGCCATTCCGATCATATTGCTGTATGAAATTTCGATCTGGTGCGGTGTGCTGATTGAACGTCAACGCAAGGAACGCGATAAGCTGCTGGGTCTGGATGTCGACGACGACGACGATGACGGTGACGACGACCCGGATGCCGAAGACCGCAAGGCGGGTTCCCAACCTTAAAATCCATTACTGCGACTGGACGTGTCCCCCCGGTGCGTCCTATAACGCCTCCATCAATTTGGGGGATGGTTCCTCATGCGTGGATAAGGAGAGAGAGAATGCACGATCTGAAAGTCATTCGGGACGACCCGGACTACTTTGACGCCGCAATGGCAAGTCGTGGCATTTCCTCTGCATCCGCTGAAATTCTGCGCCTTGATGAAGCCCGCCGCGGTGCCCAGACGCGCATGCAGGAAATACAGAACCGCCGCAATACAGCATCGAAAGAAGTGGGACAGCGAAAAGCCAAGGGCGAAGACGCCGACGATCTGATTGCAGAGGTGCAATCGTTGAAAGATGGCCTGGCCAAGGCGGAAGAGGAAGAGCGCCTTTTGGCGGAAACGCTGGAGTCTCTTCTGGCGGGCCTGCCGAATATTCCCTATGAGGATGTGCCCCATGGTGGTGGGGAAGAAGAGAATGTCGAGGTCCGACGGGTCGGGGAGCCTGTTGCACAGGATTTTGCCCCCAAAGAGCATTTCGATCTGGGGGAAGCGCTGGGCCTGATGGATTTTGAAACAGCAGCCACCATGTCCGGCGCGCGGTTTGTCTTGCTGCGCGGTGCCCTAGCGCGGTTGGAGCGGGCGATAGCCAGTTTCATGCTGGACACCCATACCGAAGTGAACGGCTACACCGAAGTCATTCCGCCCTTGCTGGTGCGGGACAATGCCATGTATGGCACCGGGCAATTGCCAAAATTTGCAGAGGACCTGTTCCATACAGACGATGGTTTCTGGTTAATTCCTACCGCCGAAGTGCCCCTGACCAATACGGCGGCGGAAAAGATTTTTGACGAGGCCGACCTGCCCAAGCGTCTGACCGCCTGGACGCCGTGTTTTCGGTCTGAAGCCGGGGCGGCGGGCAAGGATACGCGCGGCATGATCCGCCAGCATCAGTTTTCCAAGGTGGAAATGGTTTCTATCGTTCATCCCGATCAGTCCGACGCTGAACTGAATCGCATGACGGCCTGTGCAGAGGGAATTCTGACCGCTTTGGGCTTGCCCTTCCGCACGATGATGCTGTGTACGGGGGATATGGGGTTTGGTGCCCGCAAGACCTATGACATTGAAGTCTGGCTGCCTGGGCAAAACCGCTATCGCGAAATATCCAGTTGCTCGAACTGTGGGGATTTCCAGGCGCGCCGCATGAAGGCGCGTTTCCGCACCGCTGGGGAAAAGGGCACCCGGTTCGTCCACACGCTGAATGGGTCCGGACTGGCCGTTGGTCGCACCATGGTCGCCATTCTGGAAAACTATCAGAACGCGGATGGATCCATCACCGTGCCGGAGGTGCTGCGCGGCTATATGGGGGGCAAGGATGTCATACAGCCGGCTGGCAAAGCGTGAGGCGGGAAATGGAGCCGGATCTGCGATCCGTTGATTTGCCCACGGCGCGGGTTCTGTTGACCAACGATGATGGCATTGATGCCGCTGGATTTGCGGTTCTGGAAGAAATCATCCGCCCCATGGTGGGTGAATTATGGGTCTGTGCGCCCGCAGAAGGGCATAGCGGCGCATCTGCCATGGTGTCCCTGCGCCGGGAAATTGAGGTACAGGAACGGGGGCTGCGGCGCTATGCCGTAACGGGGCGACCCGCCGATACGGTTCTGGCGGCCCTGCGCCTGGTGATGAAGGATGCGCCACCCGACCTGGTGCTCAGCGGGATCAATCATGGCCTGAATGTCGGGGTGGATATGATCTATTCCGGCACTGTCGGGGCGGCGATTTGCGCTGCGGGAAATGGCGTTCCAGCCGTTGCTTTCAGCGCAGATCACGTTTCCGGTCAGCCTGTGGCGTCCCATACCTGGGATGATGTGCGCACGCATTTGCCTGCTGTTCTGGGGCGTATTTGCTGGTTCGGCTTTGCGCCTAACGGGGCCTATGGCGTTAATTTTCCATCCCGTGTCGCGCATCCGGACCCGCAATTGTGTCGCCAGGGACAATCGGTTGATACGATGCATTATGTCGCTGTTGACGGTGCACCGGGGCGGCATATCTTGCACCATCAGGATGGTGACAGATCATTGGATGCAGGCACGGATGGGGCCGCAATCGCAGCCGGTCGCATTGGGATCACGCCATTGACGCTGGACAGAACTGACAGGGACCTCTTGCATAGAGCCGCCGAAGCGCTTTAAACCTGACGCAGGTTGATTGGGTCTGGCCTTGGTCGGGTTAGGGATGTTGGGAAACTGATATCGGGGCGAAAGATATCGAGATCGAGATGGACATGGTCTCCGAACGCGCGCAGCTGATTTTGGGGCTGCGCCAGAACGGGGTTTTGAACCAGGCCGTTTTGGCAGCGCTGGAAGCAATCCCGCGTGAGTTGTTCGTGCCAGAAACCTTTGCCCGACACGCCTATGATGATTCTGCCCTGCCCATCGGGCGTGGACAGACAATCAGCCAGCCCTTGATCGTTGCACGGATGACCGATGCACTGGACCTGACCCGCCGCCACAAGGTTTTGGAAATTGGCACAGGGTCCGGGTATCAGGCGGCGGTGTTAAGCAAGCTGTCGCGGCGTGTCTATACAATAGAGCGCCATAAGCCGCTGCTGCGGGAGGCAGAATCGCTTTTTCGCATTCTGGACCTGCACAATATCAGCACCCGATTTGGCGATGGGTCAGTCGGCTGGGTAGAGCAGGCCCCGTTTGATCGGATCATTGTGACCGCCGCTGCGCCAGATATTCCGCAAGCCCTGGTGGATCAACTTTCAATCGGTGGGCGGCTTGTCGTGCCGGTGGGTCCCGATGGTCAGAACCAGACGCTGTTGCTGGGCATAAAGACACCGACCGGGCTTGAGCTTCAAGAGCTTGGTGGCGTGCGTTTCGTCCCCATGCTGCCGGGGGTGGAGGCGGGCAATGGCTAGATTTCCACTTCCGCTGTTTGGACTGTTGGTGATCTTGTTGTTGGGGGCATGCTCTTCTGGCGGTGGTCCACAGGTGCGGATTTTCGATGGGTCCAGCGTGCCCAGCGGCGGGACAGGATCTGCAAATACCGTTGGCGGATCGTTCAGTGTCGCTGTTACCGCACCGGAAGACGGCATCCATCGCGTTACCCGGGGGGAGACACTGTATGCGATTTCCCGTGAATTCGGCGTGCCTTTGCGCAGTCTGATTGTCGAAAATAATCTGACACCGCCCTATGATCTGTTGGTCGGGCAGCGTCTGCGCATCCCCGCTGTGCGGGTGCATACCGTGCGCTCAGGAGAAACCGTCTACGGCATTTCCCGGCAATATGGCGTGGCGATGAATGAACTGGTCCGGGCCAACCAGATCCCCTCTCCCTACCGGATCAAGGTTGGGCAAAGGCTGAGCATCCCTGCCCAGACCGGAGCGGTGCGCCAGCAAACGGTCGCATTAAGCCCATCCGCCCAGGATGATGGATCGATATCCCAACAGCCATTGCCACCCTCTGGCACGTCGTCTTCCATCGGACAGGAGGAACCGCCTTCTGCTGTGCCACCGACGGATCCGGAACCAACGCCGCCCCAGCAGGCAAGCTATGGACCAGGCGACGTTGTTTATCCCCCCGCCAAACCAAATGCGTCGCCCCGTCTGGTTGGCCCCATTCCGCGCCCACCGCCGATGACCGGGCAGGGTTTCTTGTGGCCGGTTCAGGGGAACATCGTATCAGGATATGGGGCCAAGGGCCGTGGCCTGCACAACGACGGCATCAATATCGCAGCCCCCCGCAACAGTCCGATCCGGGCGGCGGAATCCGGGGTCGTTGCCTATGCCGGGGACGGGCTGCAAGGATTTGGTAACATCGTCCTGATCAAGCATCAGAATGGCTATGTTACCGCCTATGCCCATGCAGATACCTTACTGGTCACACGCGGTCAGGTGATCCAGCGCGGCCAGGCCATTGCCCGGGTCGGGTCCAGCGGTAATGTGGACACCCCCCAGGTGCATTTCCAAATCCGAAAGGGGCGTCAGGCCATCGATCCGCGCACCCTGTTACTGACCAGCTAGGGAGGGGCACCATGTCCGATATACTGCACCATATGATCGCAGGTGGCCCGACGCCCGTTGCCCCATTCTCGCATGCAACAGAGGTGAATGGCTTCGTCTTCCTGACCGGCCAGATGCCAACCGACCCCAATGACGACCAGAAGCCATTGCCGGTGGGAATTGAGGCACAGACATGCCGCGTGATGGACAATCTGATCCTGATCTTGAAGGGTCTGGATCTAACCCTGGCGGATGTCGTGCAATGCCGCATCTACCTGACGGAATTTCAGCGCGATTATGCGGTGATGAACGAGACTTATGTACAGTATTTTCAGCCCGGTAAGTTACCAGCCCGCACCACGATTGGTGTAACGGGCCTGGCCGTCGGTGCACTGGTCGAAATCGATATGACCGCCCGCCGCACCTGAGGTTCAGTGGGGGGAGGGACGAAGGGTAGAGACCATCGTCACCCCGGACGGGAAGAGTAAACGCAAAGAGCGCAGAGAAGGTGCGAAGGACGCAGGGGGACTGGTGTGTTAGGCATACCTTCCGCCCCATTCTCATCCTTCGAGACGCTACGCTCCTCAGGGTGAGGGGGTATTTGTCTCGAAGTATCGTCATCCCGGACGTGATCCGGGATCCAGGGCAGCAGGAGCGATTGGTGCGTTTGGCCCTGGGCTCCCGCCTTCGCGGGAGAGACGAGCTTGTATTTGCCTTAGCGCCCTCTGCGTTTCTCTGCGCCCTTTGCGTTCCCCTCTGCCTCACCCCGCCAGATACTCCCCGATGCGATCAATGGCCTTTAGGATGTTTTCCTTTGAATTGGCATAGGAGACACGCAGATAGCCCTCTCCATAGGCGCCAAAGCTGGTGCCAGCGATGGTTGCGACATGGGCCTGTTCGATCAGGTCGTTCTGCATCTGCTTGGCGGATTTTCCGGTCTTGCTGATATTGGGGAAGGCATAGAAGGCACCGCCCGGCTCGATACAGCTGACACCGGGCAGGGCGTTCAGGGCGGCTACTGTAGCGCGGCGGCGCTCGTCAAAGGCTTGCACCATCGCGATGGCGGCATCCTGTGGGCCGTCCAGGGCGGCGATACAGGCATATTGGGTGGCGGCATTGACACAGGAATGGTCATTGATCGCCAGCCGTGTTGCCTTTTCCGCCAGTGCTTCGGGCCAGACGGCGAACCCGGCCCGCCAGCCGGTCATGGCATAGGTCTTGGACCAGCCATCCAGCATGATCGCCCTGTCTGCCATTTCCGGATAGGTCAGGATGGAGCGGTGCTGACGCCCGTCATACAGCATGCAGGAATAAATCTCGTCCGACATGATCGCGACAGTGGGATGATTGGCCAAGCCCGCGACCAGCTTGTCCATTTCCTCAACCGGTGTGACGCCCCCGGTCGGGTTGGCCGGGCTGTTGATGATAATCAGGCGGGTGCGCGGCGTGATCAGCGACAGCAATTCCTCTGCGGAGAAAGCAAAGCCATTCTCCTCCCTCAGCGGCAGCGGCACCGCCTTCGCCCCGGTGAAATCAATGGCGGAGCGATAAATCGGGAAACCGGGATCGGGATAGATGATTTCCGCCCCAGGCTCCCCAAACATCAACATGGCGAAAAACATTGTCACCTTGCCACCGGGCACGACAACGATTCGCGCAGGATCGACCTCAACCCCATGGCGGCGGTGCAGATCGCGGCTGACAGCCTCCCTCAGCGGTGGGATGCCATTGGCGGGCGTATAGCCATGATGCCCGTCGCGCAGAGCCTTGATCCCGGCCTCTACAATATGGGGCGGCGTGGGGAAGTCTGGCTGGCCGATCCCCAGATTGATCATATCCGCGCCTTTTGCCGCCAGGGCATTGGCTTTTGCCAGAACATCAAAGGCGGTTTCGGTGCCAAGACGGCTCATTCCGGAAGCAAGGGTCAGCATGGCAGGCTCTTTCATGAAAGGATGATGACAGTTTGTGCCAAACCATAAGCCCGCATCGCTTGACGGGAAAGGGGGGAACACGTAAAAGCGACGCCGTTACGAGGGTCTGATCCACAGGCGGTCAGATTTTCACGGTGGTGGCTGTAGTTCAGCTGGTTAGAATGCCGGATTGTGATTCCGGAGGTCGTGGGTTCAAGCCCCATCAGCCACCCCATTTTTCCTTTTCATGCTAACGACTCTGCTATCGTAGAAGAATAGATTGTCTTATTGTTAAGTGAGCAGTGATGCTTCATTAGCAAGACATTAAGATTCGTTGCATGATTGTGGGGGTTTAGTAGATGTTGAATTCTGTTGAACTATTCGCTGGTGCAGGCGGTTTAGCGATGGGTGTCAGCCTCGCAGGCTTTGAATCTAAGGCTGTTGTCGAATGGGATAAATGGGCTTGCGACACCATTAGAGAAAATTCGGCAAATGAATTCCCTATTGTTAACAAGTGGCCACTCTATGAAGCAGATGTTCGTGATTTTGATTTTGGTTCATTAGAAGATAAGATTGATTTGGTAGCAGGAGGTCCACCATGCCAACCTTTCTCGCTTGGTGGTAAACATCGTGCCAATCAAGATGTGCGTGACATGTTTCCGGTGACCGTGGATGCTATTCGCCGTTTGAGACCAAAGGCATTTATAGTCGAGAATGTTCGAGGTCTCACTAGAGCCTCGTTCTCAAATTATTTTCAGTATCTATTGCTTCAACTATCGTATCCAGAAATGAGACAAAGGCATGATGAAGATACCATTGATCATCTTTCCAGACTAGAGCGAGTAAAAACGTCTGGCCGACGCGCTGGACTTACATACGAGGTTGTTTTCAGGGTTGTTAATGCTGCAGATTATGGCGTCCCTCAAAAACGCGAACGTGTTTTTATTGTAGGTTTTAGAAATAATTTGGGAATTAAGTGGTCTTTCCCAAATGAAACGCACAGTTATGAAGCGTTGCTTGAAGAGCAATGGGTTACCGGAAGTTATTGGGATCGTCATCAAATTCCAATGAAAAAGCGACCCTCAATTGGCGCCAGTCTTTCGAATAGAATTGAGACAATACGCAAGTCCAACAATCGCCCAAAAAATAGCAGGATGCCTTGGCGGACGGTACGGGATGGATTGGTCGGATTGCCCGAACCAAGTTGTCCTAATAGTCCTTTTTATAATCATAAATTTCAGGCCGGTGCAAAGCAATATCCAGGTCACACAGGAAGCCCATTGGACTTGCCTGCCAAGGCTCTTAAAGCCGGCGTTCATGGTGTTCCTGGTGGTGAGAATATGATGGTTTTATCGGATGGTACGGTGCGGTACTTCACAGCCAGAGAAGCAGCGCGGCTTCAAACGTTTCCTGATGGATACAAGTTTAATGGAGCGTGGTCAGAAATTATGCGGCAGCTTGGGAATGCAGTTCCTGTTAGATTAGCTGAAATTGTGGCATCAAGTGTAGCTCAAAAATTAATTCTAAATGAAGAACGTTCTTTTAAAAGTACAATTCAAAGGCTAGCTCGATAATGAGTGTTGGGACCCCATTTAATCCACTGGACAAGAAGCATTTGGGTGAAAGTGTTGCGGATGCGCTGCTAAGAGGTGAGCCAGTGCGACTAGATTCATTAGAGCCGTTTAAAGGAGCAGGAATCTACGCAATATATTACGCAGGTGATTTTCCCTTGTATTGCCCAATTTCTGATAGAAACCGCAATGGTCAATTTCAACAACCAATATATGTTGGGAAGGCTATTCCTGAAGGCGCTCGTAGGGGAGGTTTGGGATTAGGACTTGATCCTGGAACGGCATTATTCAAGCGCCTTCGAGAACATGCGCAAAGTATTGAGCAAGCGGATAACCTTGATTTGAAAGCTTTTTATTGCCGATTTTTGGTTGTGGATGATATTTGGATCCCATTGGGTGAAAGTTTACTTATCGCTAAATTCGCGCCGCTTTGGAATCAATGGCTTGACGGCTTCGGAAATCACGATCCAGGCAAAGGGCGATATGGTCAAGAGCGGTCTAGGTGGGATGTTTTGCATCCGGGTCGCTCATTCGCAATAAAATGTGCTGACAGACAGGAAAGTATTGATCAGATTTTTACAGAAATTGAAGCACGTCTTCGCGATATATATTATTGATTTTATGTATATTTTTTTATTTTTGGATGTGATTTATGTTTTTTTCACTCTTATGCGAGTTAATGTATATTGTATGGTGTTCAGCTTGAGCAGGCGACTTTCTCTTTAGTAATCAGAGACTCAGCTATCCTGATTATCGATGCCACCTTTGGCATTCGGGAAGGAAACCATGCTTAAGACAATCCGATGCCTGTCTAACAATAATTATGCGCCGTTCGCGTCTGTTGAGACGATGCAGATTGATATTGCCGATGCGTTGCGGGCGCGCGACGTGTTGGTGACGGAGCATCTGCATAGTGAGTTTCCCAACCCGTCGCTGTTTAAGGGGCAATTGTCGGACCTGGCCCTGTTCAAGGGGCGGCGATTCTTTTTGGATACCAATCTTAGTCAGAACCACAATACGGCGGGCCAGTCGATCTATGATGCCTGGTCGCTGCCCCGGTTTTCCTTCCTGACCGATTCGCCGCTGCGGAAATTGGCGGAATTGAAGCAGTTTCCCAATCTGGGGCTGATCGGCGTGGTGGATGATGATTTTCATGACATCCTGACCGCCTTTGACGCGCCGGGCCAGGGCAGCGTTTTCTTTCCCCATGCGGGGCCCGCGCCGTTGCGGGATCAGCCGGGTTGGGGGGACCGTGTGATCGATGTCCTGATCGTCGGCAATGTGTCGTCCCCCCATACAACGGCCAGTTGGCTGAAGGCGGCATCCGGCGGTGATGCGGCGATCAAAGGCGTGCTGGACAAGGCATTGGAGCGCTGTCGCACCGGCACGGAAAGCCTGTGGTCGGTGGTTGGGCTGGAATGTCAGGCAGCCGGGCTGGACCTGTCGCGGGAGCGTCGTGCAGCGCTGGTTCTGGAAGTGGAGACACAGTTGATCGCCGGGCGGCGGCGGGACCTGCTGGCCGCCATCACCCATAAGAATGTGCATTACTGTGGTGAGGTTCAGCCCGGTGCGGATTTGAAGATGGGCGCGAATATTACAGCCCACGGAAAGGTGCCATTCCTGGACATCCTGGATTTCATGCGGGCGGCCAAGGTTGTGATCGATGTCAGCCCCAGTTTCCGCAATGGCGCGCATGAGCGGGTGTTCTATGGCCAAAGCCGGGGTGCCTATATCCTGACAGAGCCGTCCCGTTTTCTGGAAACAGAGGTCGAGCAGGATCTGGGGATCGGCTTTATGCCTTATGACAGCGGCCAGATTGATGCGGCGCTGTCTGCGATATTCGACCGGGGGGCCGAGGATATGGACACGGTTCGCCACCGCGCGCTGCCGCATTATGCGACGACCCATACATGGGCCCAGCGGGTAGATGCGATGCTGGAGTCTCTGGGCAAGACGTTCTGGGGTCAATAGGACGTCTGTCAGCCCTTGCGCAGCAGTCTGATTTGGAAGCGGCAGGGCAGCAATGCCTCTGCCGTCGCGGCGGGCAGGGGGCTGATCCGACCGTCCAATAGAGCGGTTAAGTGGTCTGCCAGCAGAAACGCCGCCTGAAACCCGCGGGAGCCAAGACCCGTCAGCGTATAGAGCCCCGGCAGATACTGTGCGGGGTCCATTCGACTGGGCGGCTTTCCCTGCCTCAGCCCGCCATATAATCCCTCAAAGGCGGTGATATCCTGTACCGGTCCGCAGAGCGGCAGGTGATCCACCGTGTCACAGCGTAGCCCGGTCCAGGCGGTCAGGCGGTCTTCCTGAAGGGTGGGCAGCAGCGTGCCCAATCGCTGTTGCAAGGCCGTTGTCTGAGCCGGGTCAACTGGAACCGGACCCAGGCTTTGCATGCCCTGCATTGTCGATCCGGCGGTCAGGCGTCCGTCTGGCGCGATGGCTGTGACATACCCATCGGCCATCACGGCGCATCCCGGTCGGGCCTGGCTGTCGGCGGTGAACAATTGCCCCGATCCGATGCGCAGCCCAAACCCATCTTGAAGATCGGGCAGCAATGGCACTGCGCCAGGGCCACAGGCCAGAATGACGGTATCTGCCCGGCAGACCGTGTCGCCATTGGTATCACTCAGTTGCCACTGGTCTTCGTGTCGCGCAATCCGGGTGATATCGGCCCGCAAGGTTGGCGCGGGGGTAAGGGCGCGGCACAAGGCTTGTGGATCGATGGTTCCTGCTTTTGGGACATACAGGCCACCCGGGCAGGGTCGCCCCAGAAGATCGCTGGCTTGGTCAGTTGAAACGGGCCTTAGATCATCCAGCGGCCAGTTCAAATGCTGCAGCAACTGGTCCTGCTGATCTTTCAGGGTGTCCGATCCCGCAGGCATCAGAACGCCACGGGGACCCTTCCAGATATCGCCGTCCAGCCCGTCCAGGACGCGGATGGCATCCAGAAAGGCCTGACGCCAGAAAATCGGGAAGGGCTGATCGCCGCGCACCAGCTTTGGGGAGATCACGGCGCGGGGCAGACGGCTGGCGGCATAGTCATGGCTGTTCATTCCGCCAATATGGATAGGATCGCGCCCGTTGAGGCGCAGGGCGTGCACCATTGCACAGCCCGCAATGCCATCGCCGATCACAGCGATGCGCGCCTGTTTGGGAACTGGCGGCGGCAGCACATACCAGGGGTCAGATACGGGGCCCTGTTTCGGGGGTTGGGACAGTCGTGCGGACAGGCAGTGGCGTTTGCGCCCGAATCCGGGTCTCTTTTCAACCTCAAATCCAACCGTGCGCAGGCCTTGCTTTACAATGCCTGCCGCACTGAATGTGGCAAGCCGTGCCCCCACTGCGCTTAATCGCGCAATATGGTCAAAGACGTCCGGTCGCCACATGTCTGGATTCTTTGCCGGGGCGAAACCATCCAGAAACCATGCATCGGCCTGAAATTGATGCTGTTCGAATTGCTGTGCAACGTCACCGATCAGCAATTTCAGGCGCACACGACCGGCGGCAAAGGTCAGCCTGTGCGCGCCGGGCAGGGCGCCTGGCCATTGCTGCTGTAGGGCTGTGGCACGGCTTGCATGCTGGGGGAAGGTTGCATGGGCGCGGGCCAGGTCCGCGCGGGGCATGGGAAAGGCTTCGACAGAGATGAAATCAAGCGTTGATCCGGGTGGGGCTGTATTCTCCCACACGGCCCAGGCCTCCAGAAAGTTCAATCCGGTGCCAAAGCCCGTTTCCGCCACGGTCAGCTTTGGCTTTTGGCACAGGGTTTCGAAATCCGTGCCTTGCAGGAAGGTATGTTGAACCTCCCCACAGGGATCATCGGCGGAAAAGTACAGATCATCGAACCGGCTGGCATAGGGCGTGCCGTCCCGCCAATCAATTGCTGAAAGGGGGGATGAATCAGACTGTGATGGAGGTCCGGCTGTTGTCATCGTCTGGATGATATGCCCAGCCAAGGGCGTCCAGGCAAAAAAAAACGACGCTACGATCTTTTGCCTACACTTAATCTCATCGGCATCGGTCGTTGCGTCGCCAGTGTGCTCTCGGCCCAATGGGGTTCGGGGGAGAGCGGTTGGTCGATGGCCCAGTAGTATCGGTTGGGTGTTACAAGTTTCTGACTCTGCGATGTTTTTTGCGTGACGATCGGTGTGGGCCTTATTTGGGACTCCGGTCTTCCTTGATCAGCACCGTGGACAATGTCTGTTTGATCAACTCATCATACTGTGATGTCAGGTTTGCGGACGTGCGGGGCAGAGTGCCCATCACCTGAACCAGCAGGTCCGATCCCTCACAGACGATCATGTTGAAGGTCAGTGCATCATCCTGTTCCACCGGCTCATAGGGTTTTCCCTGGCAGGCCGATATCCCGGAATAGCCGGTGGGCATGTCGTTCAGGATCAGGATGCGGGTGTCTGTGCTGTCCCAGGGCAGGGTGTCGCCGCCGCCCCGAAAACGCAGGTTTGGGTCTTTTTGCGCCAGCATATCCGAAACGGTTTGGGCAAGGGTCTGATTGCTGCGCAAGGGCGCGGCAAAGGCATAAACAGGCACGGCATTGCCCGCCCGTGCGACCGATTGCAGCGGGGCATAGCTGCCGGTGGTGCTGGCATAGATTACGACGGTTTTCGGGACGGTCTGGTCACAGGCCGCTAAAAACAGCGCGATTAAGGTCAGGAAGGCGAGACGAGGGCGGGTTAAGCGCATGATCGTTTTTCTTTCCTGAGAAATTGTATCCTTTAAAAGTAAGTAAGGGGCGCATCGAAAGGATTTCAATACCTCCTTATTTGCGCAAGACTATCCCAATGACAGATATGGATATCTTACAGACGATTTTACCGGACTCGCTGGATGCTGATGCCTGGCGCGACTGTTGTCTGTTGCGCGTTGGGGAAATGGCACGGGCGGATCGTCTGGCAATCGATGGCGGGGTGCAGGGCTACGCATTGATGCGCGCTGCTGGGGCGGCGGTTGCGCGCACTATCATCGATCGATATGACCCCGGCACTGTCGCGATCCTGTGTGGCCCTGGAAACAATGGGGGGGATGGGTTTGTCGTTGCCTCCTTACTGGCAGAGCGTGGCTGGACCGTGCGTGTGGGGCTGTTGGGGGATAGGGACGCCCTGACAGGCGATGCAGCCCTGGCGGCGGGTGATTATACTGGGCCTTGTGATCCCTTGGGCCCGAACATTCTGGCGGATGCGACCCTGGTGGTCGATGCCGTGTTTGGTGCTGGTCTTAATCGTGACATTGGCGGCGCGGCAGCCGATACGCTGGCGGCGATTGGTGACATGCCGGTCATTGCGATTGATATGCCCAGTGGCGTTTCTGGCGATAGCGGTGAAATTCTGGCCGGGGGATTGGTCCAGGCAACGGCCACAATTTCATTCTTTCGGGGAAAGGCGGGTCATTGGCTGTTGCCCGGCCGCATGGCCTGTGGAGAACTGGTGATCGCCGATATCGGTATTCCAGACACTGTTCTGGATACGGTCGACCCGATGCTGGCGCTCAATCATCCAGCCCTGTGGGCCAAGGCGCTGCCCCGTGTAACACCGACATCCCATAAGTATAACCGTGGATATGTTCTGGTCGCAGGCGGCGCGGAATTGCTGGGCGCGGCGTTTCTGGCAACCCGCGCGGCACAACGCGCCGGGGCCGGTATTGTCACGGTCGCAGCGCCCATTCAGCAGGGGCCGCTGTATCGCCTTGCCCTGGAAAGCGCCGTTATTCGATCCATCAAGGATACCCGTGCCTTCATAGAAATACTGGAAGATACCCGCATCGGATGCACCGTGATCGGGCCAGGCCTGGGGGTGATCGCGGCTGGATCGCATGAAAAGGTTTTGGCGGTTCTAAGGGAGGGGCGTCCCGCAATTATTGACGCGGACGCGCTGGTTCTTTTTGAATCCTCGCCCCAGACCTTGTTCGATGCGATTAAGGGGCCGGTCTTGCTGACGCCCCATGACGGTGAGTTCCGGCGGTTATTTCCAGACCTTGCGGATATGCCCAATAAGCTGGAGCGGGCGCGGCAGGCGGCGGCACGGTCCGGGGCGACGATCCTGCTAAAAGGTTATGACACGGTAATTGCCGACCCGTCGGGTTGCGCCGTGATCAATGGGAATGCTCCCGCCAATCTTGCCACAGCAGGGGCAGGGGATGTTCTGGCAGGCACTATCGCAGCCTTTATCGCTGGCGGCATGCCAGTCTTTGCCGCAGCCTGTGCCGGGGCCTATGTGCATGGGGCCGCTGCCGCCGCCTTTGGACCCGGACTAATTGCCAGCGATCTGCCCAGCCTGTTGCCAGCCGCAATTGAAAAGGTTCGTTCGCAGACAGTCATTTAGTAATATTTATCTCGAATTTGATTTAGTTACCTTTTGTAAAGGATTGACCTGTATCATTTTTTCCCTGAAAGACTATCCAGGGGCGTTTCGCTGAAACTTTTTCGGGTTTACAGCGAATTTAAGGTGAGAGGTCAGGCTATGTTTTTTCGCAAAGCTGTTTCACAGGATCGCGTCGCGGTCGGGCGGTCCTTTTTTCGGCGCCTGAATAACCGGGCCGTTGAAACGGCGGAGGTCTTGGGGATTGCCTCCGACGGTTTCGGAATTTTGCATGTACGGTATGAACTGACCGTGGAACAGGCCCAGTCCCATGCGGTCTATCCCGCTGGTACAAAGGTTCTTTCGCTCGCCACATTCAATGAAACATACCCGCAAAGCGTCGCCTGAACGGACCAATTCCACAGAATTGTGCGATTTTACTGGAATTGACGCTTTGACGCGGGGTACCGCGTTTGCTATGACGCGCGCGCTTCGGCAACGGTCGGAGCGCGCGATCCGTTTTCGGAAAAGAACGGTCCGAGCAGTGCGGGCGTGGCGAAATTGGTAGACGCGCCAGATTTAGGTTCTGGTAGGGCAACCTGTGGGGGTTCGAGTCCCTTCGCCCGCACCACCGACCCTAAAGGTCAGGCGCTTGGATCATTTTCGTCGGGTATGTATCGCGATTTCATAAACACAAATTGAGCCGGGGCCCAATCTCCCATGCAGGTAGTCGAAACAAAGAACGAAGGTCTGAGCCGCGAATTCACCATCACGGTCGCCGCGGATGAACTCGATCAAAAGGTCGAAACGAAGCTAATCGAGGTCGGGCAGACTGTAAAAATGCCAGGCTTTCGCCCGGGCAAAGTGCCCATGAAGATCTTGCGTCAGCGGTTCGGTCAATCCGTGCTGGGTGAGATTCTGGAAGGCACTGTTTCTGAAAGCAGCCAGGCTGTCTTGACGGAACGCTCGCTGAAACCAGCCATGCAGCCGAAAATCGAAATCTCAAGCTTCGATCCAGGATCTGATCTGGTCTATACGATGGCTGTGGATGTTATGCCGGAAATTGAACCGGTTGATTTCTCGACGCTGACTCTGACGCGCTATAAGCCAGAGATCACGGATGAAGAAGTCAATAACGCCATGGATGAACTGGCGCGCAACAATCGTGCGACCCAGAAAATCGAAAAAGACCGCAAGACCCAGTCGGGCGATGTCGTGATCATGAATTTCAAGGGCTTTGTCGATGGCGAAGCGTTTGAAGGCGGTGAAGCAACCGATTTCCGTCTGGAATTGGGCAGCGGCCAATTCATTCCGGGGTTTGAAGATCAGTTGATCGGTCAAAAGGCCGGTGAAGACCTGAAGGTCAACGTATCCTTCCCGGAAGAATATGGTGCGGCGAACCTGGCGGGCAAAGCCGCTGTATTCGAATGCAAGATCAACGAAATTCACGAATACACCGACCGCGTTCTGGACGATGAATTCGCCAAGGAATTGGGTCTGGAATCACTGGATGATCTGCGCGGCCAGATGCGCAGCCGGATCGAAGGCGAATATGCGGAATTGGCCCGCGCCAAGACCAAGCGTGAATTGCTGGATATCCTGTTTGAAAAGCATGACTTTGAAGTGCCGGAAGGCATGGTGACAGGCGAATTCGACCAGATCTGGTCACAATTCACCAAGGCCAAGGAAGAAGGCAATATCGACGAGGAAGATAAGGAAAAGGACGAAGAGGTCCTGAAATCTGAATATCGCGATATCGCCAAACGGCGCGTGCTTCTGGGACTGTTGTTGAGCCATGTCGGTGACACCGCAAAGGTCGAAGTCACCCAGGAAGAGCTGCAACAGGCGGTGTTCCGTCAGGCCCAGCGGTATCCGGGTCAGGAACGCGAAGTGTTCGAATACTTCACCAAATCGCCCGAAATGATGAACAGCCTGCGGGCACCGATCTTTGAAGAAAAGACGGTGGATTACATTCTGGAACTGGCGACAGTGACGGATGTGTCCCTGCCGGTCGATCAGTTGCTGGAGTCTGATGACGACAGCACGGAAGGCGAAGAGGGCAAGAAAGCCAAGAAATCAGCAAAGAAATCTTCCGCGAAAAAGGCCGCCTCCAAGAAGGCTGCTGCGAAGAAATCTGCTGACTAAATCCTGCTGCGTAATGCGGTCAGTACAGCGCCCCGGATGCCAGATATGTGTCCGGGGCGTTTGTTTCCGCACCGCCCGGTGCAGATTTCCATAGACGGGGGCTTTACATCCCGGCCTGAGCCATTAACTCTGAGGTTCGCAATCGTCACGGGGACGATGCGATGCCTCTGAATCCTGGTCACAGTCGGTGACCATTGGACTTCACGAAAATAGCTTTAGGGAGCAGTGAGTATTACCATGCGCGATCCGGTCGATCTTTACATGAACACGCTGGTGCCGATGGTGGTTGAGCAAACCAACCGCGGTGAACGCGCCTATGACATTTATTCGCGCCTGTTGAAGGAGCGTATTATCTTTCTGACAGGGGGCATTGATGATCATGTCGCCAGCCTCCTGTGCGCTCAGTTGTTGTTCCTTGAGTCAGAAAGTCCCGCCAAGGACATTTCTTTCTATATCAATTCACCAGGCGGCGTCGTGACCTCTGCGATGTCTGTCTATGACACAATGCAATATATCCGCTGTGACGTTTCAACAGTATGTCTGGGGCAGGCATGTTCTGCTGGATCGCTGTTGCTGACGGCCGGGCAGGCGGGCAAGCGGTATTCGCTGCCCTATAGCCGAATCATGGTGCACCAGCCTTCTGGTGGTGCCCAGGGCCAGGCGACGGATATCGAAATTCAGGCGCGGGAAATCCTGCGCATGCGGGAAACGCTGAATGGCATCTACGTTCATCATACCGGTCGCAGCCTGAAAGAAATCGAAGCCGCAATGGAACGTGACAAGTTCATGAGCGCCGAAGAGGCAAAGAGCTTTGGGTTGATTGACGAAGTCGTCAATGAACGCCCATTGCCGGAAGGTGATTCTGATAAATAAGCCCGATTCTCCTCGGGGGGATGATTTTTGTCCTCCCGAGGGAGTTTTGCATGAATTTGGCTGATTGGCTGTGATGCAGGTCTTTTATACCCTAGAATCAGGGTGTTACTAGATCATTTCATTCATATGCCCCGTGGCCTGTTCTTGTGCAGTATGACAGAATCGCGACACACCCAAGAGAATCCGTGATTTTCCGTTTGAGGGGGTGGGTCGCTAGGTCTACCATATGTGTTGGATACGAGGTCAGTGGGACGCATTGACGGTATGCATGACAGAAAAGATCGGCAAGATCGGTAAGGAACCGGAGAGACGATGAGCAAATCCAGCGGCAGCGACGGAAAGAATACGCTCTACTGCTCCTTTTGCGGTAAGAGCCAGCATGAAGTGCGCAAGCTGATCGCCGGACCAACTGTGTTCATTTGCGACGAATGCGTCGAATTGTGCATGGATATTATCCGGGAAGATCATAAATCCAGCGTTTCGAAAACATCGGACGGGGTGCCGACACCTCAAGATATCCGTCAGGTTCTCGACGATTATGTGATTGGTCAGGACTACGCCAAGCGCGTCCTGTCGGTTGCGGTGCATAACCATTACAAACGCCTGGCCCATGGTCAGAAGCAGAATGATGTTGAATTGCAGAAATCTAACATTCTGCTGGTCGGCCCAACCGGGTGCGGTAAAACCCTGTTGGCCCAGACATTGGCACGCATTCTGGATGTACCGTTCACCATGGCGGATGCAACGACATTGACCGAAGCCGGTTATGTTGGGGAAGATGTTGAAAACATTATCCTGAAGCTTCTGCAATCTGCGGATTACAATGTCGAACGCGCGCAACGCGGCATCGTTTATATTGATGAGGTCGATAAGATTTCCCGCAAGTCTGATAACCCGTCGATCACCCGGGACGTGTCGGGTGAGGGGGTGCAGCAGGCCTTGCTGAAGATCATGGAAGGCACGGTCGCTTCTGTCCCACCGCAAGGGGGCCGCAAGCATCCCCAGCAGGAATTCCTGCAGGTGGATACGACCAATATCCTGTTCATCTGTGGCGGCGCCTTCTCTGGATTGGAAAAGATTATCGCGTCGCGCGGTAAGGGCTCCTCCATTGGGTTTGGCGCGGATGTTCGGTCCGAAGATGACCGCAAGGTTGGCGTTATCCTGCGGGATGTCGAGCCGGAAGATATGGTCAAATTCGGCTTGATCCCTGAATTTGTTGGTCGTGTGCCGATGATCGCAACCCTGGAAGACCTGGATGAAGAGGCGCTGGTTGATATTCTGACCAAGCCGCGCAACGCCCTGGTCAAACAGTATGCGAAACTGTTTGAAATGGAAGATGTGGGGCTTGAGTTTACCTCAGACGCTTTGAATGCGATCGCCAAACGGGCGATCGAGCGTAAGACCGGTGCGCGTGGTTTGCGCTCCATCATGGAAGCGATTTTGTTGGATACGATGTACGACCTGCCCAGCCTGGAAGGGGTGGAGGAAATCGTGATCAACAAGGAAGTCGTCGAAGGTCGGGCAGAGCCGCTGTATATCTATTCAGACCGCAAGAATGAAGTTGAAAGCAATGCCTCGTAATTGAGGCTGCTTGTCGCATTTGGGCCGCGCCTGGTGGACTTGTCCACAGCGCGGTTCTTTTGTTTTCGTAATCTGTATTTGGAAGAGTGAAACTGCGAAAAAATGCCGGAATTCCGTTATGCTTTGCTTGAAGTGTGGGGCAAACAGCCCCACTATTAGTAAGGCCCGGCTGGCGTGGGTCTTTGAGTTCAAGATGGCGCCTTCAGCCGTTTGGTCTCCGGGTAAGGACACGCACAATCTCTGTGATTTTGTCTCACACACCCGATTATAAAAACGCGCGGGATTTCATTCCCTGAATGACCCCGCGCCATGGAGAGAATGATTATGCAAGAACTCAAAACCGCCGTGGAATTGCCTGTCCTGCCATTGCGCGACATTGTGGTTTTCCCTCATATGATCGTGCCGCTGTTTGTGGGTCGCGACAAATCTGTGCGCGCCCTGGAAGATGTGATGCAGGATGACAAACAAATCCTGTTGGTCACCCAGAAGAATGCGGGCGAAGACGATCCCAAGGCGGATGATATCTATGATGTCGGAACGGTCGCGACCGTTCTTCAGCTTTTGAAATTGCCCGATGGCACCGTAAAGGTGCTGGTCGAAGGCGTGCAGCGTGCCCGGATCACACAATTCACCGCCACGGATGATTTCTTCCAGGTTCAGGCGGAAATGATTGATGATCCCGAAGAACCCGAAGCGGACCTGCAGGCCTTGAGCCGCGCCGTGGTTGGTCAGTTTGAACAATATATCAAGCTGAACAAGAAGGTTCCGGCAGAGGTGATGATTTCGATCAATCAGATCGAAGAAGCCTCCCGACTGGCCGATACCGTTGCACAGCATCTGACACTGAAAATTTCTGACAAGCAGGATTTGCTGGAACTGGAAACGGTTTCGCTGCGGATGGAAAAGATCTTCGGCTTTATGGAAGGCGAGATCAGCGTTCTGCAGGTCGAAAAGCGCATCCGCAACCGCGTTAAGCGGCAGATGGAGAAGACCCAGCGCGAATATTATCTGAACGAGCAGATGAAGGCGATTCAGAAGGAATTGGGCGAGGGCGAAGACGGCAAGGACGAATTGTCCGAACTGGAAGAACAGATTGAAAAGACCCGCCTGTCCAAGGAAGCCAAGGAAAAGGCGCTGGGCGAGTTGAAAAAACTGCGTTCCATGAGCCCGATGTCTGCGGAAGCGACGGTGGTGCGGAACTATCTGGACTGGCTGTTGTCGATTCCGTGGAAAAAGCGGTCCAAGGTTAAAACCGATCTGCGCGAAGCCAAGGAAACGCTGGATACCGATCATTATGGTCTGGAGAAGGTCAAAGAGCGGATTCTGGAATATCTTGCGGTGCAGGCGCGTCAGAAGAAACTTAAAGGCCCGATCCTGTGCCTCGTTGGCCCACCGGGTGTGGGTAAGACGTCTCTGGGTAAATCGATTGCGAAGTCCACCGGGCGTTCCTTTGTGCGGATGAGCCTGGGCGGCGTGCGCGACGAATCGGAAGTGCGCGGACACCGTCGGACCTATATCGGATCGATGCCCGGTAAGGTCATTCAGGGCATGAAGAAGGCGAAAAAGTCCAATCCGCTTTTCCTGTTGGATGAAATTGACAAGCTGGGCGCTGATTGGCGCGGGGACCCATCTTCGGCATTGCTGGAGGTGTTGGATCCGGAACAGAACAGCACGTTCAACGATCATTATCTGGAAGTGGATTATGATCTGTCCGACGTGATGTTCGTGACGACCGCCAATACCTTGCGGATGCCCCAGCCTTTGATGGATCGCATGGAGATCATTCGCATTCCCGGTTATACCGAGGATGAGAAGGTTGAAATTGCGAAGCGTCACCTGATCAGCAAGCAACGCGGGGAAAATGGTCTGACCGAGAAGGAATGGTCGATCACGGATGCGGCGCTGAAAGATCTGATCCGCTATTACACGCGCGAAGCAGGGGTCCGCAGCCTGGAACGGGAAATTGCGAATTTGGCCCGCAAATCCATCAAGGAAATCATGATGGGCGAGCGTGATTCGGTTGCCATTGATGTGGACAATCTGGGCACCTATGCCGGTATTCGGAAATTCCGCTTTGGCGAGATTGAAGATGAAGACATGGTTGGTGTGGTCACCGGTCTGGCCTGGACCGAGGTTGGTGGTGAATTACTGTCGATCGAAGGGGTTCTGGTGCCTGGAAAGGGCCGCGTTACAAAGACCGGGAAACTGGGCGATGTGATGCAGGAATCCATTCAGGCGGCTGAAAACCTGATCAAGAGCCGCGCTGTCTCTTTCGGGATCAAGCCAACGATCTTCAACAAGAACGATATCCATGTTCACGTTCCGGAAGGGGCGACCCCGAAAGATGGTCCGTCAGCCGGTGTTGCTATGGTCACAGCAATTGTTTCCATTCTGACCAGTGTTCCGGTGAAACGGGATGTGGCCATGACGGGCGAAATCACCCTGCGGGGTCGCGTTCTGCCCATCGGTGGTCTGAAGGAAAAACTGTTGGCGGCCCTTCGTGGGGGAATCAAGACGGTTCTGATTCCAAAGGATAACGAAAAGGATCTGGCCGACATTCCCGATAACGTCCTTAAAGGCATGACCATTATTCCGGTCAGCACAGTTGATGAGGTTCTGGGCCATGCCCTGGTTTCCCCATTGGTGCCAATTGAATGGTCCGCCGAAGATCAGGAACGGGCCGATGCGCCAGTTTGGTCGCGCGAATCGGGGGATGACCGTGATGGGGCCATCGCTCACTAAATAGCCTGATTTTGGGGTGTTTCCCCTAATGTTCGGGTGAAAATGGGTTAAAACAGGGCGTCGGTGTTGCTATACCGGCGCCCTGTATTTTATTTCAGGCTTTTGTTACTAAATTTACCAACAAGATATCTAAAAATCCGCAGAAAACCGGGCGAAATTAAGTGTTTCGCGTTGACGGATATCCTCAATTACCCTTACACTTTGCCTCGTTCGGATAATCCTATCCAATTTTTAACATCCCGAAACATTAGGGGGGTTCCTGTGAATAAGAACGATCTCGTCGCTGCCGTTGCCGATTCAGCCGGCCTGTCCAAAGCCGATGCCGCTAAAGCGGTTGACGGTGTTCTCGAAGCCATTACCGGTCAGCTGAAAGCTGGCGGTGATGTGCGTATCGTAGGATTTGGCACTTTCGCTGTTAGCAAGCGTGCAGCGTCTAAAGGCCGCAATCCTCAGACCGGTGCGGAAATCAACATTCCGGCATCCAATCAGCCGAAATTCAAGGCTGGTAAAGGTTTGAAGGACGCTGTCAACTAAGACCGCGAATCGAAGCAGGCAACTGTTTCACTGAATTAAAACCAACCGCTCTCATAAATTTTGAGGGCGGTTGATTTTTTTTGAAAGCAAGGTTTGATCCTTCGCCAAAGGCACGCTATAGACCCCCTCACACAGGGGCGGTTAGCTCAGCTGGCAGAGCATCTCGTTTACACCGAGAGGGTCGGCGGTTCGATCCCGTCACCGCCCACCATGTGTTCCTCCTGAAAAATCTTTGAGTTTTTTGTTTTCATTCTTAGGGGTGAAAATGTGTGGGAACGCATGTCGTTTTTCAGGAATTATTTTCTTTCACCTTTTCGTATGCTGCTTCAAGAGACTGAATGCGCGTCCCGTTTTAATGTCATGCTATGCGTTGGGGCGGCAAAATAGTGCGCCAATTGAATGGTGGGCCGACTATCCGTCAGAATCGCAGCCGCTGCTGATAGGATGTCAGTGGGCATAATGTCTGAAATTTAAAAATAGTGTGGATGGCACAGACATTCTAAACGCCCGATTTTCGCACTCCCTCGCTTTTTCTTGCAAAAAATATGTCATGCGCGTCGTTGGTTGCTTGACAGGGGGGAGGTGGTGCAATATCACCCGTCTCGCTGAGGACGGATCGTTGCTCAGCCACCCATGCGGGGGTGTAGCTCAGTTGGTTAGAGTGCCGGCCTGTCACGCCG
>TARA_R100001143_G_scaffold63545_1_pt1 | contig 91244 bp, 73 predicted proteins | sample TARA_R100001143 | Tara Oceans TARA_R100001143 (sample SAMEA2621300) | marine metagenome | biome: marine biome (ENVO:00000447); feature: mesopelagic zone (ENVO:00000213); material: "saline water (ENVO:00002010), including plankton (ENVO:xxxxxxxx)" | depth 800 m | reverse complement strand
CCGCGTCCGTTCGTGCCAGCCGGTCGGATGGCGAAGAGTTATCCAATCCCGCTTTTAGTGAAGGAATTTCTTCAGAACCAACATTCAATACAGACTTCAACCTTCTCTCTTTAAGTGCTGCTCTTTCTAATCGAATGAATGACCGATTCTCCTGGTATTTGCGTGGCGGATCTGATTATAGAGATTTCAATGCCAAATATTTTTATACACGTAGTCTGTTTGATGATTCCAGAGAGGAGATAACAAGTCGTTATGCGCTGGGCGCTTTGATCTATTCTTCAGGAGCCCACCGGGCGGAAATGAATATATCTTATAGAAATGTAAATGATATTTTTGACTTTAACTCCGCAATAAGTCCCGTTAACGAACATACGACTCAACAACTTTTTTTCAATCTTTCTCATCAAGTTGAAATCGATTTAAATAGAAACAATATCAATCGTTTCACGCTAATGAGTGGAACTCAAATGTTACGGAAAGAGATTGTAAGTACCGATAGAGGGGATCATTCTGACCTTACGGGAGGTCTGTTTATTCTATCCGCACTTGGCTTGTACAATGGCCTGAATGTGAATACAGGTCTTCGATTACAATTCGATGAAACCGGATCGGCTAATCTACTCCCCCAGATTAGTGTTGCATATAATCTCACGAATCTAACAATCAGAAGTTCAGCGGGACGGGCTATTCGAACCGGAGATTACACAGAGAGGTATATATCCTCCCAAATCCCCAACCTAACACCACTCCGTAATATTGGTAATCCGGATCTGAAGCCGGAAGTCTCTACAACAATCGATTTTGGATTAGATTGGAAACCGTATCGTCAATTTTCTATTTCTCCTACCCTATTTTACAGGAGTTCGACAAATTTAATTGATTATACTCTGACGAATGAATCTGAGATTCAAAATGCCTCAAATTTAATACGTGGAGAAGATTATTTTTATACCTTGAATGTAGCAGAGAGTACTACAAGTGGATTTGAACTATTGACAACAGGGCGCTTTTTCATTCAGGGACAAAGACGATTTACTCTACAGGGTGGGTACACCTATATACATACATCAAACCGGGAAGGCGTCGTTTCCAGATATATTGCAAACCATCCGAGTCATCAAATTAGTTTAGGCCTTCGATTAAACTTTTCAAATGTTGAAGTGCATTCACAGAACGAGTACAATGTTCGGAAATCTGAATCCTTCCCACAACTTAACAGCTCTGTCCCTTCATCTGTTTTTCTATCAAATCTAAAAGTCTCATTCAATCCTGAAAGGTCTAAATTTAGTGCCTATTTCTCTGTAATGAACTTAACAGATGTTCAATATCAGGAAATTTTAGGGGCTCCGATGCCGGGAAGATGGTTTATTGCAGGACTACAAATGAAAATCAGAAAGTAATCCTGATTTTCGATCCTTTTTCTTGTGGAATATTTTCCAGGGTGCCATTCATCTGTTTTGTAAGAGTCGTGATGAGAGTTAAACCAAGTGAAGCACCTTCTAAATACTGAAGATTCCCAAAACCCTGGAAATCATCAGGAAAACCGATGCCATCATCAGTAACTGTAAGAATTTTATGCTCATCCGTCACTACAAACTCAATGCAAATTGTTCCATGCTCCATTCCTTTGAATGCATGCTTAATAGCATTCGTAACTAATTCATTAATCAGTAATCCACAAGTGATTCCCTGATCAAGTGAGAGTGTAAATGAACTGATTTTCTTTTTAATCGTAATATTTTGATCATACAGATTCATCGAGTGGGTAATCACATTAATCAGATCAGATATATAATTTTTCACATCAACATTTGTCAGATGATCCGTTGAGTACAGTTTTTCATGAACCAATGACATACTATATATTCGGAGAATACTATCCTTTAGTGTATTTATAGTTGTCTCATCTGTAGAGCGGGTTGCTTGCAGCTCCAGAAGTCCGATGATCATGGCCAGGTTGTTTTTCACACGGTGATGAATCTCTTTCACCAATATCTCCTTATCCTTCACAGCTTGAAGTAAATGAGCCGTACGTTCGTCAACAAGTGAGGATAATCTTTCCCTTTCTAATTTTTTGGCATAAGACCGAATCACTCCAATCAGAATCAATGCAATGAAGAGGATCATTAAAACCCAAAACCAAAGCCTCATCCAAAAAGGTTTCTCAACTGAAAATTCATAAGATGATATGTCACTCCATGGTCCCTGACCACTCCTTCCCTGCAACTCAAATCTGTAACTGCCCGGACTTAAATTCGTGTATATCGTATTTCTGTTTTTAGTTGGCTGATTCCATCCTGTCTCAAGTCCTTCTAAACGATAGCGAAATTCAACAGCTTGAGGGTTCGAAAAATCTAAACCTGTAAAATGAAATGCATAACTGTTTGAGCTATTTGGATAAGTAATGTTAGGCAGCTGTTTTAATCCAAGATTATAATCTAACTCATGGCCATATTCACTCCAATCAGTTACTGAACCATTCAAATAAAAATCTGTTATGTGGACAATTGGAATATGATTGTCAGATTGGATCTCCGATGGATCCAAAACAATTAACCCGTTCATACTGCCAAACCAAAGCTTGCCATCTTTTTCCACAAGGGCTTTATGAGTTGTCTCTACACCAATACCATAGCGCGATAATCGGTGGTGCTCAATCAACATCTCTCCAGTCTCATTAAAATGCCCCAAATTCAAACTTTGCAACCCACCGTTTGTCCCCTGCCACAAAATTTCATTTTCTTCATCTACCCAGAGAAAATTTGATTCAATTAATTTCATACCCTGTTCACGGCCAAAATTTTGAAAAGTACCGGAATTTTGATCTTCAAATGGCTCAAAAAGGGTCACCCCACCGCTTGTCCCAAACCAAAATCGTCCCTCTCTATCTTTTGTAATATAATTTACATTGTAATGTGAGAGGCCATCTGAGGGAAGAATATTTTTAAATGTAGTCCCATCAAAAATACTGACTCCATTATTTGTGCCCATCCAAAGGGTTCCATCGCTATCTTCAAACAGATGATAAATTAAAGCCCCTCCCAAACCACTATCTAACGTATAATGTGTTGTATTTACACCGTCAAAATGAAATAATCCATTTTCTGAGCCAATCCACAAATGATTTCTCGAGTCTATTAAAAGATCATAAATATAGATCTCTGCTGGGTCCAGCCCTATATCAAAATCACTGAAACGTTCACCATCAAACTTCATCAAATGGCCATTATAGTCCGTAATAATCACTGTCCCGTCTTCAAACTGTTTAATGTCCCAAACATACATCTGATCTTGCGACATATTGAGAATCTCATAAGTATTAAATTGCTCCCCGTCAAAAGAGGAAAGTCCTCTTTCTGTACCAATCCAGATCGTTCCATTACGGTCATGATAAAGACTCAAAATTTCATTTGATGGCAACCCAAATCCGGTGTTGAAAACTCGAAAACTTTCTCCCTCAAACCGATTTAATCCATTTTCATCTGTAGCAATCCATATTTTTCCTCTTGAGTCCTCTATGATGCGATGAATATAATTACTGCTCAATCCCTCTCTTCTTGTAATGTGAAAATATTCACCACTACTATATCGAAACACGCCATCATTCTCAGTACCGATCCAAATATCTCCGTTGGATGCAGCAAGTATATCATATACATATCGAAGTGGCTTTTCATTGATCTCCTCAATCGTTGAAAATTGACCATTTTCAAAGATGGTAATTCCGCTACTGGTAGGAAACCATTTTTTTCCTTCATGATCTACAACCGTTTTGAATACCTTAGAACCGCTTAATCCATCATCAATACCAAAATTTGTAAATGTTTCACCATCAAATATTGACAAACCGTCGTGGGTTGAAATGTAAACCTCTCCTGAAGGGTCCCAGTGGAAATGCCAGACTGCATTATTGGCCAGCCCATCTTCGTCTGAGATATTGACTAAAGACTCTTCATCATATATAAAAATTCCGGACTCAAATGTACCAAACCATATTTCTCCATCCGGAGATTCTTTAATTGTTGTGATATAAAAATCATCTATCGGATGTCCCTCAAACGGATTAACGAATTGATTCCCATCCAGATAGGTTAAACCTCCATAATAAGTACCTACCCAAATCCTTTTTTTAGAATCTTCATAAACTACATTCACAAAATCGTCTTTAAGGCCATGATTTATATCGTATGTAGTAAATTCATGTCCATCAAATTTAGAAACGCCCGCACCGGAAGTTGCAATCCACATAAAGCCATCCGATGTTTCTATTACATCCGAAATTTGTGCATGTGGTAGCCCTTCGTTTACAGAATAGATTGAAAAGTTATATGCTTGTGAATACCCGGTCTCTGCTGAGAACATAAGGGCTGACAAGATCAGTATCCACAAAAATGGTTTGGTCATTACAATGGTATAATATTTAAGAGTAACAAATTAATCTTATTGAGTCTATAATACCATTATGATCTTTTAATATTAAAAGCATAAACAACAGGTTATATATCAAATTTTATTACTATAACTCGTTAAATACCAATACATTAAAATAAATATTATCTAAATAAAGGGCAGATTTACATACAACCTGTTTTTAGACCTTTGTTTTTTTTACATCAAAAAAAAAGGTTGCCATCTTTCAATGGCAACCTTTCAGTACTTTGTTATTTACGTTTAATTAGTCAATAACCATTTCAACTCGTCTGTTCAGTGCTCGTGCTTCTTCACTGGTATTTGGAACTAATGGCTGAAGTTCTCCCCTGCCAATCGTAACAATCCGGTCTGCATCAATTCCTGATTCAACAAGATAAGTTTTCACAGCCGCTGCTCTTCGTTCAGATAACCCCTGATTGTATGCGGTACTACCTAAATCACATGTATGACCTGTTACTTCCAGGTTTTTATCTGGATTATTAATCAGAGCTCTGGCTATTTCAGCCAGTGTCGGTTTGCCGGACTCTCTGATCACTGCAGAATCAAAAGCAAACAGAATATCACTGCCCATTGTTAATTCAACACTGGGTCTTTCATTAATCAATACATGAAGATTTGCAAGTTTTTCATCAAATTCATCCATTCTGTCTTGCAGTGCACGAATATGGTCTTCATTTTGATCAATTCTGCTATCCTGATGATCTACTCTTGATTCAATTTCTGCTATTCTGGCCTCTAATCGGTTAAATGCACTCATGTCAATGCCCGGAGTGTATCGATGCCAGTCTGCATCTGTCTCACTGCTGCCAAATTTGATCTGTACACCTGCTGTAAGTGCACTCCAACTGTCAGGATTACGTCTGTTTTGATCAATCAAAGTTCTGGTGTGAGTCCGATGCCCGTCAATGATATCAGAATTTGATACATTGTAATTGTATTGGGCGAACACGTCAATTTTTTTAGTCACATTAACCCGAACCCCTGTACCAAAAGTGGCAAACATAGCCGTTTCCGAATGGTTTTCGCCGCTAAATGTCTCTTCCGTTTCAGGAGATGCTATTTGAGAATTTATATCTGTTGTTACATCATTAAATATCAATCCTAAACCGGTTAACAGATACCATTTAAATCTGTCAGAATCTCTACCCAACAGATTCAGAAGTCCGAATTGAGATGTCATCGATGCTGTTGAATAACTTGTCTCAAAAGTTCTTTCAAGTAAGTTATTATCAGTGTCATTACTTCTGAATTTTCCAAACATGAAATTGGTCTGAATTGCAAAATTAGGATTAAAGGCATATCTGGCATTTAACCCAAATGTTGGATCATATTCAGTTCCGACATTCATATGGCCCAATGTAGCTCCCCCCAATAATCCGATACTCAAGCGATTGGGTTCCTCACTCTCCTGCGCATTTACATTTGCGAATGCTAAAGCAGTCACAGTTATAAAGACGATTAAAAATTTGTAAGTAGTATTCATTTTATTTAAACCTTTTAATTTTATTGTTAACAGATAGGTGCGTATTTATAGATATTTTTATTGTATTTGTTCCTAAGAACCTCTCATGTACGCTATACACTATAAGTTTTTATTCTCTTTTTTTGTTCTTTTAGAGTGCTTAAATATACAATTTTTTATTATCAATTCTAAAAGTTACGATCTATGCTAAAAATCATTTTAAACTCACCGAAACATGTTTTATCCACAATTATTATATCACGTAAGTATTTAAATTAATTAGGTTTAATATTATTTTTTATGATATTAATCCAACATTGAAATTTTCCAAAAATCCATCTTATTTTCTCGATATTCATCCCTCCGGCCTGAGATTGAGTGAAGAAGGTCTTATATTCCTGAAAAGAAGGCACACTGTTCATATTCTAGATGTTCGACTTCTCTATTAATCCGATATTCAAACCCATAAATTGGGTACATATGAATGGATATTCAAAGGCTGTCCTTATACTCATATTCATCACAGGTGAAAGCAAAAATATTTTTAAACTATGTCAAAATCCAAAAAAAGATCCTGGGCTGAGCCCTATAAAATAAAAATGGTTGAACCGGTAAGGATTACCCAACCGGAAGAACGAGAAAGAGCACTAAAAGAAGCTGGATACAACACCTTTCTTCTCCGTTCTGATGATGTTTATATCGATCTGTTAACCGATAGCGGGACTTCTGCAATGAGTGACCGGCAATGGGCAGGGTTAATGATGGGTGATGAATCCTACGCAGGCAGTTCAAATTTTTATCATCTGGAGGATGCCATCAGGAAATATTATGGCTATAAACACATCGTACCTACGCACCAAGGACGGGCAGCAGAGCATATCATCTCGCAAATTTTAATAAATGAAGGTGATTATGTTCCGGGAAATATGTATTTCACTACAACCAGGCTACACCAGGAACTTGCGGGGGGGACATTTGTCGATGTGATTATCGATGAAGCACACGACCCTGAAAATGAGCACCCTTTTAAAGCGGATATCGACCTCAATAAGCTTGAAGATCTTATAAAAGATAAAGGAGCAGATCGCATTCCTTATGTCTGTGTAGCTACAACAGTGAATATGGCCGGCGGACAACCCATTTCAATGAAAAATCTGAAGGAAGTTAGAGCTCTGACTCAGAAATATGGAATTCCTATTATCCATGATATGACTCGCGTCGCTGAAAATGCTTTTTTCATCAAGGACCGGGAAGATGGATACTCACATTTATCGATTGCAGAGATCGTTAAAGAGATCTGTTCCCTTACCGACGGAGCCACCATGAGTGCCAAAAAAGATGCTCTGGTTAACATTGGTGGGTTTTTGGCCGTAAATGATGAGGAACTTTTTGATAAAGCCAGAAATATGGTAGTCGTTTATGAAGGCCTTCATACATATGGAGGAATGGCCGGTAGAGATATGGAAGCACTTGCTATCGGAATCAAAGAATCGGTAGAATACGACCATATTCGTGCAAGAGTAGGGCAGGTTCAATATTTGGGTGATAAATTGATTGATATGGGTGTACCGGTTGTCAGGCCAATAGGCAGCCATGGTGTTTTTCTCGATGCGAAAAAAATACTTCCGCATCTCACTCAAGATCAGCTCCCCGCACAATCACTTGCAGCCGCTATCTATTTAGATTCAGGTGTTCGGGCAATGGAAAGAGGTATTGTCTCATCAGGCAGAAATCGTGTAACCGGTGAACATAATTATCCGAATCTTGAAATGGTTCGTCTTACCGTTCCCAGACGAGTCTACACTCAAGCTCATATGGATGTCGTTGCTGAGTCTGTAGAAGCCGTTTTTCATGAAGCGGATAAAATATCAGGACTGCGTTTTGTCTATGAACCTGAATATCTGAGATTTTTTCAATCCAGATTTGAAATAATCTGATTTTTCTCTATCTGTCCGGACAAAAGTGTTGAGTTGAACACATTTCAATTCGTTTGAAGTGCTCTGATGTAGACCTGATCTGTAAGATTCCCAGACAGACGATCAATAACCTCAGAGCGGCTTAATACGGCACGTGTATAGACCTGGATGACATCATCATCTCTCATTTCAAACTCTCTTTCAAATCTTGAATCGGTTAGTGGTAACTCTTGAACCGTATTCCTTAGATTAATTATGAATTGAGGCGTATTGTGTTGTTCACTGTCCAATTCCTCTCTCACCTCTTCAGCAAATTTATCGATCTCAAATCGAAGGTTTACGATCGCACTCTCATTTCCTAAGTTAATCGCTTCCAGTGAATCGGCTGCTGTTGCCATTGAGTAACCACTGAAGTGTGTACTATCTGATGATGATACTCTGTTAGCATTATACCACTCTGGCAGGTGATCTTCTGACTCAACAACAACCGGTTCATCAATTAATTCTTCCGGTGTTGAGCAAGCTGCAATTATTAAGAAACATAAAATTGTTATTGTAAAAAATTTCATTTGCTAAAAAAGTTTATAATATCCGGTATCGCCCGCTTCACTTCTTACTTTTAGGCTCAAAGATTCACTGCTTTTTAAAGTATTATTTATTACATCCTGAACTGAATCCAAGTCATTGATTACAGATCCATTCAGTTCAATTAGTTCATATCCGGCACGTAAACCACGATTCCAGGCCTCAGAACCCCGCTGTACTCGCTGAATATATATATTGAAATGTTCCGGATTTTCCGGTTTGGATAAAGCTCGTAAAGTGAATCCAATATCTTCAAAATTTTTCTGTTCAATCCCTAATTCCCTTCCATTCTCAGGAATTTCATTCCAATTATCCAACTCAGGCTCGTCTTCAAAATTTTCAATTCTGTCGGTTATCGATTCTGATACCGGCATCTCTTTGAGGGTTACAACACGGTCAAACCGATTACCATTTCTCCAAATTGTTAGTGTAACTTCATCACCCGGGCGAAACATGGCCACTTTTTCCTGTAAATAATTGGCTTCATTCACCGGAATACTATTCACGGCCATAATGATATCATCAGGTTGTAATTCAGCCTGCAAAGCAGCACTATCATCACCAATACCAGCAATTAACACACCTTCAATTTTGTTTAATCCTAATCTTCTGGCATTTCTCGAGTCAATAGTTTGCAATCTGACTCCCATTAAACCTCTCTTTACTTCCCCAAATTCAATAATGTCCTTTGCCACTTTAAGTGCCAGGTTACTGGGCACAGCAAATCCATACCCCTGATAAGAACCACTCTGAGTCGCAATAGCAGTATTGATACCAATAAGCTCACCACTCGTGTTTACCAAAGCCCCACCACTGTTTCCCCGGTTAATAGCAGCATCTGTCTGGATAAAACTTTCAATTCTGAATTCATCATTGATGATTTGAACATCACGGCTCAGTGCTCCGACAATTCCCGCCGTTACGGTTGATCTGAGTCGGAATGGGTTTCCAATAGCCAGGACCCACTCCCCCACCTGAATTTGATCAGAATCACCAATTATTGATGCTTGAAGTCCGGTTTCATCAATTTTAAGTACTGCCAAATCTGTACTGGGATCCCCACCCACTACTCTTGCGTCAAATGTCCTTTTATCATCCAGTGTTACAGAAATCCCATCTCTGACTGCATCCCTGATCACATGATAATTTGTCAAGATATACCCATCTGACGTTATTACTACTCCTGAACCGACCGTTCTGGCCCTGGGGGGAAGAAATCGATCCCACAAACGATTCCCTTCATCACCATCTGCTGATTCCAGATTTCGACTTGAGATAATTGTCTCAATATAAACGACTGTCGGGGTAACTGAACTGGCAACTGATCTGAATATGAACCGATCATCAATTTTTTCAAGTTCATCATTACTCCAAAATGGAGTCGTGCTTCTATTAAATTCTGTCACTTTCACTTCAGCAAGATCCAGAGTAAGAGTTCCTTCACGAAACATCATCAAAATCATGCCTAACATAACTCCTATTAACAGAAGTAATATTGACGAAAGTATTTTATCTCGGAATTTCATAATTAATTGTTCAATATCTGCTCAAAGATGCTATCCGATTTTCTCGGCTTAACCCCTTCAACGTGAAAACGAATATATCTATCTAAATACTCAATTAACTGACTTAGTTCACCATTTTTGAATTTTTTTTCAAATATGTCAGATTTTTTACGAATCAGTGACTCAATTACAAACTGAAATTGATTTTCAGACAATAAAAGGGATTGTTCTCCCTCCTGAATATTAGATAACGTACCGGTTTCAATATTGATATACCCTTTGGCAGCGGGATTTGTTTCAAGTCCCTGCTCAATTTGCAATCCGATCCCCACTTTATCCAAAGCTCTTAGTTGAATGTATGGAAACATCGTTCTTGAAACATTTTTTTGATCATGTAACCAAACAAAAAAGGTGCTTATTAATTCAAAAAGAGGTTCATTGACTTCGTTTTCATGTAATAATTGTGCAGATAGTTCTACGGTTGTCAATACCAGAGCCATTTTCTCTAAGTCAGATCTAAATAAGTCTAACTTTTCATGATAGCTTGCATCTGAGAGTGTTTGAATATTTCTTGTCGGTTTCCAGTAAAAGACCACTTCCAAAATTTGGCCGGGTACCAAGTATGCAGAAAATTTACTTCTGGGTTTTCTGGCTCCTTTTGCAATAACGGCAACCACACCGTGGGATCGCGTAAAAAGGGTTGCTATAACACTACTTTCGCTATAGTCTATAGTCTTGAAAACAATGGCAAGTGTTTTAACGATCAAAGATTTTGCGTTTCGTTATGTATAAAATGATAGATTTACTGCTCATGCATCACTTTCTTATCCTCCAGAACCTGAACCGTAGAAGGCAGGAATGTAAGCGCCGTAAATAGTGTCATTCCGATCCCCACTACTGCCATTATACCGATCGACTGCAATCCGGGATGAGTCGTAAATAGTAACCCCGCAAATCCAAGCATAGTGGTGAATGAACCGATTGTGATATGCTGACCCGTACTTGAAAGAACCTCCCACATATTCTTCCTCCCCTCCTCTCTAAATCGGTGGGCAAGATGAATACCGTTATCACAACCGATACCTAATATCGCCGGCAAAACAACAAGGTTGTAGAAATTAAAATGTAGCCCAAAAACCATCATCACACCGAATAAACATAACAAACCGATGATGAGAGGAATCAACGCAATCAATGTCCAGCGAAAATTTCCAAATGAAAACAGGACAAATATAAAGACAATAACAAATGTGGCTACTACCATGTAAGGACTTTCGGTTCTCATCAAATCAAGCATTGAAGCTGCAACAATAGAGGTGCTGGCTGCATGATAAATTTTACCATTCTCAAGCTCAACTTCCGATATTTCCTCTTTAAAAGCGATGGATTTCAGTCCATCAGAAAGTCCATCATTTGGATAAATAATCACAAATCTTCCTATTTCTCCTTCTCTTGTTGTAAATCTGTTTTTTAAAAATTCAGGTATTAAATCTTCATCCAGTGCCTCTGTTGTTGATGATCCACGTCGCAAAATGTCAAGTGTTTCACTCTGTTGATTTACTAAAAATGAATTTTGGAGCAGTTGCCTGATTGTAGCCAGATACTCAAGTTTTTCATTTATCATTTCTTCATTCGGTGGAAACCGTTCCTGCAAAGCTTCGATATCATCGATCATTGTATCCGGATTACTATTCTTCCGATCTCTGAGGATTTCTAGAATTTCAAAAACCTCTTCATCATTATCTGCAATGATATAGGCCGGATTTCTTCTTGTGTTTTCATCCGCAGCAGATGCAAAATCTCTGAATTGCTCGTACTCTTCAAAAACCGGCTCCAGTTTGTTGAATTGGTATTCAAAACGAAGAGTCCCTGAAAACCCCACAACAATAACTGAAATCAAGAGTCCAAATATCACTACCGTTCTGGCATACGGATATCGGCTTATGAGCGATGATTTATTATTCTCTTGCGAGCGTTTAATTAATAATATCCAGTGCCATCGATCCAGAATCACGAGCAGAGCCGGCATCACAAACAACATACAGATCAACGCAAGCATAATTCCGGTTCCGGCAATAAAGCCAAATTCTGAAAACCCTCTGAATTCAGCAAACATCAAAATATAAAGTGCTGATGCCGTTGTGATCGCACTCACAAATATCGCGGTACCGGTCTTTTGATATGCCTCCAGAATACTTAATTCTATATTTTTACCCGATGCTCTGAATTCAATATATCTGGCGTAATAATGTATGCCGTAGTCAATCCCCAGCCCAAAAAGAATCACAAAAAGAACGGACGTCATCGTATTTAAAACCCCCAAATATAAATATGTGATTCCAAACGTCCATGTTAAACTGATAATGAGAGGAATTCCAATAATCAATATTGGAACCGGCATCCTGATAATATGCTCAAAAAGAGAATGTTTCTGTTTATGACTCTCACCGCGTCTATAATTAATCAATTTTTTAAACCAGAAATAGAGCATCACCAACAAAATCACACTCGATATTCCCAACGAAAAACTGTTGAAAACATCATTCATGATCGAATCAAATTCATTTAAATGACGTTTTAACCTTCCGCCAAATTGAACTTCCATCTCCGGATGGTATGACATTGGATCTAACTCAGCTATTAAATCTCCATAAGCTTCAAACATATCTACCAGGTATCGTATATCACTCTGCGGACCCGTTGGATAGAGCGTTAAGATAACCAATGTACTATCTTCACTCATCGGGTACTCTGAGGGAATCAGGTTTTCATAACTTTCCTGAAAACGGTCGATATTGGTTTCGGATTCTTCTGCCTCTTCCTCGTCTTCAAAATCATCCAAAAAATCGACAAAAAATGGATTTGCCTCTTCCCGTGCAGTTTCAATTTCTTGCTCCAGAAATTCAATAATTTCTTGCAATTCCCCTTCTGTTGCCAAATAAAGTGAATTATCTTTTAGAATCTCTGTTTCTCTCCGAAATTCAACCCGGTTAAAATAATTAAAATCTCTTCGAGGATAGTAGAGCTCTAAACTTCTTTCCGCCAGAAGTTCAGCAAAGGCAATATTTGCTTCGAAATCAGGGGATTTAATCGCTACTTTCATCTCCGTTTCCCCACCGGCTACTTCCTGAAGTTGGTTTAATGCTTGTACATTAGGGTGAGTTGATGGCAATAAATTTGCAATATCAGTATCAACCGTCAATTTTAAAGCATAGAAAGATGCAACGACTGCGAGGATAACAGACACACCAATAACCGAAAATGGGTGCCGAATGTTAAATTGTACAATGGGTTGTAAAAAATGAATGATTTTATTCATAAAACGTAACTTCTTAGAAGATCCAGACACGCTAAAATAAGCATTTTACTCGAGAATAATGGCGTTTTATACTGTAATTCAACGAAATCTTTGATTTCAAAATTTCACTCTTGAAATTATCTCACTTTTAAGTAAAATTTGTTCTGATATTATGTCTGATTCATAACTTATTCTAAACTATTTTAGTGCCATATTTTATCTCTTTTTATACTTTCGAATTTTGAGAGTTAATGGTTAGTACGAGAATAAATGGCCTTGATTATTTTATCTATTAACTCTTTTTCTTTAAGGTTTCTTCTTTATGAAACATGCTGAACTCAAATCCGGAATGAAGATTATTGGCATCATTTTATTAGTATTTGCTGGAACAGTAGCGACACATGAAGGAGAATTTTGGCCATTCAGTATCTATCCCATGTTTTCACAAGCCGGAAATCCGTGGACACGAGCGATGGTATTAGATGTCACTTATCATGACAGTGAAGAAATTTGGGAAATTCACTCATTGAATGAACGATCTGCTGCCGTAATATCACTTAGAAATCTGGGTGTGGATCAGATCGATTTTTCAAATTTTGTCAGTAAAACAGAACACTGGTCTGAATCCAGGAAAAATGCACTATCCACCATGTTTAGCAACGATTTTCCGGATGGAAGTCGATGGATGATTGTAAAAGTCAGAGGTGAGCTCGTTCAGGAAGATTCCGTTATCGTGCAGATTCAACCCCTGCTGCTCCTGTCAGATGGTGAAGTAATGAGCAATCCACTATTGGATAATTCACACTATTTCATAGAGGAGGAGTGATATGAAGTGGGTGTACCCGATCGCCAAGGGGCTTTTTGAACCAAATCGTGAAAATACGCCCGGTGAAAATCTATTTTTTAAGTTATTTGAATTATTTATACTCTTTTATACCGTTAAATTCAGTTTTGAATGGGCTCATTATACTCAGTTTCGAAATGCTGAAGTCGTCCTGCCTTTAGGGATTGCCAATTATATAGATGTATCTATTTTCTTCGATAATTACCTCTCTTTTTTAATTGCTCTGGCCATTCTTGTTATTGCTATTGTGGCATTCTTTAGAAAAGGCCCCAAATGGCTCTACATGGTCGCCATGTTACTTTTTCATCTGCTGTATGTGATTCGTTTCTCTCAAGGTGAAATCCCTCACAGTCAAAACCTGATCGGATTATCACTGCTCTGTTTTGCAATCGGTTTGATCTGGTATCCTGACAAGAGAACAATGCCCCGTTTTATCATCGGTTCCATTCTTTTTTTTATTGGATTGGGTTATACATCTGCTTTTGTTGCGAAACTGATTGGAACCGGTATTCACTGGTTCGATGGTCGTCATTTATGGCTTTGGATCAGTGAAAAAAGCATCGATATTTTATCTCGTGAAGGAGTTTACCATCCAAATTTTCTTCAGAGCCTGGCCCTAAACAGTGTCGGGATTGCTTCGTTAATACTCCTGATTGGATGGTTCACTGAGTTTATCGGATTCACATTATGGTGGCACAAACTGCGCCCGTTTACTACTACCCTGCTAATTGCAATGCATATAGGAATAACACTTACCATGAATATCCGATTTGATGCATTTGTAATCCAACTGATCTTGATTGGATATCCCTGGTATAAAATCCTGGATATCTATTTTAAGGAAACCCCAGCCTGGGTCGCGAGGACTCTTTGAGGTCTTATATTTTACACAACGTCAGTTCGACCGTAGTAGTGCGGGAGCGATAATAGCCAAACGTAGGCAAGAACTTCCGGCCAATGCGATGACATTTCGTATCGCGTGCAAAAAATGAGCGACTTCACTCAGTCGCATCCACTTCGCTTCATTCCACTTCGCTTCATTCCACTTCGCTTCATTCCGCTTCGCTCCATGGGATAAAAGAGGAGTGCTACGTGGGATAATAGAGCAGCGCTCCCTCGTTGCGCACAATTTGACGGTGTTAATTTATTATTTTTATATATACTGAACCGGCCTTGAATTAGTTGGCGATTTTAAGTGAATGGGATGCGCGTGAAAAGCGCAAATTAGTACCGGCCATTACTTAGTACTTGGGACGCCTGTGGCAGACCATTTAATTTGTGCTTTTCACGTGCAGCCCATGAACGGCCGTAAAGTAACTAATTGGCCTTGAGATCCTGAAATAAATTCAGGATGACATTAAAATGCTCTTATCCAGGTTCATTAGATTTTTTATACCAAGATATATCACATAAAAAGCCGCACCCCCCACTATCACCACCTCGTAAATTCGTAAATCGGATTGATTCAAGTATTGATCAGACATACTTATCATCTTAAGAGCGCCAAACAAAAAGATGAGCAGCATAGCTAAGACAATTACCGATTTCTGCTTAAATAATTTACCACTGCCTCCGGTAATTTTTTGATACCACCGTTGCCAATCAGACAGGATTCCATCCCAATTCAAAAAGATCGCATAGGCGAGGAAATTTGGGAGAAATGCTATGTTTAAAGTAATCATTGTTGAAAAATGAAAAAGCACAGCGATGGATAAAAAAAACTTAACCCATTCCCTTTTAAAAAGGGCAAATAAAAATCCTATTTCAAAAAGAACGGTACCCCAATCAAGTAATTCCCAAAAGAATGTACTGTGAAAATTCACTGCAGCTCCGGCCAAAAGATCCTGACGTCCCCGAACATAGTATTGATTCAAGAGATGTCCCTCAGTGGCTTGTGTGGTGAAATCAAGCCAACCTCCCAATATCTTAGGGAACCCGGCTGTAAACATCATAAACCCAATTAATACGGCTATAAAAGTGAGTGGCCAACTCTCACTCTTGACGTGAATCAACTTCTCCTCTCTTCGTGAATCAAATGAATAAGCCGCTCCCCAATTACTAAATGCCATTATAATAGGAACAGATGCGATTAATATTTCATGATTGATTTTTCCAATGCTGAAGATCACCCCCTGTAACAACAGAATGGAAATACCTGCGACGATGGACACTGTTTTTGTTCTATATCCAATCAGCATTAAAAATACGGCTGCAATACATGCTGAATGGAGAATAACAAGTATTGTAAAAGATGGAAATTGATCGATCAGCATCATGGGACCGGGAGGTGCTGCGTAAAAGTCTGAAGGCAGGTTTGACAAAAAGGAGAAGTGATCTATGCCTTCGCCCGGTATCAGAAAAAAAAGCAGAAAGATGGATAAAACGATTCTCATCAATCCCAATCCCTCTTCAGTCACAGGAAATGAATGAAATATCCATCGGTTAAATCTGCTTTCTCTATTCATTTTCCGGTTTTGATATAGCAATGAACTCTTCATGAATAACTGAATCAAATATCATTCCATCAGATCCCTTTTTAAATCTATTCTTTCGGAGTACAATCTCTATTTGATTCACATTTTCCCCACTGTACTTCTCAATTAAATTAAACAGCCAGAGTACAGCTTCATTAGAAAAGTTCTCAATAGAGGAAGGTTCTTGAAAATGTGTTCTCATAAAACCCGGTATTTGTGAAAGAGGCAGTTCCGGGAAAAGTTCTTGTGGTCGCACTTCTTTTAAGGTTGACAGATCATCTGAATAAAATCTGAAGAGATGTTGATCTATTTCAAAACTATCGTCCGTAGAATAGACATTTTTAAAACCGGGGAATAGAAATGAAGGCCACGGTTCACTGTATAATTCACCGACTATACCTACATATCCATATTGAAGGGGTAAAAACAGTAGTAAAACAATAAAAAGTGTTCGAATTTTCTTTTTTTTATCGAAATTCATGGGCCATTATTCCATCTTGAAACTAAATTTGTGATCTTTTTTTGATAAACAGAATGATTCGGATTGATTATAATGATGTGTAAATTTCAAGTAGTATGAAAATAAGATATCTTCTCTTATTGTCAGATCTAATATTTCGACAATTTATAAACATCGTTATATAATGAATTTGAAAATATTTCTCACTGTAATCACAATCATATTATTGCTGCCATTCCATTTTGCTGAGGCACAACATCGAACGTCTATCGAGTCATCCGCCATTCTCAGTTCAAGTAGTGCGACCCCCTTCTGGTTTCAATCGAACCGAAACGGAGTCTATACACCGGATGGGAATCAAATCTTACTTCGAATCCAATCCTATCATTCTTATGATTTATCATCATCAATTAAAACAGAATTAGGTGCAGATTTAGTAGCCAGACCCGATCCGGGGTCAACACTTTATTTTAACCAGGGATTTATAAAATTAAAGGGATACGGTTTTGAACTGGCGGCCGGAAGATTCAATAACAGTTCCCCCACGAATGATGATACCTTAAGCATGGGTTCCCTGGGCGTGAGCCGAAATGCGATTCCAATTCCACAAATACGCTTCGGGCTGTCAGATTGGACAGATCTTCCACTTACGAATGGGTTTATTGAAGTGAAAGGGCATCTTGCTCACGGGTGGCTTGGAGGGCAAAGATATATTGATAACACACTTCTGCACGAGAAAATGGGTCACATTCGTTTTGGCGGGGATGCTTCTTTTAAACCGTATGTCGGTCTTGCTCACTATGCTAAATGGTCTGGAACGGAACCTAACGGACGTGAAGTACCGGCACGATTCAAAGACTTTCTGAGTGTATTTTTTGCAGTTGGAGGAGATGAACGCACACCCGGACCGGATCAAACATACGTCCTGGGAAATCATTTGGGTGCTATTGATGCGGGCTTCTATTTTTCCCGAAACGAGTATGAACTTTTAGTCTACAGGCAGTTTCCCTTTGAATTGAAAACCAATTTATTGTTTAAAAGTTACATGGACGCTCTCACAGGTATCTCCATTGATTTTCCGGATCGGGTTACTTTTTTGGATCAATTTCTATATGAATTTCTTTACACTAAATATCAAGCCGGCCCCCGGGAACTTCGGGATGATCGAGAACCTGACTCGCGCGGTGACTACCGATATAATGAAAATTATTACAATCACTTCTTTTATCGATCCGGATGGACATACAACAAAAGAGTGATTGGTAGTCCACTTTTCACTGTCAATGAAGATAATCTTGGGATTTTTAATAATCGTATTGTTGCCCATCATGTTGCTTTTATTTCCTCAATTGAGTCGTTGAAAATAACAGGAAGAGCGACATTCAGCAGAAATTATGGGAAACGATGTGATAATCGAGTGCCTGATCTGGGTGAAAAGGAATTATTTGGTATTGAATGCGTCAATGTAGTTGAAAATGTTGGCGGACGATCACTGGATCAATGGTCTCTTCAGTTTGGGATTGAATCACCCATTCCAATTAATGGAAAACGAAATCTACATGGTTTCGCTGAATTTGCATTCGATTCAGGCAAACTTGCCGGAAGCCAGGTGGGCACTTTAATCGGATTTCGCTGGGAATTGTAGAAAGTAGATCATTTAAACCTAGGCCTCGTTCATAAGGCATCAGGGTTCAGGCTTCGGACATCAGACATCAGGCTTCAGACTTCAGGCATCTGGCTTCAGACATCAATTCATCAATTCATCAAAAATAGTTGCCAACTTAACGGTTGCAGCCTTCGATGTAAATTCTCTGATAGTACTCATATTTTTTTTATTGGGAACCGGCAGATCTAACCCCGATCGTTTTGCACGAACCGCTTGAATAATAAATTCTGATATCTCAACCACTTTATTGGGAGAAAAATGAACGCCCGCATTCGTTTCATTAATAATCTCTCCTACTTCCGGATTTGGGACTATTGAAAGTATCGGGACCTCTGAAAACAGATAGTCCCACAACTTTGATGGAATGATATTGAAACGTTCCCTGCTTGTACTCAACAAAAGTAAATCTGCACAATTCATAATTGACAATGCTTCTTCAGGATCAAACGGATCATGAAAAATAAATGATAAGTTAAATCCGGCCTCGTCTATTCGTTCCGTTTCAACCTTATCGGGCATGCCAAAACTATGAACTCTGATCTGATGAATTGTGCCCGGATCCGAAAATTGAATATGATTTAATATTTCTACGATCAATGATGTTGAGCTTAATCGCCTGAATCGACCTAAAAAAAGAATGTTTAATTTTGAGTCGTCCCAGTTCGATAAAATTGAACTGTCACTGCTATTTTTCATCAATCCGGGTTCAAAAGAGTTGTATATAGTGGTGGATTTGATCGATGGCATCTGATATGTTTCAGTGTACAATTTATTTGTTTGATTGGAAGTGAATATCAAGCGATCCGCCTTCTTTATTACTCTTCTCTCAACGATTTTATCAATACCGGCAGAAAACTTTGATCTCTCTCTTAATCGAAGAGTACCCAATGTCCATGGATCTCTGAAATCAGCAACAAATGGCACATTGAACTTTTTTGACAACTTTTCACCTAACCAAAGCCCTGACCATGGATCTCCGCTTGCCATAATCAGATCCGGTTTAGTTAGGTTTACCACACGTTTAATCCAACCCCACCTTAAAACAAATAGGAATATCCAGGTATCTATCGGGCAATGTCTGTCAACCCAGGATGAAATTATCTCAACAAGGCTATACTCTGTTTTCTCTTTGTTCTTACCTTTTTTATTGGTTTTTGATGTACGATCTAATGGAGATTTAATACTCAGGATTTCAATTGATCCCAACATTTTGCGCTCTTTTGGAGTCAGATGATCCGGTTGATGACCAATTGTAAGTATAACAGGTGTGTACCCAAGCGATAAAAGATGAATGGCAAATTTAAAGGGCCTGAGGGATCCCACTCTTCTTCTGGGTATAAAATAGGGGGCAATTAAAAGAACTTTTTTAGAATCGGACATGGTGAATGATATGAATCTGGTACTTTAAATACTTAGAATTACTTCAAAATGTAAAGTTAGATCCAATTTCTTAGATAGCAGATTTAGAAACCTGTTCACTCCTATTTTGCCTTATTATTCGATTCCAGCATCTGTCTGAAAATTCATTCAAGGGATCTTTTTGATGATACCATCCAAAATGAAGACAATAGGGTGTCGCATATAGAAAATCACCTCGTCCGGGGATTTTTGTGATGATGTTAATCAATAAAGATTGAAGTTTTTTTGATTTCAACCCTTTTAAATCATAGACAAAATTATTTGTATAGATCAGGCATTCAACATGGTTAAAATCTTCATCATAAATAGTAAAACTATCAATGAAGTCAAGCTGTGGACTTTCATAACCATTCAGCCAAGGAAATACCTGAAGATTCAGTTTAGACATTGCCATCGCCATGCTCCATTCACAACTCTCTTCCATTCTGCCGTGCTCCTCTTTTCGGCTTATGAAGTGAGTAAGATGCCTTTGATTAAAATATTCTTTTGATTGTTCACAAACTTTTTCAGCAAGCTGAGGATCTGATATATAAATCATACCCGTTTGTACTCTGCTTAGGTAACTTAAACCAAATCGCTTCAATGTTCTGCTTCTTCTGGCCAAAAGGAAATCCTTAATGATGCCAAAGCCTTTGTGAGACCCGAAAAATATATCCGCAGCCAGATTTCCAGTGATTGTAAATTGATATGGTGAGAAACTGGACCAAAGATTATCCGGATTTTTACACCAAATAATATCACTATCGATAAAAAGATTTTTATTGAATGGTAAAAACCGATTCAGATTGTGTTTAAACCCAGTTATCGATTGATTTTCAATTGGAAGCTTAAAAACATGTGTAAAATATTGAGTTAAATCATTTTTTTCTAACTGCTCAATATGACGGTCAGAACAAAAAAGTGCCACCTCTCGATGATCATCATATCGCCTTAGTGTAAGCACACTTGAGAGAGCATGTTTCAGATATTTTGTGTCACCATATGTAACATAAATATATCCTTCATCAGCCAGCTTATTATTGGAATATGAATAACTCATCAGTTCTATTATGTTGAAGCCCTGGCAGCTCTTCTACGCAGACTTTGCAAAAGAGCATCAAATCCTCTTTGCCGAATAATACTTTGAAACTGTCTATTATAAGATTCCGCTGTTGATACTGAATCGATAGTCATATCAGTAATCATCCAGTTTCCATCAATTTTTCTCATATTATAGTCGACTGCAGTACGAACATCCTCTAATTCTGCTGTTGTTTCTATAAAAGCCTGATCATCATTCACCTGAATATTTGTGTATGCCACCTCGGCCCTATATATATCCAATCTGTTAAGAGAATTATCTCTAATGATCGTGGAAAAAAGTGATACAAATTCCTCTCTATCCTCCTCTGATATCTCATTATAAGTATTTCCCAATGCAACTTGTGCCATGGCTCTATAATATATCACATCATTGATTATATCTTTTAATTCATCCCGCTGCGCCTGAGTATATTCAATATCGCCCGGACCTAACAGTTCTTTTATTTCTGCATCTCTTTCATTTAACATAGCTCTTATTTCTTCTGAGCTATTTTGTGATTGAACTGTATTCGAAGGCACTGTAAATAATATACTAAATACCAATATTATTAAAGTCTTAAACATAATAGATTAATTAGAAGTCAATGATTGTATAGGAAGCCCGCCTGCTTTAAGAAGTGCTGCACTCTTTCTATTCAATTCAAACACATTTTGTTTCAATTCCAGTCGTAATTCTAATTCTTTTTGTACAGCATCTAACAGATCTTCTACATCACCAAACCCAAGATCATAATTTAATTGTTCATTCCTTTCCCAATTTCTGGCGATAACCAGTGCTTCACGGGTTTGATTTAGTCTTGACTCTGCAATGACTGCTTCCCGATAACGATCATTTAATTCAATAATGATACCATCTGTTACTGCTTTATGCAGATCATTAATTCTTCTGTACTCAATATCTGCACGTTCAATTGATTTTCGGGTAGATGAAAAGTTTAAATTTTGTCTGATTCCCAGGCCTATTGCTCCGGATGCATAATTTGTACTGTTTATTATAAATGGATTTGTCTGCCGTGGCCTGTTTGGAGTATTTGCAAAACTACCGGTGATGCCTAAAAAAACCATCGGGAATAGCCGGGCTCTAACAGACTCTTTTGAGCTGCTTAACGCTTCCATCCCGGATTCGACACCTTTCAATTCCGGTCTCATCACCATGGCTTGATTTTGATAGTAATCAAAACTGTTTAATTCGTAGTTCAAAGGATCTAAAAAATTCTCCTCAGGAATATAGACAACATCCGGTTCTGCCTGTAGTGCATAATCCCAAATACGTTTTACATAATCCAGACTCTCTCTTACGTCCACTATTTGAACCTGAAATTCCGTTTTAAAAAGATCAAATTTAAAAATATCAGACTCTTTAATATCCGGATCGCCATCGTCTCTCATTTGATACAATCTGCGCTCTACTGTTTCGATTTCTCTATTGGCCTCCTCAAGGATTCTTGAAATTTCAATGGCTAACAAATAGCTGTAATAGAGCTCAAACAATTGTAGTTCAGCTTCAGCTTTAACTGCGCTAAATTGATATTCTGCAGCTCTGGCTCCGGCTTGTGCAGCTTTTACAGCATTGCTAATGGCTCCCCAGCTGAATAAAGGCTGGACGGCATTTAATTCAGCCCTTGTAAAAATCGCCCAGTTCTCCCAGTCATTTTCCAAATTTGGATCGAGATAAAATTGTCCCGAAGATAAACCGGGTACATTACTTTTTACACCCGGCACCAATCCATGTTGACTGCTTAATTCAAATCTTGGCAAAATCTGTTGTGAACGGGCTTGTCCGACCCTGTTTTCAGCTAATTCTACGGCTTTCCCTTCATATGCAACCTGCCCCGAACGTTCCAGGCCTTTTTGGATAAAATCCGTTAGATTTATGCGTAACGTATCTTGTGCTATAAGGACCCTATTCGGTGCATTCAAAGATATAAACCCGATGGTGAGCAGGGTAATTATAATTTTCTTCATGATCTGTAATGTGATTTATTGATTGTTAGGCACAAACGAGTTAATCACAGATTTATTTAAAAGAAAAGCCCCAACCTTCGTTGGGGCTTTGTATTGTGCGGAGAGAGAGGGATTCGAACCCCCGGAGACCGTGAAGCCTCAACGGTTTTCAAGACCGCCGCATTCGACCACTCTGCCATCTCTCCATTAAGATAAAACGAACTTTCAATAAAATCCGCGCATCAAATATATCATTTACTTTGACGATAAAGAAAGTAAATCAAAAAATGAATGCGTTTATTATCGATTTTCAATAAAACACAACGAATGAAATCTTGATGATTAAGCACCTTCCAAAGCTGCTGCACCCGATACAATTTCAGATATTTCTGTTGTAATGGCACTCTGCCGGAGCTGATTATATTTAAGGCTTAAATCCTCTTCCAGCTCTTTTGCATTTTCAGTCGCGTTATCCATAGCTGCCATTCTTGCACCCTGCTCAGAAGCATTAGACTCTAAAACAGCACGCCAGAGCTGCATGTTTAAATGCACAGGCAGCAATTTCTCTAAAATTGTATCCGCATCAGGCTCGTAAATATAGTTCGTAAATTCCTGATTGCTTTCATCAGAGCTGTTGTCTTCATTTTCCATCTCAAAGGGTAAAACATTCACAACTAATCTGTTTTGAGAAATCACTGTTCTAAATTCATTGAATGCAATCTGAACTTTATCAAACTCCCCGACTGCAAATTTTTGAATCACATTCTCCATCAATTCTGATGTACTTTCATAATTTAAATCATCAAAAAATCCGGGATGTTTTTCTATCACATTGTAATTTCTCTTTGTAAAATAGGCCCCGGCTTTTTTACCTATAGTGATCAACGATAAGTTATTATTTTCCCGGAATGAACTGAGCTTATCTGAAATATGCGATTCAACGGTTCTAAAGAGATTATTGTTAAATCCTCCACAAAGTCCTTTATCTGATCCCACCACAATCAAGAGTGCTTTATTTAACTCCTCCGGCTGACGTAATAATACATTTTCTGCACTATTTACCGCAGCAAGCCTGGTTACCACACTACTCATTTTATTTGCATATGGGCGAGTTGCTGACATACGCTGTTGTGCTTTTCTCAGTTTAGCTGCAGCCACCATTTTCATGGCTTTTGTAATCTGCTGTGTATTCTTAATAGAATTTATACGATTTCGTAAGTCTCGCAGATTTGCCATCTAATTACGCCTCATCTGTAGCTAAAAGTTGATCAATTGTCGTCTTAGCAGCTGCCACTAACTCTTTTCCGAAATCATCATCCAGTACACCGGTTTTCCTGAGTGTTTCCATCTTGGAACTATACTTAACACCGATCGTTTCCAGGTACATTGCTTCAAATTCTTTCATTTTTGAAACGGGAAGTTTTTCAAATAATCCTTCACTGTTTATTTTTAAAAGAGCAATCTGCTTATCTACTGATAGAGGTGCATATTCCCCTTGTTTCATCAGTTCCACCGTAATTTCACCTCTCTTAAGTTGACGCTGTGTAGCAGCATCCAAGTCAGATCCGAACTTAGAAAATGCTTCCAATTCTCTGTATTGAGCTAAATCAAGTTTTAGAGTACCGGAAAGTTTCTTCATTGCTTTAACCTGAGCTGACCCGCCAACACGTGATACAGAGATACCGACATCAATTGCCGGTCTGATTCCCGAGTTAAACAGATCTGTATCGAGGAAAATCTGACCGTCAGTAATAGAGATTACGTTTGTAGGAATATAGGCAGACACATCACCGGCCTGAGTTTCAATTACCGGGAGAGCGGTCAGCGATCCACCACCTTTGACCATAGGTAAAAGTGTATCCGGAATATTGTTCATTTCACGGGCCACTTTATCATTATCAATGATTTTAGCGGCTCTCTCTAGAAGTCGGCTATGCAGATAAAAAACATCTCCGGGATAAGCTTCACGGCCCGGTGGTCTTCTCAATAAAAGAGATAATTCACGGTAAGCGACCGCTTGTTTTGAGAGATCATCAAAAATAACCAATGCATGACGGCCTGTATCGCGAAAAAACTCACCGATTGCAGCGCCGGCAAAAGGAGCGATATAACGCATGGGTGCTGAAGAACTTGCAGGAGCAGAAACGATTGTCGTATAGCTCAGGGCATCATTCTCCTTCAGAGTATTCACGATAGAAGCTACAGTAGAACCTTTTTGTCCAACAGCCACATAAATACAGTGAACCGGATGCTCGCCATCCTGAGTATCTTTTTGATTAATAATTGTATCCAGAAGTACGGCTGTTTTCCCCGTTTGTCGGTCACCGATCACCAATTCTCTCTGTCCACGACCAATAGGGATCAATGAATCAATCGCCTTGATACCTGTTTGAAGGGGTTCACTCACAGGCTGTCTGTAAATCACACCCGGAGCTTTTCTCTCCAGCGGCAATTCAACCGTGTCACCTGCAATAGCACCCTTTCCATCCAATGGACGTCCCAAAGGATCGATAACCCGGCCTAATAATCCATCTCCAACCTGGAGTGATGCAATACTTTTTGTTCTCTTAACGGTATGCCCTTCTTCCACCAAATCGGATGCTCCAAAGAGTACAATACCTACATTATCCTCTTCAAGGTTCAAAACCATGCCCCGTACCGGATTTCCTTCTCTATCCGGAGAGTCGGGAAGTTCAACCAATTCACCGGCTTGAACTTTTGAAAGGCCGTATACACGGGCAATACCGTCTCCAACCTCAAGAACAGTTCCTACGTCATATACATCGGATTCTCCATCAAAACCGGAGAGTTGTTTTCTTAAGATTGCCGAAACTTCATCGGGTCTAACTTGACTCATTCTATTACCTAATGTTTTTATTCAACAGCAGTTGAAGTTAATCGATTCTTCAACTGACTTAATTTATGTTTAACAGATCCGTCGATCACAGTATCATCTATTCGAACCATCATACCTCCAATCAACTCTGGGTTGACTGTTCGGTTTAGCTCAATTTTATTACCGGTTTTTATCTCCAGTTGATTGATAAGTTCTTTTATTTGTTCTTTATCCAATTCATATGCGGAAGTAATATCTATCTCAATAATTCCGTGATGAACATTATAATAATCAACAAAATGCTTTAAGATCATATCCAACAATGACTCCCGGCTCTTTTCAGTTAGGATCTTCATCAATTGGATCGTTAATGGCTGAACTTTTTTATCAAAAATTTCGAGTAGAGCAGCCTGCTTCTGATCTTTTTTGACCAGAGGACTTTTTAGAAAAAATCTTAAGTCTTTTGATGACTCAAGCACATCACTTATCAATTTGACATCATTTTTAACATCTTCAAGAATATTATTCTCAATGGCTGTTTCATGATAGGCAAATGCGTAACGTCTGGCTGCTTTCGAACTCATATTAATTACTCTTTGTCAGGTCTTCGATGTAGGAGTTGACTAATTCTCTATTTTTGGCACTGTCCAATTCTGACTTCAAAATAATAGAGGCTCCTTCAACAGCCAACTGAGCTACTTCGTTTCTTAACTCGTTTAGTGCTCGCTTTTTTTCCTGCTCAATTACATGGCGAGCATCCGTAAGTAATTTATCAGCTTCCGCTTTAGACTTCTCAATCCTTTCAGTACGCAACAATTCTGCCTCTTCAATGGCTTGCTTTCTGATTTTTTGAGCAGCTATCTCTGCTTCCTTCAACGCTTTTTCATTATCTCGGGAAACTTCTTCAGCACGAGCCAAAGCTTTCTCTGCGGATTCGAGAGACGTCTTAATCGTCGCTTCCCGTTCCTTCAGAGCTTTCATTATAGGAGGCACCAACCATTTGTTCATTGCCCAAAGAAACAGTAGTGTGGATATTAATACCCAAATACCGAATCCGGTCTCAAATGAGAGGAGACCTCCCCCGCCAGCTAAGAAATATTGCATAATTTAGTCCCGGTTTTTACTGACCAATTCCTAATGCAAGAATAATACATACAATCGCACCGATCAGTGCTACACCTTCAATGAATACCGCTGTCAAAAGCATCGCTCCACGAATGTCGCCTGCTGCTTCCGGTTGTCTTGCGATACTTTCAGTTGCACCTTTACCGATCATTCCGATACCGATTCCTGCACCGATTGCGATAATTCCGGCTCCAAGGCCTGCTGCTAAAAAACCCATAGTATTTACCTGTGTTTATTTATTGTTTTTGTTTTTTAAGTTTGAACGTTCTGAGCATGAGCTACAGATGTTTCATCATGTTCATGATGGTGCTCCTCTGCTGCCATTCCAATGAAAACTGCAGAAAGCAATGTGAAAACATAAGCCTGAATTAAGGCAACCAGTACCTTTAAAAAATAGAGCGCTGTAGTTAACAATACCCAAAATACACCGGAACCCACTCCAACGTAAGCTCCAAATAGATCTGTAAATACAAATATCAGACCCAAGATACAGACAATCATAATCTTACCGGAAAGCATATTCGCAAAAAGACGAATTGCCAATGAAAAAGGTTTTGTAAAGAGTCCAAGTACTTCAACCGGGGTCAAGATAATGCGAGTCCATGCCGGTACTCCCGGAAAAACAAATACGTGCCTCCAGTGATCTTTAGAGGCATTAACCTGTGTCAGAACGAATGTAATCATTGCCAGTGTTGCTGTCACGGTTAGATTAGCTGTTGCTGCAGCCGCCCAAGGCAACAGACCAAAAAGGTTCATAAAAGTGATAGCCATAAAAATGGTGAAAAGGTAGGGAACAAATTTTTCGTACTTATTGTGAGGAATAAATTCTTTGGCAATATCATCCCGAATAAATACAAAGAGCACTTCGAACATGTTTTGCAGAATGCCCTTTGGCTCGGTTGTTCTCCCAACACCGCTTTTATATCGGTTTCCTACTAAAAAAGTAATGATAAATGTTAGTAATAACCCCATCCACACATAGATGAGATGTGAGGAAATGGACATATCCAGAGTGATTTCAGCCCCATTTGTTCTCACCAGTCCTGCTTCTGAAACCTCAAATTCCCCGGAATCAACTGCACTTTTTGTGCTCTTGTAAACATGCCATTCACCTTCTGAAAGGAATATTCTGGGCAGATAAACTTTTGTCCACGGCAGCTCAAAATAGTCATGATTAGACACTTTGCCCATCACATCTATTACACTCTCCTGATCATTATTGACATCAGTGGCATCAGTGGCATCAGCGGCAATTACATCAGGGCTGTAAGCTAGTAAGAAAAGAAGTATCGCAGCTGCCCGTCGCATTAATTTACTCATGCTAAATGATCTTTGTACTCTTTTAGTTTGATAGTTTCTTATTTAAAAAAATCACTTCGTTTACAGAATGGAAAAGATAAGAAATTATGAAACTAACAGTAAAGCTAAATTCATCAATTTTTATCATTGTCAGAATAAAAATGTAGAGTATGCAAATAATCAAGAATCTCAGGAAAAGACTCATGTAGTAGTGGCGAAAAAATGACGCACCTACTTTTTTATTTGTGAAAAGGGAGGTAAACAGATGGAAGGCAACAGTAAACAGTCCCAAAAGATACCCTGTAATCCATGCAAATCGAATATCAACCGTCAAAAAGTATGCAGTGATTCCATTTAATAGAAAGAAGATGAGAATGATATATTTAATATAGATGGGCATATTTATTAAAAAACTTTCTCTTCAATCTACTTCTCTTTCAGATTCCTGATCATTTTTATAAAAATTAAGATTATAAAAACTATACCTAACAGAATTCCTGAGAGTAGCATGCCGGGAGACGTGCCCCACCTCAAGTCGAGCCAATAGCCCAATAAAATTGGCGTACTGAGTGCAATTGCCAGCTCCGCACCCAAACTCACATATTGAAGATATTTTCTATAAGAGGGATCTTGAGACAACCGGATCAGATATTTTCTGCTCTACGATTGTTCGCAAAGTCTGAATTACCAGTATTTTCAAGCTTTTCCATATTCCCCATGCGGCATCCCCCATTTAAACTGGCACCCTCCTCAACAGTGAGCGTCTTGGTGTAAAGATCTCCCCGAATTTTAGCCGTTTTTCTTACGATGAGTTTATTGCTAATCTTGACTGTACCCAATACCTGACCTGCAATATCTGCATCAATTGAAGTGATATTTCCATCAATCTTTGCTGATGAAGTGATTATCACTTTTCCCTTACAGACAATCTCACCATCAATCTGGCCTGCAATTCGTAAATCGGCCTGAGAGTTCAGTGTACCTTTTAATTTTGTATCCTCACTTATCATATTAAGTGACGGAGTTCCCGAAGCATTATTATTCACTTTCCCTGGTTTTTTTTGTTTATTAAACATGACTTAATATACTATTTAATTCAAAAAAAGTAGCGGATCTTGAGGGACCCCATTTTTCCAGATTTCCAAATGCAGATGAGATCCTGTACTCAATACTCCTCTGTTTCCAACTGTTCCCAAAAGATCACCTTTTAAAATGTAATCCCCCTCTTTTTTATAGAGTCTTGAAGCATGTTTATAAATAGTAATAAAACCTTCTTTATGCTGCAGAACCATGACATATCCATAATTCATCGTCCAGGTAGCTTCTATTACCATTCCATCAGCTACTGAGACAAAATCACTGTCACTTTGCGCTGCGATATCAATCCCAAAATGTCCCCTGTCAGAAGAATATCTTTGGGTGATTGTTCCTTCAACCGGATAGAATGAGGGGAAATCACTACTGCGTCCTACAGACAGAAGATTCATAGATTCATGACGTGTAAGCATATCAAAAGTATAGACATTTTCATTGGTTAAGAATAAATTGCTTTGCATTCCGCTGATGCTATTTAAGACACCCTCACTAACTGAAAACGTTGTATCCGGAACAGACCGAACAAAATTCTTTAAATCTTCCAGTTGTAGTTCACGAACGGTAAGAGAATCTTGAAGAGCAATCACTCTCTCATTTATTTCAATGACTTCATCCCTGAAATTTTCGTCAATACGCTGCTGGTAAATGGAACTTAATGGCGTTAAGAAAAAAAGGGTGATCGTCAGTATTACCGCTAGAATTACTATAACTGAAATCAGTTTTATCGCATCTGAGGACTTTAATTTAAATGTACTGGCAAGATTCGGATTATTTTCATCCAATACAACGACCGTCACTTTGCCGTCCTCTTCTGAAAATAATCTCTTTAAAAAGTCCCACATGACCTGAAAGTTTAAATTTATTCAACTATTGTAACGTGTGATCGCCGAGATTAATACTTCAAACTGAAACAAGATCATTTACGAATTATGATACTGAATAGTTGGGTGCCTCTTTGGTAATCTGAACGGAGTGAGGATGACTCTCTCTATAACTTGCTGCTGATATTTGAACAAATTCCGCTTTCTTGAGATCGTCGATATTTGCCGCCCCCACATATCCCATTGCTGCGCGAAGACCGCCCGCTATTTGGTGAGCAACCTCTCCCAGAGTTCCTTTATAAGGAACCCTTCCTTCGATTCCTTCAGGTACAAGTTTTAAATCGTCTTCAACATCCTGGAAATATCGGTCTTTTGAGCCCTGCTTCATAGCTCCCATACTGCCCATTCCACGATATGATTTATATTTTCTTGCTTCATAAATAATTGTTTCTCCGGGACTTTCATCGACTCCTGCAAACATTGATCCCATCATAACTGCATCTGCGCCTCCGGCGATTGCTTTGGGAATGTCGCCGGTCTGTTTAATACCACCATCTGCGATTAAACCCACACCATTTTTCCTTGTAAACTCAGCAACTTCCATGATCGCTGAGAGCTGTGGAACTCCCACCCCTGTCACAACACGTGTTGTACAGATAGATCCGGGGCCAACACCTACTTTTACAACATCTGCACCGGCATCTGCCAAAGCTTCTGCAGCAGCCCGTGTTGCAATATTCCCACCTACAATGGCTAAATCACGATAACCGGACCGGATTTTTTTTACCATATTGAGCACACCCTCAGAATGACCATGAGCCGTATCAACAGTCACCATATCCACACCTGATTCAACCAGTGCATCTACCCGCTCCATTGTGTCAGAAGTTACACCAACAGCGGCGCCGACTCTCAATCTACCCATATCATCCTTACAAGCATTCGGGAAGTTCATCTTTTTCTCAATATCTTTAAATGTAATGAGTCCGACCAGAATTTGATTTGAATTCACAATCGGTAATTTTTCAACCTTATACTTCTGCAGAATTTCCTCTGCCTCTTCCAAACTTGTATTTTCTTTAGCTGTAATCAGATTATCACTGGTCATAATCGTTCCCAGCTTCTTATCTACATAATGCTCAAATCGAAGGTCACGGTTCGTTACGATTCCCACTAATCGATTTCCGGATTCAACAATCGGTATTCCACCGATTTTGTGTTTACGCATGAGAGCCCTGGCATCTTTAACGGTAGCATCCGCCGGCAGTGTTACAGGATCGACAATCATACCACTCTCACTCCTTTTCACCAATCTTACGTGCTCAGCTTGATCCTCTATTGACATATTTTTATGTAACATCGCAATACCCCCCTCTCTGGCCAACGCAATAGCAAGTCTATACTCCGATACAGTATCCATTGCAGCACTGATAATGGGAATATTTAAAGTGATCGATGGCGTCAGTTTTACTTTTGTTTCTGTATCCCTTGGCAGCACTTTTGAATATGCCGGGACCAATAGTACATCGTCATATGTTAAACCCTGTCGAGTAATACTTGAGAAAGGTGAGATGTTCTTCATGGGAAAATTCACTTAGTTTACATTTTTGTAAAGATAAAAAATCCCTTAGAACTTCCTTACCCAAAAAGTGAATTAAATTTAGATTCTATTCACTTTTAAAGATTTAATGGCAGTTTCAAGAGAACAGAGTCGATCCATATAGCTTTTAACCCAAAAATCGACACTCTCTCTTCGCCTTTGAACAAACTCACAATTCGTGGAATATTGGCCATGTAACTCATTATAATACCCAATTACATCCTCTTCAATCTCAAATTTGAGTTCAGATGGCAATTCCTCCCATCCCAACGTTTGAAAGATTTCATCTGACTTTCTCTTTTCTAACTCTACTTTTTTAAAAATGGAAATGAGCATCGGGCTCAGTGTAGGGCGAATTGTTTTTTTACTTATTGCATTCATCATATCGGTATCCGTTTGGTTTCTGTTTAATACCAATATATTGCATGGGTGTGACACCTTTATGTCACAGTAAAAAAAATAAATTCTGCTTTAACTTTACAGAAGGGATTTTGCGAGTTAAATATTTTCCATCTATTTGTTAATAGATACTTTATGAGATATCAAAGACTAATAAATATTATCTAACAGATAAAAACTACAGACCTACTCTCTTAAAAATTTCGTCCACCCTTCTGGTATGGTGATCCAGATCAAACGCGTCATCAATCTCTTCAACAGTTAAGGTCCCTGATATTACATCATCTTCCTCAACAAATTCTCTGAACGGCCGTTTCTCTTCCCACGATTTCATCGCAAGAGGCTGAACAGTATCATAGGATTTTTCCCTGGACAACCCTTTCTCAACAAGCATTAATAACAATCGCTGAGAAAAGACCAACCCATGTGTCTTCTCCATATTTTCTTTCATAATCTCAGGATAAACCATCAGATTTTCAATCACATTTGAAAATCGATGAAGCATATAATCAAGTAAAATAGTGGCATCAGGCAAGATAATTCGCTCAACTGAAGAGTGTGAAATATCTCTTTCATGCCACAAAGCAACATTTTCAAATGCGGATACCATGTATCCTCTCAGTACTCTTGAACATCCTGTAATATTTTCAGAGCTGATCGGATTTCTTTTGTGTGGCATTGCTGACGAACCTTTTTGCCCTTTGCTAAAAAACTCCTCTGCTTCCCTTAATTCCGTTCGCTGCAAATGCCGAATTTCAACAGCCATCTTTTCTAATGACGCTCCAACTAATGCTATTACAGACATATAATGAGCGTGACGATCACGCTGCAGTGTCTGTGTTGATATTGGGGCCGGTTCAATTCCCAGAAGTTCGCAAGTGATCCTTTCTACTTCAGGAGGAATGTGTGCAAAAGTCCCCACAGCGCCGGACAATTTACCAAACTCCACACCGGTAGCTGCTGCTTCAAATCTCTCTTCATTCCGCACCATCTCTGAGTACCAAAGTGCACATTTTAATCCAAATGTAGTAGGCTCGGCATGAACACCGTGAGTACGGCCCATCATGACTGTAAACTTATGTTCAACAGCTTTTTCTGCCAGTGCATCTTTCAACTTTTTGATACCTGTTTTCAGCAACTGATTTGCCTGCTTTAATCTGAACCCATTCGCTGTATCAACAACATCCGTTGAGGTCAGGCCGTAATGCACCCATTTTTTTTCATCACCTAAACTTTCGGATACAGCTCTTGTAAATGCAACCACATCATGACGTGTAGCTTTTTCAATCTCCTTGATCCTGCTTATATCAAAGGATGCGTTTTCATATAGTTTATCCACATCATCTGACGGAATCACTCCGGTTTTGCTCCAGGCTCTGCACGCGGCAAGTTCTACTTCCAACCAAGCTTGAAACTGATTCTCCTCAGACCAAATTTCCGACATTTGCGGCCTTGAATATCTTTCAATCATATTTATTCTACCTGTTAAACCTAATCACACTTTATTTTTCTACTCGCCGGGTTCTCCAACGAATTATCCCCAAAAACACTTCCAAATCCCTTTTAAAATCTTTAACACTTCAACACTTTAAAAACTTATTGAACAGGTAACTTTATGATCGTTCCCACTTCAATAATCTCGTCGAGATATACCTGATTCATAATTGCTAACTCTTCAGCAGTTATATCCATTGGCAGGGTTGATGGAAGAAGATCCTGAAACTCTGCTCTCCGATCTGTTTTCACAACTCTTAATGTAACCGGTTTAATGTTCAGAATTCGATTGTCTCTGAGTCGGTTAAAAGAATTTGTTGTCCCGCTAAATTCAGTTGAATATTTTTCGAATTGACGAATATCCGAATAATTTATAAATCGATATATCTGATTATTGTATTCCAACGCATAGAGGTTTACACCCAACTCATTATCCCCATCCGCGATTTCAAAGTTTGCCTGATAAGCCGGAAAATTACCTGCATTGTTTGCAGATCCCTGATCGCTTGTCGTAATTTCATTTTCACTCAGAAATTTCTCCACAGATTCCCGGGCTGTTGACGACTGTTGATCTAAACGCATAATGATTACTGCATCTTCAGCACTGCTAACCATGACCACCTGGGATGGCTGGTTTATCATATGCCATCCGGATGGAATGGACATTAAAAACTCCAATTCAGGATGATAATACACTCCGCCTTCCGCAAAACCATCTCTTGGATTTTCACCATAAATCAGACCATCGATCATACTCAAATACTTCTCATCATTATATACTTGCTGATCATATCCCCTTTCTCTCCAGTCTTCAGCCATTCTGGGTATCTCTTTTTCTCTTTCACCCGGATCAGGGTGGGTAGACAATAGGTTTGGCAAGGATTGGCCGGACTGCTCAGACATACGTCTCAAACTTGTAAAAAATTCGGCTCCCTCTGCTGCAGCAAAACCCGTTTTAGCCGCATACTCCACACCCAGTTTATCAGATTCTCTTTCATGATCACGGCTATGTTTTAAAAATATCAGCTGTGCTGCCTGTCCGCTTAAATTCAATATTGTCTCACCCGGCAAACCCAGCAACTCTTGTCCTAATATCGCTCCGCCAACCACGGCTACCTGACCTATCATCTGCTGTAATCCCCGTTGTGAGGCATGACGTGCAGCCACGTGTCCAATTTCATGTCCAATCACAACCGCGATTTGTGCCTCATTGTTCATGTGTGCCATTAACCCTCTTGTAACATAGACATAGCCTCCCGGAAGTGCGAACGCATTCACAACGGGACTATCCAAAATTCGAAAAATGAATTCCGTATTCTTAAATCTCTCATCGGTATCCTCTCCCCTCATATGACTATTTTGAAGGATTTCTGTACTCATCGCTTTGAAATAGGTATCTAACGCATCATCATTATAAAGGCCATATTGTGCAACAATTTCCTGATCCACTTCTTGCCCAATTTGAACTTCCTGATCCCATGAATAAGCATACGCTCTCTTTGATCCTGAAATTGCACTTTCTTGTACTACACATGAAGAAGTGAATAATAATATTACCAGAGTGGGGACTATTAACGTAAAATATCTCTTTAATCTCATTTTTATATCGATTTAATGTTATTCAAAGTTAAGACATCATAGAATTTTTTCCGATTTGAATTATAATATGATCTCTTCAGATCCATTTTCTCTCATTTTAAACAGTCTAGCTAAATGATATTAAAGGTTCAACATTGAAAAAGAACTCAGTTCTCATAAAATGTATCCTCAACTCTTAACTATTGATTCTCTTCTAATAAATATCCAAATTTGAATCTGATCCAATCATTTATTGATGATGAATTATCAAATAACTGACTATTAAAGATTAGATAATGTAAAATGAGATCTAATGGTTCTTAAATAGGAACTGCAAATGATTGAGGATGTTCCTTTACTCCTAATGTTTACTGAAGAGTTGTTCTGCAAGTTTCTAATGAACAATATTGACTTCCGGAATTAAATCGATGCCAAATTGTTCAGAAACCGACTTCTGGATTTTTTTTGAGAATTCTAGCACCTCTTGTCCGGTTGCACCCCCATGATTTACAATAACCAACGCCTGTGTTTTATATGTACCCACATTCCCGGACCTCAATCCTTTCCATCCGGCCTTTTCTATCAGCCAGGCTGCCGGAACTTTCACCCATCCCGGCCCGTTTGGATATCCGGGGATACCCTCCCAATTATCCTTCAATTCATTATACTGTTTTTGCTTGATAACCGGGTTTTTAAAAAAACTGCCGGCATTTCCTATGTCTGAAGGATTCGGAAGTTTTGACTGTCGTATATTAATTACTGCTTGATAAATTTCCTCAATTCCGGGATTCTGAATTTTATTTTGTGTGAGATAATACCTCAACGCCGAGTACGAGTCATGAATAATATGATCTTTTTTACTAAGTCTCAGTGTGACTGAGGTTACTACCATCTGCCCTTTCAATTCTCTTTTAAAAATACTGTCTCTGTATCCAAATTGACATTCACTCTTGCTGAATGTTCGAAATGAGCTGCTCTTTAGGTCATACGCTTTGAGTGATAAAAACAGACCTTCTAATTCAACACCATATGCACCGATATTTTGAATTGGAGCGGCTCCTACGGTTCCCGGTATCAATGCAAGATTCTCAATTCCCCCAAGGCCATTTTGAACAGCAAAGGAAACAAGTTCATGCCAGTTCTCACCGGCTCCTACTTGTATCTGTACGTTTTTACCATCATCATCAATCATCTCCATACCGGGTATTGACATTTTTAATACCGGAACAGACAAGCGGCTGCTCAGTAGAATATTGCTTCCTCCCCCTAATACAAATGGACGTTTTTCACTAAAAAAACCCTTCTCATTGAGCTCTATTAATTGCGTTTCAGAAGTGATGTTCATAAACAGGGGCGCAACAGAATGGAGTCCCAACGTATTCAGATGTGTGAGCGAAACTTCTTTTTGAATCCCGGTTTTTTGAGATTGATTCACGTTATAAGTTGTTGAAAATCAAATTTTTAATTCTGTCTTTACACTTTTGGAGCAGAAATAGGTTTCACACGAAGTTTTTTGACCCGGTTATTTTTGATAGAGTGAACAGTCATCTCAAGATTTTTATATTTCACTCGTTCGCCTACATTGGGTATTCGTTCTGTGAGGTGATAAATAAGGCCGCCAAGGGTCTCAAATTCATCATCTGATGATGAAATATTGGTTCCTAAAATCTCATCCAGATCGTCTAAATCGATTTTTGCGTCAAATATGAAAATTCCGCTTTTAAATTCAGTATATAACTTCTCCTCTTCATCATCATATTCATCACCGATATCTCCTACAATCTCTTCCAGTATATCATCTAACGTCACAATACCCTCTGTACCACCATATTCATCAGCAACAATAGCAATATGAGTTTTTTCATGCTGAAAATCTCTCAAGAGATCATCTAATTTTTTCGTGGCAGGAATAAAGAGTGCTTTTCTGGCTATTGTTTTCCAGTTTATACCGGTAGCGGTAGAGTCGTTGTTAATGTAAGGCAATACATCTTTTGTGTAGATCACACCTAACATATTATCCAGATCATTTTCATATAGTGGCATTCTGGACAATCCTTTGTCTTGAATCACCTCTATGACATCTGATAAACTCGCCTCTACTGAAACAGCTACAATATTGACCCGGGAAGTCATGATCTCTCGGACTGTAGTATTTCCAAATTCAATCACATTTTCAATGATCTCCCTCTCTTCTCCCTTTATTGATCCATCTTTCTCGCTCATCTCTGCCATAACTTTAAGATCCTCGGCTGTGACCTGGTTTCCGGATCTTGGAAGATTATTTTCAAGAGTCATCGTAGTATTTGCAATTAACTTTGCGATTGGACTCATAATGACAAAATTTGCATATATAAATGCATTCAGTTTACGTGATACTTTTAATGGATTATTAATCGCGATAATCTTGGGGGTAATTTCGCTGAGTATTAAAATCATAAACGTAAGGACCACAATCTCGATTGTATAGACAATCGTTGATGGAATGCCATGATAGATTGCGATTTTGCCGGCAATAACTGCAGCAAGTACTGAACTGATTATATTTGAAAAGGTATTGCCTATCAGAATCGTAGCCAGCAACCTTCTCGGTTTATGAAGCATGTCATAAATTCTCTGGTCTACAGATTCATATTCCGGTTCGTTTTTGAGTTTATCAAGTTGATTTACGAGTGAAAAATATGCAACCTCAGATCCGGAATAGAGTGCACTCAATATCAGGCCTAAAATCATTATTGAAATCTCAATCAGCAAATCCCCTGTATAGATGAGCTCAGAGTTATTTGTTATCTGAATAAACAGAGATTCTGATATTTGAGCAATTGAGTTACCCGGAGGTTCGTCTACTGATTCCAAGTTTGATCTTTTAATTAATAATAGTGATCGATGTAAATATGTACAAAAAAAAGGTATCGGTCAAAATATGAACCGATACCTTAGAATGTAAGAAATCTATACTTGATTAAAATGGTAAATCATCGTCCATTTCATCAAATGAATCATCAATTTTAGTAGCACTGGCAGCCGGTTTGTTATTGGACGAAGATGCGTCCGATCCACCGCCACGGCTATCAAGCATTTGCATGTTAAGTGCCTTTATCTCGGTTGTATAGCGCTTCTGACCCTCTTTATCTTCCCATTCATTGGTTTGAATAGGACCCTCAAAATAAACCAAAGACCCTTTCTTTAAATACTCCTGACATATTTCAGCAAGTCTTCCCCAAGCAACCACACGATGCCATTCTGTATTCTCCTGTTGTTCACCGTTACGGTCTTTGTATCTTTCCGTAGTGGCTACATTTAAAGTGGCAACTGCCGTGTTGGATTGAGTATATCTTACTTCCGGATCTTGTCCCAATCGTCCAATGATCATCGCCTTATTTAATGAACTCATAACTTTTTCCTCATTATTTGTTGTTGTCTTGCTACTATATAAGAACTGAAATTTTCTCTTCCCTTACAGATTTTTTTATCTAAGTGCATTTTCAAGTTCCAGAGATGCATCACTTCCTTCATCTCTGTATTTAATGATGATTGGGCAGGCAGCTGATAATCCCTGCTGCTGAGCCCATGAATTCCCGACAGGCCTTGTACCGGGAATCACTACTGCATTTTCAGGAATCGCTGCCCCTTTCCCAAGCACCTTTTCATTTACACAATCGTAAATAGGCACTGATTTTGACAGTGTTACACCCGGTGCAATCACAGCCCTTCTTTTCACCAAAATTCCTTCTACAATTACAGATCCAGCCCCGATGAAACAATCATCCTCAATGACCACCGGAGATAAGCCAACAGGCTCCAATACTCCGCCAATCTGAACACCGGCTGACAAATGTACATTTTTGCCGATTTGAGCACACGACCCTACAAGTGCATGACTGTCAACCATTGTCCCTTCATCTACATAAGCTCCGATATTAATATAAGCCGGTGGCATGATAATCACACTTTTTGCAACATAAGCACCTCGACGAACGGATGATCCCCCAGGCACCATTCTTACCCCGTCCTCTACGGTGAAATATCTGGGTGGAATATTTTCCTTATCAACAAAACCATCATAAATTCCGGCATATAACGTATTCTTACCGGCTTTAAATGCAGCCAATATTGCCTGCTTCACTTCAATATTTGCTTTCCAATGGTCACCATCCGGCACTGCTGCTCTTACTTCACCCTGTTCAAGCTGATCTAATATCTTTTCCCAATCTATATTCGTCATAATCCTACTTATTTTTTAAATACCACTCCTGAACGGCTCGGTCTACATCCAGTAGATGCGATGAATCAGAGAGATCCTTCTCTGATAAAGGAGTTCGTAATGTCCCATTTGTAATTTCTTTTTTAGAGTGTAAAAGTATTTTTGAAGGGATCGGGTTTGGCGCCGAAAAAAGTGCCTTTACCGCTTCACTCCATGTTGGTTTCAAATTATCTACATCTCCTGTTAAACATTTTTCAACATATAACTTAGTCTCAATCGGCCACACATTAGCAGCTACAGATACTAAACCCACACATCCAAATTCAGTAAATTCCGGCAATAGCGCATCATCTCCGCTAAAAAGGGGCAATTCAGGCACCGTATTTCTGAAGTTCTTAAAGTCATTTATCGATCCGCTGGCCTCTTTAACAGCCCATAAATTTGCATGACATTTTAAATCAAGCAGTACTTCAGGAACTAATTTTACTCCTGTTCTGGATGGTATATTATAGATCATGCATCGTTTGTCAGAACGGTCCAAAAGTGCCGAAAACCATTCGGTCTGACCATATCGCCCGGGTTTGGAGTATAGTGGCGTAACAAGTAAGTAAGAATCAATATCTAATTCATTGCAATAATCAATCCATTCAAGCTGAGTTTCTAACCGAATACCCCCTACCCCTGCCATAATCGGTATTTTAAGATTTTGTGAAGCGGTAAACTTAATTATTTCTCTTTTCTCTTCTTCAGAGAATGTGATCCCCTCACCTGTACTTCCAAGAACAAGAACCCCATTTCCTGCATCTTCTTGTCGTTTTAACAATCTTTTTAAATCCTCATAATGAACCGAACCATCCGGATTCATTGGAGTAATTAAAGCTGTCCACAATCGTATTTCATTCATAATAACTCACCAAAAGCCTTATCGAAAATATCTGAAAATGGATAAAATCCCGGTTCAATAAATGGATGCGTTAAAATATAGTTTGCAGTCCAAATCGCTCCTTCAGCAAAAATATCCCTGGTATGAGCTTCGTGTTTCAGGTAAATAGATTCTCCGGCGGTCTTGAGATGGAGATTATGAATTCCTTTTACATCCCCCTGACGATCCGAAGAGATGGTAGCCTCTTTCCCAAGCCACTCCTGCCAGGATAAAGCCGTTCCGCTTGGCTCATCCAGTTTATTTATATGATGGACTTCATGAATATGAAAAGAAGGATCTTTTAGCATCTCTGAACCTTTTCCAATGATTTGCATCGCTTTTCGCACCAAATTCATACCCATGCTGAAATTACTTCCAACCACCCATCTTACACCCCGATCTTTCACACGATCCGGAAGATCTGCTGGCCAGGAGTAGCCGGTTGTCCCCCAAATTGCCGGGATCCGGGCCTCTAATACAATATCCACGATTTGTGAAGCTGCATTTCCCGGTACAAAAATAATGGCAATGTCACTTTCCGATAATTTATCAGCAGTGGGTCTGTTATTTTCATCAAAGGCGATCGTGTTGTCTCCCAACTGATCTAATACTGCGCCACCCGTTTTACCGGTCCCTATAACTGAATAAATAATCTCTTTTTTATTATCACTCATCCGTCTATAAATTTGTTATGTAATATATTTACAACTCCCTCTGCCTCACTCTCTGAAACTAAAAAACAGAGATTGTGTGAACTCGCACCGTGGCAAATAAGTCTTATATTCACATCAATCAGTGATCCAAAAACAGGGCCGCTTAAACCTGCAGTCGCTTCCAGATTATTTCCCACAACAGCAATCAATGCGAGGTTTCTTTCAATATTTACCTCACAAAAAGATCTTAAATCATTCATTACTTCATCTGTAAGCTTTTGTTTACCCGGAGTATGAATGTCCGAATCGAGAGTCAGTGCAACACTCACCTCACTGGTGGTAACCAAATCTACACTTATTTTATGATCTGATAAAACCTGAAATAATTTTGAAAGAAATCCATATCGATGAAGCATGTCCAGACTGTGAACCGTCAGTAGTGTCTGGTTTCTTCGCAAGCTAATTGCACTGATTGCCGGTTTCGATTTAGTCTCTTTAACAATCCAGGTTCCCGGTTTTTCAGGATAGATGCTTGACCCTACATAGACTCGAATGTTCTTCCGAATTGCAGGTACCATCGTTGCCGGATGAAGCACCTTTGCTCCAAAAACAGACAGCTCAGCTGCCTCATCAAAACTAATTTCAGTAATCGGTTTTGCTGTTTTTACAATTCTCGGATCGGTTGTGTAGATCGCTGTTACGTCTGTCCATATTTCAAGTACATCTGCATCGGCCGCCTCCGCAAGAAGGGCAGCTGAATAATCACTTCCACCCCGGCCGAGAGTTGTCGTATTTCCATTGTCATCGGAACCAATAAAGCCCTGTGTAACGACTCGGGAATTTTCAGTTACTGCCAATAAATGAGCCTCATACTCTTTGGCAATTTGATCAACATTCGGTTCTGCACTCCCGTAATTTTGATCTGTTTTAATCACTTTTCTAACGTCAAAACAGATGACATCCTCACCGGTCTCTTCGATTAGAATAGCAGTAAAAATTTCAGACGAAAGACGTTCACCGAATGATAACACCTCATCACGAAGCATGGGAGTCATTATCCGATTGGTTGAGGCGATCTCCTTCAACTCATCCAGTATAGGTGTGATTTTTTGAACAACCTCTGCCTGATTTTTAATCTCCTCACAAATTTGAAGATGTTTTGTACGGATCTGCTGAGCTATCTCAACTTTCTGCTCTTTTCCGTTACTGACTATAAATTCTGTCAGTAAATTTGTTGTGCCGGATGTTGCACTTACAACGATAATTTTTTTATCAGGATCTCCCTTCACAATCGAAGCACACCTTCTCATAGCTGTGGCATCAGCCATGCTTGTACCACCAAATTTGGCAACCTTAAATAAATCAGGCATATGTTAATTAATTTGAATTCATGTCGCTATAAAAATAAGGAAAATCTTACCTCTTTATATGTTTAATTGAAGAATTGGAATTAAAATATGGTTCCACTTCAATACTCATTCTTTAATTTGACACTTTTGTTCCCGTAATATTTATTATGACTGTAACCCGTAACTCCATAAAGAACCTGCCTCATCATGGGCACAGAACTCCTGGTATGGGTTTAGGCGGGACACAACTTTTACCAAATCACCCAATTGAAATAAACTTTTATAGATTTGTTTGAAACATTTTGTATTTTACCCGACTGAAAACATGTGTTAATTACACTACATAAACTGTAAGTTCAATTTTTAAGAAACCCGGGTGATTCTTCATGCCAAGCGGAAAGAAAAGAAAAAGATCTAAAATTGCTAAGCACAAAAGAAAGAAGCGTCTGCGTAAAAATAGACATAAGAAGAAGAAATAATTTCTCTGGCTAATCTTTTTAAGGGCACATTGTTTGTGCCCTTTTTTGTTTTAAGCAGCCGACACCACCACACTTTCGTCAGCAATTTTGATGATACGATTCGCTTTATACAGCAGATGAGTTAACTTTCTGGCTATATATGAGTGTACCTCATTTAAATGATTCAAATCCCCGATTGAGAATTGAAAATAGGAGATCAGGTTAATTGCTGTCAGATATTTACCGTGCTGATCCCCATCAATTTCAAGATGCCAGCGTGTAATGATATCTTCAGATAACAGAAGTTCATTAACTTTTTTACTGGCTCTATCCATCCACTCACTTGCCATTTCTATTCGATGATCTTCTTTCCCAAAACCGGGCTGTGGCTGACATCGATCAACATCAAAATGCCAAACAATCTCTATATCTATGGATGGTGACACTGAAACTTCTGTTAGATGTTTTGCCTTTAACATTGGATGGGCATCTGTGCCGCTCAATCTGTTCGCCAGATTGGCTTCACGAAAACTATCCCAATCAAAATTTATAGCCAAATGGGTCAAATGATGGGTAGAATCTTTTAAATCGATGACAATTTCTAATCCGGCTGCATTTATCCTGGCTTCTTCCCACGTTTTAAACTTTACAACGTTTATATTTCTCTCATTCAGGGAACTGTTAATTTTATTTATTATAGACTGAAAAATCGGATATTGCATTGAACATTTTTTTCACGGTTCAAGTTAATCACAATTGAATGAATAACTATTTTGTCTTATATCATCTGACGATCTTTTTGAAGAAATATTGTCTAGATTCAACATATCAATTCAGCATCTCTCCATTTAAAGATGTCTGGACTGCATACGTAGGGTCCGATGATCAAAAATTCAAACTCTTACTCTCTACACACCCTTCTGAAACTGCACTCTTTTTAGAAGGTCACAAGCCTGCTAAAAAAAGTAATGTAACTTCATTTTTTGATCAGATATCCGGTAAAACAATTCTGGATATGAATATATCTGATCATGATCGATTCATTCACATTTATTTGGAGGATGACTTCAAACTGCTACTCCAACTCTTTGGAAATAAACCAAATATCTACCTGATTCAAAAGAATAAAATTATTGAATCCTTTAAAAATCCTGATCAAAACAGAGGGAAAAATCCTCCCATTCCGCGACAACCAACAACTGTTAATAAAATAATGAAAGAAGGTCTATCAGCCAAAAAAACAATCCTAAAATTTGAACCAAAATTTCCAAGACATCTAATTCCATCTGTAATCGAACATTTCACGTTAGAAGAAAAAAATAGCACTGAAATTAGCGCCATTGTCGGGGAACTTTCTGAGGCCATGATTAAAAATCCTGAGTTTAGAATTTTAGAGGATGGGAATCTCTGTCTGATACCGGAATCCCTTTTGCCTGTCAGAAGTAAAATGAATTTTGAAGATGTTAACAGTGCAGTCAGGCATCTATATTTCAACACTTCGCATGAGCGAAGATTGACTTCTAAAATCCAGCAAATTAAACCTTCACTGGAGAAACGAATTCAAGCACTCGAGTCTTTAATTGATCAGCTAAAGGAGGCTGATAAAGGGTTGGAAAGAGCTGAAAAATATGAACAATATGGACATATTTTGATGGCAAATGCCCATGAAAGTACTGAACCTGATTCAGAATCAATTACACTGCCAAATTACTATGACGACAATAAGCCGGTTCATATCCCGATCAAACCAAAGTTGAATATCGCGGAGAATGCCCAAAACTATTACGAAAAATCCGCTAAAGCGATTCGAAGTGTTGAGGAGTCAAAGCGCCGTTTAAAAGATTCCAAATCAGATTTAAGCAAACTTTACACATTACAGGAGTCATTCAGTAAAATTGAGAAAATTTATGAGTTCAGTGATTGGCATAAGGATCATATAAGTGAACTTCATGATCTGGGAGTGATTAATAAAAGCAGTAAAGAGTACTCTTCTCCTTATCGTAAATTAAGAATTGATAATTATGAAGTTTGGGTTGGAAAAAATGCCAAAAGCAATGATCGCCTGACCTCTGATGCACATAAAGAAGATGTTTGGATGCACGCACGTGGGGTGAGCGGTTCACACCTTGTCATTCGGATGAATAATAACAAGGAAATGCCTCCGAAAAATATTTTGTTAAAAGCAGCATCTGTAGCAGCTTATCACTCTAAAGCAAGAGGCTCAGATTTGGCACCTGTCATTATCACTAAAAGAAAATATATTTCTAAACCAAAAGGATCACCCCCGGGAAGTGTGAGAGTTGAAAGAGAACAAGTAGAAATGGTTCATCCTTTAAATTTGACAAAATAATGAATCAACATAGCAAACCAGCCATATTCTTATGTGGGATGATGGGAACAGGTAAATCTGTTATTGGAAAGCACCTTGCCAGAAAATTAAATCTCCCTTTTACTGACTTGGACACAATAATTGAATCCGATACCGGAAAAAAGATCCCCCAGATTTTTGAAGAAATTGGAGAGGCCGGTTTTAGAGAGATCGAAAGAAATACATTGGCCCGTTATTTAAAGCATCCAAAAGGCGTACTGGCACTCGGCGGCGGATCGCTACAAAATCAAGAACTCGTTGATCTTATAAAGAATAGTGGTATTCTTATATTTATAGATACACCGATTGAGATCTTAATATCCCGATTAAAAAAAAGCCGGCGCAGACCGATGATTAATGGACTCGATTCGCAGGATTTAAAAATGAAGATTGACAAACTACTGAATGAGAGAAAGCCATTTTATCATCAATCAAATATTATTATATCTGGCACTGCTAAAAGTTATGAAATTACAACTGACTTAATTATCCAAGAACTTATTAAAAACGATGATTAGTACTTCTGTAAAAACAACCGGAAATCAATATCACATTCGAACCGGAAAAAATATCCTCGAGAAAGAATTACAGGATGCTTTGCGCGATCATGCTACGGATCAGCTTTTTTTACTCGTGGATGAAAATGTGGCTAAATATCATCAGGATTATATTCATCAATCTATACGTGGTATCACATCCAATTGGCAGCAGTTTATCATCCCCGAAGGGGAGGCCAGTAAGTCGATCTCGTGTTACTCCGATACATTAGATTTTCTGCTTGCCAATGGAATTCGCAGAAATATCCCGATGATTGTTTTTGGCGGAGGGGTAACCGGAGATCTCGGAGGTTTTGTTGCGGCAACAGCGCTTCGGGGTATACCGCTCATTCATGTGCCTACGACCCTCTTGGCGATGGTGGATAGTGCTATTGGCGGCAAAACAGGAGTGAATCATGCAACAGGCAAAAATTTGATCGGCTCGTTTTATCAACCTTCAGCAGTGATCTCAGATATACACTTTCTAAATACCCTGCCTGATAATGAATGGGTGAATGGATTAAGTGAAATTTTAAAATATGGTGCGATTCACAATGAACAAATTTTTAAGTATTCAAATATCTTTCTGAATGGCAAACCGTCAATTCAGGATTCCGACAAGTTAATCTCACTTATTGATAAATGTGTGAAGGTAAAAGCGGAAATAGTTGGAGAAGACGAATTGGAATCAGGGATAAGGGCATTCTTAAATTTTGGGCACACATTTGCCCATGCATTAGAAAAAGCTGCTGACTTTCAACAAATTAGTCATGGCGAAGCTGTTTTTTTAGGAATGTTAGCTGCCGAAAATTTATCAATTGCGACAGGGGGAACATTAAAAACAGATCCCCTGGAACCATTTCGAAGGCTTTATAAATACAGAGTACCTAAAGAAGCCTTATCTTTAGATGATTTAATGGAAAACATGAATGCCGATAAAAAACGAACCGGTGAAAACTTAACTTTTGTTTTATTGAATAAATGGCAGGAACCGATCGTTAAAACGGTAGATGATCGAGAGTTGATTGCAGCTTCCTGGTCAATAGTTTTTGATGAAATTGAAAAAAACCGGATTTAAAACGACCTTTGATTTTACGTATCATATATAAAATTTGGATCTATTTCTGGCGTACATTTTTTACGCTGGCCGGAGTTTTTCTGTTGTCTATGGCTATTCTTGTTGGAGTTCTCCAGCTCCCACAAAGTAAGGAGTACATTAATGAAGAGATTACCGAACTTTTTGCAACTCAGTTTGAGGGATCTCTCGAAATTGAACAGATCAGTGGTTTTCTGCCGTTTAGTGCAACCCTTCACAATGGGAATTTCTATGCGCCCAACAAACCGGATAATCCTGTACTCTCGTTCGACACGATGGAAATTGAAATTACCTGGTGGAACTTGTTTCAGCGAAATTTTACCATCTCATCATTTGAAGTAAATTCCCCCATTTTAAATCTTACTATGGCAGATGATGAGGATCTCTCTGTTGTAGCTCTGTTTCGTCAAAATAATCCTGAATTGTTTGATTTAGAACCTCGATCCGAAAGAGTTCGATTTTTAGAGCAAATCAGCCTTTTTGCACCGATCATTCAAGTAAACAATGGGTTTATTAATGTAGATGAAACCATTGAAATCCCAGAGCAGGCCGGTTTACCCAATACATTCAGTGTCGAAAATCTAAATTTTTCCATCTTTCTTGAACTCTCTGATACACAAATCTTTTTTGATCTTCCTGATTTCACAGCTGAAATTCCAAACAGTGAATATCAATTTTTACAAATAAATGGCCAATTTTATAGTGATGATGAATTTTTTGAGCTGAACAGATTCAGAGTCGTTACAGCCCTTGGCTACGCTGACTTTAGTTTTGAAGCAACACCGGTTAATATTTACGGAACTGATATAAAAAATCAATTTCAACTCGCCGAATATCGTGTCCAAATTACTGAAAGCTCTCTCACTCCCAACCTGGTTCGTAAATTAACCGGCGCATTTCCTCCTTTTGATGACAACCTTGAAATTGAATTAATATCTGAAGGGACTCTGGAAACATATTTTATTGACCGATTCAGAGCAAATATTGATGAATCATCCATCTTAATATCTGCCGAATTAAAAAATATTTTCAGCAATGATATTTCTTACGAAGCCAGCTTAGATAACATGGTCATTCATCCATCAAAACTTGACTGGATTTCACAAAACTATCTGAATGGAAATGTTGATCTGGAAAGATATCAATTAAGTACCGTAAGAGGGTCTCTCAATGGAAATTTACAAGAACTTAATAGCAGTGTAAGAGCGGTAACGGAAGCCGGCTCTTTTTCTCTGGATGGCTCTATGGGCTTTGAAGACCATTTAAATTATGATCTGGTGTTTGGAGTTAACTCTTTGGATATCACCCCTTTTCTGACGGATACGTTAGATTCAAGTGTAATTCAGGGGCGATTTACACTGCAAGGCAGCGGTACCGGACCGGATGCAAATTTTCAAAGTACTGTTGATCTTAGCAGGAGTAGAATCTTTGGTTATGAAATCAATTCACTGGATGCTGACTTCAACTTTGCAAATAACGTATTAAGGTATATCGTACAGGGTGGGGATGATGATGAATTATATGTTTCAGCAAATGGACGCTACAGTCAGGATAATGGCCACATAAGGTTTACTTCGGATGGCGAAGTAAATAAACTGGATCTGCAAAAATTTAACACCGAATACTTTGCCAACCCAACTGACTTTAATTCCACTTTTTCTGCAAATCTTAATTGGACGAATTTGGACGATCTTACAGGCAGAATCAGCCTGGAAATTGATGAATCAACTATTAATGATCAACAGCTTCGACCCCATCAATTCTATGCCGATTTAAACGATTCAGAGAACGGCAATCGCAGGCTAAGATTTACAAGCTCATTTTTCGACGGTGAATTGAATGGCACTCTTAATCTTTCAACTCTTCAAAAAAGTGCAGAATTTTGGACTCAATATCTCAATTACAGAATTGACGATGAAATAATGTTCACTGGATCTACTGATTCACTCAGATTTGAAACCATGCTCACAGATCCCATTTATCAGGATCTTTATGCAGATTTGAGCATAAATATGGTCATTAAAGACGTTTCTCTCTTGCGAAAATATCTGCCTGAACTTCCGGAGTTCGAAAGCAGTGCCCGATTTAACTCTACGATCAATGCCACTCATGATAGATTACTGGTTACCGCAACACTTCAGGATGAAAGAATCCGTTACGGTGATTTAGCAGCAGACAACCTGAATAGCGCCTTTACAGCAAATTTTCACAGCGATCAAAAACTCCGCGAATCGAGCACACTGGATCTTCAAATCAGCAGCAACTACTCTTCTTTTCTTGGAAACGAATTAAAAGAGAGTTATGCAAACCTTTCAGTCCGCGATGATTCAATACACGTCCGTTCAAACCTTCAAAAATTTGAAGATAATATCCAACTTGAGACTAGCCTGACAGGTTATCTAAAAACAAATAGCTTCGACATTCTGATTGATAACTTCAATTTAGGCTCTAACGAATATCAATGGTTTCAGGAAGGCCGCCCATGGATCAGCTATAACCGAAATAATGCACTGGAAATCAATGATCTAATTCTGACAAGTGGTACTGAGTATTTAAAAATAGATGGCACATACAGTGATAATGTTGATGATATTGTAGATTACACAGTCATAGACTTGGATCTTAGTTTATTGTCTGAAATGATTGGGGGGAGAATTCAATTTTCAGGTAATTTAAATGGCAATTTCTCAACCCGAACTCTGTTGGATATTCCGGCGATACAAGGAAACCTGAATGTAAATGACGGACGTATTCAGAATCGACTTATCGGTGATGTTTCTATTAACAGTTTGTACAATTCAGAGTTACAACAGTTTGATACTGAAATTCATGTCTATACAGATCCTGAAAAATATAGTAGTTATTATGAACGGAATGATGGAATAGGACAGGATCTGTTTTTGAATGGCTACTTTAAAATTCCCGATGACGAGGTAGATACTGCGGAGGATCTGTTTTACTTTGATGCAGATTTGAGAGAGATCGACATGTGGATTGTCTCCTTTATCGTTCCAAAAATAATAACTGAGATGCAAGGGCGAGCCTCCGGTTCAGGTTTTATCAGAGGATCTGAAAGTGATTTTGATTTTGAAGCTAATTTTCAGGCTGAAGATGTATATGGAGTCCCTGTTTTTACGAATGTTGGTTATACATTGGATGGAGAGGTAGATTTCAATCTTGAAGATGGGTTACTTTTCAGGGATGTTCGACTTCAGGATCAGTTTGGTGGAACAGGTACTTTAAGCGGACAGGTGGATCTGGATCAATTTTCACCATTAACTATCCTCGACCTCACACTGGATCTGAATAATTTGCAGTTTATGAATAATAGTTATGATCCGGACATACCATTTTATGGTCAAATATATGGTACAGGTCAGGCACAAATTTTGGGCACCAATTTTGAGCCTTTTATCAGGACAACACGCCCATTGAGCATCTCCTCTAATTCCCGAATTACCATCCCGCTCGAACCGGAAACAGAGTTCGACCAAGATCGAAGATTTATTGAGTTTGTTGAATCTTTTGATATCCCATTTTGGGAGAACCATTTTTCACGGATTGCCAATGTAGGAAATGGAAATGGTGATCAGGAAGATCTCACCTTTCTTCAATTATTTACAATGGATCTTCAGTTTCAGGCATTAAATCCAATAGAAGTTCAAATGATCTTTGATCGGGTTACAAATGATATGTTAAGTGCAAATGGAACCGGTCAGATGCGCATTTTACTGGAGGATCAAAATATAAGCATGTTTGGAGGGTTTAATATTAGCGGCGGAGAATATCAATTTGTGAGTGGTGATATTTTCACAAGACGATTTACACTGCAGGAAGGAGGTTCAATCAATTGGTCGGGAGATATGGTTGACGCCGGCTTGAATGTTACGGCTGTATACAGAGCAAGGCCAAATATATCAACGCTGTTATCCGGAGTTGGATCTGCTTCATTAGTGGATCCTAATTTGAGAATACCAATCGATTTGGTTCTTCAAATTGGGGGGACGATTACCTCTATTGAAAATGAATTTTTCTTCAGGGTGCCTACCGGAATTGAAAATTCCTCTGATCCTACAATCGCTTCACAAATTAATACACTAAATCAGAATGAGGACGAAAAACTGATTCAGGCAACCAGTATTCTGCTAACCGGAAATTTCATACCTTCTCAACAGGCACAAGGATTGGGTCTCGCAGAAAATATAACCGGTACGGCAGTGGTAAACCCCCTTATTACGAGTCAGGTAATTAATCCACTTCTTTCCAATCAGATCAATTCACTTTTACGAAGTGACGTAACGTTTGACATCGATTTTAACCTGACTACTGCAAATGAAGTGGATCTGGGCGTTGGACTCAGGCTTTTTGACGATCGCGTAGTACTGCGCAGAGAAGGACAAATCACCGGCGAACAGAGCGATATTGGGGACTTGGGAGCAACGTATCGAATTAATAGAGCTTTTTCAGTTACCGCTTTCCATAGGCAGGATCCTACACTATCTTATACAAGTGGAATTGAAACCACACAATCTCAAGAGATGAATGGAATCGGTTTTGAAGCACAGGTACAATTTAATACATGGCAAAATCTTAAAACACGAATATCAAATGCTTTTCGCTCCCTTCTGGGAATAAAGCAAGATGAGCCAGACGAAGAAGAAGATCGCGAAACAGTCGCAGATCTATAAATTTTTATATTTTAAAAGATTATTTAATGAACAAAAGCAACTTAAGTTCGCTCGAAAAGAGCATCATTGAACTATTAAAGAACTATCCGGATGCATCTATCCCTATTCCACTCTTAACAGATGCCCTGGGATTATCCAGTAAAAAAGGAAGTCGTAAAATCAAGAAATGTATCAATCGGTTAAATCAACTCGATCATATCATCGTGTCGAGAGGGAATTTGGTTCGGTTAAATGAACCGGCTGTGAGTGATGATAGTCTGGTTGAAGGAAAACTTGACGTGACCAGTCATGGAGATGGTTATGTGATTGTGGAAGGAAGAGACCAGGATATAAAAATATCAAGACGTTATATGGGGACTGCACTGAATGGTGATATCGTCCGTGTAAAACTGATTGGTTATCATAAAAAAAGTAAAAAACCCCTGGGCCGAATCGAAGAGGTTGTTAAACGAGCTACCACAATTTTCGTAGGTACACTGGATGAAACTGCAAAAAATACATTTTTAATTAAAGCGGATGTTCAATCATCACGCATCGATTTTTTTGTGGATCCAAATGATCTTAAAGGGGCAAAAAGTGGTGAAAAGGTTACCTTTCAGCTCGTTCAATGGGATGATGTGAGAGGCTATCCCCAAGCCAAAATCATCGATGTATTAGGAAAAGCAGGAACAAATGAGGCGAATATTCTCTCAATCCTGGCAGAGAAACAATTCCAAGGATCGTTTCCGCCGGAAGTTGAAAGATTCGCTGAAAATATACCCTTTGAAATAACTGGACAGGAGATTGCCCGTAGACGGGATATGAGAGATGAGGTTGTTCTCACTATCGATCCCGCCGATGCGAAAGATTTTGATGATGGATTAAGTATCAAAATCCTGGATAATGGCAATTACTATCTGGGCGTGCATATTGCTGATGTGACTCACTACATGCCCAGAGGGTCCGCACTGGATGAAGAGGCTTTTCATAGAGGCACAAGTGTCTATTTGGTTGACCGGGTGATTCCCATGCTTCCCGAACACCTGAGTAACGGAGTGTGCAGCTTACGTCCGCATGAAGATAAATTGACTTATAGCTGTTTCATGGAAATATCCCCGGACGGGAAATTGGCTGACTATTCAGTGGAAGAAACCGTAATCCACTCGAAACAACGTTTTGTATATGATGAAGTACAAGAGATCCTGGACGGCAAGGCTGATCACAAATTTAAAAGTGAGCTAAAAATATTGGAGAAGCTCGCAAATATTCTATTGGAAAAAAGATTTAAACAGGGATCCATCAATTTTGAGACGCCCGAACCTAAATTTGTTTTGAATGACGATGGAAAACCAATTGAAGTAATCGTTAAAGAGAGACTGTTTGCCCACAGACTCATTGAAGAGTGCATGCTGATGGCAAATAAAACCGTCGCGTATCATGTAGATACACTCCGGAAGAAAGGATCCAAAAGTGTAAAAAATGACCACCCGTTTTTCTATAGAGTCCATGATAAACCGGATTTGGAAAAACTTCACAACATACGGGAAACTGCCAAGCCCCTCGGAATTGAATTTAATCTTGATGGACGTATATCATCAAATAAAATCAATGATTTATTAAAACAAGTCGAAGGTACATCCGTTGAAAATATAATCAATGGATTAATGTTGAGATCGATGTCAAAAGCTGAATACTCTCCAAAAAATATTGGACACTTTGGACTCGGATTTTCACATTATGCACACTTTACAAGCCCTATTCGTCGTTACCCTGATGTAATCGTTCACAGATTGCTCAAAAAGTATAATGCCGGGGCATCCGAATATACTTATACTCAATTAGAACATAGTGGTGAACATTGCAGCGAACGAGAACGGTACGCTGTTGAAGCGGAAAGAGACTCCGTTAAGTTGAAACAAGTTGAATTTCTTACGGATCGGCTTGGAGAAACATTCGACGGAACAATCAGTGGTGTCACTGAAAATGGTATTTATATTCTTTTAGACGATATATATTGCGAAGGCATGATTCGAGTCAGTGAACTTAAAGACGATTATTATGTTTATCATCAAAAAATGCATTGTCTGATCGGCCGGTCAAAAGGAAAAAAGTATCGCCTTGGTGATGCCATCAAAGCTAAAGTTGTTCGAACGGATCTTGATAAAAGACAAATTGATCTATCATTACCTGATTTCTAAAATTAATGACTCATATGCGGTTAATAAATAAAATATTACTTACATCTTTACTCGCAGCTTTTATCTCAACGTCAGTTATACAGGAGGCTTTTTCCCAATATTTTTACTTCGGGAAAAACCGGGTTCAGTATGAACAATTTGACTGGAGATTTATTGAAACGGATCATTTTGATATCTACTATTATGATGCAAAAAATTACCATTTTGCACAGTTTACAGCCGAAGCCGTAGAATCCGGGTTAAAGCAGCTTGTTGATGATCTCGGCACGCCACTTACAGACCGGATACCGGTAATTATTTATGATTCTCATAGCGATTTTTCCCAAACAAATGTAGTTCGGCTTCCGGTTGATGCTCAGGGTATCGGAGGAGTGACCGATAAATACAAGAACCGCATGACTCAACCTTTCATGGGTGATTATGCGGACTTCAGACGTACCATTCAGCATGAATTGCTTCACGCCTACATTAATGATGTCTACTATGGCGGCTCCGTACAGTCTATCCTCCAAAACAATATACAGCTTGTATTCCCGCTTTGGTTTGAAGAGGGATTGGCTGAATATTTGGCTCTTGGGTGGGACACTCAGACGGATATGTACATGCGTGATGCAGTATTAAATGATTATCTCCCCCCTATTTCGCAGTTAGGTGGCTTTTTTGCTTACAGAGGTGGCCAGGCATTTTGGTATTACATTGCTGATCAGTACGGCAGGCCTAAAATCACAGAAATAATGCAGCGAATCAAAACCACACAAAATGTGCAACAGGCTTTGGTTCGATCATTGGGGCTTAGTGTTGAGGAACTATCAAATCGCTGGAATGAATACTGGAGACAACGATATTTCCCGGAAGTTGCGGAACGTCAGACTCTTTCGAGTGTAGCATCCCAGATCACCACAAGAGCCAGATCCGGATCTTATAATACAAGTCCTACAATTTCACCCAGAGGTGATCGTATCGCTATGATTACAAATAAACGCGGTGTGTTTGATGTAGTCGTTGTAGACGCCACTAGTGGACAAAGACTTAAAACCATCATCAGTGGTGCGGATAATCCTATGTTTGAGGAACTAAATATACTCAATCCAAACTTATCCTGGTCACCGGATGGATCACAAATAGCCCTATCAAGTAAATCTCAGGGCTCGTACAATCTGGCAATTGTGAACTATGAGTCTTTGGAGACGAGAACTATAAAATTTCCACAACTCGACGCAATCAACTCTGTTGCTTGGTCACCGGATGGTCAAAAAATAGCTTTTGACGGTAATATGGGACCTTATCAAGACATCTTTGTTTACAATTTGGAAACCGATGATTTCTTAAACCTTACAAATGATGTCTTCAATGATAAGGAGCCGGCTTGGGGGCCTAATTCAGAAACCGTCTATTTTGTATCCAACCGAGGCGACCGATTGCAGCCTAATACATATCTGGCCGGGTACTCTGCAATGCAACACGACTTCTTTTTTCAAACAGATCTCTATGGTGTTCGTGTGGGTTCCAGCAATATTGAACGCTTAACAAATACACCCGGATGGTCTGAATATCAACCGGCCATTACCAATGATGGCAGAATGCTCTTTGTTTCAGACCAGAATGGTATTCCAAATATTTATGAATATGACTTAAATAGCCGCTCTATATATCCGATAACAGATCTGCAATCCGGTATCATGCAGATTTCTGTCTCATCAGATGGAACCCGTTTGGCTTTTAACTCATTAAATCAAGGTTATCCTGATATTTTTCTAATGCGCTCACCTTTCAGTGTACGTAGAAATCAGCAGCTTACACCTAATACATGGGCACTGGAGAGAGAAGAAAAAGGTCAGACAGGATTGGTACCGGCCATCCAGTATGCTCAGGATCTGATTGCCTCCAGGCAACAGGGTAATTATATCTCAACAAGGATACCTGTTCAAACAGATAGCACATTAGCAGATTTAGAAGCAGAGGATTCGGAAGAAGATACCACTGAAACTGAACAGGATACAAACACATCAAGAATTGATTTTCGAAATTATGAATTTGGTGAAGCTGTCATACGCGATACTACCATTCAACTCACCGATGATCCTAGAAATTTTGAGCCGGAAGGGAATGTTACTGAAGATGGCTATTTTCAGCCTAAAGAGTACAAAGTTCAATTTTCGCCGGATTTCAGTTATAGCGCCGGCCAATTAAGTACTTATTATGGAACTTCTGCTTTTGCATTTATTTCCCTGACAGACCTTTTTGGTGACCATCAACTCTCCTTTGGTTCTAATTTGGTTTTTGACCTGAGAAATAGTGACTACACCTTTCAATACGGATATTTAAGAAACAGAACCAACTTTTTCACATCCTTTTTTCATCAAGCCAGAAATTATCAGACCTTCTTTGGTGAACTTCTGCGATTTCGAACATTTGGCGGATCAGTTGATTTTCAATATCCGCTGAATCGATTTCAACGTGTGGATTACGGAATTTCAGCAATCGGAATTGCCCGAGATTTCAGTACCGTACAAGGATTTGGCGGTCGAAATGTGAGCAATGAAAGTTCATGGTTCCTCTACCCGCAAGTTACATTTACAGGCGATTACACCGTGCCCGGATTTATAACACCCCGATCCGGAAATCGATATTCTATACGCCTGTCAGCCAGTCCACCGGTCGGTGGCGATACTCCTCAGTTTGCAACACTTTTAGGGGATTACAGGCAATATATTGATATCGGAATGGGATATAGTTTGGCACTGAGGGGCGCCGGAGCTGTTTCGTATGGACGTGATTCTCAGACTTTCTTTATGGGCGGTATGCTTGGATGGATTAACCAGCAATGGTCGGATGCTGAAATTCCATTTGAACGACTTGCAGACACTTTTTTCACACTTCCGGCAACACCACTGCGCGGTCATGAGTTTAATACTACATTCGGTGACAAATTCACTTTGGTAAATGCTGAATTCAGATTTCCGTTGTTTGCTGCAATTTTGCCGGGGCCTATTCCAATTTTACCTCTCTACAATTTGACCGGTGTGGCTTTTGTGGATGCCGGTGCAGCATGGGGCTTTAGAAATGAGTTTATTCTACAAGGTGCAAACGCCCCATACTTTGTAAAAAGTCCGTCTCTAAATTTTAAAGTGGGTACTCGGGAAGTAGTAAATATTGACCAAACCGGACAGATCACCGATCAAGAAACCGAGTTGCAACGAGTGATTGTTGACGGAGATATTTTAATAGGTGCAGGATTCGGTTTACGAACTATCTTATTGGGCCTTCCTTTCCGTTATGATGTTGGATGGCCAATTGGCAGAAACGGATTCCAAAATAGCCCTATACACTACTTCTCTATCGGAATTGACTTCTAAACGAAAAGTTATCTCCAAATCTTTTTAAACCCGATCCATTTCTCACTGAGTGAATGGATCGGAATTTTCATCAGGACTTCCGGTGGGTACTTTATAAGACCATTTTAGCCAGCCTACCCTATTCCTGCTATTAAAATATGGAATGATCATTCAATTGATAAGGCGAATTTTTCAATAAATTCAGAATAGTAACTCGATATCTGTTTTGGTATCATTTGATTGAACCCAATTCAAAATCATTTGCTCCTTTTCAGAGTCATAATACCACTCCCTTATCTCATTCCCTTCACTCAATTCCACTTCATTTGCTGAAACTGATTTTGGTTTTTGAATGTATTTAAAGACCAATTTTAACATTTTTTCTGATGATTGTCCTTCAAATTCCCTGCTTACCCTCCCAATCGTAAACGTTGCGTAGTCATCCCGTTCAAAATATCTGAATGCCGTCGTTGAAAATTCACCCTGCTTATAGCGTGTCGAAAGGCCATCATCTTCATAAAGCCGAAAAGTACCGACAGACCCTCCATAAATTTCAATCAATAATGAATCATGATGGGCTATAACCTTTGTATTCAGCTCATTTTGATATGGTATTATGGATCCTGCTTTCACAAATAGCGGAATCTTGAATAGAGGCGCATCGACCAACCAGGACTGACCACCCTCATATCTGGATCCGTCCTCATAATCATACCAGAGCCCGGATGGCAGATGTACAAATCTCTCATTTTCCATTCTCTCAACTATTGGAGCTACCAGAAATGAATCCCCAAACAGATATTGAGTTGGAAATTCATGATTCCCCCGAATTGGCTTTTTACCGGTTCCTCTTGCTAAATAAAATTCGCTATAGATATAGGGAAATAACCGGTTGCGTAAATGAACCAGTTCGTTGATATGGGCATATGATTCATTGGACAGTAGGCTCATCTCAGAGTGCAAATCATAAATTTCTTTTGAAAAGAGATGCATTACACTGTTAAACGCCGAAAATTGAGCCCATCTGATCAATAACTCTTCATTTAATGGAGGTTGTTCTTTGTAATCGAATCCGCCAACATCGTAGGATGCATACGGAATTTCGTATGTGATAAATCTTGGGTTGGCCATGATCTCAATATTTTTTTTGAGATCACTGATTCCATACTGCCCATAATCCGGTGCTTGTTCCCAATCTCTCACCTCGTCCCTTGAAATTCCACTCCTTTCTAAGATCTCCTTACTTTCACTTCTATCCGTATTATTTGAATAACCCCCATATACAGGCCCAAAAATCCACGACGGCATTAACTCCATTCTCTCTTCTCGTTTTTGTAAAACCGGATCAATGCCAGGATCTGACGTTGTTGGCAAACCCACTCCCTGAGGTGGATTTTCATTATCGAGAGTTAAATGAATTTTATGGATACGAAAACGATCCGGGCCTAAGGCGCTGATATTTATCCTATAGTGCCCCGGACGATCAATCTGAATTGATATAGGCTGATCTTCGTAATTATAATGATTCCACTTCAACGGCTCAGTGGAATCATTTTTAAGAATTGTTTGATAGAGTTGACTATCCTTATCATCCAAAATTGATAAGAAACTACTATGTACATCTGATCCGGAATACTCTCTGTTTCCAAGAATCCAAAGAGAGTAAACTCCGGTATTTTGTATGTAAAATGGAAATGATAAAGGCTCAACATATCCTGAAGAGTCCGGAGTAGAGATCAGAGATACGGATGAGTATTGAGTAACATGGCTCCATCCTGTATGATCAGTCAGTTGATGTGCATCAATAGAAACAATCCCATCGACTTCATAGAACTCTGCTTCTGGCACGACAGTACAAGATTGAAAAAGTATCCAAACCAATATCATTGGATACTTTAAATCAGTATAAGCCAAAATAAAATTCATATCCCCTTTGATGAAACGTTAATGATTCGTCAACGGGAATATATGCATCTGTAGCTTTGAGTTAAATATTAATCTAAAGTGACAACTCCACCGGATCAGCTATTTGATTCATTCACTACTTTTTTGAAGTCTTTTGATACTTTTAACATCGGAACATATTGCTCCGGCACAATGACTTCCTCGTTTGTCTTTGGATTTCTGGCCACTCTTTGTGCTCTTTTCACAACTTTAAAACTTCCAAATCCTCGAAGTTCAATGGTCTCTCCCCTTTTCATAGCGTCAATTACTGTTTCCAAAAATCCTTTTACAACCGCTTCAGTTTCTACTTTCGTAAGTCCTGTTGATGATGAGATGATATCTACAATATCTGCTTTTGTCATAATCTATTACATATTTTGTTAATCTTTGTGTGCTCAATGAGTTATCGAAACACGCATACTCGTAATCTAATTAATTTGTCAGGTTAATCGTTCACAAATTCATAAACTTTCTTAAATTTTTAGCTAAATCTTTTATACATTCGTGATTGAATTCAAATAGGAAGCTAATAGATCATATGGAAGTATTAGAAAGAGTTGTAGAGTTTTTAAATAATCTGGTATGGAATACACCTGAATTATTACCTCTCATGGTAGTCGCCCTTCTTGGTTATGGTATTTTCATCACATTAAGAATGGGTTTTATCCAAATCAGAAGATTTGGGCATGGACTAAAAGTTGTAATGGGTCATTATGATGATCCGGATGACATTGGGGATGTCAATCATTTTCAAGCACTTTCAACAGCTCTTTCAGCTACTGTTGGTATTGGGAATATTGCCGGTGTAGCCATTGCCATTCACTATGGGGGGCCGGGTGCACTGTTTTGGATGTGGGTTACAGCCTTTTTCGGTATGGCAATTAAATATTCTGAGTGTACACTTGCAGTAATGTACAGAATACAAAATCCGGACGGAAGTGTTTCGGGTGGACCTATGTACTATATCGAACGGGGTCTGGGTCCAAATTGGAAATGGCTGGCCGTCACGTTTGCAGCCCTTGCTGTGATCTGTTCTTTTTTTACCGGCAATGCAATTCAAGCCAATTCCGTGGCTGATGTCATGGAAAACTCTTTCTTTTTTACAGTCCCTACCTACATAACCGGTTTAATCACTGCAACTCTTGTCGGTTTTGTGATTATAGGCGGAATTAAACGTATCGGTTATGTTACCGCAAGGTTAACACCATTCATGGCAATTCTATACGTATTGGGTGCATTGGTTATCTTGATGTTGAATTATGACGAAGTAATCCCGGCCTTTGCAACAATATTTACTTACGCATTCAACCCAGTAGCAGGGGCCTGGGGAGTTGGATCCGGACTCTTCATTACTACAATGGTTTGGGGAGTAAAACGCGGGCTATTCTCTAACGAAGCCGGACAAGGTTCTGCTCCTATTGCACACGGTGCAGCTAAAACAGACGAGCCGGTTCGTGAAGGTGCTGTTGCTCTACTTGAGCCGTTTATTGATACTATTCTTGTCTGTACTATGACAGGATTAGTCATTATTTCAACCGGAGTTTGGGATCAAAAACATCCTACTGACATCAATCTTAATTCGCCGGATATGAGTTATGAAATTACTCAGATTATCGATTCACCGGAAATACTACTCGTAGAAGAGGGTATTGTAACCAATGGTATCATGTACAGAAGTGCTTTCTCCGTAGATACTGTTTATAGTAATTCCGCTCAAACAGAGCTCTTTACAGGTAGAATTAATACTGCGACTAGTCAGGCAGAAGTAATGGAATCCGGTGCTGTTACCGGGGTCGTGTATGGAAATGTGATTTATAATGGGGCAACATTAACATCTCAGGGATTTGAAATTGGCCTTGCTCCCCTCTTTCCGGGCGGTAAGTATCTGGTAACAATCTGTGTTCTTCTCTTTGCCATATCAACTTCCATTGCATGGAGTTATTATGGTGACAGATCGATTCAATATCTTTTCGGGGATAAATCAATTATCTATTACAAAGGGGTTTATGTGCTGCTTCACTTTGTGGGAGCCATTACTGCATTGGGTACCATTTGGGCTATTGGGGATATTGCACTCGGACTCATGACATTTCCCAATTTGATCGCTCTTTTTGCCCTATCGGGAGTCGTTTACGCAACAACGAAAGATTATTTCAAACGAATGGAGGATGAGGACGATGAATAGCAATTCATCGACAAATCTGACGGTTCTTGATCATCCGCTTGTAGCCAGGGATTTAACAATTCTTCGTGACGCCAAAACCAATACCGTTGATTTCAGAGCAGCAATGGCCAGAGTAGCAACTATATTGGCTTATTTCGCTTTAAAGGAACTGCCTCTTAAAAAAATTGCCATCAATACTCCGGTAACAGCAACTGAAGGATTTCAATTGGATACTGAAATCATCGTTGTACCTATTTTGAGAGCCGGATTAAGTTTGGTTGACGCAATATTAGATTTTGTTCCTGATGCTAAAGTTGGTCATCTTGGAATGTATAGAGACGAAGAGACTCATAAACCCGTTGATTACTATTCAAAGCTTCCAAAAAGACTGGACAATGCTTTGGTATTATTGGTTGACCCAATGCTCGCAACCGGGGGCAGTGCAGATGATGCGATTGGATTTCTGAAAAAACAAGGTGCCACTAATATTCGATTCATTTCATTGATCTCAGCACCGGAAGGCTTGAATTTAATTCAAAAAAAATATCCAGATGTATCAATTATTACCGCTTCAGTGGATGAAAAACTTAACGATGATGCTTTCATCGTTCCGGGACTTGGTGATGCCGGAGATCGCTATTTCGGGACCTTATAAGCGGTTCTCCATTCTGATTGCCCTACTTCTAGCCACAGGCAGCAGTTGCAGCGATCTTTCTGAATATGACACCGAGCAGATCCAAACCGCAATGAACGACTCCCTGCTGGTCACAACAGAGAGTTGGGATGTTGAAATGGTTTTAATGCAAGATGGTATGACAAAGCTGTTGATAGAAGGAAGTTATGCGATCAACTATCAAACGGAAGGCCGTAAATTTTCACGCATCGAAGGGCCCGTGTATGTTCAGATTTTTGATACTACCGGTGCCGTAGAGACGGAAGCCTGGAGCAAACGAGCCGTCTACTTAGAGGATGAAGCTGAATTTGAACTCATCGACTCTGTCAGGGTTCAGACCAATAATGATGGAAGACTTTATTCTAAATATTTAAAATGGTCTCAATATACTGACCGCATTACCTCCCCCTCTTTTGTGACCATTATTACTAAAACCGACAGTATTTCCGGACGCGGTTTCGACGGCCTGACAGATCTCTCCTACTACATCATTCAGGAGCCAACCGGTGATTTTGTCGTAGATTGATGTACAAAAAATCGATCCATATCTCTTTTTTTGTACTCATTTTGATGTCTGCACTCATTAATGAAGCGAGTTATGGGCAGAGTAGAGTTACTATTATACAAGCAGAAACCGCCGAAAGTGGGGTTTTTGAAGGGGAAAATATCCGGAAAATTACCGGAAATGTTGTCCTTCAAACAGAGGATATGGTAATGAGAACAGACAGTGTATTCCAATTTCTGAATAGGAGTTTGCTAATGGCTTTTAATGCCCAGATTGAGACAGAAAATGATGTTCTTTGGGCTGATACACTCTATTACGATAGCGGACAAGAGTATAGCAGATTAAGAGGCAGGGTTATCATTCAATCAGATAAAAACACAGTATTTAGTGAATCGATGGATGTAGATCATATCAGTGAACAAACTTTTTTCAATGTACCGGTTCGATTTGAAGATGAAGGAGGTACATTAGTCGCACAAAGCGGTCTCTATTATCAAGCTCTTGACAGTGCTATATTTAGAGGCAATGTCCAGCTGGCCGACAGTACCCAATATCTTGAGGCCGACTCTCTCTTTATGAACCGCTCCGAAGAACTCTATGAACTATTTGGCCGGGTCTTTGCCGAAGACTTTGAGGATAATGTCATGTTTGCAGGAAATTATCTCTATGCTGATTCCACCGGTTATCGCCTGCTTGAAGAGAATGCATGGTTGATGGAAATCAGCGAGTCTGAAGCCGATACTACTCACCTTCTGGCAAATAAGATTGAGTTGAGGGAAATGGAGGGGCAGTCATCAATGGATGCCCATGGAATGGTTAGAATTTGGACCCCTAAATTTACAGCAATTGCCGATACTGTAAACTATCGGGAAGATCCGGATCAGTTTACACTTCGATCTTCACCGATTCTTTGGCAAAATAGAATGCAACTCACAGGCCCTTTTATTGAGGCTGTTTTGGAGGATGATAACATCCGTTTTCTGGAGTCCTATCCCCAGCCTATTATCGTGATGGAAGATTCTGTTACGGCCAGACTTCATCAAATGACCGGCGACACATTACAAGCTTATTTCAACGACGGTATTCTGGATAGAATTAAAGTTTTTGACAACACACAAAGTATTTTCCACAATGTGGATGAAAATGATGAACCGGATGGATTGATTGAAATGATCTCAATAGGGCCACTCGAGATGTATTTCACAGATGGGGAAATTGATTCACTCGTTGCCCTTCGCAACATTGATGGATCATATCTTCCGGAATCCCCACAAAATATTGATCGTCAATTAGACAATTTCCAATGGAATCCTGAGAGCAGGCCCCTTAAGCCACCAACTCAGTCACCACGAAACCCTGAAGTGCCGTTTGAAAGGCCTTTTGATTTGCCTCCCAGATACCTTCAATACATTGAATCCGTAGAGTAGACAATAAAATAATCAACACGAAACCCTGAAGTGCCATTTGAGAGACATTTTGATCTACTTTCAAGGTGCCTTTTCTACATTGAATCCGGTGAGTAGCATATGAAATAAAATTGATCGGTTCTTTTTTGCTACACATCTTAAAGTATCATTGAATCACCAAAACCTTTACATTTTGGTGAAGATTTATTGAGTTTGAATGTTAACGATCCAATTTTATGCCTGAATCCTATATTATCGACGCAATTCGAACCCCGATCGGTCGCTTTCGGGGATCTCTTTCTGAAATAAGAGCAGACGATTTAGCTGCTCACGTGATTCATGAGTTGATGCAAAGAAATAAGGAATTAGATCCGGCACTAATCAATGATGTGATCTTTGGCTGCGCAAATCAGGCCGGTGAAGATAATCGAAATGTAGCCCGAATGGCTTTACTGTTAGCCGGATTGCCACACAGTGTTCCCGGCGAGACAGTCAATAGGCTTTGTGCATCAAGTATGTCTGCAGCCATTCATGCCAATCGGGCGATCAAAGCAGGAGATGGTGATCTTTTTATCACCGGCGGAGTTGAACAGATGACACGCGGGCCATGGGTACTATCAAAATCATCCCAGCCATTTGGAAATGACGCTGAACTCTTTGATTCAAGTTTCGGATGGAGATTCATCAATCCTCGAATGGAAGAACTTTATGGAACAGAGGGTATGGGTAACACTGCTGAAAATCTTGCAGACCTTTATAAGATCTCCAGAAATGATCAAGATCAGTTTGCTGCTTTATCCCAGCAAAAAGCCGCCAGGGCACAGCAATCCGGACGTCTGGCAAAAGAGATAGTACCGGTTGAAATCCCACGCCGGAAACAGAAACCCCTTCAGTTCAGTGATGATGAATTTATCAAATCAGATACAACCGTAGAAGTACTCTCATCACTTCGTCCCGCATTTAAAAAAAATGGATCTGTCACGGCCGGTAATGCATCCGGCCTCAATGATGGGGCCGCCGCCATGATGATCGCATCCGAGCAGGCTATCAAAAATTTTAAGTTGAAACCGATGGCCAGAATGGTAGCTTCCGGTGTTGCGGGTGTAGAACCAAGAATTATGGGGATCGGGCCGGTTTTTGCTTCAGAAATTGCACTGAAACGAGCCGGACTTACGTTAAAGGATATGGATATCATCGAGATCAATGAGGCATTTTCTGCTCAGGTACTGGCCTGCACCCGAAAAATGGGGCTGGATGATGATGATCCCCGAATCAACCCAAATGGCGGGGCCATTGCATTGGGTCACCCCCTCGGAATGAGCGGCGCACGTATTCTTCAAACAGCAGCCATAGAACTCACAGAACAAAACAAAAGATATGCGTTGGTAACCATGTGTGTCGGTGTTGGACAAGGATACGCCGTTGTTCTTGAAAACAGCAATTTATGACACTCATCATCAAACAGTAATTTTAAACACTCTTCAACGAACAGTAATTACATACACTCTTTAAATACAGACTTTCACCTATTAACAAACAGAAACTGAATGATCTACGAATTTGAAGGATATAAACCAACGATCCATGAGAGTGCCTTCATTCACCCGCTCGCAGCGGTTACCGGTAATGTCGTAATCGGGAAGAATGTATATATCGGTCCGGGTGCAGCAATTCGGGGCGATTGGGGCAAAATTGTGATTGAGAATGGATGTAATGTCCAGGAAAATTGCACGATTCATATGTTTCCCGGTGTCACTGTAGTCCTGAAAGAGGGGGCTCATATAGGTCACGGTGCAATTATTCATGGATCAAATATTGGGAAAAATTCACTCATTGGCATGAATGCCGTCATCATGGATCATTCAGATATTGGAGATGAATGTATCATCGGCGCTCTGACATTTATACCTGAAGCGATGTCAATCCCCAATCGAAAAGTCGTGGTAGGGAATCCGGCAAAAATTGTTAAGGATGTTTCTGATGAAATGATTCAATGGAAATCAGAGGGTACACAATGGTATCAACAACTGCCCGAACAGATGCGATCAAGCTGGAAAGAGTGCGAACCACTACGAAAAGAACCCGGCCACCAAAAGGATCAAAAAAAGAGCTATCAAACTTGGAAAAGCACAAAAGGATAATAAGGTAAGAGAATCCTTATATTAGGTGCATGTTTATTAAAAATATAGAATTTCAATGCGAGTAAACTCATACGTTAACGGAAAATGGATCGATGCAGGTGATGAATCTGATCTGCTCAGTTCTGTAACCGGCAATAAGATAGCGACACTCGTTGAATCAGATCTGAACTACAAAGACATTTGTGAGTATGCACGCAATGTGGGCGGACCTCTTTTGCGTGAAATGACCATTCATGAACGCGCTTTTAAGATTAAATTTCTGGCACAGTATCTGCTCGATCGAAAAGAAAAATATTATGAAATATCGACTCATACCGGTGCCACAAAACGTGACTCATGGATCGATATTGAAGGAGGTATTATTACTGCATTTGGACTCTCGAGTCAGGCCAGAAGAAATCTATCTGACTTGCCCTGGCACGTTGAAGGCGGAGCAGTAACACTCTCCAGAAAAGGTACATTTACCGGCCAGCATATCTGCGTACCCCGTCATGGTGTAGCTGTTCAAATCAATGCATTCAACTTCCCAATATGGGGTATGCTCGAAAAACTGGCCCCTGCTTTTATTGCGGGTATGCCGACGATCGTAAAACCATCGCCCCTTGGCTGCTATCTCTCTCATGCCGTGTTTAAAGATATAATCGAATCAGAAATATTGCCGGAAGGAAGCATTCAGTTTATCGCAGCAGATATACCGGGCGATCTATTTGATCATCTGATCAGTCAGGATCAGGTCGCTTTTACAGGCTCTGCTGAAACCGGCAAACGCCTGAAAACACATCCCAATATTATTGCAAACAGTGTGCGGTTTAATTTGGAAGCAGACTCTTTAAACTGCTCCATACTGGGACCGGATGTGACTCCTGAAATGGAGGAATTTGAACTTTATATCAAGGAGGTCGCTAATGAGATGACCGTCAAATCGGGACAAAAGTGTACAGCGATTCGACGTGCCATTGTACCGGCAAATCTCCAGGAAAATGTGATCGATGCACTCAAAGAACGTCTGGATCATGTAAATTCCGGCGATCCATCACAAGTAGGAACAAGAATGGGACCCCTTTCAAGTTCTCTGCAAGCAGATCGTTTTGAAGAACAAGCACAGAAATTGATGGAAGTAACCGATACAGTGTATGGAAAAGGCAAACACGATTTAGGAGGGGCTTATGCCAACTCCAAAGTGCTTTTATGTCATAAACCCATTCAAGTGGATGACGTTCATACCATCGAAGCATTCGGCCCACTGACTACCATCATGCCCTATCAAACTATCAAAGAAGCGATTCAAATTGCCAATAAAGCAGATGGTTCTCTGGTTGGTTCACTCTTTACTGCTGATGATTCTATCGCAGCAGAGATCTCTATGGGGTGTGCTCCATATCACGGACGCTTCATGATTATCAACAGGCATAGTGCAGATGAATCGACCGGACACGGATCACCTATTGCCTCATTGATGCATGGAGGCCCCGGAAGGGCCGGGGGTGGCGAAGAACTTGGAGGAGCCCGATCCGTACTGCATCACATGCAGCGTGTTGCCCTGCAAGGTTCCCCTACAACACTTACAGCAATTCTAAATCAATATATCAAAGGATCAGATACGATTGAATCTGAAATCCATCCTTTTAAAAAGTATTTCGAAGAGCTGATCATCGGTGAAGCACTGGTTACTCATCGAAGAACCGTTACAGAAGCAGACATTGTAAATTTTGGATCGATAAGCGGTGACCACTTTTATGCTCACTTCGATGAGATCGCTGCCAAAGACTCAATGTTCGGGAAACGAATAGCACACGGATACTTTGTTCTCTCAGCAGCAGCGGGCATGTTTGTCCATCCCTCCCCCGGACCGGTTCTGCTAAACTATGGACTGGAAGATTTGCGATTTATAGCGCCGGTAGCTCCCGGCGACACCATTCGGGCTAAACTAATCGTAAAGCGTAAAACCAGAAGACAAAAAAGAAAAAGCGATCGGGATCCCTATGGCATGGTATGGTTCGACGTTGAAGTCACCAATCAGGATGAAGTCTTGGTTGCCGAATATACAATTCTCACACTGGTAAAAAGGAAAAAGAGTCTGAATATTGATGAATAGTTTAAAGGAATTGTCACCTGTAAAAAAATGCCTATTTAAGTTTTTTAAACCCCATTTATGAATGAACCCATAATTTATGTAGATCATCAGGATCTGCTATCAGAAACAATTTCCACTCTATCTTCAACAGACAGTTTCACTATTGATCTGGAATTTGACAAAAATTGCTATCGATATGGTTTTAACCTCTGTCTTGTTCAGATATATGATGGAGAGACCTGTTATCTGATAGATCCTCTAAGTACCGATGTTGATATTGAAATTCTATTTCCGGTATTGGAGAATGAGTCCATACAAAAAGTATGTTTTGCTTTTGATGAAGACCTCAGGCTATTACACTCTCTTGGCTGTTTTCCGAAAAATCTCTATGACCTCTCCATTGCTTCCAAGCTTCTAAACTATCCATCGACATCGTTAACAAATATTCTGGCAGATCAACTCGGGATTAATACCGGCAGTTCATCCCAACAGAGCAATTGGTTTAAGCGCCCACTCGATTCTAACCAATTACATTATGCAGCAAATGATGTCATCCATCTCTTTAAACTGCAAACGTATTTTGATGAGAAAGCAGCGGAAAATGGTGTTCAAGATTGGATTTCAGAAGAAAACAGTGCTCTTAATCTATTGGATTATAGTAATGTAGACCATAATGACTTTATAAAAGAGAAAGATCGATCTGACTTTACAGAAGTAGAATGGCATATATTCAAAAAATTACTTGAGTGGCAAAATGAAAAAGGTAAAGAGTTGAATCGACCGGCCTATCAGATCGTTCCAAAATCTTTTTTGATGGAACTTGCCAAAGATTCACGCAAACTGATGGATTGGAACACTGCACGAGGTATTTACAGATCCATACAGACAGATGCGACCAAGAATCACCTTATTGAACTTATTAAAGATACCACTCAGGAAGCCGAACAGTTGAAACTTTCTAATTCTAAATCCGCAACACTCTCATTATCCTCAGATGAACACAAGAAGTTAATGGCTCAAAAAAGTGAGATAAATAGGGTTAAAAACAGCTACTTCAAGCCGATTAAGGAGCATATTGAGGAGAACCATGGATCAGAAATTGCCAGTTTTTTACTGAGTAACCGGATTATCGCGGAGATGGTTACAGGGAAAATGGACCATCTGCCGGATTATCGCAAAGAACTCTTTCTAAAATGTGCCGACGATCTCTCAATCGAAGAGGATCACATTCGAAAATATTTCTGATAATCTAAATCATAGATTACCTTTTGCTAACTCATCGGCCGCATAGTTTGCAGCCCGCGCTGTGATTGCCATAAATGTGAGTGATGGATTCTGTATTGATACAGAACTGAATGCTGCTCCATCTGTCACAAATACATTCTTACAACTGTGAACCTGATTCCACTTGTTCAGAATAGATGTATTGGGGTCTTTACCCATCCTTGCTCCCCCAACCTCATGTATATCCAGTCCCGGAGCCTGACCACTGTCTCTAACCCTTATATTATTAGCGCCACAGAGTTCCAGCATTTCACTCCCCTGTTGGTGAAAGTCCCTTAACATACTCTCTTCATTTTCAGTATAATCGACAGATGTTACCAATTGTGGCATCCCCCATGGATCAGTTTCCGTCTCACTCAGCCTTACATGATTTTCATATCTCGGAACCGTTTCACCCTGCATCATCATATAGATGTTCCAGCTTCCCGGTTTTGTCATCGATTCCTTCAAATCAGAACCGATTTGGTCCGACCAAACACCCCGCTGCCATCCGGATCTGGTTGCCCCAAAAGCGATCAGATATTTCCCCTGAAAATCAATATCCGTGTCCTGCCGGTAGACATTTCTAAAGGATGGCATTATGGCCTGTGTAGGTCTCCTGCCATAATAATATTGATCCTCAAACCCATCCACTTCTGCCGTTATCGAACCTCTGTAATTGTGAAATGTGATATATCTGCCTAATAGCCCATTGTCGTTGCCCAGTCCATCCGGAAAGCGATTGGATTTACTATTCAAGAGCAGAAGGTTTGTATTGAGGCAAGCTGCATTCACAAATATCACTTTGGCATAATATTCAGTCACTGCTTTTGTAACTGCATCTATGACTCGCACACCGCTTGCTTTTCCATTCCGTTCATCATAGAGGATAGATTCAACAACAGAGTGAGTTTTTTTTGTCAGATTACCGGTTGCTTCAGCCCAGGGCAGCGTTGAAGAGTTGGAAGAAAAATATGCACCGTATGGACAACCTCTGTAGCATAAATTCCGGGCCAGGCACTGTCCTCTGTTCTGTTGAAGATGCACCTGTCTCAACTCTGTCAAATGTGCACATCGCCCATGAAGAACATGTCTGTTTTGATAATGGGATTCAATCTGCTCCTTCATCTTCTCTTCAACACAAGTGAGATCAAAAGGGGGTAAAAAATCTCCATCCGGAAGATGCTCAAGTCCGTCTTTATTCCCACTCCAACCCACAAAATGCTCCACTTTACTGTACCATGGAGCCAATTCATCATACGAAAATGGCCACTCTATCCCATAACCGTCTCTGGCCGGCCCTTCAAAATCGAACCGGCTCCATCTCTGTCCCTGCCGAGCCCATAGCAGTGATTTACCTCCCTCCTGATATGCCCGGATCCAATCAAATGGTTTCTCTTGCACATACGGTTGCTCTTCGTCCTTAACAAAAAAGTGTTTTGTAGTGTCGTCATATGCATAACATCTGGCAACGATCGGGTTTTTGTCAAGCTCATCCTGAGGTAAACGCGTACGAAATGGAAACTCCCACGGATCTTTGGTAGCAGTTGGGTAATCATCGCGATGCTTGACCGGACGGCCTCTTTCGAGTACTAATGTCTTCAATCCTCTGTCACATAATTCTTTGGCTGCATACCCACCACTGATACCTGAACCAACGACAATTGCATCAAATGTTCTGTCCTGCTTATTCATTCTGTCAGTAATTATTTTAGAGCGTTACTGTTCCCGGAGTGGATTAATAAATGCATTTTTTAAATAGCAACCAAGATTGGATCAACAACTTTACAATTAGAACTGTTAATCAATGTAAAAATCGATCGGATTATCTTGGTTTCATACAAAAAAAGGGGACCTGTTTAGATCCCCTCGTCATTCTCTCTCGCCCTCTTGATTGGCAGATGTAGTCATCATTCTTACTTATACTGCTACTACACAATAAAGCCTCAATTCTCTCTCTCTAAATTCGGATTCATGGTTGATATTTTCATCATCCGATATATCGGGCAAAATGAAAGTGTGCCGGATGAAACCAATATCAAACCTACGATTCCCACCAGTAACCAGTAACCGCCATAAAAGAAACCAACGCCAACAGCTAATGCTCCCAGTACCACCCTAATAATTGAATCGATATAACCTACATTCTTTTTTAAAATCATTTTTATCACCTCATCTTTTTAATTTTTGAAATCTCATAAAAGTGCTCCAACTCGTATTTTTAAACCTTTCCTGTCTCTACTTATTCTGCTACATGATAGTGATAGAGACAGATTCAACAAAGAGATAAACTCCTGAACGACGAGTAAGGAGTATCCCTAATTATGCATCAGGTTTTGCCTTATAACGACTTCTGGCAACTGTATTGAACTTTTTCAGGGCGCATCCATCTTGCAGTTTTCATGGACCCACTATTTTAATCTCAACTTTAGTTCTGCTGCATAAATCCCTGTAAGTTTGCTCCTCAACTCCTTATTTTGTTTTCAAATTGAATATTATGACAACCATTAAGACAAATTACAACTCCATTCGCTGGACCGGTTCAGAGATCGAAATTATCGATCAGACAAAACTTCCTGAAGAAGAGTTGTATATATCATTAATGACTATAGATGAGACCTGGGATGCCATCTCAAAGCTGAAAGTGCGTGGAGCACCGGCTATCGGAATTGCCGGAGCGTATGGATTTTATCTGGGCATAAAAGATAGCCCTGAAACGGAACATGCCGCTTTCTTACATCATGCTGAAAAAGTGGCTCACTATTTAAATTCCTCCAGACCAACCGCCGTAAACTTAAATTGGGCATTGCAACTTCTATTGGCAGAAATCCGAAAACAACCCGATAAGAGTCCGGCCGAATTAAAAAACATAGTTCTGAACAGAGCAATTGAAATCCACAATGAAGACCGGGAGCTCTGTAAAGCTATTGGTGAGCATGGTGTCTCACTGGTTCCGGAGAATGCAAGAATATTGACTCACTGTAATACGGGCGGACTCGCAACCGCTGCTTATGGGACTGCTTTTTCAGTGATACTGCACTCTCATTTTGCAAAAAAGGTTAAAATGGTATGGGTTGATGAAACTCGACCTCTGAATCAAGGGTCCAGGCTGACAGCTTGGGAGCTAAAAAAAGCCGGCGTTCCATTTACATTAAATATCGATTCCGCGGCGGCGTCCCTCATGCAAAATGGGGAAGTCGATCTGATTATAACCGGTGCAGATCGGATTACACGCAATGGAGATACCGCTAATAAAATTGGAACCTATAGTTTGGCTGTTTTAGCTCATGCTCATAATATTCCTTTTTATATTGCAGCTCCTTACTCAACCATTGACCTTGAGATGGAAACGGGCGCTGAGATTGAAATTGAGCAGAGATTGCCAATGGAAGTAACCTATTTTGGGAATAGACAAACAGCACCCGATGATATTCAGGTCTACAATCCTGCCTTTGATATAACCCCAAACCACCTGATAGCTGCAATTATCACTGAGAAAGGTATCGTTAAACCGGATTATCGAAAAAACATCCCACGGCTGTTTAGTTAATCTCTTTCATTGCATTTAGAATATCATCAATGACTATTGATGAGTGAGATGCATGCCATATAACATCCCCATTTTGAAGCAAAATTGCTTGTGGCGACTCGTGTTTGATACCGGTTTTTTCGCTTACAAAGTCAGACAATGGCCTGCTCATTCGTACCTCAATAAAATGAAAAGAGCCAATCTTTTTATTTATGCTCATCAACTCCTCAACTCTCTGCTTGCTAAAAATACAGGTCATGCAGGTATTGCTATGCTTGTAGATCAGATTCAGTCCGGAATTACTGTCAAAAAGTTTTTCCAACTCCGAAGTAGAATCCGGGATGTTCCAATTCTCATTCAGATCCAATTTTGATGTGAATGAGTTCTTTATTCGGCTAAAAAACGACATGTTTTCAAAATTTATATAACCGTTTCCGTTTCTATTTCACGGTTTTGAAGTTGAACAGCTTCTTCAAGCCGGGCCATCCCCAACCCTCTTCTCAAAATTCTGACTTCATCACCTGTTAGATCAACGATTGTTGTCGGGTCAGAGAGTAATTCTTCCTGATCATCAATAATCACATCAACAACTTTATCAAATCGGCTTAAAAACAGCTCCCGATCCCCGTCATCAGGATGTGCATGTTCAACATTCGGTAATTTACCGGTAATCGCCATGATCGGCCTACCCAATTCACGAATCAAGTCCAGACAGATTTCACAATCTGGCACCCGAATTCCTACCGTACGTTTTTTGGGGTGAGTCAGGAGTTTTGGCACCTCTCGGGTAGCCGGCAATATAAATGTGTATGTACCCGGTATTAATTTTTTGATCAGTTTAAAATTATCATCTGTCAAGTTTGCGAAAATAGCAACGTGTTCTAAGCTATGACACATCACTGTCAAATGAGCTTTTTTCCCAAGTTGTCGCATTTGCCGGATTCGTTCTATCCCTTTTTTATTTTTGTAATCACATATCAGAGCGTACTGACTATCCGTTGGAATTAAACCAACCCCCCCCTGAATGATCTCATCCGTAACTTCAAAGATTCCTTTTCTATGTGGGGCTTCTCTACTTAGTTTGATACGATTTGCCATAATTTCTAAATGATCTCAGATGAATAACTTGACTTTTAAGAACGTTAATTGAATTGCTGACCTATGTAAGGTGTTAAATTTTCTTCTCAAATAATAACAATTTATTGAGAATCGTCTGTTAAATTAGATCGGATTATCTTCCAATATTTTCATGAATTTAGTTGAATAGAAAACTTCTGAATCATATAGACATTTTATTAGTTTATATATATAGAAAAAAAATAGAAACTAAACAGAGATCAAGATATGAAAACCAATATAAAAGCCTGGTGGCTGGGACATTCCGCATTTCGAATCGAATCCCCCACCGGCAAAGTCATATATATCGACCCATTTTTATCCGAAAATTCATCTACACCCGATCAGATGAAAAATCCGGATGATATTGATTTTATACTTCTCACTCATGGTCATGAGGATCATGTTGGGGATACTGTTGAACTGGCAAAAAAAACAGGTTGTACAGTTGTAGCTCAAGTTGAACTCTCACGGCTACTGATAAAAAAGGGGGTATCACAAGATCAATCTATTGAATTCAATAAGGGTGGTACCGTTGATTTTGATGACTTTTCTGTAACCCTGGTTTCGGCAAATCACAGTTCATCATTTGGAGGAGAATATGCCGGTGAAGCGGGCGGACTCGTGATCTCATTTGAAGATGACATCTGCTTCTATCACCTGGGGGATACCAACATATTCGGGGATCTTCAAATTTATGGTGAACTTTACGAACCCCATGTCATAGCGGTACCGATTGGTGACCACTATACAATGGGGCCTGAAGAGGCGGCACGATGTTGTGAAATGATTGATGCAAAAATTGCTGTTCCAATTCATTACGGTACTTTCCCTGTATTAAAGGGTTCACCGGATGAGTTCAAGGAGTTTACAGAGGAGTTTTGTGATACAGAAGTGTGGATTCCAAAACCGGGAGAGCAGTTTTTAGGGAAGTGAAACGTCAAACGTGAGAAGTGAGACGACTCACGTCTCACTTCTCACGTCTCACTCTCAAACATAAGCATTCAAAATAAAGAAAATCACCACACCGGTTACTGAAACATAAAGCCAAATTGGAAACGTCCATTTTGAGACCTTTCTATGGGTGCTGAATTTGCCGGAAAACGCAAAGTAGTAACTTGTCAGAACCAATGGGACTACAAAAGCTGACAAGATAATATGGGAGATCAAAATTGTGAAGTAGATCGGCCGAATCACTCCTTCCCCCGGAAATGGCGTATGTCCAACAAAATTGTGATATATCAAGTAACTCACCAAAAAAAGGGAGGATGTGATAAATGCTGTAAGCATTAATTTCATGTGACGGATGTACTTTTTTTGTTTAATAGCCACAAATCCGGACAGAATTAATATTGTACTGATACTATTGAGAAATGCATTCAGGGCCGGTAGCTCTGTCACCCAGTCTCCTGCTGAATCTCCTGTCGATTTGAAGTAAAGCAGATAGATAAGAAAGAGGAAGGCGATGCTGCTTACAATCAATATCCACACAATCGCTTTGGTTACACTGATCTCTTTTATAAAATTTACCGTCAATTGTTCACTCAACTTCTTATCCATATACTCTCATACTTACTTAGTTGTTTGTTCATTCGCGCTCAAAAATAGAAATATTGCTGAAGAAATTTTCCTTAATTCACAGATTTAATCATTCAAAATCTTAGGTTCTTCAGATTTATAAATATCAATCAAAATCAGTGACTTGATAAATCACTATTAGACAATCTTTTTCACAGAAACCAAAAATCTGAGTGCGATCGTTTACCCAACTCGCAAAAATTTATTTTTTTTGACCAAATTCTAAGCAAATATATTGCGAGTGCCCTATCTTCTATTGAGTTAAAAGCCGATTATCTACAGATGTTCAGCCCGGTTATTTAGAATCGTTTTAAATATCTACAAAGGGTACCTATCATCTGCGCAGATTTTAATATATTGGGTAAATTTTGACTTTCGCCACAACATGTTCAGTAAGCACGACAACAGGTAACAAGCAACAGTTTTATGGCTCAGATTTTTCCGAAGTGGACAAATGAAGCTCCACGCAGAATTCTATTAGGTTCCATTATCATCTTAAATGCAGTTGTATTTTCAGTGTGGTACTTTTTCTCACCGGAATTTACAGATGTAGGTTATCAGCCTCAGCAACCCGTCCCTTTCAGTCATCAGGTTCATGCCGGGCAACTTGGAATGGATTGTCAATATTGCCATACACAGGTTACCGAGTCACGATATGCAAATATACCTGCAACTCAAACTTGTATGAACTGTCACAATCAAATTCAAACAGACAGTGAAAATTTGGCATTGGTTAGAGAAAGCTGGGAAACCGGTGAACCGATTGAATGGGTCCGAGTCCATATGTTACCTGATTTTGCATATTTCAATCACGCTGCTCATGTAAATGTCGGCGTGGGGTGTGAATCTTGTCATGGCAGAATTGATCGAATGGAAGTTGTGCATCAGGCAATGCCACTGAGTATGGGTTGGTGTCTTGATTGTCACAGAGAACCTGAAAAACATGTAAGGCCTGTTTCTGAGGTTACTACAATGGGGTATGTTGCTGAAAATCAATTGGAATTAGGCAGAGAGTTAGTAGCAAAACACAATATAAATGCTCCTACATACTGTCAGAGTTGTCACTATTAGTTCCGGATGTACTTAATATTTAGTAACGATTTTATAATTAAAAACAATTTCTAGGGAATGAGTGATCAGTCGAATCAAACAACTTATTGGAAGAGCTTAAATGAGCTTGCGCAAAACAAAGAGTATAAAAACTTTGTCGAACGCGAATTTCCTGAAGATGCTACTGAGTTAAGTGACCAGGTTTCACGCAGAAGTTTTCTCCGTGTTATGGGTGCATCAATTGCGCTTGCAGGGTTTGCATCATGTCGGAAGCCGATTCAAAAGATATTGCCCTATTCCAGACAACCCGAAGATATGGTACTTGGCGAGCCGCTTTTTTATGCGACAAGCATGCCATTTCAGGACTCTGTTACAGGACTGTTAGTCACCAATGTAGAAGGACGCCCAAACAAAATTGAAGGGAATGAAATCCATCCGGGCAGTAATGGCCGAACAAGTATCTATAATCAGGCATCGATTCTCGGGCTTTACGACCAAGATCGATCCAGATCACCCCGACAAAATAACGAACCAACGACAAAAGATGATTTTGTATCTTTTGCAGCTGAACATTTTTCCGATCGCAACAGAAGAATACTATTTATTGATGAGGCAAATTCATCACCTACATATCATAGATTAAAAAGTGAAACCCTATCTGAGTTTCCAAATGCAGAATGGGTTACTTATGAACCATTTTCTGATCGAAACGCCATTGAAGGAACACAAATAGCTTTTGGGCAGCGTTTGAGAACAGTAAATCATTATGATAATGCTGATTTGGTTGTTACTCTTGATGATGATTTCATGAGTCCTCATGCACATAGAAACAGTGTTGAAAACTCGGTGAAATTGACATCCAGGCGAAAAGTAGAATCTACAGAGGATATGATGTCGCGGATCTACTCTGTTGAAAATGCATATACAAATACGGGTTCGTATGCAGATCACAGGCTGAGACTGAAAAGCTCGCAAATTGCACCTTTCACTTATGCTTTAGCCGCAAAACTCTCGGAAAGTGTTAGCGGACTCTCCGCGTTTAGTGGAGTTACAAATGAATTTTCTAATCACAATTGGATTAACACACTGGCGTCAGAACTTCTTTCCAACCGGGGCAACTCTGTAATAAGTGTTGGACTTGATCATGCGCCTGAAACACACGCTGCAGTCGCGGCAATGAATGTGGCACTGGAAAACAGTGGCAATACCGTCACCTATCTCTCTGTGCCGTTTCTTAATGACAGAGATGAATACAATGCATTTCTAAATGCAGTGAATGATCTTAAAGCAGGAGCTTATGATACTCTTGTAATGGTCGGAACCAACATTGCTTTTAATGCACCGGCAGATTTAGGCCTGGCAGAGGCTCTATCGAATGTTGAAACCAAAATACACCTATCCGACTATGTTGATGAAACATCCCGAGTTAGCGATTGGCATGTAAATCGTGCCCATTTTATTGAAACATGGGGTGATGGTCACTCTTTTACCGGTGAACGATCCATTATTCAACCTCAAATTTTACCCCTATTTGACGGACTCAGTGAAGTTGAGTTTTTAAGCATTTTACTGAATGGCGAATTAACATCCGGTTATGAATTGGTTCAAAATACCTGGAGAGATGTTATCGCATCCGATTTTAACAGGCAGTGGGAAAGCGTTCTTCATGACGGAGTTCATTTAGAAAGCGCCTATACTCAGGTGCCCGTTTCAATCTCCGGTATGTTTAGCGACTCAATGAGTTCAGCAATCAATGATGAGTCTATAAATGGAATTGAAATTTCTATCAAACCGGATGCACGAATTTATGACGGCAGGTTTGCCAACAATGCCTGGTTGATGGAACTTCCGGAGCCCATGACTAAAATTACATGGGATAATGTTGCACTTATGAGTGCAGCTACGGCAGAAAAAATCGGTATCGATCCGGAAAGAAGTTTTAAAAATAATGAAGTTCCGTTGGTTCGTATTACAGCACAGGGTGAAACCATTGAAATTGCTGCCTGGGTTTCTCCGGGGCATGCAGACGATTCAATCACTCTCACTGTTGGCTACGGACGTAATAATATAGGCAGAGTTGCAGATGGCGTCGGTGTGAATACTTACCCACTCAGAACTTCTCAAGAGATGTTCTTCCAGACTGCAAATGTTGAACCGGCCGGGGGAACATACGAAATTGCCTGCGTTCAGGATCATCACAGCCTTGAAGGACGGGATATGATCCGAACTGCAACTCTTGATGAGTATAAAGAAAATCCGGACTTCGCCACATATGAAAGTGTTCACGGCTATGAAATTCCGGGAATGAAAGAAGCTCGTGCTGAAGGCGATGAACGTGGACCCATCTCTCTTTTTGAAGAGCAGTATGGTCCGGAGCATCAACCGCAATGGGGCATGACCATCGATCTGAACTCATGTTTCGGTTGTGGAGTCTGTACGATCGCTTGTCAGGCAGAAAATAACATTCCTGTCATTGGGAAACGTGAAGTGGGTCGACGCAGAATTATGCACTGGATTCGCACGGATCGATATTATGTAGGAGATGCCGATAATCCAACGGCATACCATCAACCGGTTCCATGTATGCATTGTGAGCTGGCACCCTGCGAGCAGGTTTGTCCGGTTGCAGCGACTACTCACAGCGAGGATGGAATCAATCAGATGACCTATAACCGCTGTATTGGAACTCGTTACTGTGCGAATAACTGTCCGTTTAAAGTTCGCAGATTCAACTTCTTCAACTATACAAAAGAATATTTAACCTCCGGCGACGATCCTGAAATTATACAGATGGCGATGAATCCGGAAGTGACTGTTCGATTCCGTGGTGTAATTGAAAAATGCACATACTGTGTGCAACGCGTGAATCGGGGCAAAATTAAGGCTAAAATTGCTACAGGATCCAGAAAACCGGAAGATGGTGCCGTTAAAACCGCTTGTCAGCAAGCATGTCCGGCAAATGCTATCTCATTTGGTGATCTTACTGATAATAACAGTGAAGTTTCTATTAAAAAGAGAAACGACAGAAATTATGTCATGCTCGAAGAGATCAATGTTCGTCCTCGAACATCCTACCTCGCGCGACTAACTAACAAAAACCCTGAATTAGCTTAATTCATAAACGATATTTTAATCGCAACTGATTTAACATGAGTAAAACGTACGAATACGTTCCGGAGCCCGCTCTTGTGAAGGGTAACCACGACTTCAAGGATATTACCGCAATGGTTACGGATATTAACCTGCGGCCAACTCCTACAGGTTGGTATATTGCATTTGCCATATCCTCTCTACTGCTGACGGTCTTATTGGGATCAATCGCATATCTGTTCTGGCAAGGAACAGGTATTTGGGGATTAAATTCACCTGCCGGATGGGGATGGGCGATTATCAACTTTGTATGGTGGGTCGGAATTGGTCATGCCGGAACATTGATTTCTGCAATTTTATTCCTTTTCAGACAAGGCTGGCGAACGGCTATTAACCGATTTGCGGAAGCGATGACTATCTTTGCTGTGATGTGTGCAGGTATTTTCCCTGCCATTCACGTGGGTCGTATCTGGGTAATCTATTGGGTATTCCCGGTTCCGAATTCTATGGCTATGTGGCCTAATTTCAATAGCCCGTTACTTTGGGACGTATTTGCCGTCTCTACTTACTTCACGGTCTCCTTTCTCTTCTGGTATGTAGGACTTGTACCGGATTTTGCAACGATTCGTGATCGAATCAAAAGTAAATTTGGCAAACTGATCTATGGAACATTTGCATTGGGATGGAGAGGCAGTAACCGTCACTGGTGGAATTATGAAAAATCATACATGATTTTGGCCGGGCTCGCGACACCGCTAGTTCTTTCTGTACACACAATTGTATCCTTTGACTTTGCGGTTTCAATTATCCCGGGTTGGCATACAACGATCTTTCCGCCCTATTTTGTTGCCGGTGCGGTATTTTCCGGTTTTGCCATGGTACTGACTCTGATGATTATCTGTCGAAAGATCTATGGATTGGAAGATATCATGACTGTAGATCACATTGAGAAGATGAACATCATTATACTGGTAACCGGCTCGATGGTGGGTTTCGCCTATGCAATGGAGTTCTTTATTGCCTGGTATAGCGGAGTAGAGTATGAAAAAGCGATCTTTATTTTACGGGCAACCGGTCCTTATGCCTGGGCGTATTGGATTATGCTCACATGTAATGTATTCTCACCTCAATTCTTTTGGTCTAAAAAACTTAGAAGGAATGTTGCATTCACATTTTTTATCTCCATCGTTGTAAACATTGGTATGTGGTTTGAGCGATTTGTAATTGCAGTAACTTCACTTTCAACAGATTATCTTCCCTCATCATGGGGCTACTACTCTCCTACTTTCTGGGACGTGGCCACATATATCGGAACATTCGGCCTGTTCTTCACATTTTTCCTACTCTTCTTGCGATTCCTACCAATGGTTGCAGTCGCGGAATTAAAAGGGGTGTTGCCTCAAGCCGATCCGCACAACTACAATGACAAGGGTGAGTATGTTGAACCTGTTGTTGAGATCCCTGAACCCTACAATAAACCATCTTAAACCGTTTGATGATGAAAACATCCGATTCAGATAACAAACAATATGGTATTCTTGCAGAGTTCAGGAATCCAAAAGAACTTATTGATGCTGCAAAGCTGATCAATGAAAAAGGATATAAATACTTTGACACATTCAGTCCATTCCCTATTCATGGAATGGATAAAGCAATGAATCTGGCTAAATCAAAATTGGGATGGATCGTTGCAGGTCATGGATTACTCGGTCTCTCCGGTGCATTTGCTATGATCTACTTCATGATGGTTGTAGACTATCCAAACAATATCAGCGGTAAAACATTGATGAATATTCCGGCATGGATCCCGGTCATATTTGAGTTAACCATACTTCTATCCGCATTTGGTGCTGTATTTGGAATGTTCTTCCTGAACGGACTTCCAAAATTGAACCATCCGCTATTTAATTCAGACAATTTCAAAAAGGCTACAGATGATGGATTTTTTGTCTGTATTGAGTCCGAAGATCCACAATATGAAGAAGAGAAAGTAAAAAAATTACTTACGGAAGCCGGTGCAACAAACATTGAAACCATTTTTGATGAATAAATCATCTTAACTTCTTTCACAAGATCGATTAAACATTATGAAAATCGCTTTTATTAAACTTGGTGCTATTCTACTACTTGCAACGACAGTTTTATCGTGTCGTGGCCAGAAAACAGAAAATCCGCCAATGCGCACTCAGTTAAACATGCAATTTCAGGACCGTTTTAACGCTCAGGAAGAGAATTCCTTTTTTGAAAACGGGATGGCGATGAGAGTGCCGGTTGAAGGCACTGTAGCACGAGGAATGTTGCGGCATGATACTGCACTTTATGAAGGAGTGGATGAAGATGGAAATTTTGTTGATGAAATCCCCTTCGAAATGACCCGTGATTTTCTCTACCGGGGTAAAGAACGCTACGACATATATTGCCAAATGTGTCATGGAGCCACCGGGAACGGACAAGGTATTATCATGACCGGTCAATACGGTTATGTTCCCGCTCCAACCTATCATCGGGAGGCCAGTTATAATATGCCTGATGGTGAGATCTATTCTGCTATTGCCAATGGTATCCGAACGATGCCATCATACGCAACTCAGATTAAAGTTGAAGACAGATGGGCCATTGTTGCTTATATTCGTGCCCTTCAAAAAAGTCAAAATGTTCCTGAGGCAGAAATGGAGCGATTTGATGTAGACCTTGCACAACTGGTAGATCAGTATCGCACTGAAGAAGCCCGGCTTGCAGCTTTAGAAGAATCCCGAGCTGTCAGAGGAAACGATGAAGTGTCTGTAGCTCGCGGTGAAAGACTTTATATTCAAAATGCATGTCAGGCGTGTCACTCTTTAGATGGAAGAGACGTTGTAGGCCCTAGTTTTCAGAATCTTTTTGGATCAGAAAGAAACTTCACCGATGGAAGCAGTACTACAGCAGACGAAGATTATATCATGGAATCCATTATCGACCCCGGTGCAAAAGTTGTAGAAGGATATCAAAATGCAATGGTTCCATATGATTTTTTATCAGAAAGTGAACTTCAATCACTGGTTGAGTTTATAAAATCAGTATCAGACGAATAATTTCGAGCGAAAAAAAGTAAATACATGGCTTCACATAGTCCAAAATTAACCGATTCTGTTCAATTTCCATCCAACCTGGATGTTGCAAAAACATTTTATGGGTTCGGTGCTGTTGGCTTAATCGCCAGCTTGGTCGGCTATTTTTTGAATAGCGAACAGTTTTTCTTCTCTTATCTAACCAGTTTTACCTTTTTTACCAGTATTGCACTGGCTTCATTGATTTTGGTCATGATTCACCATATTACGAAATCATCCTGGGGAACAGTTTTGAGAAGAATTCCGGAATCCTTTTTTGCGAATATTTGGATCTGGGCGATCTTCTTCATCCCTGTATTGATTGGAATGAGTACACTATTCTCCTGGACAAATACTGAGTATATCGCTGATGATCCGATTATGGTTGGTAAAATTCCCTATTTGAATGTGCCGTTTTTTGTGATCAGACAATTCATCTATTTCGGAATCTGGGGTTATCTGGGACATAGACTCTACAAAGTGTCGATCGAGATGGATAATACCAATGACTGGGGACTGGTTCAGGTACTGCGAAATCTAAGTGCCCCCGGCATTTTAATTTTTGCCCTCACCATTGCTTTTGCAAGTTTTGACTGGTTGATGTCATTGGATGCACACTGGTTTTCAACTATGTTTGGTGTCTATTTCTTCGCTATGAGTTTCCAGGTTCTCTTTCCTATTCTGATTTTAATGGTCTTTTGGCTTCATAAAAATGATATCCTGAAAAACACCATTGGTAAAGCTCATATTTACGATCTCGGCGCATGGTTCTTTGGATTTTCTGTATTCTATGCTTACATCGCATTCAGTCAGTTTTTACTAATTTATTATGCCAATATCCCGGAAGAAACACTCTGGTTTTACCACCGCCTTGAGGGAAGTTGGGAAATTGTGACTTACGCTCTGTTATTTGGCAGATTCATCATTCCATTTATACTGCTATTAAACAGAGATACTAAACACAATCATAAATTGTTGGTATTTACATCCATACTTGTAATTGTGATGCACTTTGTTGAAATCTATTGGATCGTAATGCCAGTATTGAGTCATGGCGGTGTTTCCATCAGCTGGATCGATTTTGCAACATTCATCGGATTGGGTGGTATTTTTATGGGTCTCTTTTTCCAACAATTCAAAAAGAATAATATCGTCCCGGTAAACGATCCACAACTCAGTGATTCACTGAACAAGCATTATCATCAATAATTTTTGTAACGTAAAACTGTCTCTCAATGAGCAAGAAACCGACAATTTTCACTGAATCTGAAAAATTAAAAATCGCAAACAGCGCAGCTGTAGGTGGTGAAAAAGCTGTAAAAGCATTAGCGGCAGAACATAACGTCTCTGAAGATGAAATAAGGAACTGGGTACGCGAATTGAAAGCGGGAAACGTTACTGATGACGATGAAGTTACACTAGATGTATCAGACGATTTTGCAAAATCAATTGAGTTCGGTGCAACATTTGACAATCTTAACTATAGCCGTCTAACATTCTGGTCACTCTTTGGTACAGCCGTGATCGTGCTGTTTATTGTTGCCGTAATGTTTATGCATGAGTATACCCGAACATCTTCATTACAGGATCGATCCGAACAGAGTGTATATTATGATATTGAGGAATTAAATCGAACAAATCAGGTAACACTAGACTCATTTGGTGTAGTAGATCCTGATGAAGGTATCTACAGGATACCGATCGATAGCGCGATTACAATTATAGCTACTGATTAAATTATATTTCACTATGAGAAACACACTGAGCATCATATTTCTGATATCAGTGTTTTCCATCTTTGATAACGCAACCGCACAGCTCAATCAGGGAAAACCCACTATTTTGGAAGAGATTGGGGTTGATGAAAAACTTGGCGATTCCATACCGATGGATCTCAAGTTTGTAAATTCTGAGGGACAAATTATCCTGCTGAGTGATTTAATCGAAGAAGGAAAACCTATATTACTCAATCCACTCTATTACGAGTGTCCGACACTCTGTGGATTGGTATTGGATGCTGTATATAATGTAGTCAATGAATTGGCTTGGAGTCCGGGAACTGATTATACGATCATCTCATTCAGTATTGATCCTGAAGAGACCCCTGAAATTGCGGCCAACTCAAAAGATAAATATCTCTCCCAGCTGGGAAGAGCCGGTTCTCATGAAGGATGGCACTTTCTTACCGGTGAAGAGGAGGCAATAAAGAAACTTACCGATTCCATTGGATTTCGGTACAAGTACGATGAACAAACAGGTGAATATCTTCACCTTGCAAGTATCATGATGATCAGTCCAAAAGGGATTATCACCAGATATCTATACGGTGCAACATTCAGTGAATTTGATCTGCGTAATGCACTCTATGAAGCAGCAGACGGAACGATCGGTTCAGCAATGGACAAAATCGTCCTGTACTGTTTTACTTACGATCCATCTTCGCAAAGTTATGTACCCGTTGCTATGAATATTATGAAGCTCGGAGGTTTGGCAACCGTTATAATTCTGGGTATATTCTTGGGCGTTTTTTGGAGACGCGAACGACTTTTTTCACAATCAAAAAAACTCGAGTTTGATAGATGAACAGATTTAGTGAATTTATGCTCCCCCCTCAAAAAAGCACGCTTGCTGAGGGCACTGACGCATTATTCCATTTTATAAATATAACCAGTGTTATCCTGTTAATCGGCATTACGATTGCCATCGTCTACTTCTCATGGAAGTATAGAAGACGATCAGATAACGATGTGACTCCTGTGATAACTCACAACAGTAAATTGGAAATCACTTGGTCGGTCATACCGCTTATCCTGGTGATGATCGTTTTTGGATGGGGTTTGAATGGACACGTTAATTTAAACACTGCTCCTGACGATGCTTATGAGATCCGCGTGGTTGCTAAAAGCTGGTTGTGGGAATTTCACTATGAAACCGGTTTTGTAAGTGTTAATGAACTTCATGTTCCGGCAAACAGGCCTGTGAAATTGGTGATGAGTTCTGACGACGTAATTCACTCCTTCTACATCCCCGACTTTAGAATCAAAAATGATGTCCTGCCGAATCGTTACTCATCAGTTTGGTTTGAAGCAATGGAACCCGGCGAATCCATTATATTTTGTACAGAGTATTGTGGTATGGCTCACTCGAATATGATGGCTACAACATTCGTTCATACTCAGGAAGATTTTGAGACCTGGTTAATAACTGCCGGTTCTGCGGATGATAATATGGATCCGGTAGAATTAGGGGAACAGTTGGTGACCCGAAACGCCTGTACAACCTGCCACTCCGCTGACGGTACTGAACTTCAGGGGCCATCATATCTGGGAATTTTTGGATCTGAACGTGTTATGGAATCCGGAGAAACCGTGACTGTCGATGAAAATTATATCCGTGAAAGCATTCTCGAACCGAATGCAAAAATTGTAGAAGGCTATCAGCCGGTGATGCCATCCTATGCGGGTTCACTGAACGATCGCCAAATTGATGCAATTATTGAGTACATCAAAACCTTAGAGTAATTAAATGGCAACAAACGAAGCGACAACAAGTATTAAAAAATTACAGGTTAAGCGTTTTAAACCGGACGAAAACCCGGAGAAACATTACCTAAATGAAGAAACCGGTATTTGGGCGTGGATGACGACCGTCGACCACAAGAAGATCGGATTGATGTATCTGGCTTCCATTACCTTTTTCTTTTTTATCGGTGGTATGTTGGCTCTGCTTATAAGAACAGAACTCCTCACCCCTGCCCAATCGTTTATAGACGCTGATGTGTACAATCAAGTATTTACACTTCACGGCGCTATCATGATCTTTTTCTTCTTGATACCATCGGTTCCGGCAGTGTTGGGTAACTTTGTATTACCATTACAACTGGGGGCTAAAGATGTTGCCTTTCCAAGATTAAACCTTGCCAGTTATTATATCTACGTTATCGGTGCTCTATTTACCATTTTCGCTATTTTTACGGGCGGTGTTGATACCGGCTGGACTTTTTATACTCCATACAGCGCTACAACTACCGGTAATGTGATGGCTATGACTTTCGGGGTCTTTGTGCTTGGATTTTCATCCATTTTAACCGGACTGAACTTTATTGTCACCATTCATAAGATGAGGTCACCGGGGCTTACATGGAATAAATTACCTCTTAATTTATGGGGACTCTATGCAACCAGTCTTATTCAGATTTTAGCAACTCCGGTGTTGGCCATTACATTGTTACTTCTTACAATGGAAAGAGCATTGGGAATTGGGATTTTCGATCCAAACCTGGGAGGAGATCCGGTCTTATACCAACACTTCTTCTGGTTCTATTCCCATCCGGCAGTTTATATCATGATTGTCCCCGGATTTGGTATTATTTCAGAAGTCATCTCAACATTCTCCAGAAAAGTAATTTTTGGTTATTGGGCCATTGCACTTTCATCTCTGGCAATTGCATTTATTGGGTTTTTGGTATGGGGACATCACATGTTCACTGCCGGACAATCATCACTCGCCAATATGGTATTTTCATTTTTAACTTTCCTCGTTGGGATTCCGACCGGAATAAAGATATTCAACTGGCTTGCCACAATGTATAAAGGATCGATTGATTTGAAAACACCGATGCTCTATGCTATGGTTTTTCTCTTCCTGTTTACGATTGGTGGCTTCACCGGGATTATGCTGGGGGCTCTATCTGTCGATGTTCATCTCCACGATACGTACTATGTGGTTGCCCACTTTCACTATGTAATGATGGGTGGAATGGTAATGGCATTTCTTGCCGGACTCCATTACTGGTGGCCAAAAATGTTTGGGAAAATGTACAGCGAATTCTGGGGCCGAATTTCATGCGGAATTATCTTTGTTGGTTTCAACATGACATTCCTCCCACAATTTGTAATGGGAGCACAGGGAATGCCTCGACGATATTTCAATTATATTGATCAATTCCAGCCATTCCATCAGTTCTCAACTGTTGGGGCCTATGTGATGGGCATTGGATTTTTTATCATGGCCGGTTATCTGTTTCATTCCCTCCGAAAAGGGAAAAGATCAGGATCCAACCCCTGGGGCAGCCGCGCACTTGAGTGGCAAACATCCTCACCGGTTCCACTACATAATTTTGAACACACACCGGTGATCATAAACGGCCCATACGACTATCATAAACCTATGTCTGAATTTCAGCTGGGAATTGCGACCTCTCATAATGGTCACGATCACCATGGTGGAGATCATACAGATGTTTCCAAAACTGAAAAAGAACAAGCTTAACCGAAAAATTAAATCATGTCAAAACCTTCTGCTTTAGAGGAAAAACTGGATCATCTCCAGCACCATTTTATAGACAGTGATCAGCAGTTTGAAGCGTCCAAAATGGGTATGTGGGTCTTTCTTGTAACAGAGATCCTCTTTTTTGGCGGGCTTTTTGTAGCCTATATTGCCTATCGTGCCTGGTACCCCGATCTATATCTGCTTGCCTCCACTGAACTGGACACCTTTTGGGGAGCGGTTAACACTGCAGTACTGATTGGCAGCTCACTTACAGTAGCCATGGCCATTCGATCTGCACAGCTAAACCAGATTAAAGGACTGATTATAAACTTATATATCACAATTGGGCTGGCGTGCGTCTTTATGGTGATTAAGTATTTTGAGTACGCACATAAGTTTGAAAAAGGTATTTTACCCGGATCCTATTATAGTTATGAAGGCATTGCACACGAAAAGGCTAATATCTTCTTCAGCATTTACTACATGATGATAGGTCTTCATGGAGTTCACGTATTGGTTGGAATCGGACTCATGATCTGGCTTGTAATCAAAGCAAAGAAGAAAGTTTTTCACAGCGGCTACTATACACCCGTTGAGATTACCGGACTCTATTGGCACCTTGTTGACATAATTTGGATTTTCCTATTCCCGTTACTCTACCTGATCGACTAACTGAAAAACTATCTGACAATGAGCGGACATCATATATCATCAGCAAAATTTTTATGGGGAGTTGCAATCTCCCTCTTTATGCTCACATTTATTACTGTAGCTGTTACCTGGGTTGCTATACCGGAACCCTGGAACGTAGTGGTTGCCATTGCTATCGCCGTTGTGAAAGCAATTATTGTTTCGGCATTTTTTATGAATCTCTATTGGGACACCAAATTCCATTCAATGTTATTTGTTTTGTCCATCGTGTTCTTCCTGCTTTTTATCGGGATCACCCTGCTCGATACCCTATACAGGACAGATCCTATCCCATCTTTTTAAAGATTTCTAATCTCTTTAAAAGCCGATTTCCTGTGGAATCGGCTTTTTTTATTTATATTCAAGCCATGTGGCAACCAAGCTATTTTAACAAACTGAATTATTAAAAAAGCCACTGTTAAAAGCTTACTCGTATGACTCAATTAAATCCACTCCAATTAGGCCCTTTTGAAATTTATAGTATTGAAGCCGGCCGTTTTTTACTGGATGGCGGCGCAATGTTTGGTGTTGTGCCTAAAACACTTTGGAGCCGGCAGATCCCGGCAGATGATAAAAACAGAATCAAAATGGCCATGAGATTGATGTTGATTCATTCCAGGGAGTCGGACAAAATATATTTGATCGATACCGGATCCGGCGACAAGTTTAATGATAAAATGAGCTCAATCTATGGATTGGATTATGAACACAGTGAATTGATTCGATCACTGAATCGATGTGGTTATAAGCCTGAAGATATCACCGACATCATCTTTTCACATCTCCATTTTGATCACTGTGGCGGAACAACTACGGTTGATATGGACGGAAATCTGAAAGAGGTCTTTCCGAATGCCATTTATCATGTCAATGAAAAACACTGGGAAACAGCCAATCATCCCAATGAACGGGAAAAAGCCAGTTTTTTCCCGGAGAATATCAATCCCATTAAAGAGAGTGGGCGGCTCAATTTGGTCCAAGATAACCATGAATTTGAAAATGGATTAAAAACAATCCCGATGGATGGGCATACTGAGGGGCAACAACTTCCGGTAATCACGCATGGATCCACCACAATTGTCTATGTCGCAGATCTTCTTCCAACATTTGCTCATGTCCCACTTCCATGGGTGATGGGTTACGATATGAAACCAATTCAAACACTCAAAGAAAAAGCACTGTTTTTAAGAAAAGCTGCCGAAGAGAATTGGTATCTGTTTATGGAACATGATGCTACTCATGAAGTGATCACCATTCAGCATGCAGATGGTAAATTTCAAATGAATAAATCACTTTCACTGAGTGATATCTCATAAATCGTCTGAACACCCGTTAACCTAAAGCCGTTGTTCTTAGTACTCAACCCTTTTTTACACCTCAATGGATCCATCAAAACAATCTGATCAAAGGATGAAAGAGATTGTCGATCTGCTGATAGAAGCTCATCAAAAGCTTCAGCAGCAGCGCACGATTTCTGTGATTGTTTATGGTTTAGGTTTTTTCCTGATTGGATTGGGACTGTTAATTCTACTTGAAAAAAGTCTCTTCCTGTCGTCCGGTTTCAAAACCGGGCTGCTCGGTTTTATTCTATTGATCGCTGCATGGGTCGGATATTGGATCCATACTAAAACCGGAATTACATCATTTCAGCAGTTTTATGAAGATTTTTTGACCGACAGTAAACAAAAATCCCTTTTAAGCGCTGTGGATCTCTATCTGAATGCAGAACAGAAAAAGTCTCGATTTTATGAGGCAGCCATCAACTCAAACCTGCAGCCGGTTGAAAAATCTCAGTTCAGGAATCAACTGAAACACTATCTGAATCAAAGAAATGAAACGACACTATACCGAACAGGCCGATATATATTTATCGGTACTGTTATCTATATACTCTTTTTATCGATCAGTTATCCGGCTGAAACTGTTAGGGCGGTTACCTTTTGGAATACTTTTATTCAACCGAACCCCTATCACTACACGGTCACCCCAGGGGATACCACCGTAGAAGTAGGCTCAACTCTTGAAGTTGGGATACTCTTTTCAGAAAATGCAGTTCCCGATCAGGCCCTGTTTATGTACAAAACCGATCTGGAAGAAGTTTTTCGAGAACGTCCTATGATCTCAACGAATGTCACTTTATTTAAATCACGGACTATAGAACTAAATCAATCTATTGATTATCGATTTGAGATGGATGGCTTCTTCAGCGATACCTATCGAATCGATGTCCAGCATCAACCCCGCTTTGATGAATTGATAGCGACAGTCACCCCACCCTCTTACACCGGTTTGCAGGAAAATACTCTGGAATATCCTTTTACACAGATCAATCTCTACAGCGGATCGGTATTGACACTATCAGGCAGAACCAACAAACCAATGCAAGAGGTCTCTGTAACCGGTGCCATCAGTGAGAGTGAAGAGACGGAACTGGACAGTGCTGATATCGAATCAAATCAATTTTCAACATCATTTACTCCTGAAACAAGTGATACACTGCGCTTTCATCTGAAAGATACGGAAGGGCTCACGAATCGAAATCCATTT